>Ga0335398_10000310_pt1 | contig 85392 bp, 73 predicted proteins | sample BON03_FD_205742 | JGI IMG/M metagenome (GOLD analysis project Ga0335398, IMG submission 205742) | Freshwater microbial communities from Lake Bonney liftoff mats and glacier meltwater in Antarctica - BON-03 (spades assembly) (version 2) | ecosystem: Environmental > Aquatic > Freshwater > Ice >... | reverse complement strand
CAGAGGGCGGAGGGCAGGGGGCAGAGGGCAGAGGGCAGAGGGCAGGGGGCAGGGGGCAGAGGGCAGAGGGCAGAGGGCAAGGGGCAGAGAGCAAGGGGCAGAGGGCAGAGGGCAGAGAGCAGAGAGCAGAGGGCAAGGGGCAGAGGGCAGAGGGCAAGGGGCAGAGGGCAGAGGGCAGAGGGCATGGGGCAGACAGCATACTTACCTTTACTTTAAGTACGAGCCTCTATTCTGGTTTAGCAGACCCTCAACAACCGCTGCATGGAAAAACCCTTATTTATGGTAAAAATAGCGGGTTAATTTCTTTCCCAATTGGTTTAAACACCCTTACACCATCAACCTTAACCAGTGACTTACTTTATTCCAATCAGCTCAACTTTGGCAACTTACCACAAGTACCCGAAGAGATCTTTAATTATGCGCAAGGAAATGAATACCATAGCATTGTGGCATATGGAAGTAAGAGTCGCCGAGATACTAGTTTCATTCGTCGCGTCGTGCTTTTTGTAACTAAAACAGGAAACCTACTCCAACATATTGATTCTGTATACTCCGCCACATATTGATTCGGTATACTCCGCCACATATATGTACGGTTATGATTCCACAAGAACTTGGCAGTATTATGGACTATCGCGTTCTTCAAAAATTATAGATACTACTATTGTTGACTTGAATGAATACGCATTTTTTGCAGATCAGAAAACGCAAACGGGTCTTCACCCTTGGGATTCCACTTATAACCAAGAATATTTTATTGCTGCACCTGCTTCACCCATTGCTCCCTTCAGCTTAGTAATTGGCAGGAAATTGCTTTATGCATCTGAAGTTAGCCCCAATCCGCCCAATAGCTATTATTCCCAAACTGGCCTTATGTTTCCTGATAACAAGCATTTCGTTTTTTATCCCGGTGGCGGTGGCCCCTATATTAGGGAAGGATTTGGAACTGAAGAAACGATAGAAACGCTGGTATATGCAAAAGATAATACTGGTGAACGAGGCGTTCCCCTAAATCATTCATTGGTAAGTTCCGTTCAAAATCCATTAGCAGCATCCATCAATCTCTACCCCAACCCAGCTAAAAACCAAGTACAATTGCGGGTGAGCCAGGAAGCAAATTGGGAAGCAACTCTTTATAGCATGGATGGAATGGCCATTCAGCATTTTGCTTTTGAAGGAGATAGTCATACTATGGATATATCGGCTATAGAAAACGGACTCTATTTTATTCGAATTACATCGCCAGGATATATCAGCAACGTTAAATTGCAGGTAAGCAAATAGGCACGTGTAGCTAAGCCCGCATATAGCCAGCTAATCCACTGACTTCAAGGTAAGCACCTGCGAATTATGCAAGGTATGTATTCAAACAAAAGATTATTTTCGCGGGATGAAAACCATTGATAGCTTTTCTTTTGCCGGAAAACGTGCTTTGATTCGGGTTGACTTCAATGTGCCTCTCGACAAGCACACTTTAGCCATCACGGATGATGCGCGGATGCGTGCTACTCTTCCTACTATTGCCAAAATCACCAATGATGGCGGCTCAATTGTTTTGATGTCGCATTTAGGGCGTCCGAAAGAAGGGCCAGAGGATAGATTTTCTTTGGGTCATTTGGTGGATCATTTGAAAGAACTCACCGATGCTCCGGTGTATTTTGCATCAGACTGCATCAGCCAAGAGGCGCATACCCTCGCTCATAACCTGGAACCTGGTGAAATCTTGCTTTTGGAAAACCTACGCTTCTATAAAGAGGAAGAACAAGGCGATAAAACCTTCGCAGCGAAACTAGCTGCCTATGGAGATATCTACGTAAACGATGCCTTCGGAACTGCCCACCGTGCTCATGCTTCTACCTCAGTAATTGCCCAATACTTCCCTGACAATAAATGCTTCGGCTATGTGATGGCGAAAGAACTAGCCAATGCAGAGATGATTCTAAAAAACGCAGAACGCCCGTTCACAGCTATTGTAGGTGGAGCAAAAGTCTCTGACAAACTGCTTATTATTGAACACCTCTTAAACATTGCCGATAATATCATTGTGGGTGGTGGTATGGCTTATACCTTCATTAAAGGAATGGGCGGAACGATAGGAAATTCTCTTTGCGAGGACGACCGCATGGAATTAACCAAAGAATTGATTCAAAAAGCCAAAGACAAAGGAGTAAAACTCTTGCTTCCAGTCGACAGTGTGGTAGCTGATGCATTTAGCAATGATGCCAATGTAAAGGCTGCGGATAATATGCGCATTGAAGATGGATGGATGGGGCTAGATATCGGCCCAGATGCCTGCGAAGACTTCAAAAAGGTGATCTTAAATTCTAAAACTATTCTCTGGAATGGACCAATGGGTGTTTTTGAAATGAGCAAATTCGAAAACGGAACAAAAACCATTGCGGAGGCTGTTGTAGAAGCCACGGAAAAAAATGGAGCCTTCTCCTTAATCGGAGGAGGAGACAGCGCAGCAGCCGTTGCTAAATTCAATTTTCAGGACCGTGTAAGCTATGTCTCTACTGGTGGGGGTGCCTTATTGGAGTACTATGAAGGAAAAGTATTGCCGGGGGTAGCTGCCATCAACGACTGATGGAAATTCCAATAATTTAAATTCCAAATTCCAATAGCCTTTTACTTGGCGCTTCGACCCTTCGACTTCGCCAACCTTCACTAGCGTTACGGTAGGCTCCGCTCAGGAGGACGGACTTGGTTCCGATCGCTATCGGAATTGGGGCTAGGAATTTATTTTACCTTATACTAAATAAAAAGCCCCCAATTCTAGAGAGTTGGGGGCTTTTTTATGCGTGTGTTTGGGCTACATCTTATAGGATATCCCGATGACTGTGGTGATACCCATTTTGTATTGAGCAGTGATATATTTTTGACCTCTAAACGTTTGATAGAGTTGGTAAGAAGAGTTCAAGATATTTTGAACCTTGAAGCTCATATCCCAATGTTTGCTTAAAGACTTTCCTACTACCAAGTTTAGGGTAGGGATTGGTCTTTCGTAGATATCTGGTGTTCCAAGCGTACCTACCTGTGCCAAACGTGTTCCGAACATATTAAACGACAGGGTCGCATCTAGTCCGATACTATCATTATCATAGGTTAATGCCGCGTTTATGATATAAGGCGACTGTCCTTGAAGCGGGCGTGTAGCAGGAAATTCAGGATTATTGTTTCTTGCTGCGGCTAATTCTATCGGGTTGATTTTCGATATCGAATAGATATAGGTAAAGTTGGTGCTAATCTTGAAATTCTTCAATGCTGAGCTAATTGCTTTTAAGTCTTTTCTGAATTCCAATTCCAAGCCATAAAGCTGGGCACTTTCTACGTTATCAAAACGAATAGTTGGGTTCGGTTTCAATGGGTCAAATACACGGATGATTGGGTCTTTAAAGTTTTTGAAGAATCCACTCACGGCAATAATTTCACCTGAGTTAGGATAGGTTTCCCAGCGCAAATCCACATTGGTAATATGGGTGCGTTTTACATCTGGAGATCCTTCATACACAAAACCACCAATAAAGTCGAGGGCCGCAAAGGGTGCTAGCTCACGCATATTCGGACGAGCCAATGTTTGCGTTCCAGTCAAGCGCAGGTTTGATTTTGAATTCAAGGCGTAGATAAAGTTCAAGGATGGAAGAAAGTCTATACCCTTAATTTCTCCGCGGATTTTATTACCATCTGCATCTTCTTTACTTGACAAGACCAAGATATCCGTTGTTTCCATTCGCACACCAGCGATAGTTTTGAGGCGGGTATTAAAATTATACACCCCCATGGCATAAGCGGCTCCGATTTTTTCAGTTCCTGTATACAGGTTCTCTGGGCGAGTTTGGTCATAGATAAAATTGGAATGTAGGTAGCGTTTTATCTCTCCATTTTCAACATAGGTGTCGACAATACCAAAATTGGATGATGAAAAATACCTTTCAGGAGTACCAGCATCGCGCAAGGTCATGGCCTTTGGTGTATAGTATTTTCCATTCGGATCGAAGGAAACACCATCCATGGCAACGCGGAAACGCAGCTCCGAGAAATCACGTGATTTAGTTGAATAAGATGCTCCGAACTTTAGTTTATTTTCAACTTTCTTTTCTTTGTTTTTAAACGGTATTTCTAAATCTACCTGTCCGGAATACTGCATATCCTGCAAGTCGCGGTAAAAGATAGAAGGAAGGTCAAATTCTGAAGGAGCAATAATTCCAAGAGAATCACCTGGATCAATCTTGTATGCGTAAAGCTTCATGTCGGGTTGTTTCATGGAAGAGCTCGTTGCTCCAGCCACCCAAGTAAGTTTCATTTCTTTTTTACCAATCTGATGTTCTCCATTCAGCTGCGTGTTCAATAGCGAGCGCTCCATCAAATAATTCACCGAAGTAAAAAAGGAGGCATCTGGGTTAGAAAGAATCTGAAATGCTCTACCTGTTTGCTCTCTGGCAACCTTGTCGCCATCATGATTATACATGACATTCAAACCTATTTGATTGCGGATATTCCACTGATAGGTTAGGTTTGCCAATCCTCCAAGATTCGTGTTCTCCGTTGATTTTTTATCTGATAATCGGAAAAAGTCTATCAAACTTTCTGCAGTCCCCGCCTGAGTCTTCCAAGCATTGGAAATTCCATTTTCGTAATACTCGTAGTTATGTGAATAATTCACCCCTACAATAAATCCCAGCCTTCTGTTTCCCCCCAATTTATAGCGATTGCCATAGGTGGCATTAAAACCGGTATTCATAAAGGAAGGATTGGTGCTATTTACAAAAGATTCTGGACGCATGGCTTTCGCCGCACGATCGAAAATAGCTCGGTCTTCTGGTTTATTCGGGTTCCGTGCTTGCAGGTAATAGGCATTATTCAGCTTGTCAGCATTCTCTGTAAATACCGGATCTAGTTTACGCGTTCCATCATCATACCCAAGCCAATCTAATTTTCCTCCTTGCGAAGTCATGAAATTCTTTTGGAAAGAGCTCTGTGAGTTATACCCCGTGCTGATTCCAAAACTAAAAATCTGTTTGTCTGGAAAAGACTTGGTAGAGATATTCACGTTACCTCCTGTAAAGTTCCCTGGTTGATCTGGGGTAAACGTTTTAGAGGTAATGATATTGTCAATCATCCCAGAAGGAATCAAGTCCATGCTGGTACTATTCCGGTATGGGTCCGTACTTGGTAAGGTTACTCCATTCATTTGAGTAATCGAATAACGGTCGCCCAATCCACGCATCACGATAAATTTACCCCCTTCGAGGGAGGCCCCCGTAACTTGTTTCATGGATTCCCCCGCATTGGAAGTTCCAAGACGTTTGATTTGCTGGCCGGAGATATTATCCTGCACGGCAATCGCATTCTTTTGAATGCTTAATACAGCCACTTCAGAATTGCGAATCGCATCCGTTTTCACTACTGCTTCTCCCAATACCTCCACATTGTCTTCCAGTGCTGCATTAATTTCCTTCACTTGGCCAGCAACAATCTTCACATCTGGAAAGCTTTGTTTGGCCATCCCTACATAACTAATTTCAACGTTATACGTTCCTGCGGCAATATCCATCGAATATTCCCCATTTAAATCTGTTACCGTTCCTTGGATCATTGAACCACCTTGAAAAGCAGTAATGGTTACTCCAGTTAACATGTCACCGAAAACTTTATCGATAACTTTTCCTTTAAGCACCCCTGTTTGGGCGTTGGAGAACATGAATGCCAACGTAACTACAAACAGTAATAAACTTCTTTTGAACATTTGGATTGTTTTAAAACAGGAAAAGGCGGTGTTAAAAACACCACCCTTCCGTTTGTTACGTTTTATTTGATGATTACTGTACAATCAATTTAACCGTTACTTGGCTAGATGCCCCTTTAACGTTTACAAAGTAAGCGCCTGCAGGCAAGTTTTCAATAAGTACAGAATTATTTCCCGCTTCTAAAGCTCCGAGGGCTTTCACCATTACTGATTGACCTGCAAGATTCAAAATACTAACAACTACATTATCGTTTTCACCTAGCTCGAAATTCAAAGTACTCGTTCCATTGCTTGGGTTAGGGTAGATGCTTGAAGAAGCGATATTATTGATTTCGTTTACTGAAGTCAAGGCTGCGTGCAAGTGACCGTTTTTAGCAAGGGTTGTCCAGTCATTGATCCACTGTGGACCTGTTGCGCTAAACGCTCCTTTGTATCCAACTTGAGTAAAGAAAGGATCGCTTGGAATTGCAGCAAGGCCAGAAGTTACGTCTGCATTTGCAGTTGGTCTTGGGTCAAGCATATTGTCTTGAACGCGGCCAATACTTTTCAAACCTGGGTTCGCAATTTTGTTGTTCTTAGAAGTGAACTCAGCAATTAAGCTTGCACGAACAATACTTGGTTGGTCAGAAGCAGATGGGATATTCAATAAACCAAGTGAACCTGTATCTAAGTTATTACCTGCTCCAAAATTCCAAAGCAAATTGCTTTCCCAAACTAAGTCACCATCAAGCAAACGTTTGTAAGAGTCAACACCTTTAGCCGCTGCTAAGTCTTCTACTTGCCAAGCCCATTGTTTTCCCTCAGTAAAGATTGAGTTTTTGATTTTTCCAGCCGTTGCATCTCTTTGTAGAATCATGATGGTTTGCGCTGCATTGATAATTCCAGTGCTTCCTGGTCCGATACCGGTCCAATTATAAACCATTGGGTCAGAGAAACGTGCTCCTCCGTCAGGAATTGCTCCGTCTAATTCACCGATGCAATCACCGATTCCTACAGATTGAAGAGCGAACCAGAATTGGCCTTTTCCACGGAAACCTTCGTCCCAGTCAAATGCATCATCGCGGCAAAATGATACCACTGCATGTTTGATGTTTACGCTTCCACCAAAGAATTCCATTCCGTCATCTTTGTTTGCATAGATTTCGATATAATCAACCTTGGTTCCAGCACCTACAGCGCACCAAGAGATTCCGTTCAACTCATCACCTGATCCAAGCTCGAATCCAGCATGTCGAACGGATACGTACATAAGCGTTCCAGAGTTGTCGTTATCGTCATTTCCACCGTATAAAGCGCGAGGCTCTGTTCCAGCTACACCTTCTGCTTGTGCTTCAGCCAAACCATCTTTTTCAAATTTTGCTTTACCACAAATTACGATACCACCCCATAGACCGATATCATCTGGACCCAAATCTTTAGGATCGTTTACATCATCTGCTTCTGCCGTAAAAATGATAGGCTCAGCGGCTGTTCCAATAGCCATGATCTTGCCGCCTCTTGAGATTGTCAAGAATGCGTCAGCTCCAGCTTTTCCTTTGATTACCGTTCCAGCTTGAATGTTCAAGGTTGCTCCGTCTTCTACGAAAACAGGCTCGGTCAATAAATACACATTGTCTTTAGTCCAATTAACAGTTTCACCAGCGTTAATGGACGCATCTGTTACGTTTACGATGTTCTGAGCAGATGCTGCCACAGACATGCTGGTAAGCGCAGTTAAGATCCAAAGTTTTGATAGTTTCATGTTCAAATTATTTGATGCAAAACTGGGCCTAGGCAATGAAGGCAATATTACCCCTAAGTTATGCTTTTGTTAAGGACGACAAGAGACTTGTTATCAGCACATTAAAACATAAAAACTTCAAAAATAATTCTGAGGGAAAGACCATATTGAGCGATAATTGGTCATCCTCTTAACAAACAAGCATCTAATGGATTGTCATTGTCGGGAATTAGTTGATTTAATATTCGCAGGATTTTGAAATAATAGGAGAAAAATCATCTTCGCTCTGCAGTAATATCCTTCATAAAATGAATGAAAGCCGGAAACTAATTCAGGCTTTTGTTTTGTTGAGACTGTGTCAAATTGCTGTTTTTCGTTTTCGTCTGCGCTTAGCATGTCGTAAATTCAAGGAAATACACTGGCCATGACTGAAAATGATATTTCCTATAAAATCCGCTCAGCAATATTTCAAGCCTTCAATCACTTCGGACCAGGTCTTTTGGAATCCGTATATGAGGCAGCACTTGCACACTACTTATCAAATGAAGGCATGAAGGTCGAGAGGCAAAAACCATTGCCTGTATGGATAGATGAGGAGAAGCTAGATGTTGGCTATAGAATAGATCTATTGGTTGAAGGAAAGGTAGTTGTTGAGATAAAGTCTGTCGAGTTTTTGTCAAAAGTTCACCACATGCAATTGCTTACTTATTTGAAATTGGCGGATTTAAGACTGGGGATACTTGTAAACTTCAACACGGAAAACGTTGCGAATTCCATCTATCGAAAGGTGAATAAGCTTTGATTGGCGTTTTAGCTTCTCGCTTTGGTGGTTCCGACGCCGTTTTTCCCGCAGATTCACGCAGAAAAGGCGCGGATCATGTATCGATAATTCCACGGGGTGGTTTCAAGATAGCTTCTCGCTTTGGTGGTTCCGACGCCGTTTTTCCCGCAGATTCACGCAGAAAAGGCGCGGATCATGTATCGATAATTCCACGGGGTGGTTTCAAGATAGCTTCTCGTCTTTTTGTCAGCGACGATTTATTAAGCCGAGCAAACAAAAATCTGCGCTTTTTCTGCGAAATCAGCGGGACACCCTCCACCGCGACGAATTCCTAAACCGCGATAAAGACCTAAGCCGAGCAAACAAAAATCTGCGCTTTTTCTGCGAAATCAGCGGGACACCCTCCACCGCGACGAATTCCTAAACCGCGATAAAGACCTAAGCCGAGCAAACAAAAATCTGCGCTTTTTCTGCGAAATCAGCGGGATACCCTCCACCGCGACGAATTCCTAAGCCGCGACAACAGCCTAAGCCGAGCAAAAACATCTCGCCAAAAAAATAAATTCGACCTAATCCAATCTTTCATCGTAATATTGCAATGTAATTATGGGAATCACAAAAAGCAGTCTGTTTAGCAAAGAGCAAAACGAGTTAGCGGCCGTGGCTAAGGTCCTTGCTCATCCGGCAAGAATCGCCATTCTGCAGCACCTCATACAGGCGCAAAAATGCATCAATAGCGACCTCGTGCAAGAGCTCGGCTTAGCCCAGGCAACAATCTCTCAGCACCTCCGCGAAATGAAAGAGCAAGAAATTATTCAAGGAAATATTGAGGGAGTAAGCGTCTGCTATTGCATCAACCCCGCTAAATGGGACCATATACGTGCCCTCATGAATACCCTTTTCGATTCATACCCAACCCCTAACTGTTGCTAACATGAAAACATCCGAAGAACTTAAATCACTCGTACAAGAAAAATACAGCGAAATCGCGCTGCAAGACAAAGAAACCAACGCGGCATCCTGCTGCGGCGCCGGACCAGTATCTGGAAAAGTATACTCCATCATGGCGGATGATTATACTGCCATGAACGGATATGCCAGCGATGCGGATCTCGGCCTAGGCTGCGGACTCCCCACCGAATTTGCTAAAATTGAAAAAGGCGACACCGTTATTGACTTAGGCTCCGGAGCGGGAAACGATGCCTTTATTGCCCGCCATGAAACAGGGGAAAGCGGTAAAGTGATTGGTATAGATTTCACCCCAGCGATGATCAATAAAGCACGAATCAATGCGGATAAACTCGGCTATAATAATGTGGAATTTCGTCAAGGCGATATTGAAAACATGCCAGTTGGGAATGATACCGCTGACGTGATTGTCAGCAATTGTGTGCTGAACCTGGTACCGAATAAAAGAGGAGTAATTGAAGACATTTTTCGCGTACTCAAGCCAGGTGGTCATATCAGCATTTCTGATATCGTCTTGCTCGGAGAACTTCCCGAGGCACTCCAGAAAGATGCCGAAATGTATTCAGGCTGCGTGAGCGGTGCCATGCAAAAAACCGATTACCTCAATGAACTTGAGGCCGCAGGGTTTCAGAATATCACCGTGCAAAAGGAAAAAGCCATCATCCTTCCAGATGATATTCTTCAAGCATATCTATCTCCCGAAGAAATTACCGCCTTTGCCAAACGAGAGCACGGAATCTTTAGCGTGACCGTTTATGCGGAAAAACCGGGTGAGAAGAAAAAAATCATCCTACAAAACGTGACGGATCTAAACGCTAACGCGTGCACGCCAGGAGGGGGCTGCTGCTAATGCTCTATCCAGAAATAGAAGCCTATTTAGCCAATGTGCCCACCCTTTCCCTTACCGAAGAACGCTTGGAAAAATGGCAAACGCTTGCAACAAAACTTCACGACTCAACTAATGAAGGCGCCATCAATTTCATCTGCGCTCACAATGCCCGAAGAAGTGTTTTGAGTCAAAGCTTGGCAACTGTCATGGCCTTTCAATCCAATCTGCCAAACCTAATAGCTTGGTCTGGCGGAGCAGAGGAAACGTTCGTTCACCCAAATTCCATTGCTGCTTTACAACGCATTGGGTTCCGTTTAGAAAGTCAAACGAAAGGCGAGAATCCGCATTACCTCATGCGCTACTCAGCCGAAGCCCCGGCTTTGGACTTGTTCTCCAAAAAGTTTGATGACCCAAGTTCTCCGGCACCCTATCATGCCATATTGGTTTGCTCAAAAGGCGATGCGGCTTGTCCGTTTATACCCAATGTTTCCTCCAGGAGTTTGATTCCCTTTGAAGACCCAGGAGCCTACGACAATACACCAAACGCAGAAGCAGCCTACGATGAAGCAGCCCAAGTAATCGGACAAGAACTGAAGCATTTCTTTACCGAGCTTTTGGCGAAACCTTAAGCCAAACTCCGCTGACGAATTCCTTCAAACAAGGCTATTCCGCATGCTACAGATACGTTCAGGGAAGCAGTAACGCCAGACATTGGGATAAAGGCAAGGTCATCCGATAAACGCAAAAGTTCCTCGCTGATACCTACGTCTTCCGCACCCACGATAAGGGCTAATGGTCCAGATACATCGCTATCATACAAAGAAGTGGTTCCTTTTTCAGTTACCCCAACTACTTTGACACCAAAGTTCTTGAGATCAGTGAGGGCATCTTTCAAGTTCTTTGCGCGGCATACAGGCATACGCATCAGTGCACCCGAAGAAGTTTTGATGGCATCCTCATTAATTGGTGCCACATTACGTTGCGGAATCACCAATGCATGAACACCTGCGCATTCAGCGGTACGTGCGATGGCCCCGAAATTCCGAACGTCGGTAACGCCATCTAATACCAGAATCAAGGGAATTTCTCCATTTTCAAAGGTGCGGGTTACAATTTCATCCAAGTTGGAAAACTCAACAGGAGAAACCATGGCTACCGCCCCTTGGTGAATTTTCCGCGTCAAACGGTCCATCTTATAATTGGGAACAATCAACACTGGAATATCCATATCCACACATTTCTGGCGAATTTCATCGAGTCCAACTTTCCCCTTTTCAATAAATACGCGGTCAATTACCGTGTCGGAATTCAGTGCTTCTTGCACGGGGTGAATTCCATAGATCATTTGTTGATTCATTATTGCATAGGGGTTTTAGGGGCATAAGCTTGCACCTTGATTGCTAATTCTTCGCGGTTATAAAATTGAGAGATGCGGTATACTTCTGATAGATTGTTTAGCGCACTAGTAATCTGACTACTAATCATACGCTTTTTCACGCCAGTAAACTGATTAAAATAGGTCAATAACTCTTCTTGTTGCGTCACAAAACGATTCATGATTGCGTCTCCTTTCTCTAATTCCTGTACTTCATAACAGGCCTGGGCCAAAGGAACAACCATCTGAGAGTATTCATAAGGAATAATATCGCCAGGAATTCCGCTTTCAATTTTATCGATCACTTGATTTACTGAATCGCGCTTTCCTTCCAAAGCCAATTGCATGGCCAGAATTCCATAATAATTCCGGAAGGTGCGGCACATACGAAGACTTGTCTCATCCATCAATACATCTGGATTGCTTACGCCTCCTAAAGTGACCTTGTTTACCAAGCGGTCAAAGAAAATATCTGGGTCAGCATTCACCGGAATTCTCTGATTCTTCGGCTTGTTCATTGGCACCAATCGGTATACCAAGCCATCCATACGGAAATACTCGCCAAGACCAAGGTGATTCGCATTCACAGAATTCGACGCGAAATAAATCGGACGCTCAAAATTGTTCTGTTGGATGAGATCAAGCGTAATCCAATCAGCCTTCAACATGGCGGAAGATTGAATGGTAAAGCGCATTTCATCCACAAAATAGGGAAGGTCCTTTTCTGAAATCGTATTCGAAGCCAAGGCCACCTTCTGGTCAACCTTAATCATCATATTCCTTACCGGAACATAATTCTCCTTCTCTCCAAAAAACCCGGGGCGTTTGGTCTGCGGGTTTTCATCATCCGTAATGAAATTCAATACTTGCTCATAAGGATAGAATTGATTCTGGTTGGTAGGAAGGTTCGGGTTATCAAAGAATCTAACCTGCTCTCTGAGTCCTTTTGCATACTTCGCTTTTGGAACGCTCAGTTTAAATGGAGCTGAGCCCATCAATGGTTTTGTGAGTGCTTCTATATACCAGTCGAAATTCAATAATTGCAAGTTCACCACGCGTACGTCGGTGCGAAAGCCTTCCACATTTTGAATATACCATAGTGGGTAGGTATCGTTATCACCATTGGTAAAGAGAATGGCATTTGGTTCACAGCTCTGCAAATAATCTTTGGCGTATTCGTTCACCATAGTACGCTCAGAGCGATCGTGATCATCCCAGTTTTGAGCCCCCATAAGCATAGGAACAGCAATAATGGCAATAATACCAGCGCCTAAGGCTGCTTGATTTGATTTCAGCCATTTACTAAGCCAATCAGCAAGTTGCAATACACCCAAGCCTATCCATATACAAAATATCTGGAAGGAACCTACCAGCGTATAATCTCGCTCTCTCGGCTCATAAGGTGGTGCATTTAAGTATACTGCAATGAGAATTCCTGTAAAGAGGAAGAGCATCGTTACAATGAAAAAATCGTTTTTATTCTTCTGCAGCTGATATAATAAGCCCATGATTCCCAAGATAAGGGGGAGCATATAGTATTTGTTCCGCGACTTATCATTTTCCCAACTTTCTGGCAAATTGCTTTGTGGGCCAAGAAGAAACGCATCCAAGAAGGAAATACCACTTATCCAGTTTCCATACAAGGGATCTCCATCTCCTTTCAACATATTCTGACGGCCCGCAAAATTCCAAAGGAAATAGCGCCAGTACATGTGTCCGATCTGGTATTTCAAGAAATAAGAAATATTCTGACCCATGGTTGGCACTTTGTCTTTGTCGACATCGGCCCAATTGGCATATCCTTGCGGACTGCTTGACTTCTGTTGATCGCCCATACGCGGGAATACCGTCACATATTTTGGATCCCATACATATTCGGGCTGAATTCCGGCATCTTCATAAGAATCTGCTCCTTTGCGCCAATCTTGTTTTCCTTTCTCTACATCTATTGCCGGAGCATTGAAATAGGGTCCTTTTACTAATGCTCGATCGCCATATTGCTCGCGATTCAGGTACGACACTAAGTTGAAGGGGTCTTCTGGGTTATTCATGTCGATTGGCGTATTAGCCAAAGAGCGAATCACTACCATGGAATAGGAAGAATAACCAATCAATATAAAGGCAAAACAAAGCAGGGCTGTATTTAACCAAGCCTTTCCTGCAGCATGACTATACCATAAGGCAGCAATCAAGGAACCAAATAATAGGGCGGCAAAGAACTTGACACCTGAGCCGAAGCCCATGCCTAAGTCATTCACAAAATAGAGGTCGAATTTGGCAGCGAGTGTTGGGATTCCAGGAATCACCGCTACTTGTACAAAAGCTAAAATAGCCAAGCCAATGCCTGAGGCGATAAAGAAGCCTTTGGTATTAAAATCGTGTTTTTTGAAGTAGTAAACGTAAACAATGGCTGGAATTACCAATAGGTTCAGCAGATGGACCCCAATTCCGAGTCCCAGCAAATAGGCAATCAAAATTAGCCAACGATTCGATCCAACTTCTTCGCTATGATGCTCCCATTTAAGGATACACCAAAAAGTGAGTGCCGATAGAAAAGAAGAAGCCGCATAAACCTCTGCTTCCACAGCAGAAAACCAGAAAGTATCAGAAAAAGTTAAGGCAAAGGCACCAACAAGTCCAGCTCCATAAACCAAATACTGGTGGGTGCGTATCTCGCGGTTTTCCCCTTTCAGTAATTTCTCGGCAAAATGAGTAATGGTCCAGAAAATGAACATCACACAAAGCGCACTCGTTAGCACCGAAACCATATTCACCATAAAGGCTACGCCGGTCGGGTCAGAAGCAAATTGGGAAAATAAATTCCCTACCAAAAGAAACAAAGGGGCCCCAGGAGGATGCACCACTTGCAAATGGTAAGAGGCAGAGATGAACTCTCCACAGTCCCAAAAACTAGCACTGCGCTCTGCGGTTAGTCCGTATGTAATGGCTGCCACCAAAAAGGTGACCCATCCCAAAAGGTTATTGATCCGTTGATTGTTCATGTTCGGTGCAAAACTAGGTTATCTAGGGCTTTCTAAACAGGTAGATTTCATAATCATATCCATTCAGGGTGCTTATTTTTCCTTTAGGTTTTTGATGATAGATGAGTTCAAGCTCAGAACGTTGCAAGAGGGTATCAATGGGAATATGACATTCGTTCGGCCCAAAATGGGCATCCCACACTATGATGGAGCCTGATGGGATATCTCTATTCCATTGAATTTCACTCAAATCTCCCCGCTCGGCAGGGTTAAAGGGGTCGATACGAAAACTCTCGGCAACGCTTGGCGCGAAATAAAAGACCCTTGCCCTATCTGCAAAATATTCCGACTCCCGAAACCATTCTCCAGCCTGCAAGAGTTCTTCTTTTTCAAGGTCTCCATAAAAAGGAGGATGATTCAATTTCCAAGTAGAACCTATCGCTAAAAAGGCTAGAACAAAAGCCAGGCCCTTGGTAATTATTTTCAATTTTGGATTGAATACCTGCACCACACCATCCATGGCATAGGTGGCCATCAGCGCACAAGCAGGCATAATCGCTGCCATAACACGGGTGAGTCCGAGGGAGCCGCTTTTTCCCAAATACCAAACCACAGTATGTCCTCCCAAGTACAAAAAGTAGGAGCCAAAAATCAGAAAGAGCCAAATCCAATAATCGGCTTTGACTGCTTTTCTTCTAGCAATAAGCTTGAACGTATTTATAGCGAAGAGCAGGGTACCGAGTATCCATAAAATATACAGCGGGTTTCCCCAAATTTCTTTATTGCGCCCAAGAAAATGCAAGAGAGATCCATGTCCATAGATACCACTTGCGTCTCCGTAAGGATGTTGATTCCAGACCCAAAACAGGTCATCATAATAAAAAGAGCCGGCAATGCTATACAAAACGGTACCTACTGCCAATAAAGGAATTGCCTTCCATTGTCGCAATGCCAAAAAAGCAATAACAAACAGGAGTACAATGCCGTTTCCCTCACTTCGGGCAAAGGGCAAGAAAGAAACCAGCAAGGCTGCCGCCCAGTAGTTTCGGCGTGTTGTTTCAAAAAGGGCCCAGGTGAATAGAAAGGAAAAAAGTATTTCTGTGATGGATGAGGGCACACAATAGAAATATATGGTTGAGCTAAAAAGTAGAATTGGTGCCAACCACGGGTTGTGTAAGTTTAAATTTTGGGCCGTTCGCCAAAGCAGCCAGGCCGTAAGAGTGGCCAGCAGCACATTAAATAAAAGTGATCCAAAAATACCGAACTGCGCAAAGGGCATGCTCAGCAGCACATACAAAGGCTTGGCCCAATGGTCGAGTAAATTGGCGGGATGCTCTGGAACATAGCGCGCAAAGAGGTGGTGCATTACTCCGTCTTCTCCACCAGCCAAACGGGTAGATTTTGCGGCAATCCAAGTGAAAAGTAAGAGTGGAACAAGAAAAAAGAGGTTTTGGACCTTTTTCATTCTGCTGAATTTAGTGCCTCCCAATATTCTGCGGCACGACGCGTATGTGGGATAACGATAGTTCCTCCTACGATATTGGCAACTGCAAATATCTCATAAATTTCTGCCTTGCTAATGCCTTGTTCGAAGCATTTTCCTAGGTGGTATTTCACGCAGTCGTCGCAACGAAGCACCATGGAAGCAACAAGGCCTAGCATTTCCTTGGTCTGAGTTGGTAAAGCTCCCTCTTCGTATGTGCGGGTATCTAAATTAAAGAGCCGTTTAATAACGAGGTTATCCGCACCTAGAATGGTATCGTTCATTCTTTCGCGGTAGGCATTAAAATCAGTGACCAGTGAATTCTCCATTTTTCTAATAATTAGCGAAATATCCCCTTTTTCATTCAAAGGCTCAATTCCTTTTCGGGATCCCAAAATATTTTTGCGAAGTTACGCACCTGATCTTCCTTTATTTCTATCCCTTCTTTTTCCAATAATTCTTGCATGCGATTGAGGGTAGCAAAATGATTTTTACCGCTTAAAACACCCACCCTATTCACCACGCGATGTGCCGGAACCCCAGGCAGCGCATGGGCTGCGTTCATGGCCCATCCAACCATTCGTGCTGATTTGGCTGTGCCCAAATATTTGGCAATTGCGCCGTAAGAAGTCACCCTTCCTGGAGGTATTAAGCGCACAACCTCGTATACCAAATCAAAAAAACCGCTATCCTTTTTCATCTTCCGTTTCAAATTACGGAATCAAGGAGCAACTTTGTAGCATGTTACACACTTGCCGTATCAAATTTGGCTCCGTCACAAACTTAACGGATGCGCGTTATGCCTCAGCCGCTTATGCCGACTGGGTAGGGTTTTGTTTTATTCTAGACCATCCTCGCTATATCGACCCTATCAAGGCGAAGGAAATTATCGACTGGCTCTCTGGACCCATTATGGTGGCCGAGTTAGGCGAGAGAATGCCAGGAGAAATGATGAGTGCCATGGAGGTATTGATGATTGATACGGTACAAGTTAGCTCAAAAGATGCGGCAACTGCTTGGGAAGCGGCAGGTTTTCAGGTGATGAGAGAAGGTATTGCCGTGGATAATGCAGAATATTTACGCCTCTGTTTGCCCGATGATTCTGTGAATCCAGCGCAAGAAATTGTGGATTTAAGTAACCTCACCTTAGATGAGATTCGCACGAAATGGGTCGAGAATCCTCCTCAGGCCATTCAATTGATTGGCGGAGATGAAACGGTTCCTGGAATCCGGGATTTTGCTCAAATCGATGAGATTTTAGCGCTTTTTGAATTATGAGTAAACAGCCAAAAATAGCCCACCTCATTTCTCCCATGTCGTGGCGAGGAGGTGAGCAACAGGCTGTAAACGTATACGAAGAGCTCGACAAACTCGGCCTCTATCAAATCTTTGTTTGTCCGAAAGGATCCATCACGGAGACCTATTGCAAGGAGCACGGATTCCGCTATTATTCCTTTAAACGAAGGCTGGCTCTCGATCTAGGCTTCGCGAAAAATTTAAGTCGCATTTGCCAAGAAGAGCAAATCGATATTATACACCCCCATGATTCTGGCGCACATACGCTTGTTATTTTGTCGATTGATATTTTTCGCAATCCATGCCAGGTATTATTGCAGCGCCGTGTAGATTTTCCTGTTTCTAAATCTGTTTTTTCGCGCTATAAATACAATCATCCGCGTATAAAAAAGATTCTCTGCGTGTCGAACGCCATCAAAGAAGTCCTTCGTCCGGATATCAAAAGGCCAGAAATTATGGAGGTGGTGTATGAGGGGATTGATGCCAGCAAATTTTTATTGCCTGCTGGAACCTTTCTTCGGGATGAGTTTAAGATAAATCGGGAAACCCCCATCATAGCCAATGTGGCTGCCTTGTCGCAACAAAAAGATTATTTCACTTTCATCGATACAGTAAAACTTTTGAAAGAGGAAGGGATAGAAGCTGCTTTTATGGCTTTTGGGAGCGGACCTCAAGAAGCAGAAATCATGGCCTATGCACATAAAACAGAGATGGATAAGCAAATCATTTTTGCCGGGTTCCGCACAGATATTCCCCAGATTCTTTCAGAGGTTGACTTGCTCTTATTTAGTTCTGAAACCGAAGGCCTCGGAACCACCATCTTGGATTGTTATGCCGCTGAAGTGCCAATTGTGAGCACCGATGCTGGAGGAATCCCGGAACTTATCATCCATAAAAAAACAGGCTTTTTAGGAAAAGTTAAAGACCCACACAGCTTGGCAGAGGGCGTCAAATTAGCCCTTTCCAACCCTACAGAAAGAGAAGCTTGGGTGCAAGGAGGCAAAGAAAGATTAAAGGGATTTACCCGAGACATTACCGCAAAAAACACTTTAGCGGCCTATGAGGAAATCATTGCATCAGAAAAAAACTAATTTCGCAGCAGAATGAGTACAGATAGCATATTGATCATTGGCTCTGGCGGTCAGCTCGGAACCGAATTGTGTGAAACCCTTCGGGGCATGTATGGCGATGCAAATGTTGTTGCTTCAGACGTGCGACCGCTTTCTGGTTCTATTGCAGAATCGGGACCAACAGAAGTGCTCGACATTTTAGATAAGCAACGCTTTACTGAGATTCTCGACCAATATAAACCCAACCAAATCTATCATTTAGCAGCCCTGCTTTCTGCTACCTCAGAGCGTCAGCCAAAATTAGGTTGGTCTTTAAATATGGATGGACTATTCCATGTTTTGGATGCCGCCAAAGAGCGTTCCATTAGCAAAATCTATTGGCCAAGTAGTATTGCGGTATTCGGTCCAAATACTCCCCGCGACCAAACTCCTCAGCATTGTGTGATGGATCCGAATACCATCTACGGAATCACCAAATTGGCTGGAGAGCGTTATTGCGAGTATTATTTTGAAAAGCATGGCGTGGATGTGAGAAGCATCCGTTACCCGGGATTGATTGGCTATAAATCTGCCCCAGGTGGAGGAACAACGGATTACGCGGTGGACATCTATCACCAAGCCTTGCAACAAGGAAAATACGAGTGCTTCTTATCGGAAGAAACCGAGTTGCCGATGTTGTATATGCCTGATGCTTTGCGCGCAACTATCAATTTGATGGAAGCTCCAGCCGAGAATGTTAAAATTCGCAGCAGTTATAATGTGGCCGGAATGAGCTTTACTCCTGACCAAATTGCCGCAAGCATTCGCAACGAGATTCCTGAATTTGAGATTAGCTATGCTCCTGATTACCGTCAGCAGATTGCAGACTCTTGGCCGAAAAGCATTGATGATGGAACAGCCCGTATGGATTGGGATTGGAAACCAGAATACGATCTTCAAGCAATGACAGGCGATATGCTCCTGCACCTGCGTGAGATGAACAGCATCAAATCTTAGTGCACATAAAAGGACTGGCTAAAAGGATACGCTTCTTTGATACCTCGTGCTTTCACGAGGATTAAATCTCCTTCAATCACATAGTTTCCTTTGTCCAAGGATAAGAGGATAAAACGCTGAGTATATCTATCCACTTCGATGTTTTTTAGGTTGATGGGCTTGCCGTCGAGTAGTGCTTTTTGAATTTTTATCTCCACCAACTCGGGTCTTCTGCTTTTAAAGGCCACATCGAAAATGGCGTTTTTTCCTTTTTGCACCTGGTAAAACTGACTGCTATACACCACAGGAACGAGGCTTTCTGCGGCTGCTTGCGATTTCACTTCATACAATTCCATACATTTTTCAATCATGGCCAATTGAAGAAGGAGAAAATTATTTCGCTTCCAACTTCTGAGCAGCTCATTGTCCTCAAAGTCAACTTCTTGGGGCGACCAGTCGATAAGGAGTCCGGAATGGTTTTTCATGGAATCATTAAAACGATTCGTGGCGCGGTTGAACAGTTCTGCACTTTGTTCCGAATTTTGGTAGTTGAGAAGTTCTCGCTCGAGTTCGCTCATCCATAACTCGCTTTGATTAAATAAATCTTTGGCCGGATTATCCGATTCTTCCGCGCTACTTAATACAAAAGTTCGTTGGAGTAGTGTTACCTGTTTTTCAAGTAGCTCATTGTTCTGGTCGAGCCGCTTTGCTACCATTTGCTCGTCAACCAAGCTGTCGCAGGCAAAGAGGAGAATGGAAAGAAGGAGCAGCATTGGTTTCATACCTCTATAACGTATTTTAGGAGAGATGGGTACAGGTTTCGGCCAATTAATTTAGTACAGGACCAAATGACTAAACCGAATCCGTCTGTAATATAAAAAGACACCGCCTGCGAGTAAAAGGATGCCACAGGTGAACAATCCCCAAGAAAATTGTTCCGGAATAAACTCCGCCATTTCTCGCATGATCATCGGATCGGCTAAATTGATCTTGCCTGAGAATAGCAAATGCAGGCTTTCTTCCATAAAGGTAAAGAGCATGATGACTGTGCCAAGTATCATCCCAGCCCACTCTTCGAAACGGATGCGTAAAACCTCTCCTTTATCTTCATTCAAACTGGTAAATATGCCGAACAAAATCAAGACAAGAGACACCAAGCAAGGTGCGAGTACCGGTCCAAACCAAGGCAGAGGAATCAGAAAGAGGATGTCCCAGGATACAATCGACTCTGGCCATTGAAGGAATACATAGAGAAAGACATAATAGAAGATGTCCCAAATTCCAAAGGCGGCCAAGAAATAGCCTAGGCGCGACCAACGATTTTTTCCCAACATCACTCCTACTGAAAGCAGCATGAGCACGGTGGCAAGTTCCACCCATAACAAGTGTTCACTTAATGGTTGAAGAGGAAATAAATCCATCTTCTCTCCATAAAACAATGCGCGGAGATAAACAACAACGGCCGATTCTAGAGCGGCCATGGAAACGGCGAAGATGCTCAGCCAAATCCAGGTTTTCGTGCTCTTTTTCATTTAAATTTTTGTTTGATTAATAGAGCGAGAAGTCCCACTAGGGCATAACTAATTCCCGCTAGGTGTTTGAGTGAGTTGATCCAATTTTTCATGAGGCAATAAGGTGGGGTAAAACCATTCTGTGGCGATTAACACGAGTTGAGTGAATAATACCAAGGGAGCAAGAAGCAGCTGAAGGCGAATGAAATAATCGATAGTATCCGCATGCTCCCAGCTAGCTGCAAATTCTGGCCATAGGGCGATTGACATTACAAAAAGCCAGGCATAATAGAGGAACATAAATCCGTGCAATGCCTTTCTGCCTAGATTCGAAAAGTGGTCTATATTCAGTGCATTAATCGTCAAAAAAAGCAGGTGAGGAATCCCGATAAACAAGATGAGACTGAGAAAAGCGGGCATGCATAAGAGTACCGTTCCGATAATCTGATACGCAAAAAACCAGCGGCGGTAGCGGCCATATTCTGGGAGGTGTTTCATAATTTCCATTGTTTTTCTAGTTGATGGATGGGCAATGTGGCAAACTGTTTTAAGTCAATTTTGCTCAAGTCACTGGCGCCTTTTCCGCGTCGATATTGGCGGAGATATTCTTTCCATTCTTCTGGCATGAAGAAACTGCCGAAGAGCATCACTGTAATCACCGGAATACTGCGATTTCCATTGCCAAATTCGAAATACTGCATACTGATTTCGCCTTTCATATTGGCAGGAAAACCGAGTAGGGTATGCTTCATATCATGAGCCTCATAACCAGGCATCGGCTCAAGCTTATTCTGCCGCAAAAAGCAACTCGTTCGTTCGCCTAGGGTATTGATAGGCATATTGGCCAAGGCGAATAGGTCCAAGGCCTTCCCCTTTCCAGAATACACGGCCTTGCAAAAAGGGAAATAGACATTCAGGGTAAGAAAATGGAAGACCTGCTCCCTTTTCTCTTTCACTAACTCAAAGTGCTTTGCGCTACAAAGTATCATATCAAAAAAATTTAGTTTTTAGGATTAATCAATTTTTCTAGGGCATTCAAATGCAGATCAAAAGCCTTCTTTCCTGGCAAGGTGGCCGCATAGGAAGTAACCGGTTTTTTTCCCCGGAACTCCTTTCGTATATGCACGTATCCCAGCTTCTCTAAGGCTTGAATATGACTGGCAACATTTCCATCACTCAGTCCCAAGAGTTCTTTCATTTCCGTAAACTCCACCCAATCATTCACCATAAGCACCGACATGATACCCAGTCGGGCTTTGCTTTCAAAGGCTTTATCTAACCCATCAAGAATATTCTTCATCGTTCGTGGCGAAAATACATGATTGCACCATAAACCATATGCAGGGCACCAAAACCAATGGTCCAAAAAAGCAGCCCCATTGGAAGATAAAGCACCGACAAAGTTCCGAGAACCAGCATAGCCAAGCCCATCATTCTCAGCTCATCATAGGTATAGCGACTCGCAAAAAAGAGCCCCAAGCCATAACAAAGTAGACTGGATGAGAAAAAAGCTTCGGTACTTAATGCGTTAAAATTCTGCAGCATGATCATGGCTCCTACCATCATGGGCAAACCGATTGCGCCTAGAATATTCTTGGTGCTGGATGTCCATACTTTCAAGCCCTTCTTTTTGGTTCTCATCAAAGTAAGGCTCATAGATAGAACCAAGCAGATGCCAAATAAAGCGAGCGAACTGAAAATAAACTCTTCCCATTGTGGAGTACGCAAATCAAAGTTTTGCTGGTCTATAAAAGAAATATTCCCCTTACTCACCTGCCAAGCGACAAAAAGTAAAGCCAAGAAACCAATCCCGATACCGGATGAACCAGAAAGCGAAACGAAACGACTGCTGCGTTCCATCATTTGTCTGATCTCTTTTAAATCTTCCTGAGGTTTGTTCATTTTAAAAGCACTTTGTAGTTCAAAGTTAATTATTGATTCGAATTAAACAAATAATCTCTTTGTAAAAAAGAGAAATTCTTTTTCGCACTGATTCTCTCATACCACTATCAATAAGCTTAAAAACACCTCGCAGTGGACACCATTGCTTTTAGCATGTGGTTGGCGAATACAAACCTCACACGGAATAATACCGCCTTATTAATTACAGTTAGAGATTAAAAAGAAAAACCCGCCAGATTTCTCCGACAGGTGCTGCTCTTCCTCCCCGCATTACTTCTATTCTCTTCTAGTTGATTATAAGAACGGTAATGGTCTTCATTTCGCCATTTATATTAATTTTTGCCAAATAAGGTCCGGGGGCAAGCTGACTTCCATCTAGCATTACAGTATGCTTGCCCATAGGATAGCTATTTTGGGGAATCTCCCGGATCTTTTTACCCAAACCATCGTACAATTCTATTGAAATTTCCCTTTCCACTTCAAGGTTCAGGTCAAAATAAATGCTCCCTGAACTTGGGTTGGGATAGGCTTTCGCGGTGGAGGTTACGGTCAGGGCACCTGCTTTCTTTCCCGCTGTACCATTTCTTTGAGGTTGACTCTCTTCCATTTCTCCATCGGTCTCATTCTGCACCCATGTTAGAAACCCTGCATTCTGACCTGCACTTTCCTCATTGGATTCCTGTATCGTCATTTCCGGTGGGGTGTAAACTACGGGTAACAAATTAAGGAGGAAGTTGAACCCTCCGTCAGCCTGGTAGCTTTCAGAGGTGGTATCGCAAGAGGACTGTACAAAGCTGAATAGCTGCGTTCCCTGATAGGTGGTTATTGATATACCAGGATGCAGATGAAACTGGACATACATCCACCCCCACTCGTCTCCATCCAGCACGATATTATCCAGATAGAAACCATCTCCAGTAATTTTGAACTCATCCCCGCTTAGTTGGTAGTTTGCGCCGGATTGTCCACCGGCAAGCCAAGCGTTATAAATGTTCCCGTCAAAACGTACTGTGAAGTACCCAAGTGACCAAAAGTTGCTAATAACATTTCCCAATTCCATTCTCATTTTTTGTGGGTTGCCAGACTGATTTCCTGCTCTCAGCACATAAACGGGGGTTTTTTTATTAAAAGCAATGGAATCAGAAATCTCCGTATTTCGCGTGACGATATTGTTATTGTTTATTACATTATCGCCCGTGGGTTCAATTTCATTAATGGTCATTCCGTAAGGGTCTTCATCACAGGTAACAATGCGAGAAAGAAGGCACAAAGGGTGTTTCACTTGCTCTCCATTATAATAGCTTGAAGTATCATACCATCCAGGATAAGGCTCGTCCCACATCGCGCTAACCGTTATGCTTGTGCCACCGGGCATATTGCTTATATCAATGGAATCTATCTCGCTTCCCATTGGATATGTTAGACCAGTATTCGGATTGTAAAAACCATTGTTGGTTAAATCTAAATGCCAGCTTAGCGGCCATTTTTCATAGAATCCTCCAAGTGTCCAGTATAAGAATACTCTAAATGGTCCACTTCCGTTTGTTCCGGTGTTGAGAATTGTAGCCCTAATCTGATTTGAATCGGGATCCAGATATTCTGGAGATTCGTGTGTAGTGCAGTTCTTGCTTTTCCAACAATTCCATAGGTGGGGACTATTCCAGTAGTCGCGGTTAGGGTCTGCATTGGGTTCGGCTGCGGTATCTGCTGCACCATCCTTTGACCAGATGTATTCAGGGATGCTCACACTAGCAAAATCTGGTGGGATAAAATCAATACACGCATTGGTTTGCGCCCAAAATCCTTTAAGAATGACCCTGTAATTCCCTCTATCGCAATATTCACCTGCAAGAAATAGGGTATCATTATTCGCTCCTGGTATGTCTTCCCAAGGGGTATACCCGCCGTAAATAAGCGTTTGGCACTTTTGCCATTGGAAAAACTCATCCGAGTTACCCGCGCTTTGAAGCCATTGGAGCGAACTATGCAAGCTCGCGGTAATAGCAGTTGGTGTTCCAAGATTAATATTGATATAATCCTGGGTTACTGTCATGTTAAGCACGTATGGATTAGTTGGTACAAAAGGGTCTGGAACCAGCCGAACCCTTGAAATAGCAACGGTTTGCGAATACTGCTCACATCCTGAGCGGATGATGCGGATTTTAACCGAATCCCCTTCGTCCACACTTGTCGGGAAGCTATCCGGATAGTTTACTAAGGAACCGGCAGTCCATGCCCAATTACCGGAACTGACTTCTTTATAATGGTTGAACTCCAACCAGATGTCGCCAGAGGTGTTAGCCAACGCTATCGGAAAGCTATGCGTTTCAGGACCCGGCCCGCAGATAGCTACCGTGGTCAAATCTTTTAAGATTACAGGATTAGGCATTAAGCGGACTTGGTCACTGTATGCAGTACAACCAGTCGTAATGGCCTTTCTTCTATACCACCTCACAGAATCCTGATCGCTAACCGTTAGGTTCAGCAAGGTATCAGCAGCCCCCATATTGTACCACGTGACACTATCAGGACTGAATTGCCACGCATATGAAATGCTCCCGACACTGGATACTGCCGTATCTCCAAAAATGGTAATAGGCGTTGACCCAATACACGATGTTCCCACAATGGATATAGTATTTCGAAGGATAGTTGGTATTATCAGGATTTCATTGCTCGGAAAATCGCAGGTACTGATCTCAATTACCCTTCGGTAATAGACCGTTTCATTCGCCACTACAGGGGCTTGGAAGTCTTGGGAATCTCCGTCTATTACTGGTTGCCAGGAGCTGGAAGGGGTTTTGGATTGCCACTGGTAGTTGAAAACGAGGTTAACGCTAGGCTGGCTTCCTGCAAGTATTGCGGGGGTATCTCCGGGGCACAGAAACTGAGAGGCCGTGATCGAATTATTAGAAACACTCGGAATGGTCATGTTTTTTTCTCCGGTCTGGTATCACCCGGTCTTTTGTTTATAGGCTGAAACATTCAGGGTTCCGTCTCCATTCCACTTTACGCTGACCGTATTCGGGGCAGAGCCAGGAAGGCAATGCAAGCTGCCACCAGTTACATCCCAACTATACAGAACATTATCCAGTTGGTTCTCTATGGAATAACTTGCCAGCCCTGATGTGTCACAAGGGACAGTATCTCCAGTAATCAGAGGTTCATCGAGACCGGTTTTTAGGATCAGTGTATCCGAACCCCTGTCAGAGACAAGTATAATCTGATAAACAGAATCAGTCAAATAAAGATGGCTAGGTTCTCGTAGTGTTGAAGTGTTACCATCACCAAAATTCCATAAAAGATTTGCGGAACAGCGTTCCGTAGATGTGAAGTAAACCGAATCGCAGTTCTTTTGTGTCGCGGAAATGGTAACGGGAACATTCGCTAACACTTGGGCATCCACCATATTGGGCAAACCCCATTTGGATTCCCCGCCGATATTGCCATTTTTGAGTTTGGGTCCGTTCAGCGTAAATCCGCATTTATTTGGTGCCAAGTTACTGTTTACAAGGTCGGGGTATTCAATAACACCCAACTGATCCATCCCAAAATTGGCTATGTATATTTTTCCATCTGGACCAAGTTGAAGGTGATTGTAAGGCGGAATGTCAAGTTCAGCGATGATTTTTCTTTTCGAACTGTCATTGGCATCTTCTAAATCAATTTGAGAAAGAGTGCCCGTATTTACGTCAACAACTTCCAAAAAGTAAAGCAGCTTCGAGTTTGTGCTGAACGAAGCACCGAAGGCGAAAACATCATTATGATAGATTTGCTCCAGGTCTCCGATTGCCCGGTCAAATTTAAAGATGTCGCCCAGAAAGGAAATTTTGGTTCCGTCAGGTGATGCTTTTAACTGGGCCGGAACAGGGGTAACAAAAGCACTGGCAGCACTCACTGTTTGAATAGTCACTCCATTTACATCCACTGAGTAAATCACAAAGTGATCATAGTTTGAACTAAAGTCTCCGGCGTCAACGGTAATAAGCCAATAACCCGGTGCTGAACACTTGGGGATAGCCGTCATTCCTTCAATCGCCCAAAAGGCAGAATCCACATAATTCCCAACGGAACCTATGGGCACAGGTAGGGCAAGGTTTTTCATGCCAGGAACAACACCACCCCGCCCATTATCGAGCGTAGTATCAATAACATGGTAATGAATACCGTTTTTGTAGTTGGTTAAATTGGTAGAACTCGTAAACAGGTAAAACCTAGCTCCATTGCCCGGAAAAGGAATTACCAGGCCTCCAGCTTCCGAACTGCCATCGCCCAGTACCGTTCCGTTCAACATTTTCTGGTGGTTTTTGTTGTACAGGAAAAAGCTGTCAATATCAACCCCATCAAAAGGCCCGCCACCACCATAGAACAATAAGTTGCCAAACGCATTGCTGTGGGTGATACAGCCCTGGTAGGTGTTGATGGTTGGGTCAGGATTACCATCGAATGCTGCAAAATTTTTGATAACTCCGTTCGTAGAAAACGTAAGCCCAGCCACGTCGCCAAAGTACCAATTCCCTTGTGTGCTGGGCAATGTGCTTCCGCAGTCTTTCAGTTCGAGGTATTGGAACCGTTCAACAGCCTGTGAATCAGAGCCAATCGTTATCGTCAGGCTTATATTGTAAAAACCCGTGTCAGACAGGTACGCATTAAGTCTTCCAAGCGTATCATAATAATGAGAAGTAATGCCGTTTTTCACCACACGCCAATGATAACTTGCTCCGTTATATTTGATGGCCTGAAATCGGACGCTGTCTGCTCCGCATAAAAACACATTATCGACCATAAAATTAGCAGAAAGAAGACAGCATTGCATATCGGCCAATTCCTGGTTAGCAGGTGTGATTAAACCGTTGCGTTTCCCTTCCAAAGTGGCGTGCATAATGCTCACCTGATCAGGGGTGAAGGTATTGACACAGGTTTCCGGGGCATAGCCCATGTAGTTTTCCAGCATATCGTTCGGGTCTCCGTTGTAAGTTTCCGTACACGTGTTGACCGTAATACAGGAATAGATCTGCCCGGCGGATTGAGGAACATCACAGCACAGGTCTCCTTTTTTGTGGCAATCGGTCGAGTCGATCCCCAGACAGGATTTTTCAAAGGGGTGATACAATCCGAGATAATGTCCCGTCTCATGCACCAGCACCTTTCCCCGGCTTGTCGTGTTCAGGTTACAGGACGTACAGGTAGAATCATTACCGAAAACGTCATACCTCACCGTTACCCCATGTCTTCCCGGTTCAAAAGGGAAAAGCCCGTATCCGTTTATACCGGAAAGTGAGCCGGATGAATCCATAATATTCGATACAATATAAATATTCAGGTAACGCGTTTCATTCTGATTATACAGAGCAAACAGGCTGTCATATTGATGAACGAAGTGGTAGGTCGCCAGGTCTGAGTGTCTTATTATACCTGTTCCCCCCGGAACATTGGTAGCCAGGCAGAACTGTATCTTCGTATCAACCGACCCAGGCCCGCCGTTCACGTTGGCATAAACGTCGTTTAATACCTCCAGTTGGTTTAATACTTGAGCTATCCGAAATATTGGAACCCGTCCCCGGTGTGCTGTGAGCCGGGTCATGAACGATATGGATAACCACCGGGATCACATAACGGGCATTGCGGCAACCCGGACCACTGCCTCCGATCAGCCCTTGCAGTGCTGCGCCTTCCGAAGAATCGTTTTCATCGTGGTATTGGTTCCAGAATTCGTTGCTTAGTATCTGTTCTGTCCGGTTTCTGTTTACTTTTTGCTGATGAACAGCATGTTGACGGGCATGATTGGAATCTGCCAATTCCTTCCAGTATTGGATCAGGTCGGTAGCGCAGGGGGACTGCCCTAACAAAAATGGACTGAACAGAAATAGGCTTACGAGAAGTAAAAGAACTTTTTTCATTGGTCACAGGGTTTTAATTGGGGGATTGAATGATTATTTTGGATAAATAGATATTTTCTTTTGTAATGATCTTAAGCATATATAGTCCCGGAGAAAAGGAATGGGTATTAATCTCGCTCGTACCGATACGGTTTTCGGAATGAAAAATTTCAATGCCAGATACCGTCAAAATCTGCACATCATAGACAAGGTCCAGTTTTTCCTTCGGTTCAATAAAAAGTTGCCCTTGAGATGGATTGGGAAAGAGGCGGAACGCTTGTTCTGCCTGAATGCTGCTACCGATACTTACGTTGGTTACTGAAAAAGAATCTGACAGAGTTTCACAACCGAAACCATTTTTTACCGAAACCTGATAAAAACCGTTTAACGTAATTTTTATAAAGGAGTCATTTTCTCCTGCAATGAGCGAAGCATTTCTGTACCATTGCAGGGAATTGGAATAGCTTGTAAACAGGGTATCATAGCTCCGTGTGATTTGCGGTTTGGACGGATTGCCCGAGCAGGAAACTTTGATGGTGTTATAATAGGCGCAAAAGTTATTGGAGGTCACTTTAACCCAATAAACACCCTGAGTATCGGCTAAAAAAGCGCTTCCTTCCGAACCGTCCTGCCATCTGTAACAATGTTGACCAGTACCGGCATCTAAAACCAACGTTGCTCCTTGGCAAATCGTGGTGTCGCTTCCAAGGTTTAAAATAAATTTGGATTTTATATGAATATCCTTGCTAACAGAATCGGTCAATGTTCCGTTTGAAGCAATCAGTTTTATAGTATACCAACCCGTATCCTGAAACTGGAAATTGGGATTTTTATCACTGGATACACTTTCCGTTATACTGGCCGATAACTTCTTTATCTCCCATTGAAATGTATTTGCTCCAAACGTATCGTATTCGGTAATTGAAATGCTGTTATCCGAGCAGTTAAGATCATATTTAAATGAAACTGATGGCCTATGAAAATAAGATGAAACAAAATTTGGGAGGCCTACTTTTGCTTTCCCTGAAATCAATTGCCCTTGGAATTGCAGCCCCACGGCAGTATCGTGAAGGTCCGGATACTTTATTCTCGTTAAGGAAAAGGAATCTTTAATAGCTAGGTAAATTTCACTATTCTTCGCCCTTTGTAGTGCAAATTTTGAATTATTAGTATAGGGAAATATGTTAATTCTCGAATCGGAAATCCCTTGGTTTGTATTTTCTGTAAGATCAAATTGATACACGCTGTTATCACGCTCAACAACATATAAATACTGCTCATTCGATGAAAATTCAATGCCTATTGGTAATATTACGCCGGGAATTGAAAACGCGTTTTCTATTTTGCCCGTATAGCAGTTCAGTTGATGTAATTCTACTTTGCCCTGAATGCTAGCATAAAAAGTAATTGCGAGGGTATTCCCTTTCGATGCAATTTTCATCGCTGTTTGAGCGAGTGCAGGATTCCCAGAAATAGGATTTCCGGCATAAGAAATTACGGGACATTTTATTATTCCAATGGAAGTTAATAAGTATGAGTAAAAAATGTTATTACCGTAACCATGGCTAACGATCCATATATCTTTACCGTTGCCATGGTAAACAGCAGCTATTGCTTCCGTAACAGGCGTGATGAGTTGATTGTTTTTTTGAATTACCTCACCAAGATTATTGTTTCCACGTATGTTGACAATTGAATAATTTAACCCGTTACTGCCGCCCCGGTCCTCAGTGGTAAAAATAAAAAAGATTGAATCATTATCAGGTTGTGGAATGATAATTACACCTTGGCTTGAACTCCCGTTTCCCAAAAGACCCGTGCCATTACCTATTATCTGATGATTCCCGTTCCAAACTGTCATGCCATCGGTGTACAAAAGCAAATTGCCGTTTGTATCACAGAGAGCAGCGCATCCTTCATCCGTATTTATTTGCCCATCCGTCAAGACTGTGGGCGGGTCGGTATTGAAATCCAAACCCGCATTCTGTCCAAAATACCAGATGGCGGTACGTTTATGGTCCTGAGCGTGGCTGTCTACCACTACCAAAAGGAGGGCAAATAGGATTAGGTTCTTTATTGTTTTCATCCATCTGTTTTTGACGGCTGGGTATTTCAATGGTGCAGTTCGATATGAATCATTAACGAAAGTATCAAAAAAACTCATTGTGTAGTCTAATTCGACGACGTAATTTTTCCACAAGCTCTCCAACTTCTCCGACATGGAAAAGAAGGAATTTTTGAAGGTGCTTGGGAATAATATTAAGGAGTTGCGGTCTAAGAAGGGCATAAACCAAGCTGAATTAGCCCGACGTTGCGAGAAGGAACGTTCTTCCATAGAAAGAATAGAGAATGGTAAAATAAATACGTCGGTCTTCATCATTTATGAAATTGCGATTGCCCTTGACGTTCATCCAAAAGAAATCTTTGAATTCCATTTGGAATAAATTTTATGCGGAATTTTGAAAGAAAAAACATTCTCATGGTCACAGGGTTTAATTTGGGGATTGAATGATTATTTTGGATAAATAGATATTTTCTTTTGTGATGATCTTAAGCATATACAGTCCAGGAGAAAGGGAATGGGTATTAATCTCGCTCCTACCAATATGGTTTTCGGAATGAAAAATCTCAACGCCCGATACTGTTAAAATCTTTACATCATAGACAAGTTCTGGGTTTTCCTTCGGTTCAATAAAAAGTTGCCCCTGGCATGGGTTGGGAAAGATATGGAAGGCTTGTTCAGCCTGAATGATGCCACCAATATTTACGTTAGTTACTGAAAAAGAATCGGAAAGGATTCCGCAACCCGAAGCATTTTTTACCAAAACCTGGTAAAACCCATTTAAAGTAATTTTGATAAATGAATCATTTTCTCCTGCAAGAAGTGAGGTATTCCTATACCATTGCCATGAATCGGAGTAGCTGCTGAAAAGTGTATCGTAATTCCGCGTAATTTGTGGCTTGGACGGATAGCTTGCCGATGACACCTCGATGGTATCATAATAAGTACAAAAGTTATTGGTTGTCACCTTGACCGAATACGTTCCGGCTGTATCTGCCAAAAAAGCGCTTCCACTTGAACCATCCTGCCACCTGTAACAATGTTGACCAGAACCTGCGTTTAACACCACAGTTTGTCCCGAGCAAATTGTGGTGTCTGTTCCAAGATTCAGGACATACTTGGGTTTGATATGAATATCCTTACTTACCGAATCTGCAAGGCTTCCATTGGACGCAATTAATTTGATTGTATACCAGCCTGTATCCAAGAACTGGATGGTGGGATTACGATTGTTCGAGGTACTTTCTGGAATAGAGGAAGACTGTTTGATTATATGCCAAGTAAAGGCGTTGGCTCCGAACGTGTCGTATTCCACGAGTGCAATGGAATTCAAAGAACAGTTCAGGATGTATTGAATATTCAGAGATGGTTTTAGTAAATATGAAATATTAAATCCCGGCAAACCTACAAGAGATTTTTTTGGACTAATATTTATTTGTTTGAACTTAAAACTGCACAAGGTATCAAGGAGATTGGGAGAACTGATTACACCAACAAATGAGGAATCAAACACCGAAGTAATGATAGCGCCATTGGGTGCAAGTTGTAAAGCTCCTGTTTTTTTCTCCCCAGGCTTTGAAATAAGCTTTTTGCTATTATTAATAACAGTTTCATTTTGGGAAGCCAAATCAAATTGATAAATTCCATTGTCTCTTTCGCCCACATAAAGAACATTGGAGTTTGGCGAGAATTCTATTCCAGTAGAAATAAATGTGCTTATTTTAATCGCATTAAATACTTTCCCTGATTCATTATTAAAACTTAGTATTTCTGTAAAGAACTTATCAATGAACGTATTCGCTACTTTGCTTCCATTGGGAGAGAATTTTAAAAAATTCTGCGCAGTGGTTGCAGACGGCCCCATCACCGATCCGACTTGAACCACTATTGGGCAATGGACCAATTTTTCTTTTGTTAATAAGTATGAATAGTAAAAATTGTTATTAAACCCATGAGAAACTATCCAAACATCAACCCCGTTTTCATGATTTACCGCTGCTATGGCTTCTGAAACCGGGGTTATTAATGGAACGTTTTTTTCTGTTAACTCTCCCTGTCCATTATTTCCATTCAGATTAGCAATAGAGTATCTCAAACCATTGCTACCTCCCCTATAATCGGTAGTGAAAATGAAAAAGATAGAATCATTTTCAGGTTGAGGGATGATAATTACTCCTTGGCTAGAACTCCCGTTCCCCAATAACCCAGTACCATTTATCATTATTTGATGATTTCCGTTCCATACAGTCATACCATCAGAATACAAAAGAAGATTACCGTTTGTATCACAAAGAGTAGCGCAACCTTCATCCGTATTGATTTGCCCATCAGTTAAGGGTGTCGGTGGATCTGTATTGAAGTCCAAGCCCGCATTTTGACCAAAATACCAGATGGCGGTGCGTTTATGGTCTTGGCCACTGAGTATCTTAGTAAAAGATAAAAGACAAAGAATCAGGAAAATCCTTTTCATCGGAACGAATATACAAATCCATTTTAAAGTTCCTACATTATGCGGGTAACTTTTAAATTGAAAGATGCTTTTTATTGTTGTGTGGGTTATACTAGATTGGAAGACGAGAAATTTCTTCTCCTGATAGGCGAAAAATTGAGAGAACTTAGAAAAAAGGCAGGCTATTCGAATCAGGAATACTTCTCCTATGATGCTGAAATTCCCCGCGCTCAATATGGGAGATATGAAAAAGGAGTAAACCTTACTTTGCTTAGCTTGAAAAAGATTCTTGATTTTCATAAACTTACGTTTGAGGAGTTTTTTAAGGATATTGCCTAATAAGGTTTTCATCATTTCGGGTATACAGTTATTCTATCATGATTTTTGAAGTATAGGCTTGATTAATGGTCAAAAAGTATATCCCCCTTTTAAGATCAGTCAGTGTATAGGTGTATGTTTTCGGACTAGTTATGGTTAAGATACATTTTCCGTAAACATCGTAAATTCGGATGCTCTCAATCAGATCATCTCCCTCAATTTGGATATTGTTTCCTTCGGTGCCAGGGTTCGGAAATATCAGATACTTTGTGGTTTCTGGCTTCTGAATGCCCACCCCTATGACAGAAAAGGAATCTGATAGAACAGAACAGCCGTGGGTATTAAATATCCTAATCTGGTATTTCCCATTTTGTGAAAAAAGAAGAAAAGATGAATCAGCTCCAACTATTTCTTTACCGTTTATATACCATTGATAAGTAAACCCTGAATCAGTATTATTAGTGAATAGTGTATCCTTGCGAGAACTGATAGTGGGTTTATTTGGGTTATTAACCAATTGAACGACTATGGAATCATAATAAACACAAAAATCATTTGCCACTACCCGCACATAGAACAAGCCCGAAGTATCCACCAAGAATGAAGAACCTGAGGAAGAGTCTTGCCACAGATAGCAGTGTGCACCTATACCAACATTCAAAAGTAAATTTGAGCCGATGCATAGTGAGGTATCGTTACCTAAATTTAGCTTGTATGGGGTACTTATATGGATTTGTTTTTCGGCGTAGAACGTGTCACTTCCAATAACTTGTTGCAAGGAAATGTCAATCAGGCCAGTATCGCCAAAACTGTATTCAGGAGAATAATCACTTGAAGAAAATAATTGCGTTCCTTTGTTACTAACCGTTATATTCCAATTGAATATACTACCAGAAATGCTGGTTTTTGGCTCCAGAATTAGGTGATTGTCTTCACAAGATAAAGAATAAATAAAGTCTATGGAGGGAGAATAACAAAATGAAGCGACCATTGCAGGAAGACCATATGATGACTTTTTACCGCCAAGGTATTGGCCAAAGGTATCAAACTCCACAAGGTTATAAATAGAATCAGGATAGTTAATTACGCCTAAATATGCAGAATTGTTAAATGCCAGATAAATCTTCTTATTTGGTGCTCGTTGAAGCGCTTGAATTCCGGATGGCGCTGAATTAGTGTATATCTTTTCTTTCGTGCTTATTGTTCCAGCTTCAGTTAAATCATCTAAACAATACCGCCATAAATTACTTCCCGTCCTTTCCATGACCTACAAATACCGTTCAGAAATGGAGAACTCGACTCCATAAACAGGATTGGGATGCTCTAAGGAAAATTGATATTGAATTGTTCCATTTAGATTATTAAAAGTCATAATATCCACAGCCTTGGTGTTATGTCTAGCAACTGCTATTAATTTTCCTGAATAAGATATTTTCATTTCTCCCACAGCCGTTAAGCTTGAAAATGCAATTGGTGTTGAACTAATCACTGGACATACTACTAAGCCATTAATCCCAACAAAAAAGGAATAAAGCTTGTTCCCGCTGAAATCAGTGGTGATAACCCAAAAATCCCTTCCGTTCCTATGATGAACGGCCGCAAGCTTTTCCGAAATAGGTGTCTGAAGTAAAATATTTTTTGTTATAACTTTACCCTTTCCTCCTTGGTCGTTGATGTTTATTAGACTGTAGTAAAAACCTGAGTTAGGATCAGTCCAACCATATGCAATAAATAGATAAAAAAGACTATCATTATTGGGGTAAGGAACAATCAATGCCCCTTGAGTGGAGGAGGCATCACCTTTTAACCCCGTTCCATTGTCCATCACCTGATGATTCTTATTCCAAACCGTTACACCATTGGTATAAAAAAGTAAATTACCATTCGTATCACTCATGGTAGCACAGCCTTCAATGGCATACATGGCTCCATCTGTTAAAACCGTAGGCGGATCGGTAGCAAAGGATAAGCCAGCACTGTCTCCAAAATACCAATTTTGGGTTCGTTTGTAGTCTTGGGCATAGGTATGGGATACGGCCAACAGCAGAAGTGTAAATATGAAATATTTTCCTTTCATCATATCAAATATAGCAATCCCCAACCGTCGTCACTTTTTTGTGAGCCAATCTATTCTTGATAAAAGCAAAACCTTACCACAAATAGCATGGGAAGGTCTAACCATCTTACCGTCTCCCCTAACCTCAAACCCAAAACCCCTAAACCAACTTCCCGCAACTGATAACAAGCACCCTAAAGCAAAAACCTCCTCAAAAATAAAAAAATATAGTACTATGTATTGCATAATACCTGCCAATAGCCATATCTTTGCATTGTGAAGGTAGAAAACACACAATCCCAAATGCGAAAAGGAATCTTGGAATACTGTATTCTGGGAATCATCGCGCAAGAGGAGATATACGCTTCTGTAATTATTGATACGCTTAAGGAGTCTCGGCTCATTGTGGTAGAAGGCACATTATATCCGATTCTGACGCGCTTAAAAAATGCAGGACTGCTCCAATACCGCTGGGAAGAAAGCACACAAGGGCCTCCTAGAAAATATTATTCAATCACCCCACTTGGGGAAACATTTCTCAAAGACTTACATAATACTTGGTCGGAATTGAACCAAGCGGTAGAAAAATCAACCGGCATAAATCACGCATCATGAACCGAATTATCAGCATCAATATTCAAGGACTCGTCTTTCAAATAGAGGAAGACGCATTTCAATACCTCGACACCTACCTGCGAAAACTAAGAACCCATTTTCAGGGGCAAGATGGCGTAGATGAAATCCTCTCTGATATAGAAAGTCGCATTGCAGAAATGCTCTCTCGAGACCCTGGACTTCAAGGCGCTGTTCATCTGAACCGTGTCAAAGAAATTGTCAGTCAAATGGGTGATCCGGCCGAAATTGACCAAGAAGATGGACAAGACATGTATGAGCAATCCTCTTTCAAAGGCCATAAACGAATTCTTTACCGCGATACCGATAACAAGTTTTTGGGTGGCGTATGCAGTGGTCTTGGAAACTATTTTGATATGGACCCACTTTGGATTCGAATAGGGTTTTTGTTTGCCTTTTTCACTTTTGGTACTGGATTAATTCTCTATATAATTCTGTGGGTACTCATCCCGGAGGCAAAAACCCCTTCAGAGCGTTTAGAGATGAAGGGGGAGAAAGTCACTATTGATACTATTGAGAAATCTGTTCGTGAAGAATTTAATCGTTTTAAAAATGACTTTGACGGCAGCAAGGTAGCAAGCAATGCCCGCTCCGCAGCAAGGGGCGCTAGCAAAGCCGTTGGTGGCGCACTGGGCGTGGGCTTAAAGCTATTCTTACGCATTTTAGGCTTGGCGCTCGTTGCGGGAGTGCTCTTTTTTCTCATTTTCTTAGGCTTTGCTTATTTCGGCTTTATGGTTGATTTCTGGAGAACCCCTTTCTTTCCTTTCTTCGATCAACTATTTGAATCAGAACTTCTTGCTCTTCTTTATTCCTTTACTATTGGCGGCCTCTTTATACTACCCCTCATCGGACTGCTATTCGTCGGAATTCGTCTCTTGCTCGGCATTACTGACTCCAACCGCTGGATTGGAAAAAGCATTGGCGGTCTTTGGCTCCTTTCGTTACTTGGGGTTATAATAATGGTCTTCAACCTGTCGGATTCTTGGAGAGACCATGCTGTATTGAACAAAGAGCAAAACATCCCCAACCAAGACACCCTTTATATTCAGTCTACCAATTCCGCAGTATATGGCGGAAAGGAATTCATGCTTGAATTTGGAAACCGAAAAGGAATACGTGGCATCTATGCTGAAGAGAACGGCATGCTAAAACGTCCAGTTAAACTCAATATCTTGGTGAGCAATTTGAGTGAAACCACCCTCAAAGAAGAGCGCCATTCGAACGGAAAAACTTATGAGCAGGCGGCTGAACTTGCCTCCCATGTTAATAATGAGCTTACTGTTTCCTCTAATACGCTCCTGTTTAACCCGTATTATGAAGTGCCAGAAACCGATGTTTGGAAGAACCAAAGCTTAGAATACAACCTCTTTGTTCCGGTAGGGACGGTAATCGTGTTTGGCACCAATACTTCGACCTTCTTAAGTCATGTTAGCACCAATAGTTATTTGCATAATAGCCGCCTTGAGGGCAAAGCCTTTATCATGACCCGAGAGGGTTTGCGTGTAGACGGAGACAAGCCATCCATCAATAATCGTGGAACTTCCTATTCTTATGAAAATTTCAGCAAACTCCAAATATCAGGTGTTCCGGAAGTCGTTCTCTTTCAAAGTAATACCTATCAAATTTTTACAGAAGCCGGCGCCAATTATACTCCTGAGTTCAAGGAACAAAGTGATGGGCTATCTATCCAAATAGATCCTTTCGAAGCAGGAAATGCTGTGGGACGCCTTCATATTGGTATGCCCTATCTTAAAAAACTAAAGATAAATGGCGGCAGCAGAGTTTCCATCCAGTTTAAAAACCAAGCCTCTTTTCAGGCGGAACTCAATGGTGCCTCTAGTTTAGAAGGAGAAATTCATGTAAAAACATTCCAGCTTGAATCAAACGGAATCAATACCTGTTCCTTGCAAGGCGAATGTGTAAACGCAGCGATAGAACTCAATGGAAGCGGCGATTTTCAAATGGACAAACTCATTGCACAGGATCTGCTATTAGAATCAAATGGCAGCCCCAAGGTGACGGTTTATGCAAGCAGAAAACTAGAGGTGGAAGCCAATGGTGCTTCTAGCATTACCTATTTCGGACAACCAAGTAATAAACACCTTGAACAAAATGGTGGTTCCAGCATAAAGCCTGGGACCCCTTAGAAGGAATAGGTATAACCTAGTCCGCCGCCCATGCCTCCCGACTTATGCGGAGTAGCCCAAGCTTGAATTCCATAGAACTTGGCTTTCACGAAGTGCTTGCCTTTTTGAAACCCAACTTCTTGCGTGATATTGAAACTACTATATCCACCTGTCATCACGCTACTCGTTCCGTAGAAATTTCCGAAGAAATAAGTATAGCCTACAGAAACCCTTGGAACCATTGGTGTGTTCAAGACTTTATCAAAGCGGAAAGTGAGCGATTGTTTACCCATTAGGCGCATGGAATATTCGCCATAAATATAGCCAGGCAACATTTCAGTAGATTTAAACCCTGTAGAATCCGGTTGAAACTCAGAGGCAATGCTATCGTAGGAGTTTCTTCCCGCATCAGGGTCTTGAAAAGTCCCGAAATCTGGAACATCCCAGCCGTCATAGGTAAACTTATCTGTCTTGGTATACTCAGAACCTTTCCAAGCAATAAACCCTAGGTTTCTCACTCCAACAGCATAAGCACCATCCGCACCAAGCAAGCCCTTATACTCGGCACTTATTTGCATTCCCATGCCGTTAACACTTGCTAAACCTTGGTGATCACCTGGCGTAAGGCGTGCGGTTAAATCAATATCCCAATCGGTGCTGGTACCATAGGGCGCAGTATATACCGAAAAACGCCGACCATCCATATCAATCATTCGCATACCTCGCGCAATTCCCACAGCCACGCTCAAATTGGAGCGGTTAGGGAAAAACTTGATCAAGCCGAAATCAATATAATCAAAACGGGCGCGTTTAAAAACCAACCCGTTTCCATTTGCAGTATCTCCCTCAAAAACGGCATTTCCTTGTCCAATTAAGCGAAAAAAATCATCCGAATAACTAGCGCCTGCATGATCAATTACTCCATAACGTATCAAATAATGCAGACTGTCATGTTTCATAAAAGCCTTGTTCAGATTATAATAGGTTAGTGAAAAACGACTATCGATTCCTATCATATTCTTTGCTTTTACTCGACCCGCATTTTCATCAATCAACTCTTTACTCAAATCATCTTGGAGGCCCAACTTCCATAATAAAGCATTATTGGCTGTGCTAGCATCAATGAAATAGTTGCCCTCTATAGCAACCATTGAATTCGCCTTCACGGTACGAAATGGCGAGTCGAAAAAGACAGGAAACTTATTCCAAAGGCTGTCTTGCTGGGCCCAAGTTGTGAGCGGCAAAACAACTAACAAGAGGGTCTTAATAGTTCTGGTCATAGATGAAGTCACCGGTCAAACTTATTTTAAATCCATAATCACTGTACATTTTCCAATAATTGGTATTGGTGCTTGGCGTTTGTACGGTGGCTTTTATTAGTATCTTTTTGGCAGTGCGGAGCTTCTCCATTTTTGCTTGATCAGCCTTGGCAATCACCACTGAGCGCAATGGGCTCGTTACGCGGTTATTCGCGTCGGACGGTGCTGCTTGAATGCGGCTATTGCTGGTGCCAACTAAGGAATCGACAATGGCCCCATTTCCATCCAACAAATAAAGCTGAATATCCACATCGAAAGGAAAACCATTATCGGCTACAATATTAAGGTTCCCTTCAATAATTTTCTGTGATCCGCCTGCTGCTGAAAGATCAAAATTCACTGTATCAACCAAGGTGATGCCGCTCGTTTTTAAACTCATTGGCATATCCACCTCCAATTTTGCCACCAAGGAAGACTGGCCTGTAGCGAAGTCTTTGAAGTTATTGACATTACCATTAGGATTGGTCTTAATGGTAATATGATAATCCATCTTATTCGGCAATTGCTCGATGAATGGCTTGATATTCGAATTGCTGCTGTTAATATTAATCTTCGTGATAGATGGAGTCAATGGAGGATACATCGCTGGCGCCAAAAAGCGCGGCCCGGCAATACCCGCGCCCGTCAATTGTATGGCAGTCCCTTTGTCCGTATTCCTCGACGTCAGTTGATTGATGGTCGCTTCAGCCTGAGCTCCGATGCCATTTTCGAGCACAATATTAAAATTGAGGTTTTCGAAATCTACGCCCCCTCTTAAGCCAGCAAAGAAATCTACATCCACCGTCTCAGGCCCTACTTCAAAGAGCTCAGAGCCAAAATAGCCCTCTGCATATTCCGGTTCCAAATCCAATAATCCGATATAGATGAAAACACTATCATTCAAGGAAATATTGCGCTCTATTCCGGATGAGTCAATCGTCACATCCAACACATTATAGAAAGAATTAACCGTGTCTTTTATAGTCGGATTTTTTCCTCGCAGGTCGACTTCATAGTCCGAAATGTCATACTCTACTTTAAAACTCGCCTGACCACCTGGGGGAGCTGCTGGTACAGAAAAAGTTTCGAAGAAGGATTGTCCATTCTTCGTGGCATAGGGAATTTTATAATCCACCTTCATCTCCTCCTCAATCGTACTTACTATGCGGAAACTTACTTTTCCTTTCTTAAGCTTCAATTTTTTCAATTGGGCCTCGCCAAAATAGTAGACAACCGTTTCATCTTGGGAAAGAACGCTCTGCGCCGGGAAACGAGCCACCGCGCTTTGTGGTTTTAGGTTCCTAACTGAAAATTGAATGGTCGTTATAGCAAATTGATTGATCAATACAGGCCCATTTGAGGCTGCCGTTTCTACCAAGATAGGCATGGCTTCCATTTGTGCATAGAGTTTTTTGCCCGTGACATCAATAATCTTTATTTGTGAGGTTCCAGGTAAAATATTTGTGAATGTATCTGTTTGTATGATAGAGCCATCTACCACATTACTCAAGCGAAATATAAGGGTACTTATTTCAACTGGATAACCATTGGTAATAGTAATTTCCATGGTTCCAGAATTGAAAATTGCCTCTTTGAAAAAGGAGGAAGCATCGACAGGAATTGCTCCTAGCCCGCTACTGGAAGTGGCTGGTATGGATTCTGTTTGTCCGTTTAAAGCAGTCGCCTGAGGGAAAATAAAGAACAAGGGAACCACTTGGGTTTGTGTTTGATCTGCCAAGCGCAAAGTCTTTAGCGATAAGGTATTGACACGCTCCGTATCTGGCACAGAAAGCAGATCGGAAAGTCTGCCGCGATACATATCATAGGAAGTGACCAAACGAAGTGCGCCATTTGCATCAGGAACTAAAATGCTATCTGAGATGATATTACTAAGGTCTAATTCGGTATGAAGAAGCGGCAAGAGCAGGTTGCTGCTAAAGCGAGAAAACGTTTGCTCCTTCTTGCATGCCGCAATAAATAGGACGGCACCCAATACGAGATAAAGTACTTTTTTCATAGGGCTGACTCAAACAAATGTAAACATAAGACCATTGAAATGAAAGCAAGGCTGCGGCTCCTCTTTATTCTGGGTGCTTTGCTTATCGAACTGTCGCTGTTTTCTGAGGAAATTTCTTGGCTAATCCCCTCTTTCAATAAACTGAACCTTGCTGCCGGCCGCCGCGCGAATCATCAATACATAGAGGCCTTTCTTCAAATCATCCATAACTTCCACTTGGATGTTTTCGCCCGTTTTATGAAACAAAACTTCAAGCTCTCTACCCTGCATATCGTATAAAAAAATTTCCGCGCCCGGACTTGCATTCACATTAAAAACGCGAGAAAACGGGTTTGGATAGACCGACATTAACTTCTGCTCTTCTAGCAAAGAGGTGATTATATGCGATTGGCTTTCTATGGCTGAACACTGATTGATAGTATCAGTAAGTGTATGAGTTACTAAATAGGTATTGGATACATTGTATTGATAAGTGGGACTGGTCTTATTAGACTGAAATCCATCTCCTAAATCCCAAAAATGTTGGCCCGGCATTTCCCATGGAACAAATTGAATGCTGTCAAAATAATTGACCACAACAAAGGAAGCATTCGGCGCTGGGAGCTGCTCGACAAAAAAGTCATAATCGAATTTACAGAAAACGGAGTCTTGCACAAACAAGTTATTTCTACCAGAATGCACATACCTGCTTAGCGTTGTGGTAATTGAATCTGACCAGATCCACGTCGCGTTTTTTGGTATACCCGATAGGATATCTATAAAAAGCGAATCGTTTTCGCAAACATTCAATATCCCCGATGGAGAGTAAATAAGGCTCGGTTTTTCTGGCACCCAAAGATGAAAGGCGAGTGTGTCTTTACATCCTACAGAGTCTTTAACAACGAGCTGAACATGCTGGCTTTTTCTGGCCGTTAAGCTGCGTTTTGATATCCCATTATATTGATAAAAAACAGGGCCATCCCCATCGCTGGCGTCAATAAATAATTCGCTGAGGTAACATATGCTGGTATCGCTTGCCTTGGAATTAATGCTTAACATCGATTTTTGGGCAACCTGAAAGCTATCTTCCGTTGCGCAATACCCAATATTGACCAACTCAAAACCGTACCATCCACCAATACTCACTTTGCGTACAAAACCAGACGTATCTCCATCCTTCCATTTGATACTTGTGCTATTTGTCTGTTGTGTGAAGGACAAAATCATCGAATCCTGCTGACAGCGCTGTGGGAAATTGGCCATTGTATAGATGGGTTTTTGTAAAAGGACCATATCTCTGACATACTTGAATTGACACCCATTGCTATCTTCTACGGTCAATTGAATAAGCGAATTCGAGGCCGGAAAGAGCTGGGCCTTGTTCTGAATAGAATCAATCCCCACTATTCCCCCACGTGTTAAATTCTCCCAAGAGTAAAGAAAACCCGAACCACTTTGATTAATGAGCTCCCATTGGGCTGTATCTCCAGCGCAAAGGCTATCATCACCCATCCAAGCAAATTGAAAGTGTGGGAGCACATGAAACTGAAAAATAGAATCCACTGAACAACCGTCCAAGCTTCCTAGGCTGACCTTCAAAGAATATTCTCCAGGATTCATTGTTTGGGAGAAGGCTCCCTGTATACTAGAATCTATTACGGAATTGCTGGAATCATATAAATACCATGAACCGTGAGCGTTTGAATATCCGATATCATGAATTTGTGTTTGGCTACTGATTTGCAGACAATTCTCGAGCAAGAGAAAATCCGCTTTGGGTTTTTTCACCGGCATAAATACCCACCGGTATTCCACCAATTGAGCAATGGGGCAATTTCTGTCCGTCAATAAAAACTTAATCTGCCTTCCCACTGATGCCGCGGTATCTGCCAGACTGCTATGCATTTTTAAGGCGAGTACTCCTTGCGGTCCATTCGAATAATCGGTAAAATATTCCTGCGTTGAATCGGCAAACAGGAATTTGTAATATGTGGAATCATTATCGGTATCGATGCTCGGAAAATAGCGCAGGTTCGTGTCGCCTGCGCATATATAAAAAGTGTCAGAAACTGGACTCGACGCAAAATCCTTCATGCTGGGAGCCTGATTGTTTCCAGCGCTTAATACTGTTACTTCAATATCGCTGCGCAACTCTCCAATCTTGGCCATCGTTCCATTTTGGTTCTGCCATAATACGGCAAGCACAACTAGGGGACCTACTTCATTTAATAAGCTAGGCCGAAACGTAAGTCTCCCTGATTGTTTGATATGAAAGCCCGCCGGGAATTGTAGATTTTGATTCGGAAAGCCAAAAAACCTCATAGGTCGCAAAGGGCTATAATTTCCAGTATAAGTGATGGATGAGTTGAGGGCCATTAGACCGTTTGTCAATTCAAAACTCACCGAATCAATCGTGTTGCTTGCTTGTATGGAAAAGTCTAATTCTTGGTCTTGATTATAACCTATCAACATCGTCGGCTTCGATTGAAACTTGGCGGAAAATGCACCTGCACATTTATTCAGAAATGCCGTAACAAAAAACACTTGTCCATTCTCCCGGTAATCGTTGGAATAGGTCAAAAGGCATTCACAACATTGCGATGCGCTAAAATCTATCTCAGCACGCCATACCCATTCTTCAAACTCCAAGTTCCCGCTGCAAACCTCTCCTTGGCATGGGTTTAACTTGGTTTTCGACACGAGGGTTTGATTCGCTGCTAATACGGTAATACTGCTGGATGAACATAGGGCAACCAAATCTTGGGCGGGCAGTGTGCCGCTATTGCATTGTCGCACCACGTGCATGAATAGGGCATACTTGTCATTTCCTAAGGCTTCGTAATCCAACTGAATGCCAGCAATTCTGTGGGAGGCAAACGATGAGGCAAATGAAAACAAAAGCATGAAGAGGCTTGGAAGTATTCTTTTCATACACCAGCTATTCTGTATGCTTTGCACAATACGCTTGCTCCATAGTTGCCTGAAACAAAAAAGACCGACAATTGCCGGTCTTTCTTAAAATTTAAAAGCTCTAATTAGAAAGCAGATTGATAGCGACGACTTACCTCATCCCAGTTGATTACGTTAAAAAACGCGGCAACATAATCAGGACGACGGTTTTGGTAGTTCAGGTAATAGGCATGCTCCCAAACGTCCAAGCCTAAAACTGGCGTTCCGTTGCAATCCGTTACCACATCCATCAAAGGATTGTCTTGATTCGGTGTTGAACACACCTTCAACTTTCCATTTTCTACACATAACCAAGCCCAGCCAGAACCGAAACGGGTGGCTGCTGCTTTGCTAAAGGCTTCTTTAAAGGCATCAAATCCGCCAAGGTCAGCATTAATTGCGTCGGCCAAAGCACCAGTAGGTTGTCCACCACCATTTGGCGACATCACTGTCCAGAACAAAGAATGGTTCCAATGTCCACCACCATTGTTTCTTACTGCGGGGGCATAGCTGGAAATATTTTTCATAATATCGTCCAATGACTTGCCAGCAGCATCAGTGCCTTCAATAGCTCCATTCAAGTTGTTTACGTATGCCGCATGGTGTTTTCCATAATGGATTTCCATCGTGCGGGCATCGATATGAGGCTCTAAAGCATTAAAATCATAAGGTAATTTAGGTTGTTCGAATGACATATATCTAAGTGTTTAAATTATCGACCCTCAAAATTAGGCATTTTAACCGAAGCAGAAAATGCCCTACATTTGAAACCTTTCACAGCCCGCTATTGTTTGAATAAATGGAGATTTTATCCAATGTTTCCCCCGACGATTTTCCCTTTGATTGGTATGCCATTGCCAATGAAAAGCATTTTTGGTTTAAGTCGCGAATCGACGCCTTCTTAAAATTTGCCCCGCGCTATTTGCCTATGGATGGAAACCTCAAGGTGATGGAAATTGGTTGTGGCAATGGACTCGTGCGTAAACAGCTTGAAAACAAAGTGGGTTGGACTGTGGATGGATGCGATATCAACGAAGAAGCACTGAAGCTCAACCAAGGACTTAAAGGCACCACCTACTTGTATAATATTCATGAACATCATGCAAAATTTAAGGATGCGTATGATGCCATTATTCTCTTCGACGTGCTCGAACATATTCCTGATACCAAAGAATTCTTGGAATCGATTATGTATCACCTCAAGCCCGGCGGTGTTTTATTCATCAATGTACCGGCCTTAAATCAATACAAAAGCGACTATGACGAAGCCGTTGGACATATTCGTCGCTACGATAAAAAAATGATGGCGGATGAATTTGAAGGCATGGATGCGCAGGTACTTGGTCACCGCTATTGGGCCCTTGCTTTGATGCCTGCACTCATTGCGAGAAAGCGCTTCGTTAAAAATAAAGGAGACATAAAAACTCTGGTAGAAAGCGGACTTAAACCACCCAGTGGACTCATCAATCAGCTCTTCTATGCATTGTTAAGAGCCGAAAAATCTTTGTTTTCGAATCCACCCACCGGCGCATCGCTCATGAGCGCGATTAAGAAAAAGTAAGGTTTCGTTTCTGCACTTTCTGGAATGAATTAACAGGAGGTGCGGGGTTTTTTGCTCGGCTTAGGATTTTGGTCGCGGATTAGTTTGTCCCGCTGATTTCGCAGAAAAGGCGCAGATTTTGGATTGCTCGGCTTAGGATTTTGTCGCAGATTAGTTTTTCCCGCAGATTGCGCAGAAAAAGCGCAGACTGTGTGCGCCGAAGCCTTAGCGAAGGTGCATTTTTGATTGCTCGGCTTAGGATTTCGTCGCGGAGGAGGGTTGCCCGCAGATTAACGCAGAAAAAGCGCAGATTTTTGATTGCTCGGCTTAGGATTTTGTCGCGGATTAGTTTTTCCCGCAGACCTGTGCGCCGACTCCGTAAGCCATAGCTGACGCAGGAAGCGACGGCTTGGAGCATTAATGCAGACAAGGCGCAGATTTTTGTTTGCATCGGCATAGAATTTATACGGCGCATAGGATTTCGTCGGAAAAACCCACGCACTCTCAGATTGATACTCCGGCCTTCGACTTACTGCGAGCGAGTCTGCGCCTTTTCTGCGCAATCTGCGGGAAAAACGGCGTCGGAACAACAAAAACGCCACGCTAATTTGAAACGACCTCGTTAAATTATCACTGTTCGATCTGCGCCTTTTACACCTTCGCAAAAAAAGCTTCAGTGCACAGGTATGCGTAATCTGCGGGAAATTCAGCATCAGAACAACAATCCAATCGTTCGAACTAAAACAAAGCTGCGCCCTGTGCTACTTCGCAAAAGAATACCGGAGCTGAACTTGCTATAAAAGGTGTAAATGACACGGATTTTTATTTGCTCGGCCTAAGTTTTCGTCGCGCAGGAGGTTTGCCCGCAGATTACGCAGACAAGGCGCAGATTTTTGTTTGCTCGGTTTAGGGTATTTTCACAGACAAAAACGAAACGTTAATTTGAAACGACCTCGTGAATTTATCAACTCTTGATCTGCGCCTTGTCTGCGTAATCTGCCGGAAATTCAGCATCGGAACAACAATCCAATCGTCCGAATTAAAACAAAGCTGCGCCCTGTGCTCCTTCGCAAAAGAATACCGGAGCTGAACTTGCTATAAAAGGTGTAAATGACACGGATTTTTATTTGCTCGGCCTAAGTTTTCGTCGCGCAGAATTTGAATCACGGAAGCGTGTGAAGCGCTATAAACCCAGCTTCGTGTCGACACCCTTATAGCATTCAAAAAACGCAAATGTGTAGGTACGCGATTTATCGCGTACTCGAATCAACAGGTGCTAAATTATTGAACTATATTATAGCGAACCAACTCCCATTCTGAACCGTCGGCTCGTTTATACTTTACAAGACCAATATGCCGAACATACCAAGCCTCATCAAGGTAATCCCATGTGCCTTTGTCTTTAAGCAAATGAAGTGCCTCATGGTATTGCTGACTCTGAACCATTATACTATTGTCGATTGAAATCCGATTATCATCGCAGTTTTTTTCTCTATAAGAATCTCCATCCAAATTCGCAATGCATAAATCTATGTTATTTGATAACTCACCAATCGCTCCCACACCAAAAAACTCCTTTTCGTAATCAAATCCATCAAAAGGGCTCGAGATTCCCATTTTAATTAATAAGGAACCATATCTACTGTTGACTATATGAACATAATAAGCTGAGTAGCATTTTCTTGTATTAATTTTTCCATAAATCTTTGGATTTGGCGGTTCCGTTATTACCTCATTCTTGGTAACCCACACACTATCCTCCATTCCCGGATTATTGATTTCTTCATAAACCCACCAAGTTCCGGTTTTAAAATAGAAACGGTCCAGCGCATCTTGTGGGAAGGGTACCGTAATATCTGGCGTACATTCATAAGTCGGCGTATCTGGGCCGCCACAGTTGTGAAGACCCAACATAGCGAAAAAGGCAAGAGCGGCCAAAAACACCCTTTTGAAACCCTGAATAGACTTACTAACGAGGAATACCATAATCAAATATGCTTGTTAATTCTATAAAGAAAAAATGAGCTGGTCGAATAATTGGGTCTAGTCAGCACGTACAATAAATTAGTGCCGCTGCCCAGAACACATTTTGCTGTCGAGTTGCAAAAAACCACAACCCTGTAGGTACGCGATTTATCGCGTACTTGATTGTCTTGGAGGGTGGAATGAGACGAATTATATCCCAATAGCTAGCGACACAAATCGCATCCCGATAGCTATCGGGACATAAATTAGAAATCAATCCGTTCAAAGAACAAGCACCGAAAGAAATGCGCGGTCTTAGCCCTTTTTCGTATTATTGAAACTTGGTACATGCGCCTGACGTGTTCCTGCTAAATGATCTTTCAGGACGAACTAGATATGGCAAAAAAACCTTCCGCAGACGCACAATTGATGCAAGCGCCAAAATCGCAAGACACCCTCGCTTTGGCCATTAGTGGTATCGCGGCATTGGCCTATTACCTCTACTCTTTCAAATCAACGGGTTATTACCAGCACGACGAAATTGCTCACCTCATCAATATGGGCGAATTTTGGGATAAACCCTCCTCCATACTTGGCAACTGGCCCAAGACGGGATATAAACTCGTTTATGCTATCCCAGCTCTTTTAGGAACCAAGTTTATCCTCCTACTCAATTGCGTTTTTGCTGGATTGGCCTCCTTTCTAGCGTATAAAACCGCGGCACTTTTTGATAAACGTTATGCGCTTTTGGCAGCGGTACTTTTGGCAACGCAACCGATGTGGATTGAGATTTCTTTCCGCAACTATGCCGATAGTTTCTCGGGTTTGGTTTTGATTGCGGCGGTCTATTTTCACTATAAAGAAAAATGGCTCTGGGCAGGATTACTGCTTTCCTTTAGCACGCTCGTTCGGCAAGAGTTTTTCTTGGTCGCCATCCCCTATGGTATTTTCTTACTCACACAAAAACGTTGGTTGGCCGCCTTTATGATGGGCTCCTTCCCTGTTTTGTATGATATCTGGGGAGCCATCCATACAGGAGATCCTCTATACTTATGGACCTCAAGCCGAGAAACCAGCGACCTCTATAGCGAACAGTTTGCTCGCCACGGATTCTTCCATTTTTGGAGAATGAGTTTTGTAGTATGGGGCGCCGTTACAACCTTATTGGCCGTCGTCTTCAGCATCCAAACGATTGAAGCTACGGCTACGAAATCTATCAAAGAAAAATTCGGACAAAATCCTTGGTTCTTATTAATTCCCGCCCTCATATATTTACTCATCCATAGCTTATTTAACTGGGACGCCCTGGCTTTAGGTGCCTCTCCGAACCTGCGCTATATGAATGGAATCGGTCCTGTTCTGGCTGTAATGGCCACCGTGGGCTTGGCTTCTTGGGAAAAGAATCGCGCAAAACCGAACCTATACCTCATTGTTCTGGTCGTGGCCCTTTTGGCTTATGCTGCCTTTGCCGCCTACGAAAATAATGGTGTAGTTTTAACCGAAGAAAGCACCTATACCCTCTTCTTCTTTGGAGTGGCCGCTGTGGGTTTTTTATTCATGAAGCTTTCAGTAAACACTCAAATTCTCGTTTATTCTGGCCTTGCTTTAGTTAGTGGATTGATTTCCTTGCAGCCAAAAAAACCAAGTCCCGAAGATTTAGCCATAGATTCTATGGTGAAATGGATGGTGAAACAGAATAAAGATGACGCCACCCTCTTTACAAATCATACAGTAGTGCCTTATTATTTCGATAAGCAGGCGGGGCATTTGCCAACACATATGGAAAGTTTAGACAGCGCAAAAATTGCCGAAGCACCACTTGGGTCATTGCTTATTATCGAGTCGCATTATTCTTTGCGTATGGATTTTCCAGCGCCTTCAGAACAAGTTCGTGCGGAATATTTGCAAGACCATGATTTCCAAAAAGCCATTAACTCCATCATTCAAATAAATAATGGCAACTACCAGGTTGTGAATCAGTTTGTGTCCAAAGATCAGCGCTTCGGAGCCATTGTATTAGAGAAAGTAAAATGAGTTTTAGTCAAGTCAGCTTCAAAGTATCCATCATAGTTCCTTGCTATAACGAAGCAGCGGTAATTGGCCAGACCTACGACCGGCTCCTTGCTGTGCTAGAATCGAATCACTACGATTATGAAGTCTTGTTTATAGATGACGGAAGTCGGGATGCTACTGTGTCAATCTTGGACGCCAAGTCGGATAAAAATGAAAATGTCAAGGTGCTTTCATTCAGTAGAAATTTTGGTCACCAACCTGCCGTTTCTGCAGGACTCAATGAATGCACCGGCGACCTGGCCATCATTATCGATGCCGACTTACAAGACCCTCCGGAATTATTTCCAGACATCATAAAAACCTATTTCGAGAGCCAATGCAATGTGGTGTATTGCGTGCGTCAAAATCGTGAAGGAGTGGGATTCTTCAAAAAAATGGGCTATCATTTTTTCTACCGCATGGTGAATTATATGTCGGACGTTGAGTTGCCCCTTGACTCGGGCGATTTCCGCTTGCTTGACCGCGATGTGATAGATGCGTATAAAAAGTTCGGCGAAAAGAACAAATACATACGAGGCATCATTGCATGGATGGGCTTTACGCAGGTTCCTTTCTATTATAATCGCCCCGGCCGTGCGGATGGAGAAACCAAATACAGCATTAAAAAACTCATCGGACTAGCCTCAACCGGCATGTTCTATTTTTCCAAAAAACCCCTCAAGTTGGCCATTACCTTAGGCGTATCTGCACTTACAATTGGACTAATACTCGCGGTAAAAGTATTTTATGAAAAGTTCGCTGGTAACCTAGATGAGGTCCCCGGATGGGCTTCAACAATCCTCACCATGATCCTTTTTGGCGGCGTTCAGCTCATTACCATTGGTGTTTTAGGGGAATACCTCGGAAATATTTTTGATGAGGTAAGAAACCGCCCCGAGTACATCATTCGCAAGAAGAAACAGGATTAAGCATTTATAAACGTTTATAAGTGTTTAGCGTAGGAGTTAAACAAATTCCCCGCCCAACCTTTGATTCATAAATTACATTGACATGGCAACAGAGCGGGAAATTTTGCGGCGCGTATTTGGGTATTCTGAATTCCGCGGCAGACAAGAAGAAATCATCCATCACGTATTAAAGGGACAAGACGCCTTGGCGATTATGCCAACGGGCGCTGGAAAATCCCTATGTTTTCAATTACCCGCACTAATGCTTCAGGGTGTGAGTGTGGTGATTTCCCCGCTCATTGCTTTAATGAAAGATCAGGTGGATGGGCTGAGGGAACAAGGAATCAATGCCCGTTCTTATCACTCGAACATGAGTGAAGCTGACAAGCGCCAAACCATGTCTGATTTTCATGATGGAACTTTGCAGCTATTGTATTTGAGTCCGGAGCGGCTCTTTTTATCATCGGCACCATTTATTAATGCGTTAAAAAAACAAAAGCTTGGGCTGATTGCAATAGATGAGGCCCATTGCATTTCTCATTGGGGACATGATTTTCGGGCAGACTACCTCTCCCTTGGCCAGCTTCGTCAGCACTTTCCTAAGACACCCATCATAGCACTTACAGCAACCGCCGATATTCGAACGCGTGTTGATATTCTAGAGCGCTTGGGTCTTCCTAAAACCAATGTTTTTCTCAGCAGCTTCAATAGGCCAAACCTTTTTTACAAAGCACAGCAGCGCACTCAATTTATTGAACAGCTCGATATGTATTTGCAATCGCGGCAAGAAGAAACCGGCATCGTGTATTGCTTCTCTCGAAAAGAAACAGACGCAACAGCATCCTCGCTGCAGCAGCTAGGATATAATGCGGTTTCGTATCATGCGGGACTCGATAAAAATGAACGTACCCGTCGACAAGACCTATTTAAGAAAGACGAGATAAAAATCATGGTAGCCACCATTGCCTTTGGAATGGGGGTAGACAAGCCAAATGTGCGCTTTGTTGTGCATGCTCATCTTCCAAAAAACATGGAAAGCTATTACCAGGAAACGGGTCGTGCAGGAAGAGATGGCATGCCGAGTGACCTGCTGCTGCTATACAGTTCTGGTGACTTGGGCCGATTACGATATTTCATCTATAACGGAGAAGACAAAGCACATCAAGCCCAGATGCTCAAAAAGCTTGATGAGATGGCATCATTTGCTGAAACAACAGACTGTCGAAGGAAAATCATCCTAAACTATTTTGATGAAAAAGCTGCGGAAAACTGCGGGTATTGTGATAACTGCGTGAGGGGTGCTTCGCAGCAAAACCTTGAGAACAATCAAGACCACCAGCTACTATTACAAGCTATATCAATAATGAAAGTAAAGTGCAACAAAGAAACCCTATTCGCCTTTGTCACTGACCGGAATAGCCTGAGCTTACCCAATAGCCTTTTGGTACACCCATTAAGAGGGTGTGGCCGGCAGCAAGAAAAATCATATTGGGAGAAATGCTTGGATGAGCTCCTCCAAAAAGAGCTCGTAACCGAATACCGCGGTGATATCCGCATGACCCACCTTGGCGTTCAATGGAGACAAGGTATTCAACCACCGAGTGCGACCGCCAATCCCAGAAAAAAAGTTTCGGAAATTCCCGAAGAAGAAAACAAAGAATTAGAAGCCGAGCTAAAATCCTGGCGGCGAAACCTAGCAAAAAGCGAAGACCTGCCTGCCTATATCATTTTCAATGATGCGACACTACGTGAGCTGGTAGAAAAACGCCCATATACCTCAAACAGTCTCCTTCAAATTACAGGCTTAGGAGAAGCAAAGGTGGAAAAATACGGTCGTGATATCCTACGCATTATTCGCCAAGCTTCGCAAGAAAGAATCATAGAATCTGCTCGATTGGATTTGATGAAAGTAAGAAATTCCGCGAAGGCTTCCGAATCATACCGCCTATTCAAAACAGGACTTTATCCCGGCCAAATAGCCGAAGAAACGGGGCTGAAACCAGCAACCATTTATAAACACCTCGAAGGATTTATTTACGACGGAAGTTTGAAGTCTGAGGAACTCATTTCCAATGTGCGCGCTGAAATCATCCATGAAGTAATCAACTCCATTGGCGCGGGCATGCTTTCGGAAATTAAAGACCATCTCCCCGAAGACTTCGACTACCGAGAAATAGGACTGGTTCGAGCGCAACGGTTACGTGAGGTCCAAGGTAAAAAGGAAGACTAAAAGAATAAACTAACGGCGTCCTTTTCCTTTGAATCCGCCACGACCTTTTCCTCCACCACCACCCATCGGTTTGGTTTTATACTCGGGAGATTCGCCAATGCTTGGAGGAACGTTGAATTTAGGGATTTCCTTTTCTATCAATTCTTCGATCTTTTTGAACTTATGGCCGTCTTTATCCGAGATAAACGTAATAGCGATACCGTTGCGTTCTGCACGGGCGGTTCTACCGATACGGTGAATATAATCTTCCGGATCTGGTGGCACATCGTAATTGACTACGAGTTCAATTCCCGTTACGTCAATTCCCCGTGAAACAATATCGGTACCGATGAGGAACTTCAGCTGTTTATTTCTAAAGGCAAGCATTACCTCATCACGTTGGGACTGTTCAAGATCCGAGTGAATTCCACGCGCCTCAAACTTCGACTTAATCATCTCTTTTTCAAGCGCTTTTGCCTTGTCTTTTGTAGAGGTAAAGATGATGGCACTTTGAAAATCGGAAGAACTCAAAATCTTTTGGAGAAGAGCTGTCTTTTGCGTGTCGTAAGCCAAATATGCCTGCTGTACAATATTGGCAGCGGGCTTTGAAATAGCAATGCTAATTTCCTGTGGGTCTTTTAAGATCTTCGATGCCAACTCGCGAATTCGTGAAGGCATAGTTGCCGAGAATAATAGGGTTTGTCTGCTTTCTGGAAGTTTTTGAATAATGCGGATAATGTCTTCATTGAAGCCCATATCGAGCATTCTATCCGCTTCATCCAATATCAGGTACTCGAGGCCGCTCATATCGACACTTCCCGAAATCAAATGGGAGATCAGTCTTCCCGGTGTGGCAATCACCAAGTCAGCACCTGTTTCAAAAGCGCGTCTTTGTTGTTCAAATGCTGCACCATCTCCACCTCCAAAAACGGGTATAGAACTCACTCCCAAGAAATAGGCGAAACCCTCTACTTGTTGGTCAATTTGTTGCGCCAACTCTCTGGTAGGCGCAATGATTAATGCCCGCACCTTATTACTCTCGCTGTTGGTCAGTTTGTTTAATACTGGCAATAGATAGGCTGCGGTTTTACCCGTTCCTGTTTGCGCGCATGCGATGAGGTCTTTTCCCTCCATGATAAGAGGTATGGCTTGTTCTTGAATCGGGGTTGCCTTTTCAAAGCCCATGGCATCTAGGCCATCTAAAAGTTTATCGTTAAAAGGAAATTCGTTAAAATTCAATTGCTCTGTTTAAAGAACAAAAATAGGGTTTATCCCTGAATCCTTAGGAAAAGAATCTGAAAAGCCAATATGTCATGCTTTCATTCAGCTATCCGCGTTTTGCTTGAAAGAAATTTCGCATCAAAGCCTCCGGCTCTTCGGCCAAAATTCCTCCAATAACTTCCGTTTTAGGATGCAAAATATTAGTTTTAAGTCTTTGATATCCACGCTTTTCATCATATGCACCAAAAACAATTCTACTGATCTGCGACCAGTACAAGGCGCCCGCACACATTACGCATGGTTCAAGGGTCACATAGAGGGTACACTCTTTGAGGTATTTAGAATTCATTGCAGAAAAAGCGGCGGTTAAAGCCAACATTTCTGCGTGCGCCGTTACATCGGTGAGACGTTCTGTTTGGTTATAGCCTTTGCCGATTATTTGGTTCTCGCAAACAATTAATGCGCCGACTGGGATTTCATCTTCTTCGAATGCCCTTTCAGCGAGCTTAATAGCTTGCTTCATATAAAAATCGTCGGTCAAAAAATTTTCCATTGAACAAAACTATTTTAAAAAGTGTTAAGTTTAAGTCTATATATGCTAAACATTGGGATTGTTTGTTATCCAACATTTGGAGGAAGTGGCGTAGTAGCCACTGAATTGGGAAAAGCGCTTGCTGAAAAAGGACATCACGTTCACTTTATTTCCTATTCCCGTCCTGCTCGTCTTGACTTTTTCTCAGAAAACCTTTTTTACCATGAGGTTTCCGTGAGCAATTATCCGCTCTTCGAATATCCGCCCTATGAAACGGCCTTAGCGAGCAAGTTGGTAGATATTTCCCTCTTTGCAAACTTGGACATCCTTCATGTACATTATGCTATTCCTCATGCATCCGCTGCCATCATGGCCAAGCAAATCTTAGCGAAAAGAGGGAAACATATTTCTGTAGTCACCACCCTGCATGGTACAGACATCACCCTAGTTGGAAAAGACGCCACCTACGAACCGGTAGTTTCCTATTCTATTAATGAATCCGACGCCGTGACCAGTGTTTCGGAAAGTCTAAAAGAACAAACCTATCAGTTCTTCCATATTGAAAAAGAAATTCATGTCATCCCCAACTTCATCGACTTTACTCGATTCAGCAAAAAGCCCAAAGAGCATTTCAAAAAGGCAATAGCCCCAATGGGTGAGCGCATCTTAGTTCATACCTCAAATTTCAGAAAGGTAAAGCGTGTGGAAGACGTCATCTATATTTTCAACCGCGTATTGGAAAGCCTACCCGCCAAACTCCTACTCATTGGCGATGGTCCTGAACGAATGAACATTGAAAAAATCTGCCGCGAACTAGATATCTGCGACCGCGTTACTTTCCTTGGAAAACAAGAGATGGTCGAGGAAATCCTTTCCGTTTGCGATCTATTCATCCTTCCTTCCGAATCGGAAAGTTTTGGACTTGCCGCCCTAGAAGCGATGGCCTGTCAGGTTCCAGTAATTTCCACCAATAGCGGAGGAATTCCTGAACTGAACGAACACGGATTCACTGGATTTAATTCAGAAATTGGGGATGTAGAAGACATGGCAAAAAACGCTCTCTATATTTTGGGAGATGAGGAACGCTTGGCGCAGTTTAAAGCTAACGCCTTAGAGCATTCTCACAAATTCGACATCAATAAAGTATTGCTTCAGTACGAAGCGATTTACAATGCCGTTACCCAAGGGCAACCCGCCTAACCTTTTTGTTTTCCTGAAGACTTACGAATCGTTAGCATTTCCTTTTCAGTAAGCTGACGAATTTCTCCTCTTTTCAAGCCGTCTTTCGACAAGCCAGCAAAGGATACGCGGTCTAATTTATCGACCTTATACCCTAGCGAATTGAACATCCTGTGCACGATATGGTTTTTCCCAGAATGGATTTCAATCCCAAGTACTTGCCTGGTTTCATCCACATAGGCTACCTCATCTGGTTTGATAAAGCCATCTTCCAACTCTATACCTTCTAATAGTTTTTCTACATCGCTAGCTGGCATTGGTTTATCGAGCTCCGCTTTATAGATTTTATGAACGCCAAAGGAAGGATGTGTCAGTTTTTGAGCTAAGTCTCCATCATTGGTCAGTAATAGAACACCTGTGGTATTTCTATCTAATCGGCCAACTGGGAAAATTCTTTGTGGAACATTATCGCCAATGATATCAAGCACGGTGCGGCGTCCTTCTGGATCATCGGAACTAGTTATGCAATCTTTTGGTTTGTTCATCAAGATATACACCGGTTTTTCAGGAAGAATCAAGCGGCCCTTAAAGCGAACTTCGTCCCCTGGCATTACCTTACTCCCTAATTCTTTGATGATATTACCATTGATACTTACAGCCCCATTTTCAATAAAAGCGTCGGCATCTCTTCTGGAGCAAAGGCCCGAATTCGCGAGAAATTTGTTCAGGCGTGTTTCTTCGGTAATGCTTTCAACCTCTTTGCGGTTTTTACCTTCTTTGCCCTCACCGGAAGTGGCAGGACGCTCACTTCTCCAGTCGCCAAGCATTTTTTGGTCATTCTGATTGGCTTCGCGGGTGCGCGGTCTACGCCTTTCTTCTGGGCCTTTTCTATCTCTTGAGTCACGAGAATCTCTTGAGTCACGAGAATCTCTTGAGTCGCGAGAATCTCTTCTATCGCCTGTTTTATTTTTATCGTATCCGCCTTTATCCCTGCTATCGCTTCGATCTCCAGAGTTTCTGTCAGAATTATTTCTTTTTGGACCGCTGTATTTATCCTTATCGTCGCGGTTAAATGTCCGTTTTTCGTCGGGATTATTTTCACGGTAGCCTCCTTCGCGGCGGTCATCTCGTTTGTCTCCACGGAATCCACCTGCACGGCGTTCGCTGCGGTTATCATCACGAGGACCTCCTTCACGGCGGTCATCGCGCTTATCTCCACCGAAGCCGCCACTGCTGCGGTCATCACGTTTATCTCCGCGAAAGCCTCCCTCACGTTTATCTCCACGAAATCCACCACTGCTGCGGTCATCTCTTTTATCATTTCGAAAGCCGCCTTCACGCTTGTTACCGCCGAAACCACCTTCACGCTTGTTACCGCCGAAACCACCTTCACGCTTGTTACCGCCGAAACCGCCTTCGCGCTTGTTACCTCCGAATCCGCCTTCGCGTTTGTTACCTCCGAATCCGCCTTCGCGTTTGTCTCCGCGGAAAATGCCGTCATTGCGCTCTTCACGTTTTTCGCCTGTGCGGAATTCTCTTCCACCACCTCGGCGATCTCCGCCTCTATCATTTCCTCTTGGGCCACTATACGAACGTTTTTCTCCGCCCTTCTTGTCATCATACTTCCGCGGGCCGCTTTTAAAACCGCCACGGTCGTCTTTTTTGTCATCTCTTTTATCCGAGCGAAATGAATCCCCGTCCTTGCTTCTGCCCCTTGGTGCTCTGTCCGAATCCCTTCGGTCATTGTCTTTGCGGAAGGAATCATTTTTCGATGACCCTCTCTTGCCAGAGAACTTCCTCCCGCTGTTATTATCTCGTTTATTCACGTTACAAAATTACGACAATGTAAACGATGCCTTGTAATTTTTATTTCGCACCCAAAAGCTTCCAGAAGATAGTAATTTCGCAGGATGCTTGCATTCGATACTTTCACTCTTGACAACGGCTTACGCGTTGTTCATCATTTCGATGAGAAAACGCCGCTTGCGGTTGTCAATATCCTCTATAATGTTGGTGCACGGGATGAGAACGAGTCTTTGACTGGAATCGCCCATTTATTTGAGCACCTTATGTTCGGGGGTTCCAAAAATGCCGAGAGTTATGATGAGCCTTTGCAACGGGCCTCGGGAGAAAACAATGCCTTCACCAGCAACGATATCACCAATTATTATGTCACCCTCCCAGCCGAAAACATTGAAACGGCTCTCTGGTTAGAATCCGACCGCATGTTTCAATTGAACCTAACTCCCAAATCGCTCGAAGTACAGCAAGGAGTTGTTAAGGAAGAGTTTAAACAACGTTACCTTAATCAGCCCTATGGCGATCTTTGGCTCTTGTTCCGCCCCTTGGCTTATACCACCCACCCCTACCGTTGGGCTACCATTGGCAAAGAACTGGCTCATATTGAAAACTTCACCCTAAAAGACGGGAATAGCTTTTACAAAAAGTTCTATAACCCAAGCAATGCGGTACTGGTTATTGCTGGAAACGTGTCCTTTAAAGAGTGTAAGTCTTTGGTAAACAAGTGGTTCAATGATGTTCCTGCTGGAGAGGTGAACAAAAACAGCTATGCGGTAGAGCCGGTTCAAAAAGAAGCACGACGTTTAGAAGTTGAAAGAGAGGTTCCTATGACGAGCCTTTCGATTGGGTTCCATTGTGGCGCTCGAACCGATGCTGATTTTTACGATCTAGACTTATTATCGGACATGCTCGGGGGTTCTGCTTCATCAAGACTTCACCAGAAATTGGTCAAAGAAAAACAGCTATTCGCCGATATCGCTGCCTATTCTACGGAAAGTTTAGATCGGGGTTTGTTTATTGTGAGTGGCAGAATCTTTCCGGAAATCGACACAAAAATCGCGGAAGCCGCCATCTGGGAAGAACTAAATGCCTTTAAGAAAGAAATGCCGAGCCAGAGGGAGTGGGAGAAAGTGATAAATAAAAAACTCACGGTATTGAAATTTACCGAATTAGACGTATTGAATAAAGCCATGAACCTGGCCTTGTTCACTCATTTAGGCGACACCAATAAAATCAATAATGAAGAAGGGTCATTTTTGGCAACCACTCCTGAATCCATCCACACCTTAGCCAATCAGCTTTTTATAGAAAGCAATAGTTCCACCCTAGTTTATAAGGCAAAAGTATGATTAACAGATCTTTAGTTCCTGAAACGAGTATTCCAAGCGTACTTCCTGAGTTTTCCTTTGAAACGCATGTTCTGGAAAACGGAGTACTGCTGTATGAGTCAATATTAGAAGAAGAGCTGATTCGTGTTTCTTTTTATTTCAAATGCGGAAGCCTATACAGCACGAAGAAAGGCGTGGTGAGTGCCCTCGCTAAATTGCTTCTAAGCGGCACAAGCAAATTAAAAGCCTATGCCATTCAAGAAGAGCTCGACTTTTATGGCGCATATACCGACATTGAAGCCGGATACCAGCATATTTCTCTGACCGTGTTTTGCGTAAAACATCATCTTGAAAAAATCATGCGTTTTCTGACGGAGGTTATTCAAAACCTTCAAATTTCTCATGACGAATTTCATATTTACCGCAATAAGACCCTGGAAAACCTCAAGGTGAGTGAGCAAAAAACCAGCTTTATTGCCGGTCGCCTTTTTATGGAAAACATGTATGGACGAACACATCCATACGGAAGATCCATGTATGCAGAAGACTATGCAGCATTGAGTGTTGAAGAAGTACAAGCGTATTATGAAGGCGCCTTTATACAATCCTTGGATCATGTGATATCCAATACGCCTTTGCCTCAGTCCGTGCATGATCTATTGAGCAGCTTCCAATCGCAAACAACTAAAACGGAACCAAAAGCGTCTAGTATTAAAGCCGGGGAAAAAAGAATCAATCATTCTTTTAAGGATGCGGTTCAAGCCAGTTTGTTTTTGGGCATGCCTTGTATAACGCGTCATGACAAAGACTATCCGGCTTGGTCGCTTTTGGTCACGCTTTTTGGCGGCTATTTTGGGTCGCGTTTGATGAAAAACATACGGGAGGACAAAGGATATACATATGGTATTGGGGCTGGCACGCACCATCTGCCTGATTCAGCCTATTTAAGCATTCGCTCTGACGTTAAAAACGAAGTCTTAGAAGGATGTATAGATGAAATATATAAGGAAATAGGGCGTTTAAAGGAGGAAGCAATGAGTGAACAAGAACTGAATACCGTAAAAAATTATATGCTTGGTTCCTTGCAAAGAGGATTTGATGGAAGCCTTGCTTTAGGCGATCGATTTAAAACACTTATCGATCAAAAGCTCGAATTAGACTACTATTATCAATACAATCAAAGCATCCTATCATTAACTACGAAAGACATTCAAGAAACCGCCAATAAATATTTAGACATCAATACTTTACATGTTGTTACTGTGGGTACATTTTAAAAACTATTTTGCACATATTACGCTGGCTCTTTGCCTGCTCATTGGTGGAGAAGCTATGTCGCAATCCCACCTAAAAAGAGCCTGTATTCAAAGTAATAATACAGATGTTCTCTTGAGTTGGGATTTAGCTCAAGACCCTTGTGGTAGCTTTATAGAAATAGAAATCTACGCAAGACCGAATAATTTCACGCCTTTTACTAGTATTGGCAAGGTTACCAATCCTGCGCAGACCAATTTTGTCCATACCGGCGCGGCAGCTGTAACCAGCAATTGGAGCTACCATATTGTATATCGATTTCTCTGCAATGGTCTTGAATCATCTGGCGACACCTTGAATATTGACTTGGCTCAACCAAACACGTCTGAATTTGACTCCGTCAGTTACGATCCAGTAACGAAGGGCCTTTTTCTTGCGTGGGCAGCCAATAATGCTCCCGATATATCTGGCTACTATCTTTGGGATTTTGAAAATAATAATAATTTCAAATTTGACAGCGTCTATAATGAGCTAAACCACCTTGATACTCGGAAAGACCCCAATTCCAAACAAATTTTCTTTTCTCTTACCGCATTCGATTCCTGTGCCAATCAGTCCGTCATTTCGTCTCCCCATGCCGCCCCCTATCTAAGCGGAACCGCAACCAGTTGCGGCAGTATTCTTAGTATAAATTGGCAGCCCTATATTGGCCATTCAACCGTGGTCAGTCAGGTATATGTTAGTCTAGATGGCGCAGACTATACAATTGACACGATGCTCCAGGGAACAGAAACAAGCTGGAAACTCGAAATCAAAAGTGGCCAAACCGCTGAAATATTCATTCGTTCTAAATTGAGCAATGGATACACTTCTAGAAGCAACCCGGTTTCCTTTACTGCGCTTGATTCTTTTAAACTAAAAGCTAATTATATTTCCTCTATTGATTGGATTGGAACAAACACCTTCGAAATGGAAGGAATCGTTGATCAAGCCGTAAATTTCGACAGCCTGTATATCTATCAACTAAGGGAAGCAGCTCCTCTCTATTTATGGAGAGAAGATCTTAGCCAACTTCCATACCCATTAACTATAAACATCAAATCCGACACGGTCCTCAGCTATTATAGGCAAACCATGGTCGACCGATGTGGCCGCTATTATTACAGCAATATTGGCCATAATATGGTGCTAAAAGGAAACCCAAATGCACAAGTCGATGTCTATGATTTATACTGGACAGAAACAGATTACCTCGCAGGCAATATCCAAGAATATCAAATAAGCATTGGTGATGATATTAGTAAATATTCCACGTGGAACATCAAAGAACAGGGTATAAATGACACCTTTACTTCAGAAACGGTAACAGATCAGAACCTAAATATTCGCTGCTTTCAGGCCATTGCATTAGAAGAAGACCCGAATCCATTCAACTATGCCGCAACAATCCATTCCAACCCGGTCTGCTTCATACAAGAGCCAAACATCTATTTTCCAAATGCCATAGCCGTTCGCGGAATCAATACTACTTTCTATCCAGTTGGCCTTTCTATTGATAAACAAAAAAGCACCCTACAAATATTTGCGCTAAACGGACAGAGGGTTTATTTAAATACTCTTGAACACCCTTGGAATGGGTATGCTCCAGACGGTTCAGCCTACCAAACAACAGTCTTCGTATATATCGCAGATGTCTTCTTCTTAAATGGAGAACGTCAAAAATACAGCGGAAACATTACTGTCCTCTATTAATTATGGCAATCTATATACACGAAGAAAACAGTAAGTTTCACGTGAAACAAAAACGCCAGATCAAGGTCTGGTTAAAACGCCTCATAGAACACAAAAATGCAGAGCTCGGCGAAGTCAATATCATTCTCCGAACTGACGAGCAACTATTAGCTATGAACCAAGAGGTATTAAAACATGATACCTATACAGACATTATAACCTTCAATTATAATGAAGGGTCAAATATCAGTGGTGATTTATTTATTAGCATTGAGCGCATCAAGGAAAATGCCATTAGATTTGCAGTTCCAGTTTTCGAAGAACTTCATCGCGTTATGGCACACGGTGTGCTACATCTTATCGGGTATAATGATAAAACCCCCGAGGATCAAAAAATAATGCGCCTGCAAGAAAACGAAGCATTGGATCTATACCGGACATTGTTCCACGTGAAACATGAATAAACAAACCTACGATTTAATAGTAGTTGGCGGCGGACATGCTGGATGTGAGGCCGCCGCAGCTGCAGCAAATCTCGGATCTTCCGTACTCCTCATTACCATGAATATGGGCACCATTGCCCAAATGTCGTGTAATCCCGCAATGGGCGGCGTTGCCAAAGGCCAAATCGTTCGAGAAATCGACGCGCTTGGTGGCTACTCTGGGATAATTACCGACAAAACCATGATACAATTCCGCATGCTTAACCTTTCAAAGGGTCCAGCTATGTGGAGCCCGCGTGCTCAAAGTGATCGCTGGTTATTTTCCCAAGAATGGCGTCTTGCTCTAGAAAGAACTCCTAATCTGGATTTCTGGCAAGACATGGTGAAAGAATTAATCGTTGAAAACAATCGTGTGTGTGGCGTTAAAACAGGAATGGGCAACGAATTTCTTTCCAAGTCTGTAGTGCTTACTAATGGAACTTTTCTGAATGGCATCATCCATATAGGACAAAAACAATTTGGTGGCGGAAGAATGGCAGAGTCAGCCTCATTCGGAATAACGGAACAATTAGTATCTCTTGGATTCGAAAGTGGTCGAATGAAAACAGGAACTCCTCCTCGAGTGGATGGTCGCTCTTTGAATTGGGATGCGATGGAGGAGCAAAAGGGAGACGAAAACCCTGGTAAGTTTTCTTATACCGATACCAAACCCTTAAGCAAACAACGTAGCTGTTATATTACCTATACGAACTCGCAAGTTCATGATACCCTAAAAGAAGGCTTTGATGAATCTCCCATGTATTCTGGAAGGATTCAAGGATTAGGTCCACGATATTGTCCCTCAATAGAAGATAAAATAAATCGCTTCGCAGAAAGAGATAGACACCAAATATTTGTAGAGCCTGAAGGTTGGGATACGGTAGAAGTATATGTCAATGGCTTTTCTACCTCTCTTTCAGATCATATTCAACAAAAAGCACTTCGACAAATACCCGGCTTCGAAAACGCAAAAATGTTCCGTCCTGGTTATGCCATTGAGTATGATTTCTTTCAACCCACCCAATTAAAAGCCACTTTAGAGACACATCTCATTGAAAATCTGTACTTTGCGGGTCAAATAAACGGAACTACTGGATATGAAGAAGCCGCTTCTCAAGGACTCATGGCCGGAATTAATGCCCACCAAAAGGTTTACGAGAAAGCCGCCTTTACAATTGACCGTTCTGAGGGCTATATAGGCGTTCTTATCGATGATTTAATAAATAAAGGTACAGATGAGCCTTATCGTATGTTTACTTCCCGTGCGGAGTATCGTATTCTTTTACGTCAAGACAATGCAGATATTCGCCTTACTGAAAAAAGTAATGCTATTGGCCTTGCTTCAGTAGAACGTCTAGAAAAAGTAAAGGAGAAAGTAGCACAGACGAATGAAATCATCCAAGGCTTCCATAAAACATCTATCACCCCTGGTGAAGTAAATCCTATGTTAGAAGAATTAGGAACTCCTATTATTCCGCAAAACTATAAACTGTTTCAGTTAATTAGTCGTCCACAATTACATATAGCTGACTTTAAAGCACTGCCTACAGTAGATAAAATTATAGAGAATAAATCTGAGGAATCCATTCTTCAAGCAGAAATTCTGATGAAATATGAAGGGTATATTGAAAAGGAAAAAGAAATGGCCGATAAAATGAAAAAACTCGAACATATTCATCTACTACCTGACTATAATTACCAAAAGCTTTCTTCTCTCTCTAAAGAAGCGCGGGAGAAATTAAGTAAGCTAAGACCTGCTTCACTCGGACAAGCTAGTAGAATTAGTGGTGTTTCACCTGCAGATATTTCTGTTTTACTTGTACATTTCGGACGATGAAATACCTCTTACCCTTCTTGCTCCTATTTACCGCCTGTGCTGTTGTGGTTCATCCTATTGGTGGAGATAAAGATGAAACTCCTCCACTTGCCCTCAAATGCTATCCAGATAGTCAGTCTACTAATTTTAAGGATAGAGAAATTCGCATCTACTTTGATGAGTATTTTGAAATAAAAGATCAAAATGCCATATTGATAAGTCCACCACCCACAACAAAACCAAAAATTGACGTGGTTGGAAAACATCTTCGAATCCAGTTCAAAGAAGCGTTGAGGGAAAACACTAGCTATACCTTACAACTCTTTGATGCCCTTCATGATATCAATGAAAAGAATATACTTCCTGCCTTTCAATTGAGCTTTTCAACTGGTAATCAATTAGATACCTTCTTTATAAGCGGAAAAGTAAAAAACAATTTCACAGGAGAATTAAATAAAGGATATACCGTTGCACTTTTTCACCCATCAATCCACAACTATCCCGATTCAGTCATCTTCCCACTCTATCTAACCAAAACATTAGAAAACGGTAGCTTCTTTATCCCTGCTATTAAAAATGAAAAGTATACCATATATGCCTTTGATGATATCAATAATAATAAACGTATCGATATAGGTGAAAATATGGGTTATAGCGGATTAGCTGTGTCAGCTATGGATACAGTACTCATTCAAACTGCTATCAATAGTTTATCCCGTCCTATTCTTTTTACCTCCCCAATAATCCTTGATAATAAGAGTTTTATCCTCCCAGTGACTGTACCAAAATATACTCAACTCGATATTCAATCTTCTCAAAAAAGCTTCGATAAAACCCAAATACTTTATTCCAAACGTATTCATCCAGACAGTTTACTTGTCCATGATTTTATAAAGTCATCACTTGATACCTCGGTAGACTATTATTTACTGAGTAATGATAAAATTACCGATACTTTACATATTCAATTTCCATCCACACGGGCCAATTATAACATAGAATTTGACTCCAAATCTTTGCTCCCCACATCACCACTACTATTAAAAAGCAGACAACCTATACGAGATTTTAATCTCAAAAAAGCACACCTGTTTATTCAAGATTCAGTGACTGTGCTATTGAAAAAATATAATGCAAGCAGTTATCAGGTGCAGGTAGACTATCCTTTTAAAGAAGAAAGTAGCTATCTGTTTATTCTTTTTGATTCGGCTGTTCATTATATGGATGGCACCTTCTCTGGAAGAGATACCTTTAAATTTAGAACTCCTTCACTTAATCAATACGGTGATGCCGCTATTATTTTTTCAAATACCGGTCATGATTCCATCGACATTCAATTACTTACTGATCTTGCAAACGAAGCGCAATACAGCATTAAAACCCGCTCCGATTCCGTGTATTTTCAAAGTATAGCAACGGGAACTTATACCGTTCGGTTGATCTATTTGAATGATTCTCTGCAACCAGATTATATCGTTCCATTCAAGCATCAAGTCAGTAAAACATTCATAAATCCTAGTAAAATCAGTATACGTGGAGGATGGGTCATAGGTGACTTCATTCTTAACAATGAGGACGAATAAGCTGTTGAAAACGCGGTATAGCTGTGGACAAAGTCACGTTTAAGCTCCTTTCAAAAAACGGATGTGGACAGCAGTGTATAAGCTCCGACTTATGCTACACGAAATACACGTTAACTGCTCATACAAGTTCTCTACTTAATACTGTTAATTGCAATTCACACTCGTTCATTACTTTCTTATAATCACTTATAAATGAACTATATAAACTATAATAGGGACGTGGATAATATGCTAACAAATAAAAAAGCAAGAGGAAATGAACAAAGCTTATCTACAAATCCACGGCCCCTATATTTAAACCTATAACTTTTATAAAAGATTAAATAGTAGGTTTTGTGGCTAACGCCACTTAGGTCTTTTTTTTTTTTTGAACTAGCTTTGTACCGATGGAAGCGCTGATAAAACAAGTTGAAGAGAGTCTGAAAACAATGACTCCAAAAAATGCAGAAGAGCTCGAAGCTTTTCGTTTGCACCTTTTATCCCGAAAAGGCTTAATCAGCGTTCTGTTTGAAAAATTCAGGGAAATTACAGGAGAGGAAAAGAAAAAATTCGGTGCGCCGATCAATCAGCTTAAAAAAGAAGCGGAAGAAAGATTTCGTTTGATCAAAGAAGAGCTGGAGGCGAAGCAGGAGGAAAAGGTCGATTTAGGCATTGATGCTAGTTTACCTTTAAAAAATCTACCGTCAGGTTCCCGTCATCCATTAAAATTGGTTTTGGAGGAGATGCAAGATATTTTTATTCGTGCAGGTTTTGTTGTGGAAGATGGTCCTGAAATCGAAGATGATTGGCATAATTTCTCCGCTTTAAATTTTCCACCAGATCATCCTGCTCGGGATATGCAGGACACTTTTTTTATCAATGAAGAATTTGCTTTAAGAACGCATACTTCTAGTGTTCAGGTTCGCGTAATGGAGGGAGGAGAACTACCCATTCGTATTATTGCGCCTGGTCGTGTGTATAGAAACGAGGCGGTGTCTGCTCGTGCTAATTGTTTCTTTCATCAGGTAGAAGGCTTATATATAGATAAGGGCGTGAGTATGGCGGATATGAAGCAGATATTGCTCTATTTTGCTCAAGAATTTTTCGGAAAAGACGCAACAATTCGTTTACGTCCTTCGTATTTTCCTTTTACCGAGCCTAGTGCAGAAATGGACGTAAGCTGTTTTCTATGTGGAGGTAAAGGATGTAATGTTTGCAAATATACTGGCTGGTTAGAAATTATGGGATGTGGAATGGTAGATCCTGCAGTTTTAGAATCATGTGGACTAGACCCAGAAATTTACTCAGGATATGCCTTTGGAATAGGTGTTGAACGCATCGCGATGTTGAAATATGATGTCAAAGATTTGCGCACATTTTTTGAAAATGATATTCGATTTCTGAGTCAATTCAGGTCAAAAGGCTAAAGGTTTTATTTTTCAAAAATACCGAGAACTCGGTATATGCTCCTTTCTTAATTCATTTACCTTTATCCTTCTGAAAGAATAGAGTGATATGAGTTCCAAAAGCGCACGGTTATTTCTGATATTTTTTACACTCATTCTATCGAGTAGCAGCTTTGCGGGAGGAAATAAAAAAGCCTTAATTATTGCTGTTGGTGACTATCCAAGAGAAGGAATGTGGCCGAAAATTTCTTCTGATAAAGATGTTCCGCTCATTTTAAACGCATTGCATTTTCATGGTTTTACGGATGATAATATTTTAATAATTCAAGACTCCCAGGCCACAAAATTAGGCATCAAGTCTGCCTTTGAAAAAATTACGCGCGACGCGGAAGAAGGAGATATTATGCTTATTCACTATAGCGGACATGGCCAGCAAATGTGGGATAAGAATGGAGATGAGTTAGATGGAAAAGATGAGACCATCGTTCCCTATGATGCCCCATTAAAGTTTATTAAAAACCAATACGAAGGAGAACGTCACCTATCGGATGATGAATTAGAAATCATGGTGGATGATTTGCGTCTGAAACTAGGTTCTAATGGCAGTTTGACCATGATTTTTGATGCATGTCATTCTGGTACGGTTACACGTGGTCTGGCAAAATCTAGGGGAACCGCAGAATTTATGGGTCCCTCTGATTGGAAAGCAAAACCAGAAAAAGATGGAGAAACGTTTGAATTCAAGGCGAAAACGCGAGGTGCTGGCGAAGATAATCTTGCCCCTTTAGTATTGTTTAGCGGAGCAAGCGCGTCGCAATTAAATTTTGAAACAGAGGATGAACAAGGCAATTCGGTTGGTTCTCTTTCGTATGTGATAAGTAAGGTTTTATTAAACAGCAATCAGAACACCACTTATCAAGAAGTTTTTGATCAAGTGCGAATTGAAATGAGCGTGATTGCTCCAAGACAAACACCCCAAGTAGAGGGCGATATTAAAAACAAGCTTTTTGGAGGAAAAGCAAGTTCACAGGAAAACTACTTTTTAAACACTCAAATAATTGATGGTAAAACAACGGTTATAAACGCCGGAACACTCTCTGGATTATTTAATAAATCGAAGGTTGGTTTATATCCCCTGGGTACGAAAAGTATTGCAAATGAAAAAGCCATTGCTACGGGACAAATAATCAACGCGAATTTGGTTAATGCTGATGTTATTTGGGATACCGAAGTTGACAAAGAAGTATTGCGGAAGAATGTTGTTTTTGTTCAAGCTCAAAATGTCGAAGACTTACATTTAAAGGTTAAATTAAATATTTTTGATCATCCTGATTTACTTTCTGCCTTGCAAGAGAATATAAAGAAGTATGCCCAAGTAATTGAAATAACAGAGCATACGCCCCAAGTGATGATAGAGTATAACAAAACAAAAACCCGAGGAATCGCCCAAATCGAATTGATAACAAATTCAGAATGGGTAGTTGCAAGAGAAAACATGAGCAGCAATGTCGATTCATTGGCTACTATTTTAACTCAGGATTTACTTCAATACGCGCAATCTCAGTATTTGAGAGAGTTGAACACCCGAAATAATGATTTGAAGGTAAGTGTTTCACTGATTCCAATTAAGGAAGTAGAGAAAATCACCACAGGAGAGGGACGGTATAAGCGAACACAGACCATTGAAAAAGCGCGCTCACCTATTGAGGAGAAGATGGACAATGGAATGCCAGCTCTGGATTCTGGAGACATGTTCAAGCTCCGTATTGTCAACCACGGAACGAGTGTGGCTTATTTCACCATTTTAGACATCACGCCCGGTAATGAGGTAGCGGTTGTAATTCCTGGCAAAAAGGAAACACCCGATGAATATAAAATACGCCCGGGTGATACGCTAGAGCTGGATAGAATTTACACGATAGCTCCACCCTATGGAACGGAATGTTTCAAGCTGATTGCCACCAAGGAGGCGATTGATTTAAGGCAGGTAGTAAGCTCACGCGGAGCCGATGATGCCCCTGTAAATCCGATGGAAAAACTACTTCAAAAATCATATGTTCAGACTAAAAGAGGAGTTACAGATGACGATGAAGACGTAATGCTTCCTGCAGATATTGCCAATGTATTTACCTTTTTGTTTCAAATTAAATAAACCTAACAACTAAATAAATTCACTTTAAAACTAAACAAATGAAAAGAGTTATTTTTTTATTCGCCGTCGTTCTAGGATTAGGAACCATGACGCAAGCACAAGTAGTTAGCCCAGATCAAGTGGTTGAACTAAAATCAAAAAAAGTTGAAAAAACACGCGGAGAAAATCCGAACATTAAAAGTACCAAGCCTACAGAGGATGAAGTAAACAAAACAAAGACCAGAGGAACATATACCTGTGACCTCAAATTGGAAAACTGGTCAGACTACTGCATTGACGTATATGTAGACGGATATTACAAATGCACCATGACCTCTAAAACCTATATTTATGTAGTGGTAGATTTAGGATATAGCAGTATCTATGGAGAGTCTTGCGGTGCAACAATGGAATGGTCGAAAGACGGAATTCAGTGTTCAGACAGGTACACATACCGCTTCTATAATTAATTGGAATGAACCAATGTAAGGAAAGGGACTTAGGTCCCTTTTTTTATGCTAGAAACTTGCGCCAACAGAAACAGTCAAGCGAAACACACTGGAGGTATTTACAGCGGTATAGGCGGTTCGTTGAGAGTAAGAGAGTGTATAAGGGGTATAGAAGCTCTTTCCTCTTTCATAGACACCCGCCAGGTCAACAAAAAGGCCAGCGCTATTCCGGTAGCCCAAACCACCAGTGAAGTAGTGTGTAGCCAAATTAAAGCCTTTGTCTAAATCGCGAGAGAGGGGAGACCCGTACCTAGCAAACCCAGCGCGAACACGAAAAGGCCCAGTAACAGCTTCTCCGCCAATTTTTAAATTGTAGGCATTTGTAAAATTGTCGTTAACCACTTTATTCGCCTCAGTATAGCTATAGTCATTGCTAGTCAATCGCCCCTTGCTATAATCGACGCTTTCTGCTTCTACCGAAATTAGTCCTGATTTACCAAGTATAATAGAAAAACCACCCCCTATTTTAGAAGGAGTTTTAAGCCCGTAATTAAAACGTGATAAGCCAGAATTAAAACTATGATTTTGTCCGGGGTCAAAATTTGAGGAGCTCATTTCTCTGGAAAAGTTATCCGTAAGGGCATAGTTTGTTCCCGATTGATACGACAAACCAGCTCTCAAATAATCAGTAATCCGAACAATAGCTCCTATGTTTAAGGAAAAGCCAGAGCCTTGCGTTGTGAAGGAATTGGTATAAGTCATGTACCGGGTATCAGCAAAGAAGTTGGTGTTTTCTTCTTGCCAGACAGACTCCTGCTCATAGCGGATGCTGCTCAAAGAAAAGGTTGCTCCTATATAAAGTCGGTGACTAATGTTAACGGCAAATGCTGCACTAATATCTTGTTGTCTACCAGAATGGTTGATTTCGTTCCTTTGAAGCATGGTAATGCTATCAGGCAAGTTTGCTACATAATCGTTATCAGGAGTATTATTGTCCTCATTGATTAAATAGGTATTCCAAGCAAGACCTGGAATGGAATATTGGTCTGAACCTAAGCTAGTGGCATCATACCCAAAACCACGCTCTGCAAAATGGTCTAAAATGGAGCTAGAGGCGTTTTTTCCTTGAAAGGAGATTTTTTGATTGAAATCATTACGACGATTTAGGCTAAACGCAAGAGTGCTGCTAACCAAGCCCTTCTCCACTTCTTTTCCTCGCGATTTATTGATATTTGTAAAGGAGACACCCAAATTGGGGATATAAAAATTATTCTGGAGCGTAGATTTTTCCGTACCAATATAGAATGAATTGGTATTCCAAAAACCAAAACCCAGGCCAATTAGATAGGCGTTATTTCTATAGAAGCCCAAACCTGCTGGGTTGGTATTGATGGCACTTAAATCTGCGCCGACATTGCTCATTGCTCCCGCCATCCCTAAGCTTCTCGGTGTTCCATTAAGTTTTTGAAAACTATAACGGAAAATGTCTTCTTCATTTTGTCCTGAAACGTAGCCGCACGTTCCCACTATACATAAAAGCAGTCCGACTTTTTTCATTATCTACGACGTTGAGGAGAATTCGTACCAGAAGGAGAAGGCGTTCTCGATGGAGATGGATTGCCAGAAGGGCTTGGCGTGGGCCGTGCTTGTTGAGGTGGGTTTACCCGCTGAGGCTCTCTGGTTCTTGGCGGATCTTGACGTTGTGGTGCGGGCCTCTTTGGTTCTGGTTGTCTAGTTCTTGGTGGATCTTGACGTTGCGGAGTGCTTGGCGGATCTTGACGTTGTGGTGCGCTTGGTGGATCTTGACGTTGCGGAGTGCTTGGTGGATCTTGACGTTGCGGGGTGCTTGGCGGATCTTGGCGCTGCGGTACGTTGGGTTTCTGTGGTTCTGGCTCTTTAGTTCTTGGCGGTTCTCGACGCTGAGGGGCATTTGGCGTATTCGGGTTTGAAGGCGCTATACGTCCGTTATTGTCATCTTGAGGTTTAACACCAGGAGTACCCTGAACGCCTCGTGAAGGGGTATTCGGCTCATTCGTGCTTTCTCTATTACCTGGTTTATAAATGTGTTTTTCAGGCGTATCGGTGTTTGTCGGTGCTTTTACACGGCCTCCGCCGCCATTAATGGTAGAAGGAATAATGGTAGACCCGGAATAACGAGGGCCACCAAGACTTATGCTTGGTGTGATACCAGGGCTATTTCCATAACCTTGATTATTTCCATAACCTTGGTTATATCCGAAACCTTGGTTATATCCGAAACCTTGGTTATATCCGAAACCTTGGTTATATCCGAAACCTTGGTTATATCCAAAACCTTGATTATATCCGAAACCTTGATTAAATCCACAGCTTGGGTAAAAGCCGTATCCTTGATTATACCCATTTCCACAGCCATAATTTGGAAAATTGCTGTATCCAAATGGCGAATAGTAAGGACTATACATCCCCATATAACCATAAGGATTATAGCCATACATGCCAAATGTGGGTTGAAAAGCGAAACCTAAACTGGGTCCATAATTCCTAAAGCCATTGTATGAATTTCCATATCCAGAATAATAGTTATTGGTAGTACTCTGGTAGTTGGTAGCAGAATAATTAAGGTTTTGAGTGGTATCGGGCGAGGGGTCTTGAGAGGGCCGGTATGAATAATAATTCGCGTTAGGGTTCGGCGTATTGCTTGACCGATCGTACTGAAAGCCATCATCAGTGAGCTCCTCAGGAGACTCTGCCTCAACACTTTGAAGGATATCTGAAGGAGAAAAATAAACATCGTCGACAATGTTATCCGTTCTTGAGTATTTTTGCGAAGCACAAGAGACGGCAAACAAGGCAACGCCTGAATAGAGTAGAAGCTTTTTCATGGCAATTTCCTTTCCGGCTTTTAAAGAACCACCAAGGAAAATACAACAATTATTCCAAAGCATATTGAAAATGGACAATAAAAGGGTAAAACGCAGCGATGATTATTCAGAATGGTATAATAACCTAGTAAAGAATGCAGATTTGGCCGAGCATAGCGCCGTTCGAGGATGCATGGTGATAAAGCCTTATGGATATGCGATTTGGGAAAAGATGCAGCAAGAACTGGACAGAAGATTCAAGGAAACTGGACATAGTAATGCTTATTTCCCTCTTTTTATACCAAAATCTTTTTTGAGTAAAGAAGCAAAACACGTAGAAGGGTTTGCCAAAGAATGTGCCGTAGTTACTCATTATCGACTTAAAATTTCAGAGGACGGCAAAGAAATAATTGTTGACCCTGATGCCAAGCTGGAGGAAGAACTCATCGTTCGCCCTACTTCGGAAACCATCATTTGGAATACGTATAGAAATTGGATTCAATCATATAGAGACCTTCCAATTTTGATAAATCAGTGGGCCAATGTGGTACGCTGGGAAATGAGAACGAGACTCTTTTTGCGCACGACTGAGTTTCTATGGCAAGAAGGACATACTGCACACGCAACATCCAGTGAAGCCATTGCGGAAACCAAACAGATGTTAGATATTTATGCGGATTTTGCCGAAAAAATCATGGCTGTTCCTGTAATTAAAGGAATAAAATCTGAAAATGAACGTTTTGCTGGAGCCATCGATACCTATTGTATAGAAGGGATGATGCAAGATGGCAAGGCCCTGCAGATGGGAACGAGCCATTTTCTAGGACAAAATTTTGCGAAAGCCTTTGATGTAAAATTTGCTACCAAAGAAGGTGGGCTCGAATATGTTTGGGCAACTTCATGGGGCGTTTCTACCCGATTGATGGGCGCTTTAATTATGGCCCATAGCGATGATGAAGGCCTGGTCCTTCCGCCAACGCTAGCGCCAATTCAAGTAGTGATTGTTCCTATCTATAAAAATGAAGAACAGCTCGAAGCCATATCCGTTAAAGCCAATGAGATTAAAAAGGCACTTGAGGCGAAAGGCATCTCAGTGAAGTTCGATAACCGCGACACCTATAAACCAGGCTGGAAATTCGCTGAATATGAATTAAAAGGAGTTCCGGTGCGCATAGCAATGGGCCCAAGAGATTTAGAAAACGGAACGGTCGAAGTAGCCCGACGAGACACCAAAGAAAAAGACATCCTAGAAATGGTCGACCTGGCCAATAAGGTGGAACACCTGCTTCAAAACATTCAACAAAACATTTACCAACGCGCCCTCGATTTCCGCGACGAATCTATTACTACGGTTGATACGTTTGAAGAATTCAAAGAAGTGCTTGATGGAAAAGGTGGATTTATTAGGGCCCACTGGGATGGAACAGGAGAAACCGAAGACAAAATCAAGGATTTAACAAAAGCGACCATTCGTTGTATTCCCTTGGATGCAAAAGAAGAAGCCGGGAAATGTATTTTAACAGGCAAGCCGTCCTCTCGTCGTGTACTTTTCGCAAGAGCGTATTAACTTCGAACAATGGCGAAGACGAAAATTGAGGAAATTGTTGGGCTGCTAGAGACAAAGTCGATTGCAAAACAACAGGCCTATGAGTTTACCTTAAATGTGCTGAACGAATTTAAAAAGGTGCTCAAAGGATATGAACATAATTTGCAAGGACAAGTTCATGGCCTGGCTGAGAAATTAGAAATTAAGTACAAAGAAGAAGGGAAATTTGAGGCACATATGCAGTTTGCCGGCGATACGCTGGTGCTGATGATGCATACCAATGTCTTTGATTTTGATTCGTCGCATTTCATCCATAAAATGCGCTATGTTAAGGAGGATAAAACGCGTGAGTTCTGTGGCCTCATTCAGATTTATAATTTTTTAAGTGATTCGCTAAAATACCAGAGATATCAAGACTTAGGGGTCTTAGTTGCCAGAATTTTCGTGAATAAAGAGGGTCATTTTTTTATAGATGGACGTAGACCTTTAGGCTTTCTTTATAATGATTTTGAACACCTTGAAATAAGTGAACCCTATATCAATAATATCATTGAAGAGGCCATTTTGTTCTGCTTGAATTTCGACTTGATGGTGCCGCCATTCGATCAGGTTGGGGTAATTAGCGTTGAGCAACAAGCAGTAGCAAGCTTTTCCTCCGGGTTTCATACCACCAAACAAACCCTCGGTTTCCAAATGAGTGCTCACCACGAGCAAAAGGACCAGGAAAAGGACTAGCTTATTTTTTTCTATTCGTTACGTAGTGAACGAGCTCAGCCAAAGAACTTCGGCATGAATTATCAGGCATCTCATTTAAAACAGTGAGCGCCTTTTCGCGGTACTCTTCCATCTTTTCGGTTGCGTAACGAATGCCTCCACTGCGGCGCACGAAATCAATCACCTCGGCGACTTTATCTTCTTTGGTGTTTTCATTTTTGATGATACGCGTCATTTTGCGCCTTGTAGCCCTATCTGACTGATTCAAAGCATAAATGAGGGGAAGCGTCAATTTTTTCTCTCGGATATCGATGCCTGTTGGTTTTCCTATATCGTCGTCGCCAAAATCAAAAAGATCGTCTTTGATTTGAAAGGCAATTCCCACCCATTCACCAAATTGCCTCATTTTTTCTATTTGTTCGATGCTTGCCGCTTGCGATGAAGAGGCTCCGATTGCACAACAAGAAGCGATAAGAGAAGCGGTTTTTTTGCGGATGATTTCAAAATAGATCTCTTCAGAAAAGTTGAGCCCGCGTGTTTTTTCTATTTGTAAGAGTTCGCCCTCACTCATTTGCCTTACGGATTGCGAAAGCAACTTGAGCTCATAAAAATCGTCGTTCTCCAAAGAAAGTAAGAGTCCCTTCGATAGGAGATAATCCCCAACCAGGACAGCTATTTTGTTTTTCCAAAGTGCATTGATGCTAAAAAAACCGCGACGTTTATAAGAGTCATCTACCACATCATCATGCACCAGGGTAGCCGTATGGAGCAATTCTACTAATGCAGCACCGCGGTAAGATTTTTCCGTAATAGCACCAAAAAGCTTGGAGGAGAAGAGCACAAACATTGGCCGCATTTGTTTGCCTTTGCGCTTTACAATATAGTTCATGATGGTGTCCAAAAGAGAAACCGACGACTTCATAGAGTCGCGAAATTTTCCTTCGAAGACCCCCAGTTCGGAGGAGATAGGTTCTTTGATTTTATCGAGCGCCTTGCTCATGGGCCGCAAGTTAAGCAATGCAGTATAAATGAAAGAAGGCTTTTTGTTTTCGATAAAAACAACATCTATCCAAGCCACCAATCCATAAGTTAACTTGTCACGTATATGTATAGACAAATAAAAAGTAATATTGTTCCTATGAAACACCTTTTTCGATTGGTTTTATTTTGTATAATCATGTCTGTTTTTGCTTGTGCCAGCAATAAAGAAGCAGATCTTCCAAAGGCTCCTGTTGCCTGTGATACAACAAACATGTCTTATGCAACGAATATTGCCCCCCTCTTTCAAAACAATAAATGCCTCGACTGCCATAGTGCTCAAACAGCCACTGCAGGGATAATTCTCGACAACTATGCTGAAGCTTCCTCAAATGCCGAGCGTGTATTACCAGCGATTTCATGGGGACCGAATTTACCTTCAGGCAAAAAAATGCCCGTGGGAGGACCACAAGTTTCTAGCTGTGAAATTGAACAATTCAGCGCATGGATTAATCAAGGCAAAAAACCCTAGACATGAAGAAAGTATTTTTAGCACCTCTTATCGCCTTGTTGTGTATTCCAGCATTCGGCCAGGAAGTGGATTTATTGGCTGAATTAGAGGCCCAGGACTCCAATACTGTAAACTATGTTTCTGCCACCTTTAAAGGAACGAGGCTTCAGAGTTTACCAACCGTTGAGGTTATGGGCAAAAACACACTGGAATTTCGCATTGCGCACCGTTTTGGAGACGCTGCCACAGAAAGCGCGGGTGCCAGCACTTTATTAGGATTGGATGGGCCAGTTGCGCTGGATTTAAGCTTCGATTTCAGCCTAAGCGATCGTCTATCCATTGGTTTAAGCAGAACGAATATTCAAAAGTTGATTGGTGGGAATATTAAGTACAAGATATTTCAGCAAACCACCAGCAATAAAACGCCCATTACAATGACTTATTTGGGCAAGATGAACACGTCTCATGAAAGGAATGTTAATCAGCGCTATGATGACTTTGTTAACCGTTTGAGCTATGTGAATCAATTGATGATTGCGCGTAAATTTTCTTCCTCTCTTTCTCTGCAATTAAACTTGATTCATGTCCACCGAAATTTGGTTGTAAGCCTCGAGGATAAAAATTCCATGTTTGCCCTTGGGTTTTCTGGAAGGCATAAGCTCACGAAACGTGTTGCCTTAACAGCGGAATATGTTTATCGCTTGGGTGATTATGTCGTGAATAAAAAAGCTTTTTATGATCATCTGGGAGTAGGAATAGAAATTGAAACTGGAGGCCATGTCTTTCAGTTGTTTGTTATGAACTCATTCACAGTAAATGAGGCACAGTTCGTGCCTGCAAATGATAGAAGTTGGGCGGATGGTGCAGTTCGTTTTGGTTTTAATGTTTCGCGTGTATTTAGTTATTAGTCTATGAAAAAATCAATATTAAGTCTCGCATTTATCCTAACGCTTTCTGGCATCGCGCTTCAGTTTGTGGCTGCGCCTGGTCTCTTTATTTTTGAATCAGGTAAGATCAGCTTCTTCTCAGAGACCCCTGTAGAGAATATTGCCGCTGAAACAAATAACTATGCTGCAGCACTTCAACCAGCCGCTAAAAAGTTCGCCTTTTCTGTTCTAATTACCGGTTTTCAATTTGAGAAAAGCCTCATGCAAGAGCACTTTAATGAAAACTATATGGAGAGCGATAAGTTCCCCAAAGCTACATTTACTGGTGTAATAGTAGAAGACCTTGCTATTGAAGAAGAGGGAACATACAGTTTAACCGCCAAAGGAAAACTCAATATCCATGGTGTGGAACAAGAGCGAACTATTCCGGTTAAGCTAATTAACAAGGATGGCAAGTACACTTTTAATAGTGCCTTTCAGGTAAAATTAGTGGACCATAATATTGAAGTCCCTAGCATCGTGGTAACCAATATTGCCGAAGTGATTGATGTGAAAATTGAAGGGGTCTTAAAAGCGAAATAGCAAGCTTTGAATTCCTTTTAGTATTTTTGGATAACTATGATCCGAAATGCCCTTTTTATACTTCTGCCCTTTGCACTTTTAGGGCTCTTCCTTTCCTGCAATAAGATTGAACCAAAGAAGTTTCACGATAATGAATGCGAGAGCGTTGGAACGAACTCAGATACTGTCGTAATTGAGAAGCAGAAATACTATATGTCTGCAAGCATCAACACGGAAACAGAACTTTGGGTTCGTATGCACGGAATTCCCGCCTTGGTTAACGACTCCTTTGAATCGGCTTGGCTTCAAATTCGAAGCAGCAATGAATGCTATCAGGCAAAAAGCTTCAAAAGCAGAACAGAATTGGGCGAAACGTATTTTGTGATTGATTATATCGTCCCAACCTTCATTAAAGCAGGCTATCCGGCCATTTGGAAATTTAAATACAAAGGCGAAGAATACGTTTTAAGTACCGACCTTCAATAATTTTTTAGCAATCATGACAGATTCTCCTAGTTGCCGTAACTAATAAGTTATAGTCCAATTAAAATGGAGAATCCGAATACTCAGTTTTCGCCGCTAAACAGAATCCATCCAGACACACAAGAGGCAGCCCCCTATGTATTTGGAGGCAGAGCGTCAACTGGCCCAACTTAGAGTGGCTATTTTGGAGCTTTCTCAACCCGACAAGAGCATCATACTTCTTTTCTTAGAAAGCCTTCCATACCGACAGATTGCAGAAATCATTGGGGTAAGCGAAAACTATATCGCCGTGCGTGTGAAACGAATCAAAGAAAAACGCAGCAAAAAACTAAAAACGAGGAATTACAAATGCTCTGGAATACGCCTGGACAAAAGCGTGTTCAAATCAATGCGAACAGCTTAATGGAAGAGCTGATCAATCAAATTGACACCATGAATAAACGCATTAGACGAAGGGATTTTCTTGAAATAGGCGTGGCCATGATGTTGATTCTAATATCCATCCTCCTAGCCACTATTCTTCCTACTCTTATGGCTAAGGGAGCTATTTTACTGATTATACCCTATGCACTAGGGGTCATTTATAAGCTACGTAAGGCAAAAAAGGGCAAAAACAGAAAACCCGAATGCTTCAATGAAAGAAGACCTCGACCAGCAGCTTCTTTACTACAGAGCACAACGAGCGTTATTAAAATCGGTAATATTTTGGTATATCTCGCCAGTGATTGGCATCGCACTGGTTTTATTTCTTGCTATAGAGATGCCCATTCAACAGTTTTTAATTTTTACTGGCTACTCGGTACTTTTTGGCGCAGTAGTATATTGGCGAAACCAGCGCGCCGTGAAGACGGAAATTGACCCACTTATTTGGCGGATTGAAAAGGTTAGGCAAGAAATTACGGAGGGGTAAGCCGGATTAATGATCGCCTAAAATCTTTACCACCAGTCCGTCGAAGGCGTTTTCAGGACGAATCTGACAGCTCAAGCGACTGATATCGGTAAGGTTGGGAACGGTGTCGAGCATATCTAGCTCGGCATCTTGGGGTTCATGTAGACCGGGGTCGTTTAGTATTGCCACATGACAGGTTGCACAAAGAGCCATACCTCCGCAGGTTGCTTCAATGGGATAGCCGCTGCCTTTTAAGACTTCCATCAGGCTTAAGGCCATATCGGTAGGAACTTCAATGGGCGTTCTCTCCCCATTTTCTTCCTCTACATAGACGGTAATGACATTTTCCATCAGAATGCTTGCACCCCGTTAACCGTGGTATATTTTAGGTTTAATACTTTATCTGGGAAGATTCTGCGGTACGCACCATGCGACATCAAAGCAGCCTCATGAAAGCCGCTTAGAATGAGCTTTAATTTACCTGGATAGGTATTGATATCACCAATGGCATAGATTCCCGGAACATTGGTTTCGAAATCTTTCGTATTAACCACCAAGGCTCCGTTTTCAATTTCCAAGCCCCAATGCTCCAAAGGGCCTAGTTTTGGACTTAGTCCGAATAATGGAACGAGGTAATCCACATCCATCTGGTACGTGTTTTTTTCTTTGTCTTGAAGACTTACCTCTTGCAAAGCTCCATTTCCGAACACCTTGGTTAGGTTGGAATTGAGCAAGACTTTGATTTTTCCTTGTTCAGCAAGGGCCATCACTTTTTCTGCTGAGTCTGGTGCTCCGCGGAAACTGCTATTGCGGTGAACCAAGGTAAGCTCAGAAGCAATATTGGCTAGGAACATGGTCCAGTCGAGAGCCGAATCTCCGCCCCCAGCAAGGATCACCTTTTTATCACGGAACAATTCTGGATCCTTGATCATATAGGTAATACCCTTTCCTTCGAATTTTTCGAGGTCTTCAATGGCCGGCTTTCTAGGCTCAAAGCAACCAAGTCCGCCAGCAATACAAATCACTTGGCTATGAATTTTGGTTCCATCGCTGCTGGTAGTAATGAAGCTACCATCTTCTTGGCGTTCTATTTCATCGGCTCTTTCTCCCAAGGTAAAAGTGGGTTTAAAAGGTTCGGCCTGTTTCATCAAATTATCGACGAGGTCTTGAGCCAATACTTCGGGATAGCCAGGAATATCGTAGATAGGCTTTTTAGGATATATTTCGGAAAGCTGTCCTCCAACCTGAGGCAGCACATCAATTAGGTGGCAACGTAATTTGAGCAATCCCGCTTCGAAAATTGCGAATAGCCCAACGGGGCCAGCTCCAATGACGCAGATGTCTGTCGTAATCATAAAATCGCTGCAAATTTAGCATAAGTCTAGGAATGCATAATGATTTATGTCAACTTAAGCATGTTTCAGGCTATCAGGGGCGTTTTTGCTATAGATATTGGAGGAGTTCTTCGAGATGATGGATCTCCACATCAATATGTGGCGCCTTGAATTCGTTATGCGGGTTGAACCAAATGGTTTGAATTCCAGCTTTTTGTGCCCCCTCAATATCCGCATGAGCATTGTCGCCAATCATTACCACCTGCTCTTTAGAAACGCCCGACAAGGCTAATGCCGCTTCAAAGATTCCGGGATGTGGTTTTGCAAAGCCAACTTCCTCAGAAATAATGAGGTGTTCGAAATACTGACGAAGCTTGGAGGCCTCCATCTTACGGTGCTGAGATTCTGGAAAACCGTTGGTGATGATGCTCATGGGGTAGCGCGTCTTGAGTTCTGTAAGCACCTCATGTGCCTTGGGGAAAACGGCTGGCTTCTCTGTACAACGTGCAATGTATTGATCGGAGAAAGGAATGGGATGATGCTTTTTCTCCAAGCCAAGCTTTTCAAAAGTTTCACGAAAACGCCTTTCTCTCAAGGCCTCTTTGGAAACAACGCTTCGGTTGTATTCATCCCAAAGGCCTCTGTTAACGCCCACATAAACATCCATAAACCCTTTAAAATCAAAAAGACCAAACTGTTCAAGTTGATGTTCTTCGAAAAGCTCGGCAAGCGTTTCGTTGGAATTGGTTTCAAAGTCCCAGAGGGTATGATCGAGGTCAAAAAAGAGGTGACGAATGCGTTCTTTCACAGCACAAAGATAAGGCTACAACTTCTCTCCAAAAGCCAAATCTCCCGCATCGCCAAGTCCGGGAATTATATAGGAATGTTCATTGAGCTCAGCATCACAGTCGGCAATGAAAATATCGGCTTGGGGTAATTCTTTTTGAACGAATCGAATGCCTTCATCACTTCCAATTAAGCTAGCAATGATGAGTCGCTTGGGTGTGCCATTTTTTAGTAGAGCATGGTAAGTCGCGACCAAACTTCTTCCAGTGGCGAGCATCGGGTCGGCGAGGATTAAGGTTCTGCCCTCTATGCTGGGAGTAGCCATGTATTGCACGATAATTTCAAATTCTGTTTCAGAAATATGTTTGCGGTAGGCGGAGATAAATGCAGCATCGGAACGGTCGAAGAATTCCAATAGCCCCAATTGAAAGGGAACCCCGGCACGAAGTACAGAGCAGATGATAGGTTGTTCGTCGAAAAGTGCAGTTTCTTTTACTCCCAGAGAACTTTTCACTGAAGCGGCAGAAAAGTCAAGGGTTTTACTGATTTCATAGGCCACAATTTCCCCAACCCGCTGAATATTCTTTCTAAAACGTAGTCGGTCTTTTTGAATGGTTTCATCGCGTAGGTCACGCATAAACTCATTGAGCAAGCTGTTTTGCACGCTCAAGATATTTAAGGAGGAATTCGTCATGATCGATTAAAATAGAATTCGCTAAATTTACACTTAACCAATTTGTAAATCCGAATGAAAATCCTAAAATCATCCTTCACTGCGTTGCTTTTCTTCTGCATAGCGCAGCCTACCCGTGCCGATGTGTTCGATGATGTGGTCAAGGCCCTTGAAGAGGGAAATATGCAGAAGCTTGAAACGTATTTTTCTGCCAAGATTGATCTTGAACTAGCAGATGGGAGCTTCTATCAATCCAATAGCCCAGATTTAAGAAAGGCGCTTGCTGTATTTTTGTCGGAACACCCAGCCAAGGCCGTGAGTATTAAACATCGTGGACCATCTGGCGGACAAAGTTTTGTGATTGCCAACTACCTAGCCAAGGATGGTGGAGTTTACCGGCTAAGCCTTTTTATGGAGGGGGATTCTGAGAATATGCGGATTCGCGAGCTGAAGTTCGAAAAATCGTGATATTTGCAGCGTGATAGACGCAGCCCTTTTTCAAAACACCGAGATTCATGATTTTATTCTACGTGCCCTAGCAGAGGATATTGGCGATGGCGACCATTCGTCCTTAGCAAGCATTCCGGAAGGAACGCAGGGTAAGGCCCAGATGATTATCAAGGATGAGGGAATTCTTGCTGGACTTGAGTTGGCGCGCGTAGTCTTTCATATCGCAGACCCTTCCCTAAATGTTACCATGTACTTGCATGATGGCATGGAAGTGAAGAAGGGGGATATAGGTCTCCTAGTTGAAGGCTCCGTTCATGCTATCTTAAGAACAGAACGACTTGTGTTGAACCTCACCCAACGCTTAAGCGGAATTGCTACGCGCACTTTTGAAATGAACAAGCTGATAGAAGGAACCGGCTGCATTTTATTGGACACTCGCAAAACAACTCCGGGATTACGCCTTTTGGAAAAATGGGCCGTTAAGATGGGAGGAGGAGCCAATCACCGAATGGGGTTGTATGATATGATCATGCTCAAAGACAATCACAATGACTATGCTGGCGGAATTACAAAGGCGGTAAAAAACACAGTTGCATACCTTGCAGAGAAAGAACGCTCACTGAAGATTGAGGTAGAAACCCGGAATATTGAAGAGGTAAAAGAGGCCTTGGCAACAGGCAAAGTAGACCGCATCATGCTCGATAATTTCAGCGTGGAGGGTATGAAAGAGGCCGTTGAATGGATTGATGGTCGTGTAGAAACGGAAGCCTCAGGAGGAATCACGGAAGAAACAATTCGTGCCTATGCCGAAACAGGCGTAAACTATATTTCCGTGGGCGCATTAACCCATTCTGTTCGTTCGATGGATATTAGCCTGAAAGAGGTTTAAAAAAACAGGAGGATGCGTCATTCCAGTCAAGAATGATGTCTCAAAGAGAAAGACAGGTACAGTCCTTGCATGAATAAATCGTTTACTTTTTAGTAATACCTTGTATGAATAAGTCTATGAAAAGAATTTTTACTTTATGCTTGCTTGCGTTTATCGGGCTTAATGCTGGAGCGCAAAGCTTTATTACCAGCCCAAAAGAGGGCACCGTAACAGGCCCGTATGATGAATATGAGCTGGTGGTTCACGCCAAGGTTTATAATGTGAGTGCCGACAGTTTATTTACATGGAGGAGAATAGTGAATGACCAAGCAGCAGGCTGGGAAGGTTCTATTTGTGATAAAGTCACCTGTTGGTCTCCAACCGTTGATAGTAGCAGCTTCTATTTAGTCCCTGGCGATAGCTCGATTATGGACGCGCATTTTTATCTAAATGAAAATTATGGCAGCAGCGTTATGAAATTTATAATCTGGTCAGGAGAAGATAAATCAAATGCCGATACCATAGTTTACAATGCTAGCAGCTGGGTGATGTCGAACAGAACTTTGAGAAACGACAAGTCTGTGCGGGTATATCCAAACCCAAGTAGAGGCGTTTTAAATCTTGAATTTACTAGCGAAGGAAAAGTTCAATTGGAGGTATACGACTTACTCGGAAAGAAAATGCGCGACTTGGATTACCAAGGAACAAACAGCAGCTTCGATCTAAGCGATTTGCCAAATGGTTTATACATCATTCGTATTAATGACGGAGGCGACATTTATAGCCGCACCTTCCGCAAAGCCAACTAATAGGAATCATTAAGAAATTTAAAGAGCGTCTTTGGACGCTTTTTTTATGCCCCAATATTTCGACCGGGCACCCATTGAACCCCACTGGGCCCAATGATGGCAACGACTGATTGTGGACTTAACGCCGGACAAAGGAGCCCAGTTAATGCTCCAAAAGCAGGAAGGAGCAAGAGGGAACTTGTGGCATAGAAAGCAGGAAGCATTATAGACTGCTTCCCTAAACCCTTTAGCCGAAACCCTGGATGGACATGGCCACAGACACTTGCCTCACCCTTTCGCGCGTGCTGAGGGTCATGGCAAAGGATCAAATGCCCAAGCTTAAAGCGCGGTTTAGTGAAAGCTAAATTTGGGCAAGTAGAGGGAGGCGTCTCAATCACATCATGATTACCAGGAATTAAATAGAATTGACGATCAGGGTAGCTTTTTAAGAGTTGAAGTAATTGTTCCCATTCGTAATTTTCTTCACTATGAAAGAGATCACCTAGGAAATAGATATGTTTTGCTGGATAGGTATTTAATAGAGCAGCGAGCTGTGAAAAATCTTGGGCTGCCGACTTGGCCGGAAGTGCTAGGCCATTTTTACGAAAATGTGCCGTTTTACCAAAATGCAAATCAGAAAGGAGCAGGGCATCATGCTCCGGAAGTAATACCGCCTTTTCTGGCAATAGCGCCAAGTGCTCTCGGTTCCATTCAAAAGAAAGAGGGCCTTCCATAGAACAGCAAAGATTAGCTTATTTTACATGAGTCACTGTTCTTTTACCATTAGGACTAATTTATTCTAATTCCGATAGCTATAGGAAGCACTCAAAAACAGGAAAAACCCCAACTTTGTTGGGTATATAAACAAGTTGGGGTTTTACCTGTTTCAGGGCTTCTAAAAAACGTCCATAGGACTTCGGATACTTGTCCTTCATCTAATAATTTGAGGTCATTACTAAATTGGTTTTTTATAAATTCCGTAGCACTACCTCAATTCCGCAAGTAATAATGGAGTATCCACATTAAGTTGTTGAAAAAGAGGAGCCTACTGTCGAAGGTAGGCTCCAAAAAAATCACCATATTGGTGATCCAGTTATGTCGAAAGTAATATA
>Ga0335398_10000305_pt1 | contig 86283 bp, 75 predicted proteins | sample BON03_FD_205742 | JGI IMG/M metagenome (GOLD analysis project Ga0335398, IMG submission 205742) | Freshwater microbial communities from Lake Bonney liftoff mats and glacier meltwater in Antarctica - BON-03 (spades assembly) (version 2) | ecosystem: Environmental > Aquatic > Freshwater > Ice >... | reverse complement strand
AGGTCACTGCATCGGTCGTTGTCGGTGATCCCGCTGCTGAAACTACCACCATGGGCCCGGTGGTCTCCGAAGTGCAGTTCAACAAGATTCAAGCGCTGATCCAGAAAGGCATTGACGAAGGTGCCAAAGTGGTTGTGGGCGGCACGGGGCGCCCTGAAGGACTCAGCAAGGGTTACTTTGTTCGCCCTACTATTTTTTCTCAGGCCAATAATGAGATGACGATTGCCAGAGAAGAAATATTCGGCCCGGTACTGACGATGATTCCTTATGACACTGAAGAAGAGGCAATCCGCATCGCCAATGACACGCCGTATGGACTCGCAGGCTATGTGCAGAGTGAAAATGTTGAGCACGCGCGCGAGGTAGCGTCAAAAATTCGCGCGGGCAACGTGTCTATCAATGGCTCGGCAGCGGGCTTTGATGTGCCCTTCGGCGGCTACAAGCAATCCGGCAACGGCCGCGAATGGGGTAGTCACGGCTTCACTGACTTTCTGGAAATCAAGGCGGTGCAGGGTTTTGGTAAGTAACTATGGGGGACTTCGTTCTTGCCATTGATCAGGGCACTACAGGCAGTACCGTTGCCCTGATGGATGCACGCGGTAAGTTGTGCGCCAGTGTCAATTATGAGTTCCCGCAACTATATCCTCAGCCCGGTTGGGTGGAACATCGCCCGGCCGATATCTGGGCATCGGTAGGCAAGGGTATTCGCGCCATTTTGCGCAAAGGGATTTGTAAGTCCAAAGACATCGCGTGCATTGGCATCACCAACCAGCGCGAAACTGCGTTGCTGTGGGATAATCGTACCGGTGAAGCGTTGAATAATGCGGTTGTCTGGCAGTGTCGGCGCACTACGCAGTTCACTGAATCGCTGCGCGCTGCGGGGCACGAGAAGATGGTTCGGCGCAAATCCGGATTAGTGCTGGACCCGTATTTCTCCGCCAGTAAATACCGTTGGCTGCTCAAAAACACACCCGGGATCGCGCGTCAGTTGCGGGCCGAGCACGTGGCAGCGGGTACCATTGACAGCTTTCTCGTCTGGCGATTGACCGGTGGCGCGGTACACGTCACGGATGTATCCAACGCCTCGCGTACCTCGCTGATGAACCTCAAAACACGCCGCTGGGACCAGTCGCTTCTGGAACTGTTCGAAGTGCCCCGGCAGATACTCCCTGACATCGTTCCCTCCAGTGCGATTCTCGGACATACGAAAGGCGTTCCCGGCCTGCCCGATGGTATACCCATTTCCGGGGTCGCCGGTGATCAGCAGTCGGCCCTGTTTGGGCAGGCCTGCTTCGCAGTGGGTGACGCGAAATGCACCTTTGGCACAGGCTCGTTCATCCTGATGAATACCGGTTCCGAAGCATTGCAATCGCATGCCGGGCTGCTCTCGACAGTGGCCTGGCAGTTGGGTGCAAAGAGCAAGCCTGTGTACGCACTGGAGGGCGGTGCATTTGTGTGCGGTGCGGCAGTACAATGGTTACGCGACGGCTTGAAAATGATCAAGCGCGCGCCCGAGGTAGAGCAGCTAGCGCTGCAGGTGCCAGACCACGGAGGAGTTGAGTTTGTGCCTGCATTAACGGGCCTGGGTGCTCCGCATTGGTCGCCGGACGCACGCGGAACGATAACCGGTATCACGCGAGGCACCGAGCGCGGGCATATCGCGCGCGCTACCCTCGATGCCATGGCGCTGCAGAATGCTGATATTCTCAGAGCAATGGAGAGCGATCTGGGCAAGCGCATGCGACCCCTGCGAGTAGATGGCGGTGCCGCCGCGAATAATCTGCTGATGCAAATTCAGGCCGATGTTTTGGGCCGCAGACTCATTCGTCCACAGGTCATCGAAACAACTGTCGCCGGTGCTTGCTATCTGGCCGGTCTGGGCGTTGGCTTATGGGACAGTCCGGCACAGGTGAAGGACATCTGGAAAGCCGAGCACGAGTTCGTCGTCAAGGTTTCCGCCGCTGCACGACGCAAGCGCCAGGCATCCTGGAATACGGCGCTGCATCGCACGCTGCTGTAGTCTTCGCGGAGCATAACCGTGGCTGAGGTCATACCGTTTCGCAAACCGTCGCTGAAAGAAAAGCACAAGGGTAATACCTTGTGTCGTCACGGGCATCACAAATGGGCGGTGGACAAGGACAAACAGTTTGACGTGAAAGAAGGCAAGCTGGTGACGATTTATAACTGCGTGCGTTGCGGCAAGAGGAAGGTCAAAGCACACTAGATACTTAGTTGGTGCAAGAACTGTTCTGCAGAGTGGCATCTATTGAGGGTGTTGATGTGGCTAAATCAGAACTGAACGTCGCGGTTTCGCTGGATGTGGTGAACGATTTGATCGTCTGGTGTCAATGGTTGGTAATCAACTGTAGAGGTGTATAGAGAATGCAAGTACACCTAACAATGGATAAGAGCGCTGCAGTTTTTTCACTATTGCTGTCGTTGCTGCTGTATCGAGAACTGAAGCGCCAGGGCAGAGCAAGGGCGTCCAGAACGGTTTTCTTAACCGTGGTCTGTCCCCGATTGGTTCTGAACGGTTTTCTTAACCGTGGTCTGTCCCCGATTGGTTTTGTCCCCGATTGGTTTGTGTCCCCGATTGGTTGTGAGCGCGGCCCTTATTAAAGTCGATTGGCGCGGAGAGATAATATCTTCGGTGTTTCCCGGTGTCGTCGATGCAATAGCGGGCAGTTATCTCTACGACAGTGAAAGTCCACCCTTAAGCTCTTTTTCGAGACCCGCCCCTGAAATTGGTGGCGTCACAGGTTGGGCCAAGTATCCGATCTTCACGCAGCCTGGTTTTTCTCTTAATGATATTCACGCCACGGCCACCGATGGTGCAATTACCATTGAAGATAACGCTGTGGGTTGTTTAGCCGCCGGGGCTTGCCTGGGAGCGGACGCTGTGCGCACGAGAGCCACTAGTTTCCCGGGAGTTTTTATTGGTGGGTTAGCTATTGAAGGGTTCAGTGTTGCTCTTGTGAGAGTGAGGTTTCGGGGAAGCAATGACGTTTTGCACGATACCAATTTGCCGGCTACCAACTTCAGCATAGACGATTGGAGAGGCGGGGCGCAGCCTCTGTCAGATGGGTCGATTGCTCTGTCCGGCAGTGATGGGAGGACGCTTTGGCTGAGTTTCCAAGTAAACCATTATGAACATACGATCGTAGCGCCTGTGCCAGCTCCTGGCACACTGGCACTAGTCGGGCTTGCTTTCTTGGGTCTGGTGGGGCGGCGCTATAGGCGTATTGAGTGGGTCTGATCATGCGGTAATGCCGATGACCAATAAAGACGCCAATCCGAGGATGCTCACGGCAAACACTACCGACCTCATTACTTTCAAATTACTATAGTAAAAAACCGTATATACAGCCCGCGAAAGAACAAAAATCCATGCTGCATAAGCAGTATAGATCGGGGATGCGCCTGAAAATATACAGACTACTATTGCTAGAATAAAAATTGCGATGGTCTCATTCGTATTGGCAACAGTGCGTGTTACCCGGAACAACAAGTCATCGTGGTCCGATGGCACAGATGTTCCCGGCGTATGCTTTGATCGTATACCTACGACATCAGCAACCATTACCTGAACGAACATCAATAGTGCCATTGAGGCCAAAGCGTATATCGTAGTTTCGTAAGTCTGTGCTACATCCATACAATCTCCCCGAATCGTTAAACGTGCGGGACACTTATATAGTCCCATTAATCTTCGTGGTTAGTTTTTATCCCACATTACGGTGCACTTTTCTTGCGCTGCGGCTTCCAGTAATTCAATCAGCGGCAGCGCCCTATTGGAAATACTGACACTCGCCTGATCGTTCTCGTCTTCTGAAGACACGTTCGGAGCGGGCGTTGAACTCGTGCGTTCAATCGCCGCCTTAAGTTGGTCAAGCGCAGCCTGAACGTCTTCAGCATAGAGCGCACTCGGCACTGTATCGCTTCGGCTCATCATCTTAAGCAGTGCGATTGCCACATCGCCGAACATTGTTACATCCCCGTGGGCGGGGCTGGAAAAGGTGATTATCATATGTACTTCCTCGGATATTAGTGCCTGCTGATTAGCGCGACGTCTCACCAGACCGCAACGCCGCTCAGCCAGGGGTGGATAAAGATAACAACAGCGATGGCGATCGCTGCAATGACAACGGTGACTGCTTCCGCGCCCCAGGATGGAGCGCTCGCTTTGATCCAGGCACCCTCGCGCTTGCTGATTGCCACTATTTCTATAATCGCCCACAGCGCCATACCGCCAAACAATATGATTGAGCGGCTGTCGCCATTGACTAGTAGGTGACTGACTCCCCACACTGCAACGCCGGTTAATTGTGGGTGGCGTATTACCAACCGCAGGCGTGAGTTACGTGTACTGACTACCAGCAATAGAAACGCGAACAACAGAAGGCACAATGCAATCGTATGCAAGCCGCCAGGGGGCTGGTAGATAAAGGTGGGGTCGGCGCTGCGCCAGCCGATAATTATCAGTGCAAGGGACGCCAGCAACAGTAATGAAAACAGGCCCTTGTAGCCGCCTTCTCCCATTTTGCTGATAGCACCTTGCCTGAGGGTTGGCGCAAACGAGGGGATGAAGTGCACCAAGGCGAACAGTAGGACACCCAGCAGTAGCAACACCATGGCTACAGACCTCAAAACGGCGACAAGGCTCAGAGCATAACAGATATCGGAAAACCTGCGCGCCCCCTTGAGCATGCCGCCCGAGTTCGGATGCATAAGCGATGGATTCAACCAGCAGTGCGTAATCCTGATATTGGCTAATCGAGGTTAAAGGCGTTGTCGCTCAAGCCAAAGGGGTGACCCCATGGGGGCAGTGTATTTCATAGCCTCAAGTTGATTGCTCGGCTAAGATAAGATGATGAATTTAGCCGCGATTAGCGATCTACCCATTGCCGACATTCTGGAGCAACTGAAGCTGCGGATGGCGGAGGGTAATGAGGTGGTTCTGCAAGCGCCTCCGGGGGCGGGCAAAACCACGATCGTGCCGCTGGTGCTGTTGGATCAGGCGTGGTTAGGTAATCGTAAAATCCTCGTACTCGAGCCGCGCCGGATGGCTGCGAGAGCGGCCGCGTCCAGGATGGCGCATTTGCTGGGCGAAGCGGTCGGCGAAACGGTCGGCTACCGCATTCGCATGGACAGCTGCATCAGTGATAGAACGCGCATTGAGGTGATCACCGAGGGCATCCTGACGCACCAGTTGCAGCGTGACCCGGGGCTGGAAGATGTTGGCTTGGTCATTTTTGACGAATTCCACGAGCGCAACCTCGATTCCGATCTCTGTCTGGCCCTCGCCATGCACGGGCGTGATTTGTATCGCGAGGGGACGGCCCTGAAGCTACTGGTGATGTCGGCAACGCTTGACGGCGAAGCGGTCTCTACTTTGTTGGGCGATGCTCCGATAGTAACCTCCAGCGGGCGCCAGTTTGCAGTTGAGACACACTATGGCGAGGCGCACCAGATACGCAATTCGATCATTGAGCCCACGGTCAAAACGGTATTGCAGGCGTTGCGCGAGCAAACCGGCAGTATCCTCGTTTTTTTGCCAGGACAGCGCGAAATCAGCGCAGTGTCGCGCAGCTTGTCTGAAGCACTGAAGATACTGGGTGACAAGCATGTGGAGATCGCGCCGCTTTATGGTGGCCTATCGCTGGAGCGGCAACAGCAGGCTATTCTTCCGGCGCCCGAGGGCACCCGTAAAGTTGTGCTCGCTACGAATATTGCCGAAACCAGCCTGACCATCGAGGGAGTTACGGTAGTCGTGGATTCCGGCCTGGCACGAGAGGCGGTTTTTAATCCGCCCAGTGGATTGACGCGGCTGGCCACGCGACGCATTTCACGCGCCTCGGCGGAGCAGCGGCAGGGGCGAGCCGGTCGCCAGGCGCCGGGCCATTGTTATCGATTGTGGACAGAGCAACAGCAGGGACGATTGGTGGTGAATACCACGCCTGAGATACAGCAGGCGGATCTTGCGCCGATGGCATTGCAACTGCTGTCCTGGGGTGTTGAGGATTACCGCGAGTTACGCTTGCTCGATCCGCCTCCCGAGGCATCCTACGCGCAGGCACTGGCCATGCTGGAGCGCTGTGGCGCCGCGTTCCAGAACAGGGCGGGGAACTATCAGCTCACCCCCCATGGCGTGCGTTTGGCGCAGATGCCACTGCATCCACGTCTCGCGCACATGCTGTTGGTGGGCTGTGATATTCACGCCGTGGAAACGGCTTGCCTGCTGGCTGCAATACTCTCCGAACGCTATCCGCTGGGGGCGCGCGGCGTCGATATCGAGACTACGGTTGAAGTGCTGATGGGCAGTGGACGCTGCCCACCGGAGCTGCAGGGTTGGTTTAAGCGCGTGTGGCAGCAGGCGCGTCGCTATGTGCGTATGGCAAGTGAGCTGCACAAGCCGCGTAAATTCGCCATCAAGGTGGCACAGGAAGACGTACTCGGGGTATTGCTCGCCAGTGCCTATCCAGATCGCATCGCAAAACTCAGGGCTCAGAGTGACGGCTGCGAGTACCAGCTTAGCAGTGGCCGCAGTGCCGTGTTGCCCTCACAGGACAGCCTCGCCAATACACCATGGCTGGCGGTGGTCGAGCTCGGCGGTCAGGTTGGGGAACCTGTGGATCGGATCTACAGCGCCACTGTTCTTAACCCCAGCACGTTTCAGGAGGTGCTGTCGCCGCTGGTCCGTGAGGTTGAGTATGTGGAATGGGACTATCGACAGGAGCGGTTTGTGGCTGAAAGTCGCCGCATGTTAGGCAACATTCTTTTTTCTACCGCGCCATTGATAGATATCCCGGCAAAAGCCAGGGCGGAAGCCTTATTGGGCGTTATACGCAAGAAGGGCTTGTCCGCCCTACCCTGGACGAAGAATCTGTTGCAGTGGCGCGCCAGAGTCATGCTGTTACACCGGACCGGGGCCGGAGGTGACAGCAATACCTGGCCTGATTTGTCTGACCGCACCTTGTTGGAAACGCTGGAGACATGGTTGTTGCCGTATCTAGATCCGGTGCGGCGCATTGAGGACTTTCAGACTCTTGACCTCAAGACGATTCTGCGCGCGCTTCTGCCGTGGCCGCTGCCGCTGGATCTGGAGCGCATGGCGCCGGAACTGTGGGCGGTGCCGTCCGGATCCAGCGCGCTGATTGATTACTTGCAGGATCCCCCGGTGCTGGCGGTCAAATTGCAGGAGATGTTTGGCTGCGAGGAGACTCCAACCATCGCCGGCGGCAGAGTGCCATTGATGGTGCACCTGCTATCGCCGGCAGGTCACCTTCTGCAGATTACACAGGATCTGGCGGGATTCTGGGCCAGCGGGTACCAGGACGTAAAACGTGAAATGAAGGGGCGCTATCCCAAGCACCCGTGGCCGGACGATCCATTGCACGCGTCGGCGACCCGCCATACCAAGAAATACAGGGGCAATTAATTCAGTGCGCTCGCATGCAAGTCATGGGCCAGAGAATCGCGCACTGCAGCGGGAAGCACCATAGTATCAATGGCCCACGCCGGGTGGCTGATGCCCGCTGTGATCGATGCCCCGGCGTGAACGGCGGCGATCATCTCCGGTGATAATTCAAAGCGCAGGAAGTGGACCGAGGATGTCTTGGTAGCATTTTCTCGCGGCATGTCTTCGTCGGCAATGGGGTAGATGCGCTCGCAGTCTTCTACCTGCAGCCACACCTGGTCTTCAACGCCGATCAGCTTAGCCAATTCTTGCGCGCGCTCCTCGGGATCGTCGTACTCGATCATGAAGGTGGCCTTCCAATTGTGCCCATCAGGGACCAGCGGCAGGTAGGCTTCGAGTTCTTCATTGATGGCGTGAGTTTCAAACACCTTCTCTACGCGCAGCATTTCCTGAATCTGGTATCGGATAGTGAGAGCATCCTCGAAATACAATCGGGCGTGTTCGCTGAGTGATAGCTGCCGTATCTTTTTGTGCGCCATTACCTGCGCTCTAAAGGTGGGACGCATTTCCGAGTATTCTTCCAGTGACCAAAGGTCGGCGCGGGAGAGGGTGGGCATAGAGTGCTCCTGAAACTAGAGTCCGTAGGCCATGCGCAAGAGCGTCATGGGGTGTTCGGCCTTATCGATTTTTTCCGAAAGGTGAGCGATATGGGTCGCGGCCATGGGGCAGTCGCTCATGAAATACGCGGGCTCCTGCTGGTCTACCTTGCGTACAACCGGCCGCGCAATCTTCAGCGATTTCTCACGCGTTTCTTTTTTCAATGCGTACGTGCCGTCGTGGCCGGAACAGCGCTCATAGGCGGTGACTGCAGTATCCTGCACCAGATTGAGCACATCGCGCGTTTTCAATCCGATGTTTTGCACACGCTGGTGACAGGCCACCTGATAGGCGATATCGCCCAACGCGTTGGAAAACTCGGTATTGAGTGCGCCACCCTTGTGACGCAGCCACAGGTATTCGAAGGGGTCAAAGAAAGCCGCCTGCACTTTTTTCACGTCTGCATCATCGGGAAAGAGCAGCGGCAATTCCTGCTTGTACATTAATACGCAGGACGGGATCGGTGCGGTCAGGTCGTAACCCTCGTCAACCAGTTTGGCCAGAATAGGGATATTTGCCGCTTTCAGGCGCTCGACTGCCTGCAGGTCGCCCAGTTCGAGTTTCGGCATGCCACAGCATTGTTCCTTCGGCACTACATTGATATGTACACCGTTGTGCTGAAATACCTTGATGAAGTCGACGCCTATCTCGGGGCTATTGTAGTTGCCGTAGCAGGTTGCATAAAGAGCGAGTTTACCGGTGGTTGCACCGACAGCCATCGGCGTGATTGTCTGCAGCAGCGGCTTGACCTGCTTTCTCATGGTTTTGCTGTGGAACCGGGGTATGGGCGCTTCGTGGTCTATCTGGGCAACACGTTCCAGCACTTTGCGAAACACACTGTTGCCGTTAAGGGCGTTCACGGTGACGTCGATCAGTGGTATTGAGGTCATGCCGAACACGGTATCGGTACTGGTCAAAACGCGATCACGCAGCTTGGCGCCTTCTTCTTTGAACTTCACTGCCTTGGCGCGCAGCATTAGATGCGGGAAATCCACGTTCCACTCATGGGGAGGAACATAGGGACATTTGGTCATGTAGCACAGGTCGCACAGGTAGCATTGATCGACGACCTTGCTGTAGTCGGCCTTGTCGATGCCGTCTACTTCCAGGGTGGGTGACTCGTCGACCAGGTCAAACAGGGTGGGGAAGGAATCGCACAGGCTGACACAGCGCCGACAGCCGTGGCAGATGTCAAAGACGCGTTCCAGTTCAGCTTCGAGGCTCGCCTTATTCCAGAAATCATCCGATTTCCAGTCAATAGGGTGTCTCGTCGGCGCCTCCAGGTTTCCTTCTCTCACGGTTTAGCCCTTGGGTTGCAAACAAGATTGGGGTGAGTGGATGGGTGGGCCGCCGGCCAGCCCATCTGAGGGGTCAGTCGTTGAGGCTATCCAGTGCTTTCTGGAAGCGGTTGGCATGACTGCGCTCGGCCTTGGCCAGCGTCTCCATCCAGTCGGCGATTTCATCGAAACCTTCGTCCCGGGCGGTTTTTGCCATACCCGGGTACATGTCTGTGTACTCGTGGGTTTCGCCAGCAATGGCCGCTTTCAGGTTGTCAGCCGTGGCACCGATTGGGAGTCCAGTCGCGGGATCTCCAGTTTCTTCAAGATATTCGAGATGACCGTGAGCATGCCCGGTCTCGCCTTCAGCGGTTGAGCGAAATACCGCAGATACGTCGTTATAGCCTTCTATATCCGCCTTGTTGGCGAAGTAAAGGTAGCGACGGTTGGCCTGGGATTCACCGGCAAAGGCATCTTTGAGGTTTTGTTCTGTTTTGCTATTTTTTAATGACATCATGTGTCTCCGTGGGTGTTATCACCCGGTCAGGTGCAATTTAACACTAGTACAGGGATGATTATGTGCCCAATAAACTGAGACTAACACCCTGATTGGGTTTGACTATTGCACCAGAGGCTCGAGGGAGGGGGTAATTTCATCTTCGCTAGGTCGCCGCGGGGGCCCTGCGCTTGCGCAGTAATCTAAAAAAATCATCCAGCACCATAATCAGGCAGGGCACCAGAAACAGTGTGATGAGTGTGCCGAACAATACGCCAAAGCCTAGCGACACCGCCATCGGCTTGAACAGTGACGTTGAGATGGTGGTATCTGCCATCATCGGTATGAGGCCGACGAAGGTGGTGATGCTGGTGAGCACAATCGGCCGGAAGCGCACACTGCCGGCATGCGCGACAACCCATTCGAGGCTTTCAGCGCCGAACCGCTGCTTGTTAATGTAGTCGACCAGCACCAGGCTGGAGTTCACCACAACGCCAGAGAGAGCCACGATACCCAGCAACGAGAAAAAGACCAGGTCCATCCCCAGCAGAAAGTGTCCCATGATCGCGCCGACGATCCCAAAGGGTATGACACTCATAATGATCAAAGGCTGCAGATACGATTGCAGTGGAATAGCAAGCAGGGCGTAGATGACGAGCAGGGCGAGCATAGCGCTGCTGAGCAGCGCGCCCATGGATTCGCTGCGTTCTTCCGCTTCCCCGGACAAAGCAAAGCTGACACCCGGGTGGCGACTGAGAATATCGGGCAGCACATCCTGCTGGACGGCGCGGATAATAGACTCTGGAGTGGCAACGGTGCGGTTTACATCAGCGGTTACAGTGACGACTCGCTGCCCATCGACACGCCTGATTGTCGTGTATCCGCGGCCCAGTGTGGCACTGGCGACGCTGCTGAAGGGCACCTCAACGCCGTCCGGTGTGCGTATCCGCATATCCTCAAGATCACCCAGAGAGCGGCGCTCGCTTTCTGGGTAGCGCACCATCACCCGTATATCGTCCTTGCCGCGTTGGATACGCTGCGCCTCGTAGCCATAAAATGCCTGCCTGACCTGTTGGCCCAGATCGCTCAGCGTCAGCCCCAGATTACGTGCCGCGGGAAGCAGAGTCAGTTGTACCTCCTGCTTGCCGCCACGAAAGGAATCGCTGATATCCATAACGCCGTTATAGGATTGCAGCGCCACTCGCAACTCTGCGGCTGCGGTGCGCAGCTCTTCAAAATTTTTGCCGTAGAGCTCCAGCGACACCGCCTTACCGAAGCCAAAAGACTCTGAGGTGAAGCCAAGATCGATGGCGTCGGGAATACTGCCAGTCAATTCACGCCAGCGATTGGCGTAGGTACTTGTTGAGATACCCGAATAATTGCGCGGCAGATTCAGCTCGATGCCGATTTCCGCAAGATTGCTCGCCGCAACGGACCCGCCAATACTGCCTTTGGGAATGAACGATCCTATGCTACTGATGACGTGGGCGATCTTGCTGCTCTCACCTTCGGCGAGATCCTTGTCAAGCTCCTGGCGCAGTTGCTCGCCGGCCGCCTCGATGCGCTGCGCCGCGCGCGCCGTGCTCTCTATCGGCGTTCCCTCGGGCATGGTCAGCGTGGCATATAAGTGGGTGCCTTCAACGGGTGGGAAGAACTGGAACTGCATGCGTCCGCTGGCAAAAAGAGAGAGTGTCAGCGCCAGCACGACGATGCCCGTGGCGATGGTCAGGTAGCGCCATTCCAGTGCCCAACTGACGGCCGGCTGGTAATAACGTGTTGCGATGAACGTCAGCGAACCTGAAATACGCCCCTGCATGACCAGCCAGCGCTTCGCTAACCCATTGCTGTCCGCGCGTCTTTTAATCGAGCGGTGTGCCAGATGCGACGGCAGGATCAATTGCGATTCGATCAGGCTAAACACGAGGGCAGCGATAACCGTGTAGGCCAGCGGTTTGTAAAATCCCCCCATCGGTCCCGGGATACTGAGGATGGGGATGAAGGTTGCCATGGTGGTCAAGACCCCAAAGACCACCGGCAGTGACACGTCCTGGGCACCGATGCGGGCGGCATCGAGGGGCGTGCTGCCGCTTTGCTCAAGCGCGTAAATGCGCTCGCCCACCACGATGGCATCATCCACCAGAATACCCAATACCAGTATGAAGCCCATCACCGAGACGGTACTGATGGAGAGGCCGACCAGCGGGAAAATCGCCACCGTACCCAGCAGTGCCACCGGCACGCCGGCGGCTACCCACAGTGCTAATCGAAACTTCAGGAACAGGGTGAGCACCAGTAGCACCATCAAAAGACCGGTGAACGCATTGCTGGACAGTGCGTCCAGACGATCTACAAGATCCTGCGACTCGTCCTGCCAAATGGTGATAGAGATGCCCTTGGGGACTTCGGCGCGCGCCTGCTGCAGATAGTTCTTCACCCGATCAGAAATCTGGATGATGTCCTCTTCACCCACGCGTGACACCTTGAGAGACACCGCCGGGTTGCCATCAAACCGCGCCTGCAGATCGCTCTCTTCGAAACCATCGACGACGGTGGCGATTTCCCCCAGTGTGATACTGGTGCCGTCGGAGCGGGTGAGGACGACGATATCTTCAAACTCCGCACCACGGTAAGCCTGGCCTTTGGTACGCAGCAGTATCTCGCCGCCATCAGCCTTGATTGATCCGCCTGGAATGTCGAGCGACGAGCGCCTTATGGCTTGACCGATGGCTTCGAGTGTCAGGCCGTGCCGGCGCAGAGTCTGCTCAGAGACATCGATAGAAATTTCATAGGGCCGAGAGAACTGCAACTCCACTTTAGAGACACCGGGCAGGGCGGCCAGGTCATCGCGTATTTTCTGACCAATTAACTTGAGCGTGCGTTCATCCGCTGGGCCTGAGATAGCTATTTCAAAGACGGTGGCAATGATGCTGACTTCGGAGGTAATCGGTTGTTCAGTTTCTGCCGGAAACGCATCGATGGCGTCGACCTTGCTCTTGATTTCGTTGGCGACCTTTGACTTGTCGACACCGGCGACCAGCTCCACATTGACCGAGCATAGTCCCTCAGAGGCCTGTGAAGTAATTTTGTCGATGCCCTCTGTGCCCTCGATGGCTTCCTCCACGCGAACACACACGGCAGATTCAACTTCCTCGGGGGCTGCCCCCAGGTAAGGAACACGAATTTGCACCGCGTCGACATCCAGCGTCGGGAACTCTTCCTGATGGATCAGCGGCAGGGCGAGGAGGCCGCCAGCGACCAGAATCATCATCATCAGATTAGCGGCAACCGGATTGTGGATGAACCAAGCGATAAGTTTTTGCATGCGGAGGGTCGCTTACTCGATGATTGGCTTTACAGGCATACCATCAACCACAGTTTGCAGCGGGGAAATACAAACCAGCTCACCATTTTTGAGTCCACTGCTGACCAGAATATCGTCATGTTCCAGGCGCAATATTGACACCTGCCGAAAGTTGAGGTGGTTTTCGGCGTCGACCACCAATACCTGGTTATTGTCGCGCATCGCCGAGCGCGGCAGGCGGATCACACCCTCGACCTTACGGCCGCGAATATCGGCGGCCACGAACATGCCGACGGGTAATAACGGGCTTTTGTCGTCGTCGTCAATGCGTAACCGCGCTACCGCATACAACATGCGCGATTGCTCGTCGACCTGAGCCTCAAGGCGCACCAGCTGGCCCTCCCACAGCAGTCGAGTGTCACCGAAGTCTGCCGCTATGGTAACGGGCGGACGCAGCGGGTCGGACAATTGACCACGCATGGAAATGGGCAGCCCCAGGTACCCCAATTGGTCCGCTGAAATGGGCAGCCGCACTTCAACATAATCGGTCGCATAGACGATTCCAATACTCTGGCCGCGCGTTACAAATTGGCCCACATCTACTTGCTCGCTGCGCACCAGTCCATCGAAGGGCGCCTGTAATTCGGTGCGCGAGAGATCGCGCTTCGCCTGCCCCATATTGGCGCGGGCTTCCTTCAGATTGGCTTCCTTTACTTGCGCTGTTTGGCGGGCATCGTCCAGTTGCTGCTCACTGGCGAGGTTGCGCTTATTGAGGCTGACTAGGCGCTTTAACTCTTGGCTGGCATGACTGAATTCCGACTCCGAACGCATCAGTGCGGCCTCGCCCCGCGCCATCAGCGTGAGGTAGTCAGCGTCGTCAATACGCAGTAGTACATCGTCTTTGCGGAAGGCACCGCCATTGACGAGGGCGGGTGAAATCCACAGGACACGGCCTGTAACCTCGGGAATCAATTCGCTTTGACTGCGCGGTTGTACCGTGCCCTGTGAGTTGACGCCCAGATACTCGGTTTTTGCCTCCGTACGCACGACGCGCACAGTCGGAACTATTTGCGCGTAGGGCTCGGGTGCTACTGCCTTTTTATTGACCGTAATGAGGGCTGCTAAAAACAGCCCTGCGATCAGCAATACTATGGGATACAACACCTTTTTATTCATACAGATCCTGTGGTTGGCGGCGCCGTTGCCGATTCCACTGGCACGCTTTCGACAGCGGTAACCTCTAGCTGCCTTGACCTGCTCGAAGCAGCGCCAGGGCCGCTGCCATATCTTCTTCAGTCATGGCCTGCTGGGTGAAGTACTTAACGATTCCCTTGCTGTCGGTGATGATCAGGCCGCTACCCGTTTCACCCAAATCCCACTGGGCGACGCCCGTGCCTTCATCGTCTATAACCATGGTAGAGGTGGGATGTTGTCGCTTATTTTTTTCCAGTTCTGAAATGACAAAGCCCGTGGTGCCCCACATTGCGGCATCGAGATTCAGTACGGTAGTGACATGGATAGTATCCGGTTCAAAACTGGTCTGTAACAGGTCAGTGAACGGCTCAAATATTTTGCTGTCGCTCATGGTCGCACCAAAATACTGAAACACCTGCACTTTGCCTAGGTTGGCATCAGAACGCCAGGGTATGAAAGTAAAATCGTCATTGCTCATGGTTAGTTCGCCGCGTTCTGCAATACTCAGTACGGGCAAGGGTGATTCCAGGGCGACAGTCCCAGCGAGTGCGCGGGTGCACAACACCACTAGCGCAACACTAACAATCAATCGGGTAATAACCATCATTATTCTCCTTTAAAGCATTGCAGATGTGTTACGAAAAATAAATAACTCTAGCGTCGCATTTTACGCTTAGGCAGGCTGGGTACTTTCACCACACCGTTATGCTGTGTAGCGAACGGTTGCGAGTCAGCAGCGCCTGCAGTAACGACAGGGTGTTGCTTCGCCGGCTGTCTGGTCGGCACCAGGTGATTGTTGCCGTAGCCGATCAAGTCCGCACGTCCCATTTTTTTCAGTGCCTGGCGTAACATGGGCCAATTGTCCGGGTCGTGGTACCGCAGGAACGCCTTGTGCAGGCGTCGTTGTGACATGCCCTTCACAGTGGGCATGGTCTCGCTTTTGTGGGTAACGCGCTTCAGTGGATTCTTGCCGCTGTGATACATGGCGGTAGCGGTGGCCATGGGTGACGGGTAAAAGGTTTGCACCTGGTCGGCTCGATACTTGTTGCTCTTCAGCCACATTGCCAGATGCATCATGTCGCTGTCGGAGGTGCCGGGGTGTGCCGCGATAAAGTAGGGGATCAGATACTGTTTTTTACCCGCGGCTAAAGAGTATTTTTCAAACATGGCTTTGAACTGGTCGTAAGAGCTGATGCCAGGCTTCATCATCTTGGACAGCGGCCCGTCCTGAGTATGCTCGGGCGCTATTTTCAGATACCCACCCACGTGGTGGGTGACCAGCTCTTCCACATACTCAGGGCTCTGCACCGCAAGGTCGTAACGCAGGCCGGATGCGATAAGCACTTTTTTCACGCCCTGCACACCGCGCGCACGGCGATAGAGTTGTACCAGCGGTGCCTGGTCAGTGTTCAGATTTTTGCAAATACCGGGAAATACACAGCTTAGCTTGCGGCATTTTGCTTCGATTTCTTTACTGTTGCAGGCCAGTCGCCACATGTTGGCAGTGGGCCCGCCGAGATCAGAGATCACGCCGGTAAAGGCCGGTGATTTATCGCGAATCTGTTCAATCTCGCGGATGATGGAATCCTCAGACCGATTCTGGATGATGCGCCCCTCGTGCTCCGTGATTGAACAAAAGGTGCAGCCGCCAAAGCAGCCGCGCATGATGTTCACGGAGTGCCGAATCATCTCATACGCGACAATTTGCGCGTCACCGTAGACAGTGTGTGGCAGTCGTGTGTAGGGAAGTTCGAAGACCTGATCCAGCTCGTCAGTTTCCAGGGGTATCGGTGGGGCGTTCAACCACAACTCGCGATCACCATGTGATTGCACCAGTGGCCGCGCATTGTGCGGGTTAGTCTCCTTGTGCAGTACACGGGAGGCATGCGCATAAAGAGCGGGATCCTCGCGCACCTGCTCGAACGAGGGAATACGAATGACGCTGTTGTCCTGATCTTTCATGGTATCGATCAGCCGTATCGGCTCAACGGCCTCTGCTTCTTTTTCCTCTACCTTGCTCGCACAACTGGCGGTGGCAGTATCCATGTACGGACTGATATGGGGCGTAACCGGGCCCACCACATCGATGCTGGTGGAATCGATGACACGCCAGCCGTCGGGAACGCGCTTGCGCACGAAAGCGGTGCCACGCAGATCACGAATCGTGTGGATAGATTCCCCCGCAGCGAGGCGGTGTGCCAGCTCGACGATGGCGCGTTCTGCGTTACCGTACAACAACAGGTCGGCGCGGCTGTCGAGCAGAATAGAGCGCCGCACGGTGTCGCTCCAGTAGTCATAGTGGGCGATGCGCCTGAGGCTGGCTTCAATACTGCCGATCACCAGCGGTACCTGCTTATAGGCCTCCCGTAGCCTTTGGCTGTAGACCAGCACCGCTCGATCAGGCCGCTTGTCACCGGTATTGCCGGGGGTATAGGCGTCGTCATTGCGGCGTTTTTTATCGGCCGTATACCGGTTGATCATGGAATCCATATTGCCAGCAGCCACGCCGAAGAACAGGTTGGGTGGCCCCAGTGCCTTAAAGTCCTCGGTGGAGGTCCAGTCAGGTTGCGCGATGATACCGACCCGGAAGCCCTGAGCCTCCATTAAGCGGCCGATGACCGCCATACCAAAGCTGGGATGATCGACGTAGGCGTCACCGGTGACGATGATGATATCGCAGCTGTCCCAGCCCAGAGCGTCCATCTCGGCGCGGGACATGGGCAGCTCTGGCGCGGGGCCGAAGCACTCCGCCCAGAATTTGCGGTAGGAAAAAAGAGGCTTTGCCATGGAAGTCGCGTCTGAAAAAACGCGGAGAGTATAACACGCGCCTGCCCGGGTGACAGGCGTGATATTACCGGCGGTTAGAAATCCCAGCGCACCGTAGCACCCCAGGTTGGAGGCTCTTTGTAATATGCGATAAAGCGCCCGGGCTGGGCCACGGCATCAGCGATCGTTGAGGTCGCCTCGGCGTCCAGTACATTGCGGCCCCAGAAAGTGAGGGTGGTATCCCAGGGCTCATAGACCAAACCGGCGCGCACGTTGACCACATAGTAGGAGCCGTCCAGCTTCTCGGGATCATTGTTAACATCCGTCATGCGTTCGTCAGTCCAGATATATTCGCCGTGAACGAAGCCGCCAATGCTGTCGGTGAGCCGAAACTGCTGGTTGGCCGTTAGGGCGATTACATTCTCGGGGTTGCCTGAGACCATGCCGCCGCTGCGGTCACAGGATCCTGTTGCGACGCCATTTGCATCGAAATTGGTATCCGGATCGGGTGTGCTGGTTTGCCAGGGAGTGCCCGACCAGCAAGGGCCATTTTGAAAATCGGAGTACTCGGCATGATTGTAGGCGTAGCCGAGCGTGACGGTGGTATTGTCAGTCGGAAGCCACAATAAATCGACCTCGCCGCCGTAGGTTTCTGCGGTGCCGGCATTATCCAGTACAAAGCCCGCACCCTGAAAAGAAATGGTTTGCAGGTCCTCTGTATCCGTTTTGTGCAGTGCAACATTCAAGCGCAGGGCCTGATCCGGAAACTCTGCTTTCATGCCCAACTCAAATGATGCAGCCGTTTCTGGATCGAAGACGGTTTCGGCTGAATCTGGCACGCGATCAGTATTGATGCCGCCGGCTTTGTAGCCGGTGCCGTAGGAGGCGTAAAACATCGTCATATCATTCATAAACCAGCTGAGCTTTAAGGTGCCGGTGAACTTATTGTCATTCAAGTCTTCGTCGATATTGGGCCTGGGTGCTAACTCAGTCAAACCGAAAAACCCGAACGGCACAGGGTCATTGGGATTTTCTGTGAAAACGTTTTTCATGTCTTTGTTTTCATCAGTCCAGCGCAAGCCTGCCGTTAAAACAAGTTCATCTGTCAGGTAATAGTCGGCCTGACCAAAAATGGCGTAACTATCTTGTTCCTGGTCAGCGGTATTGAGCGCTGAGCTGCCAGCAGGCAACGATGAAGGCGGTAAGGAAACCCTCAGGAACGCGCTGGCAAGAACGTATGCATCCTGTCCAATAATGGTGTCAGTTGTTGAGTCAAGTGTCTGGTGAAAATAGAAGGCGCCAGCGACATAGTTAAGTTTTTCATTAAAGGCGTCGCCACTGAGCTGAATTTCCTGTGAGTACTGCTCCTGCGTCAGGTCGTTGACCCTTTCCAGTGCGTCAATATCGTAGAAATCCGCGTCGATCTTGTCATAAGCCTCATGCTTGCGGTAAGCAGAGATACTGGTGACGAGGAAATAATCGGTTTGCCAGTCTGCTTGCAACGAGACGCCTTCGTCAGTGTTCTGCGACTCGGGCTTGAAACTGGTACTGACCTTATAGTCGTAAAAATCGTTGCCATCAAGTACCGTACCACCGAGGCCAGCAGGCGGAGCTCCCGCTACGGTTGTATCGGTGCCCGGTATCGCATTGGGAGGAGCAGGGTTCTGCGTAAAGAAGTTATTCTCCCAGTTGCCGACGGCACAGCAGATCTCATCGACCTCCGAATGATCGCCGATAAATCGGAAAGTGAGATCGTCATTGGGTGTGTACAAGGTTTGAAAACGCAGGCCCCATCGACTTCTATCATTGATAGCATTGTCTTCCTGGACGTTGTTCCCGACAACATCAACAGTGCCGTCGCGATCCATATTGAAGCCGGTCATGCGAACGGCAAGTACATCGTCGATCAAGGTGAAGGACTTAGCACCATTAATATCCAGAAGGCCATAATTACCCGCACTTCCGTCAAGGTAACCCGTCTCTTCAAAGTCTGGAGCAACGCTGTCCATGAGAATGGCTCCGGCGGGCGTGTTGCGGCCAAACAGTGTGCCCTGCGGGCCGCGCAGCACCTCCACGGATGCAATGTCGACCATATTGTTGATCATTGAACCCTGGCGTGACCGGTAAACCCCATCGACATACAAGCCAACCGATGGCTCAAGGCCGAAGTTTTGTGAACTGGTAAAGATGCCCCTGATACCAAAGGTTGTGTTGGACGATGTCTGGGTCTGTTCAACGCTCAGGCTGGGCGCCATCGCGGACAGCTCGAACATATCTCTAACCCCGCTCTCGCGTAGCATCTCACCGGTAAAAGCTGTAACAGCAACGGGCACATCCTGTAGGTTTTGCGTGCGCTTTTGGGCGGTGACCACCACTTCTTCGAGGAGGCCATCGGCGAGAGAAAGAACCGAGGTGCCTGAGAGCACGGTGGCGCCCAGAGCTATAGCAAGCGTGTTTCGGTGTAGCTTTTTCATTCTCAGAGCCTCGTTCGTTATATTTTTATATCTACTGCCCCGGCATACAGGCTGCGGTGGCTGAGCTGATAGTAGGTCAGTCCCGGAAAATTGTCACTGCAATAATCCCACTTTTCCAGTCTGTCAGGCGGGTTGTGCAGGCTCAATAAACTGACGGCGTACTATTCTTTTGAAGCATGCTCTGGCCGCGGCAACGGTGACCCGCAATTACGGCAATAGTGGGCACTGGGATCAAGCTCCACCGCAGCACAATTGCTACAGTTTCGAGAATCTCTGCGCTCTCTATTCAGCTTCGACTGCTGCGCTACAGTTAGTTCTGCGGTGATGATACCAGTAGGCACCGCGATCACGGCATAGCCGATCAACATTCCTACCGCAGCGATGGCCCGGCCGATCGTGGAGTGGGGTACAACATCGCCGTAGCCCACGGTAGTGATGGTCACAATGGCCCAGTAAATACTCACGGGAATATTTTCAAAGCCATTGCGACCGCCCTCGGCAACATAGACAAGGCAGCCGAAGATGGTGGTCAGGATCATCATGAAGGCGAAGAAAACAAAGACCTTGCGCGCTGAACGCCGCAGGGCGCCCGCCAGAAAGTTCGCCTCTGCCAGCAGGGTGACGAGCCGCAGAACGCGGAAAATACGCAGGATGCGCAGCAAGCGAATGATCAGCAGTGGTGCTGTCTGGGGAACCAGCAGTGAAAGGTACGTAGGCAGTAGCGCCAGTAAATCGATGACGCCATAGACGCTCCATACATAAGCTTTACGGTTGGGCGCACACCAGATCCTCACCAGGTATTCCACCGTAAACAGAAGGGTGAAAACCCATTCCAGCTTCAGGTAAAAATTCCCGTACTCGGCATCCAGTTTGTGCACGGAATCCAGCATGATCACGGCCACGCTAGCGAGAATCACGACAATAAGAATGATATCAAACCATTTGCCGGCGGGAGTCTCCGTGCCGAAGATTACGTCGTAGAACTTTTCTTGTAGCGGCGTTTGCTGGCGCTTTGACATGAATTATTGTTACCAGATGCTGCCCAATGTGCGGTGCGACTACTATATGCAACGGCGTGGGCTTTGTACATTGGAAGGCTGCCCCCGGCGTCTGGCCTCGCACAGTCCCCGCCCGATGCCATTCAATTTACCGCCGAACCCGACGCTGAGGTAATTCTGTTCATCTCTGCTATTCAAAGAAGCGCTACAACATCAACCATCGCTGCCGTTAGCGTTGCAACATCTGCGCTGCTCATCACATACGGTGGCATCACATAAACGAGCTTGCCAAACGGACGAACCCACACACCACGCTCGACAAACATCGGTTGTACTGCGCGCATGTCCACTGGATTTTTCAGCTCGATCACGCCAATCGCACCCAGCGTTCTAACGTCCGCCACATTGGGCAGTGAGCGCGCGGGCGCGAGACCGGCCGACAACTCCGAGTGCAAGCGCTCTACTGTGTGTTGCCAGGGCTGTGAGAGAAGCAGTGTGATGCTGGCGATGGCGGTGGCGCAGGCCAGCGGGTTGGCCATGAAGGTTGGGCCATGCATGAACGCGCCGGCGTCGCTCTGCGTGATGCCGCTGCTGATACGTTCGTTGCACAAGGTGGCCGCCAGCGTCATATAGCCGCCGGTGAGCGCTTTGCCCAGGCAGAGGATGTCGGGTGTGATTGCGGCATGGTCAAGTGCAAACAGCTTTCCAGTGCGACCAAAGCCGGTGGCGATCTCGTCAAAAATTAGCAGTACATCGTGCTCGTTGCACAAGTCTCGCAGCCGCACCAGATAGTGTGGTGAATAAAATCGCATGCCGCCGGCCCCTTGCACGACCGGTTCCACGATAACGGCGGCAAGTTCGTGACGGTGGCTGGACAACAACGCAGATAATGCCGCTATGTCGCTGTCCTTGCAGGGCTCATTGAAAGCGCAGGAGGGCGCTGGCGCAAACACTTGTTGTGCCAGCGCAGCGCCGAACAGATGATGCATTCCTGTGACAGGGTCGCATAACGACATCGCGCCGAAGGTATCGCCGTGGTAGCCACTGCGCAGAGATAATAGTTTTTGCTTGGCCGGTTTGCCGACGCTATACCAGTATTGAATAGCCATCTTCATGGCGACCTCGACGGCGACGGAGCCCGAGTCACTGAAAAATACGCGCTCCAGTGAGGGTGGGGTAATGTCCACTAGCAGTTGCGCCAGATGCACGGCCGGCGCATGAGTCAAGCCACCAAACATCACATGCGACATTGCGTGCAGTTGCGACTCCACGGCGGCATTGAGCACCGGGTGATTATAGCCGTGTATCGCGCACCACCACGACGCCATGCCATCGATCAGTTCACGGCCGTCAGACAGTGTCAGGCGCACACCACTGGCGCTGGCGACGGGGTAGACCTCGGCGCCACCCGTGGCGGGTGCATACGGATGCCAGATCGCGGCACTGTCGCCGGCCTGCAGTTCTGACCACGTAGGAGTGCTCATTGATCCGCCAATGTTGCGGTGACGGTCGGCAGTATGTTCGCCAGCATGAGGGGCTGGGCTTCGACTGTCGGATGCAGGCCGTCGTCCTGCATTAACGCGGGGTTGGTGGCGACGCCGTCGAGAAGGAAGGGCGCGAGTACGCTGTTGGTCTCTTTTGCGACCTCGCGGAAGCTGTCGCGAAATCCTGCGGTATACCGCGAACCGTAGTTGGGGGGGATCTCCATGGGAACCAGTATAACTTTCGCTCCGTTATTTTGGGCCATAACGGTCAATGCCGTCAGATTTTTGCGCAAAGTTTGCAATGGATAACCGCGCAGACCATCGTTGGCGCCCAGTTCTATGATGACCACGCTGGGATTGTGCTCTGCCAACAGTGCGGGTAAGCGGCGCAGCCCTCCCGCCGTAGTCTCGCCGCTGATGCTGGCATTGACGATGTTAAGCGCTGGATATTGCTCACGCAGTTCATCCGACAATTGCGCCACCCAGCCCTGTTGCAGAGACATACCATAGGCGGCACTGATACTATCGCCGAGCACCAACATGTTTTGTTGACCGACCTGTTGACCGACCTGTTGATCGGCCTGTTGATTGGCGTGCACGTTTACTGCGAACGCAGCCAGTAGCAGACATCCAAGTATGAGCGAATTGCGTATAAGGCCGAAAAGGGCGTGCTGCATGATCAAAACTAATAATCTCCAGAAGCGGGTTCCCATGGCGGGGTCCGAGTTGGAGATACTGAAAGGGATCACTCTGGAAATCAAGTCGGGGGAGTCCGTCGCCATTATTGGCGCCTCCGGGTCCGGGAAATCAACTCTGTTGGGCTTGCTGGCTGGGCTGGATGAAGCAACTGCCGGCAGCGTGACGATAAACGACACTGATCTGGGCGCGCTGGACGAGGATGGTCGAGCATTATTTCGCGGCCAACATGTTGGCTTTGTATTCCAGTCTTTCCAGTTACTGCCCGCGCTGACGGCGCTGGAGAACGTGATGTTGCCGCTGGAATTACAGGGGCAGAGCAAAGCGCAGGAGCAGGCTGGGCACTTCCTGCAGCGTGTTGGACTCGGCGCCAGAACAGGACATTATCCGTTGCAGTTATCCGGCGGTGAGCAGCAGCGTGTTGCGCTGGCGAGGGCTTTTGCGTCCAAACCGTCAATATTGTTTGCGGATGAACCCACGGGCAATCTCGATAAGACCACAGGAGATCATATTATTGACCTCCTATTTGAGTTGAACCGGGAAGAGGGCACTACTTTGGTGCTGGTGACGCACGATCATTCATTGGCAGATCGCTGTCAGCGTCGTTTACGTCTCGATGGCGGTGCGTTGGTGCAGGAGTAAGTACCGTGTCGATAACGGCCACGAAAATGCTGGCGCGCGATTGGCGCGGTGGTGAACTGGGTGTGTTGGTGATGGCGCTGGTGCTGGCTGTGGGTGTGGTGTCAGGCATTAGTGCGTTTACCAGCCGGCTGCAGAATGCGCTAGAGCAGGAGAGTCATCGATTTCTTGCCGCGGATGTCGTGGTGAGCAGTAGCCGAGAACTGCCTGCGCAGTGGATAGAAAAATCCGATGTTGACGGTTTGCAGCATGCACTGACGCTGCAGTTTCCATCCATGGTGTACGCCGGTGAGGACACCATGTCTCTGGCGTCTGTTAAGGCGGTCAGTGAGGCCTATCCGCTGCGCGGGGCGTTGACCTACAGCACAGAACCGTTTGGCGCAGTAGTGTCAGCGGATACAGGGCCGCCTCAGGGTGAAGTCTGGTTGGATTCACGCCTGTTTGCTCTGCTCGATGTGACCATCGGGGATACGGTCACGGTGGGTGAGGCGACTTTTGTAGTGGCCGCCGCAGCGCGCACAGAGCCCGATCAGGGCTCCTCTTTTTATGGCTATGGTCCGCGTGTGCTGATGCACTATGACGATATTCCCGCAACTGCGGTGGTGCAGCCGGGTAGCCGGGTAGAGTACCGCCACCTGTATGCCGGTGCGTCAGCGTCGATAGCAGATTTTACCCAGTGGTTGGAGCCACAATTGCAGGATGGGCAGCGCGTTATCACTGTTGAAGAGGGCCAGCCGGGGATCAGTAATGCGCTGGACCGCGCTGAGAGTTTCCTGCTGCTGGCTGGCAGTCTCGCTGTTGTGTTGGCGGGGGTGGCTGTTGCGCTGGCGGCGCGGCGCTTCAGTGAGCGCCATCATAACTATGTGGCCATTATCAAAAGCCTGGGCGCGACTTCCGGCACTATTAATCGTTTGTACGGTAGCAGTTTGCTGCTACTCGGTCTAATGGCCACCGTCATCGGATGTTTGCTGGGTTGGGGCATACAGGCATTATTCTTCTATTTATTTGCGGATCAAATGCCGGTGCAGCCGGGCCCGAGTGGTGTCAGGCCCTACGCGATCGGTGCAGTGACATCGCTCACTTGCCTGTTGTGTTTTGCATGGCCGCCGCTGCGCCGCCTGGGCCAGTCCAGCCCATTGCGCGTATTGCGTCGTGACCTGCCCCTGGAGGGTCGTCGAGCGATACAGGATTACGCGCTGGGATTGCTGGCGATCACCCTGTTGATGTGGTGGTACAGCGCGGACTGGAAGCTGACTCTCGCGGTGTTGGCGGGGCTGGCGTTAACAGCGGGCCTCGGTTTTTGCCTTGCCCTGACACTTTTGCGTGGCGGGCGCCTCGTCGGCATGAGCGCAGGCAGTATCTGGCGACTGGCGTTGGCCGGCTTGCAGCGACGCGGCACTGCCAATGCCCTGCAGGTGGTGATATTCGCGATGGCCATCATGATGCTGTTGATGTTGCTTCTGGTGCGTACCTCGCTGATCGATGAGTGGCAGGCACAGCTTCCGGATGATGCACCCAATCACTTTATGATCAATATAGGCCCTGAGGATGTACAGCCAATAGAGCAGGCGCTGCGCCTGGAGAATATCACCAGCGAGCCATTCTATCCGATGATTCGAGGCCGCATGATGTCTGTGCAGGGCGCGGATCTGCCAATCACCGACGATGTGGAGGAAGGACGACGCCAGCGGGAAATCAACTTTACCTGGTCGGACACACTGCCTGCGGATAACAAACTGTTGGCTGGCCGGTGGTGGGAACCGGGAACTGAGGAAGCTCTCGTATCGCTAGAGGAAGAATTCGCCGGAAGGATGGGTATCGAAGTCGGTGATACAGTCGGCTTTCTGGTAGGCTCTCAGGTACTTGAAACGCGCGTGGCCAGTATTCGTCAGCTGGACTGGCAGTCGATGCGACCCAATTTCTTTCTGGTGTTTCCGCCGCGTCTGTTGGCGGCATACCCGGCCACATTTATGACCAGTTTTCATCTCGATGTAACCGAGAAAAGTTTCTTGAATCGTTTTGTGCGTAACTTCCCGACAGTTACCGTGATAGAAATGGATGTCGTCGTGGAGCAGATCCGCACAATCATCAACCAAGTGTCAGCGGCCATCAATCTGGTACTGATTGTGATCCTCGCCGCTGGTGGTTTGGTACTCGTAGCCGGTGTGCAGGCCAGCGTCGATGCGCGTGTACATGAGAGCGCAATCCTGCGCGCGCTGGGAGCGCAACGACGCCTGATTCTGGGTGGGCTGTTGATCGAGTTTGCAACGATGGGGATGTTTGCTGGGCTGCTTGCGACAGTGGCCGCTGAGTTGTCAGTATTCATTCTTCAAACAACCGTGATGGAGATGGATTACACCCCCACACCATGGATCTGGCCGCTGGGGATTGTGGCCGGCACGGTGATTATTGGTGCGCTGGGTGTATTCAGTTGTCGTCGGGTGGTGTCTGCGCCGCCGGTGGAAGTACTGCGGGAGTTGTAAAGTCTAGGGGCAGTCTTTGCCGGGTAACGCGATCTGACGGTGCATCAGATGAATACGATACCCCCTCAAGGAATATCTGCACGCCCAGATCCACCTGCCGCTGCAAATCGATATACCGTGCAAACAATTCCGGTGCATCAACCAGCAGTGTTGATAGCCCATAGATACTCGACCACGCTGCGTTTGCCATATACGCAATGTCATCTACAGGGCGAAAAACCCCTGTGTCTACCCCACGTTGCAGTATGTCCTGCACCAACTGCAAGGTGTCCCGACTGGCTTTGCGCAGCTCCGGGTATTTGACGGTCGGCTGTACGGCCGGACCAAACATCAACTTGAATACTTGCGGGTTGTTCGCCGCGTAATCGACATACGCGTGGGCGAAAGCGATCAATTGCTCCTGCGGACAATCGCCGGCGGTTGATCCGGCGCGCCGCAGAGCTTCGAGTAAATCGCGATACCCGCTGGTCGCCATCGCCGCCAGCAATTCGCCTTTATCGGCGAAATGGCGGTACGGTGCGGTTTGCGATACACCTACTGCACGGGCCAACGCACGCAGGCTCAGGTCTTCCAGGCCGGTTTCACGCAGCTGTTCGATCGCTGTCGCCAGCAATTCTGCACGCAGGTTGCCGTGGTGGTAGCTTTTTGACGTTGCGAGTTGATTCATGGGATAAGCTTATCTCAAAAAACAGCGGGAACACTAGTTGTCTAAGCCCACATGTGAAAAGAGGAAGTGCCAGCACAAATGGTTGCTGCAACGACTTCCGGTTAGATCCGTTCCTATAGGGATAAATCCGAGCCGCATGTATTGATGCCCACAAGTGGCACTTCGGCGATACATTGAATGCTACAGGGTTGGGACTGTGCGATGCAGAAGGACCTGCCCCTGTTTACGAGCATGGGTTCACGGCGAGCCCCAGCCCTGCAACATTCTCGGTATCGCCGATGCTGATGCGCTAAAGTAAGTGCCCCTGGCGATAAACCCATGCGCTCCAAAGCTCATTCGAGCTGCAGAGTTTAGCCGCACAGGAACTGCGGCGCGGAGTTCGCTCTGAGGGCTATCTTCGCAGAGCCACTATCTTCGCAGAGCCACTATTCTTCGCAGAGCCACTATTGGTTCGAGTGAGTGCTACGGCAGCAAGTGTTTGACTGCATCGCGCTCTTCTGCCAGTTCCTGCGCAGTGGCCGTCATCCTGACGCGACTGAACTCACCGATTTCAACATCCTGCACAATAACCCAGTCCCCGTTGCAGCAGCGACAGGGGAAGGAGTAGATCAGTCCTTCCTGAATACCGTATGAACCGTCCGACTGGACGCCCATCGAGACCCAATCATCGCCCTCAGTGCCCAGCGCCCAGGAACGTACATGCCCGATGGCTGCGTTGGCGGCAGAGGCTGCAGAAGACGCTCCGCGAGCTTTGATAATGGCAGCGCCGCGCTGTTGCACCACAGGGATAAATTCTTCTTCATACCACGTCTGGTCAACCAGATTAATGGCCGGTTCGCCACTGACTTTGGCATTAAACAGGTCCGGGTATTGTGTGGCCGAATGGTTGCCCCAAATGGTCATATTGGTCACGTCGTTCACAGTCTTGCCCGTCTTCAGCGCTATCTGTGTTTTCGCCCGGTTGTGGTCGAGGCGAGTCATGGCGGTGAAGTTGTGGGGATTGATGTCGGGTGCGTTGCGCTGGGTGATCAACGCGTTGGTATTGGCCGGGTTACCCACCACCAGCACTTTGATATTTCGGCTGGCGTGGTCATTAATAGCCTTGCCTTGCACCGAGAAGATGGCAGCGTTGGCTTCCAGTAGATCTTTGCGTTCCATGCCAGGCCCACGAGGACGAGCGCCGACCAGCAGTGCGTAATCGGTATCCTTGAAACCCGTATTGGGGTCGTCAGTGCAGACAATGCCTGCCAGCAGTGGAAATGCGCAGTCCTCAAGTTCCATTTTCACGCCGTTCAGCGCTTCCATAGCGGGTGTGATATCGAGCATTTGCAGGATCACAGGCTGGTCATCGCCGAGCATGGCCCCGGAGGCAATGCGAAAAACGAGTGCGTAGCCAATTTGGCCCGCAGCGCCGGTGACAGTCACGCGAACAGGTTGTTTCATGAGAAATAGGTCCTTATTAATGACGAGAGCGACTTTAAGCGGCGGTCATTGTCATGGCAAATTGCTGAAAATACAAGGCAGACCCCGGGCGCTGACCAGTGGCCGCAAGCGTTTGAGCGGCGAATAGTTCGGGTCTCCCGATAATAATACTCCTGAAAAATACATCCGGGTTATCGGCAAATAGCCGTGTCACAACTGGACGCGCATCACCACAAGCAAGTAAAATGCCCGCCAAATCAAGCACTAACGGCGACCAACGTGCGCGACCTTTCCCGCAAGGACAAACTCGAATATAACAAGCTGCAGAAGCGGTTGCGCCGCAACGTGGGCAATGCAATCGCCGATTACACGATGATTGAGGAGGGCGACAAGGTGATGGTGTGCGTGTCAGGAGGCAAGGACTCCTACGCCATGCTGGATGTGCTGCTGAACCTGCAAAAAAGTGCGCCCATCGATTTTGAACTGGTGGCCGTCAACCTGGATCAAAAACAGCCCGGCTACCCAGAGGAAGTGTTGCCCGCGTACCTGTCCGCAGCCGATGTTCCCTATTATATTTTGGAGAAAGATACTTACAGCATCGTCAAGGAAGTGATTCCTGAAGGGAAGACCACCTGCGGTCTTTGTTCGCGATTGCGTCGTGGCAGCCTGTACGGTTTTGCGCAGGACATTGGCGCTACCAAGATAGCGCTGGGGCATCACCGTGACGATATTGTTGAGACCCTGTTTCTGAACATGTTTTTCAACGGCAAGCTCAAGGCAATGCCCCCGAAGCTACTCAGTGATGACAAGCAAAACGTGGTGATTCGCCCCATGGCGTACTGCAAGGAGAAGGATCTCGCGCGGTATGCACAATACAAAGAGTTCCCAATCATTCCCTGCAACCTGTGCGGATCGCAGGAACATTTACAGCGCGTGCAGGTAAAACTCATGCTTGAAGAGTGGGAGCGTGAGTATCCAGGGCGCACAGAATCTATTTTTCGCAGCATTTGTCATATCTCGCCGTCACAACTGGGAGACCGCAAGCTGTTCGATTTTCACAACCTGCGCGTCGAGCGCGACGAAGGTCTCCATGTACCGGCGATCCGGGTGGTTAACCTCTAGTGCCTGTGAATCCTAGCGGGATGCTATTACTGGCCGCCCAATCCTTGAGTCTGGTGCGGGGCGGACGTGCGTTGTTTTGCGAGTTGTCACTCGAGGTGTATGCCGGGCAGCTGTGGCAAATCGAAGGTGCCAATGGCGCCGGTAAGACCAGCCTTCTACGGATTCTTTGCGGGCTGTCACGGTATGGGTTTGAGGGCAAGGTGCTACGCCACTCTCGGCATCTTTATGTCGGCCACCAGAGTGCAGTGAAGGCGCTGCTGACGCCGCGGGAAAATCTCGCCTGGCATGTCAGCGGAGAACGTCATAACACAAATCAGCAAATCGAAGCCGCTCTGGCAGGTGTCGGTCTTTACGGTTACGAAGATGTGCCCAGCCATACTCTGTCGGCGGGTCAGCACCGTCGAGTGAATTTAGCACGCTTAGCATTGTCCAATTCACCCTTGTGGTTGTTGGATGAGCCCTTTACCGCGATTGACAAAACCGGTGTCGCCGAGTTGCAAATGCTACTGGTGGCGCATGTTGAAGCGGGTGGTGCTGTTGTTCTGACCTCCCATCAGGCGTTGCAAGTGCGCTGCGAAGTGCAGACCTTGAACCTGGATAGGGTGGCTGCATGAGCGCCCCGGGTGCAGCGCAATTTTGCGTGAGGCTGTTGCGGCGGCAGCTGCTGTTGGCAGTGCGTCGTCCCATTGAGATTGCCAACCCACTGCTGTTTTTTGCCATGGTGGTCGCGCTGTTCCCGCTGGGTCTGGGACCGTCACCGGAGAAATTGGCAGGCTTTGCTCCGGGCGTGCTGTGGATTACCGCGCTGCTGTCGAACCTGCTCACCTCTGATGCGGTGTTCAGGAGTGATTTTGACGATGGCAGTCTAGAGCAATTGTTGCTGGCTCCGCAGCCGCTGTTCCTGTCAGTGCTGGCCTATATCGGCGCGCACTGGCTCACCACGGGAATGCTGTTGGCATTGGTGTCGCCGGTGTTTGCCTTGATGCTCAACCTGCCATTGCAGGCCGTGGGGACGCTAGTAGTTAGCCTGTTGTTGGGCACCGCGGTGCTGAGCCTCGTGGGTGGTATCGGAGCGGCGCTAACGGTGGGATTGAAGCGCGGCGGGATGTTGATCTCGTTGTTAATTCTGCCTCTGTATATGCCGGTATTGATATTTGGCGGCGCTGCTGTCCAGGCTGCGACGAGTGGTTTCCCCGCGGCGCCATATCTGGCTATTCTGGGCGCGTTATTATGTTTTGCGGTTGCGCTGGCGCCGCTGGCGATGGCCGCAGGTTTAAGGATAAGTATTGATGCCTGACAACGTTTTACGATCTAAATCCAATCCACCGGACATTGGTTTGTTCGGTGCGAATTGCCCTGTATAATTGCGCCCTATGTGGTCTATATTTCATAAATTCGGCTCGCCCCCCTGGTTGTACTCCATCTCTGGCGCCATCCTGAGATGGCTGCTGCCCGCCACCTTAATCGCATTGATAGTCGGTGTGTCGTGGGGTTTGCTTTTTACCTCTCCCGATTTTCGTCAGGGCAATAGTTACCGCATCATTTATATTCATGTGCCCGCCGCGGTGGTGGCGTTGGCCGGCTATTATGTGATGGCCTTGGCGGGTGCAGTCAGTCTCATTTGGCGCATGAAAATGGCCGACGTAGCGATGAAGGCCGCAGCGCCCATCGGTGCGGCCTTCACCTTTATCGCATTGTTCACCGGTGCAGTGTGGGGAAAACCGACCTGGGGTACCTGGTGGGTGTGGGACGCTCGCATCACCTCAATGTTGATTTTGTTATTCCTGTATCTTGGCGTAGTGGCACTGTACGAGGCTTTCGACAACAAGGAGGCGGCAGGCAAGGCGTGTGCTGTGCTCAGCCTGGTCGGCATGGTGAATATACCGATTATTTATAAGTCGGTTGACTGGTGGTACAGCTTGCATCAGCCGGCTTCCATCAAATTCACCGAGAAATCGACGATAGATCCCAGCATGTTCTACCCGCTTTTGTTGTGTATTGGCGCGTTCTACGCGCTCTTCACTTGTTGCCTGCTGCTTAATATGCGCGCGGAGCTTCTGCAGCGTGAGTCGCGCACGCAATGGGTCAAGAAACTTGCCACTGAGTCAGGGAGAAATTGATGTACTTTGATAGTCTGTATGCGCTGTTGACCATGGACGGCCATGGCTTCTATGTCTGGACAGCCTACCTGGTCACTCTGATTGTCGTGGCGATGACACTGATCAGCCCTTTACGTCGACGCAAGCGCTTCTTACAGCATCTGGCGGCCGAATTAAAACGTAACCAGGTCGCGCCGGGCGGCGGCGCCAGCGGGGGTCCATAATGCATCCGATACGCAAGCAGCGGTTGTATTTGGTGCTTTTTATTGCGCTGTTCTCCAGTGCAGCGGTCGGTCTTGTGACGTATGCGCTGCGTGGAAACATTAACCTCTTTTACCCGCCGGCAGAAGTTGTTGCGGGCAATGCGCCTATCGGCCAGGCGATCCGCGTTGGCGGCATGGTCGTAGAAAATAGTGTGCAACGCGCTGACGATAGTCTGGAGATTCGTTTTGAAGTTACTGACTTCAAGGAGTCGGTAGCGGTCGTGTATGTGGGTATCCTCCCTGACCTGTTTGGTGAAGGGCAGGGCGCGGTTGCCTCAGGCGTATTGAACGATGACGGTGTGCTGCAAGCGACTGAAATACTGGCCAAGCATGATGAGAACTATATGCCTCCGGAAGTCGCGCATGCATTGGAGAGCTCGGGATATGACTACAAAGGTAACGCCAAATGATTCCTGAAATAGGCCACTTTGCATTAATTCTGGCATTTTGCCTTTCGATAATCCTCGCTACAGTGCCGGCCTGGGGTGCCTGGCGTGGCAACAGCGTCGCCATGGCTCTCGCCCCGAGTTTGTCTGTTGGTATTCTGGTTTTTGTCACGATCAGCTTTGGGTGTTTGGCGACTGCTTTTTTACAGGATGATTTTTCGGTCGCATTGGTGGCCTCTCACAGCAACACCCTGCTGCCAGCGATATACAAGTTTTCTGCGGTGTGGGGTAACCACGAAGGTTCTCTCGTTCTGTGGGCGCTGATCCTTGCAATGTGGACAGCGGCCGTTGCGCTGTTCAGTCCCCAGCTGCCGCTGTTGGTATTGTCGCGCGTATTATCAGTGATGGGTGTCATTGCCGTGGGCTTTTTGTCGTTCTCACTTATTACGTCAAATCCATTCGCCCGTTTGTTGCCCGGAGCGCCCGCCGATGGCAACGACCTCAATCCACTCCTGCAGGACCCTGGGCTGATTATTCATCCGCCACTGCTTTACATGGGTTATGTGGGATTTTCGGTAGCCTTTGCTTTTGCTATCGCAGCGCTACTTGGCGGTCGCCTCGATGCCTCTTGGGCGCGCTGGTCGCGCCCCTGGACTAATATTGCTTGGGCTTTCCTTACCCTCGGCATCATGTTGGGCAGCTGGTGGGCTTACTACGAGCTGGGCTGGGGCGGTTGGTGGTTTTGGGACCCTGTTGAGAACGCTTCATTTATGCCGTGGCTTGCGGGTACGGCTCTAATACATTCACTGGCTGCCACGGAAAAGCGTGGCCTGTTCAAGAGTTGGACCGTATTGCTCGCCATCTTTGCATTTTCCCTGAGTTTGCTAGGCACATTCCTGGTTCGCTCTGGTGTTCTGACCTCGGTACACGCATTTGCCACTGATCCAGATCGTGGCCTGTTTATACTGGTTTTTCTGGGCCTGGTCGTTGGCGGCTCGTTGACGCTTTATGCGGTGCGCGCTCCGGCAGTGAGTAGCCGAGTCAGTTTTGCCTGGGTGTCCAGAGAGAGCCTCCTGTTGTTCAATAATGTGGTATTTCTCGTCGCGACCCTCACCGTGCTTTTTGGCACGTTGTTCCCGCTAATAGTAGATGCGCTTGGCATGGGCAAGGTGTCCGTCGGGCCTCCGTACTTTAATGCTGTGTTCGTGCCGCTAATGGCCTTGCTGGTGCCGAGTATGGTGCTCGGTCCGGTGTCGCGCTGGAAGCGCGACAACGCGGCGCGCTGGCGCGGTGAATTATTGATCCCGACTGCCGTGGCTGTGCTCTGCGGCATCACCTTCCCGCTGGTGCATGCCCCTTACAACGTCTGGGTGGCACTGGCCGTGCTGCTGTCCAGCTGGCTGCTAGTGGGCTTGGCCAAAGATTTTTGGGGGCGTCTGCGCAGTGGTAGCAACACCGCGGCGGGATTACGCCGCCTGACGCCAGGTTACTGCGGAATGGTCATTGCTCATCTTGGATTCGCAGCCTGTGTCATAGGTGTAGTCGCCACCAGTCAGTATTCCATTGAGCACGATCTAAAAATGGAGCCCGGTGATAGTCGTGAGCTCGCCGGATATACCTTTCGGTTTTTAGACGTTGGGCAGGTGCGTGGGCCCAACTTCATAGCCGATGAGGCGCGCTTTGAAGTGATGCAGAATGGTGTTCAGGTAGCGCTGCTGAATCCGCAGAAACGTCGCTATCTCGCCAGTGGATCGGTGATGACTGAAGCGGCCATAGACGACGGTATGTTCCGCGATCTTTTTGTCGCAATGGGGGAACCGGTGGGCGATAACGGCGCTTGGGCGATACGGCTGCACTATAAGCCGATGGTGCGTTGGATGTGGCTAGGTGCAATTATGATGGCCGTCGGTGCATTCACAGCGACGCTCGACAAGCGCTATCGCCGCGAGCGTCAAACGGCCGATGAGCGCATCGGGGCTGCAGCACATGGGGTCTAGGCTCAAGCTATTTTTGCCGCTATTTCTATTCGTTGTGCTGGCGACTATTTTGTTTCGTGGCCTATCTCTCGATCCCAGCGAGATGCCTTCTGCCCTGATCGATAGGCCGCTGCCGCAGTTTAGTCTGCCCGCCTTGGGGGCCGGTAGGATGTTGTCGTCGGAAGATGTTTCTGGAGAGGTAGCGCTATTGAATGTATGGGCCACCTGGTGCATCTCCTGTCGCGTCGAACACCCCTACCTGAGGCAGCTGGCCGACGCGGGAGTGCCTATATTTGGCCTCAATTACAAAGACAGTGATGCGGCCGCACTGCGTTGGTTGGAGGAATTGGGCAACCCCTACCGCCTCAACATAGCCGATAGAGAAGGTACTCTGGGCGTAGATTTGGGTGTCTATGGCGCGCCCGAGACGTACCTGCTGGACGCTGATGGGGTGGTCCGCTACCGCCATGTTGGCGTTGTAGACGAAAACGTGTGGCGGACGGTACTCGAACCTCTGTATATCGAATTGACCCGGGCGGAGAACACACCATGACACTTTTGCGCACGCTACTGCTCAGTGCTTTGATGCTGGGAGCCAGCCATGCAGTGGCGTTAATTGAAACATACGATTTCAGTAACCCTGAGTTGGAGGCTCGCTATCAGTATCTCAGCGATGAGCTGCGCTGCCCGAAGTGCCAGAACCAGAACATCGCCGATTCCAATGCGCCAATCGCGCAGGATTTACGCCGGCTGTTACATCAACAGCTGGAGTCGGGGGCATCCGATGACGAAGTGCTCGAGTATATGGTGGACCGCTATGGCGAGTTTGTGCGCTATCGTCCGGCCTTTTCCGGTACGGCCGTTCTGCTTTGGCTTGCCCCCATCCTGCTCCTGTTCGGCGCGGTAGGTGTGTTGATAGCAACGCTGCGTTCGCGTCCCAAAAATGTCAGTGAGGGCACTGCCTTAACGGCGGAAGACAACGCACGGTTGCAAAAATTACTGAATACAACGGAGCGCGACTCTTGACGATCTTTTTGTTGGTGTGCGCTGCGCTGGTGCTGCTGAGCGGTGTCTTCTACCTGTTTCCCCGCGTGCGAGCCGGCGCTGCTGAGGAAGATCTGGATGCCGCCAACCTAGAGTGGTTTCGGCAGCGGGAAGCAGAATTGGTCGGGGAGGACAATGACGCCCTGCGCGAGGATGCACGTATCCGTTTGCTGGAAGATCAGCGCGAGTTTGAGAAAGGCCAGAAGGCGTCGGCGCAGTCATTTCCGGTGTGGGTATTGCTGCCGTTCGTGGCGCTGCTTGCCGGTGGATTGTATTTCCTGCTCGGTGGTGCTCAGGATGTAGTGATCACCCAGCGTTTGAGTACCATGCAAGAAGATATGACACAGCAAGAGATGCGCATACTCATCAGCGATGTCGAAGCGCGCTCTGCCCAGCGTCCGGAAAATATGCATTACCTGACGTTGCTGGGCCGCTATTATATGAGCGAGCAGGATTACCCGCTGGCGTCACAAACCTACGCCACTTTGGTAGAGGCTGCACCGGAGGATCCGCAAGCACTGGCCTATGCCGCGCAAGCGGCATATCTGGCGGCAGGTCGTTCGCTCGGAGATCTGGCTCGTTTGCAGGCCGAGCAGTCGCTGGCAGCCGACCCGCAGCAACGCACTGCGCTGGGCTTGCTGGGCATGGCGTCTTTCGAGCAAGGACAGTTCCGGGCCGCCATCGAGTATTGGCAACGACTGCTGGTGATGGAGCCAGCAGGGTCTGACAGTGCGCAAATGATCAGTCAGGTTATTGAAACTGCCACACAGCGACTGGCAGCAGCAGATTCAGGCGCCGCAGCACCGCCCTTGGCCCCCAGTATTGCGCCCGCGAGCTCGCAAGACGCGGCTGCCGCACCGAGTATTGGCGTTACAGTGCAGATATCGGTGCCCGATGACGCGGCAGTTTCGGCTACTGATACTGTGTTCGTGCTGGCACGCAATGCCGATTCTGACAGTCGCATGCCGATTGCGGTACAGCGTTTGACGGCAGCACAGTTACCGGTGACCTTGCGCCTCGATGACAGCAATTCTATGGCGGGCCAGAAATTGTCGGAAACGGCGTCTGTGATTGTCGCTGTGCAGGTTTCTGCCGATGGACGGCCGGGCGAGGATGGCGCTTCCTGGCTGGGGCAGGTTGGACCCGTGACTCCGTCGATGGACAAGGAGGCACTGGCTATCGTGTTGCAGGCTAAAGCCCCGGGGAGCTAGCGCTTCTCGAGTGCGCTTGGTGACTGGGTGGTGACTGAGTGGTGACTGAGTGATGGCTGGAGTTGTCCCCGGCATCCGGTGAGCAGCAGCGGGGAGAGTGCCCCGCTTGCTCGAAGGGCGAGCATTCGCCGCGGGGCACTCTCCCCGCTGCCGCTCACCTCGGATCGCGAGATACTGGAGCCTATGTGAGGTTCTTCAGCTTCTGTGGAATCGAAAGTGTGTGCGTGGATTTGCCACGTTTACTGGTGTGCTTTTCGTCTCAGTAGCAAACACAAAAGCGAACACAAAAGCGAAGTTTCGCATTTCCCCTGTTCAGGCATAGTGTTGATCGTTTAAAGTAGATACACTATATCTTGTGTCTGGCGCGCGGCTATTTCCAGTCAAAATCCAGCATATATCTATAAAAAACAATCGGTTGCGGGACATAACTAAGGTAATATGCGACTAAAGTCAATCAAGCTGGCGGGATTTAAGTCATTCGTTGATCCCACGACAGTCAATTTCCCCAGCAACATGTGTGCGGTCGTGGGTCCCAATGGCTGCGGCAAATCCAATGTTATCGATGCGGTGCGCTGGGTGTTGGGTGAAAGCTCCGCCAAGAATCTGCGTGGCGAATCCATGGCCGATGTCATCTTCAATGGCTCGGTCAATCGCCAGCCTGTTGGACAGGCCACTATTGAACTGGTGTTCGACAATAGCGAGGGCCGTGTTGGCGGTGAGTTTGCCAGTTATGCTGAGATCTCTACGCGGCGTCTGGTAACCCGCGACGGGCAATCTGACTATTTTCTTAATGGCACCAAGTGTCGGCGTCGCGATATCACCGATATTTTTCTTGGCACCGGGCTCGGCCCGCGCAGCTATGCCATTATCGAACAGGGCATGATCAGTCGGTTGATCGAGTCCAAGCCCGAGGAACTGCGGGTCTTTCTTGAGGAAGCAGCGGGTATCTCCAAGTATAAGGAGCGGCGCAAGGAGACCGAAAGCCGCATGCGGCGCACGCTCGAAAATCTCGACCGTCTCACTGATCTGCGCGACGAGCTGGGGCGGCAGTTGCAGCATCTGCAGCGTCAGGCCGCCGCTGCCGAGAAGTACACTGAGCTCAAAGCAGAGGAACGCGAGCTGAAAGCCCAATTACTTGCGCTGCAGTGCCAGGCGCTCGATAGCCAGATAAATAAGGCGACGCAGACTATCGGTGAACTGGAAGTTAAGCTGGAATCTATCCACGCGGAGCACCAGCGCGTTGATACTGCCATTGAGCAACATCGGGTAGATCATACGGATCGTACCGATGACTTCAACAAAGTGCAGGCCACCTACTACCAGTTGGGTTCTGAGGTTGCTCGTATAGAGCAGACAATCAAGCACCAACAGGAGCGTGGCCGACAGCTTCAGGATGACTTGGCCCAGACCGGGGCGAATCTTACAGAGTTGGAAAGTCATCTCGGCGATGATCGAGGCAAGTTGGCCCGTTGGGAGGTGGAGGTCGAGACGCTGGGGCCTGAGCTGGAGGGCCTGCAGGAACTGGAACTTGCCTCGGCTGAGGCGCTAACGCAGGCCGAGGAGGCTATGCATGAGTGGCAACACCAGTGGGATGAATTCAACCAGCATGCCGCAGAGCCAAGGCAGCAGGCAGAAGTGCAGCAGTCACGTATCCAGCATCTGGAGCAGGTGTTGCAGCGTCTGCAGGGACGCAGTCGTCAGTTGGAGGAGGAAAAGCTCGGGCTGAGCTCGGGTCCCGCTGATACTGAGGCGGATGAACTCGGTGAACAACTGGCTGAAGTCGAGCTGGAGATGGCCGGGCATGAGCGGTACAGCGAGACACTGGTAGAGACACTGGCATCTAATCGCGATGGTCGCACCAAACTGTCTGCAGAACTCAATCACGTGCGCTTGGAACTGCAGCAAATGCGCGGGCGCAGTGCATCCCTGGAAGCCCTGCAGCAGGCAGCGTTGCAGGATGGCAGCGAAGGCGTGGGTCCGTGGTTACAGGCGCGGCAATTGTCAGACAGCTCGCGTCTGTTGGACATGATGCAGGTGGACAACGGCTGGCAAGTGGCTGTGGAGACAGTGCTGGGCGCCTGTCTGCAGGCGGTATGCGTTGACGATATTGGTGCGCTGGGCGGTTTTCTGGACAGCTTTGAAAAAGGCAGCCTGCTGTTGGTCGAGTCGCACGATAGCCCGTCACCGGCAGCTGAGTTTCTGGCCGCAAAGGTACAAAGCGGCGGCAGAGCTGACGGTCTATTGGCGGGTATTCGCACAGCCGGTGATCTGGCGGAGGCTCTGCGGCAGCGAGTCGCGCTGGCTGATCACGAATCGGTTATTACGCCCGACGGCATCTGGATGGGCCGTAATTGGGTGCGCGTGGCGCGCTCCTGTGACAGTGATGGTGGCGTTATCCAGCGCCGTGAGGAACTGGAGACGTTGGCTGCAACGATCGAGCAGCATCAGCAGCGTGAGGTGCAGCTGGCGGACGAATTGCAGGGGTGTGAAAACGCCCTGAAAATGCTCGAAGATCAACGCCAGGAGTGCCAGCGTGCACTGCAGGCAAGTACGCGCCAGCATGCCGATATCAGCTCGCGCGTTTCCGCCCATCAGGCAAAAGCCGAGCAGGTCAAGCTGCGCCATGAGCGTATCAATACAGAGATTGACGAGGTCCGCAGCCAGTTTAAGCAGGAGCAGGAGGCCGTTTCTGAGGCTAGAACTGTATTAGCAGAATGTATTGAAAGCATGGAGGCGGACTCCCGTCGGCGTGAAGAGTTAATGTCCAGTCGTGACCAGATACGCGGAGCGCTTGATAGCGCGCGCCAAAAAGCACGGCATGATAAAGACGGCGCACATCAGGTGGCGATGCGCCATCAATCTCTCGCAACACAGCTCAATGCCATACGTGAGACGATCGACCGCACCGACCGCCAGGTATCGCAACTGTGTGAGCGGCAGAGTAGCCTGAATGACTCTTTACGTGACAGTGATGCGCCGCTGATCGGGCTGCGGGAGGAGCTTGAGCAACAACTTGAACTGCGTTTGCACTCGGAGGCTGAATTGAGTGCGGCACGACAACTGGTGGCCGAGGTAGAGCATCAGTTACGCGACGCTGAAAGGCAGCGGGCGGCAATTGAGCAGCGTGCGGAAACCGTGCGCAGCGAACTTGAGCGACATCGCATTGATAACCAGACACAGCAAGTGCAGCGCAGTACCCTTTATAAACAGTTACAGGAGAGCAAGCACGAGCTTGAAACTGTGCTGGACACAATGCCTGAGGATGCCAATGAGCCCGAATGGCAAAATGCTCTGGAGCGCGCAGCGAACCGCATTGCCAGACTTGGCCCGATCAACCTCGCCGCTATCGATGAGTATAACCTTCAGTCGGAGCGTAAGAGCTACCTCGATGCACAAGACGAAGATCTGGTCACTGCGCTTGAAACACTCGAGTCGGCTATTCGCAAAATAGATAAAGAAACACGCAACCGCTTCCGCGAGACCTTCGAGAAAGTGAACACCGGTTTGCAGGAACTATTCCCCAGGGTGTTCGGGGGTGGCAGCGCCTATCTGGAGATGACAGGTGATGATCTACTCGACACAGGCATCACGATCATGGCGAGGCCGCCGGGTAAGAAAAACGCGACTATTCATTTACTCTCTGGTGGTGAAAAAGCATTGACGGCAATTGCATTGGTGTTTTCCATCTTCCAACTCAATCCGGCGCCGTTCTGTATTCTGGATGAGGTTGACGCGCCGCTTGATGACGCTAACACTGGCCGTTACGCAAGGTTGGTGAAAGAGATGTCCGAGAAAGTACAATTCATCTATATTACCCACAATAAGATTTCCATGGAATTTGCCGATCAGCTGATTGGCGTGACCATGCATGAGCCGGGCGTATCGAGGTTGGTGTCTGTGGATGTTGAGGAGGCCGCAGCCCTGGCGGCCAGTTAATCACGACGATCGGAAAGCGGATAGAGCGAGTGGGACTGACGGATTTAACAATACGAGACTGGATGGTCGTTGTCGGTGTGCTGCTGATTCTAGCAGTTCTGCTGGACGCATGGCGCCGAATTCGTCGCGACAGAAGTGCGCGAGTCAAACTGAAGCTGGTCGATCCCGAAACACTCCCGCCAGAAGTGCCGAACGAAAGGTCGTACGGTGAACTTCCCAACGGCGGTGCAAGGGTGGTCGAGCGCGGTGATATTTTAAAGGCCGCGGGCTATCCTCCCTCTGGTAAAAAAACAGCATCACCTCATACGGCATCGGGGCGACGAGCTGAAAAGACCGCCGGGAAACAACAGGCCAATGAGCCTGAGTCTGACAGTGAAAATGTGCTGCTTCCCAGTATGACATCGATTACCACAGCCGATGATGACCCGCAAAACCTGGATTGGCTGGACGGCCTGATGGCCGACGAAGATGAGCCACATAAAGCATCGGCGCCGCCTCGCGGTAAACTTCCTCGCGGCGTTGAGCCAGAGGTATTTATGTTCAACGTTGTCTCACGCAGCACAGACGGTTTTCGGGGCGACGACATACTGCAGATACTGTTGGCCTGTGACCTGCGTTTTGGTGATATGGATTTTTTCCATCGTCATGAGTTCGAGGCCGGGCGCGGGGCGATACAGTTTAGTGTGGCCGATATGATGAAGCCTGGTGTTTTCGACATTGATAATATGTCGGATCTGACCACGCCGGGTCTGGTGTTCTTCCTGACTTTACCCGGGCCTGAAGATATGACGCAGGCCTACGATTACATGCTGGAGACAGCGCAGGCTGTTGCCCGTAACCTCACCGGAGACGTGCTCGATGAGTCGCGCAGCGCAATGACGCGGCAGTCTATGGAGCACAACCGCCAGCAAATTCGTGAGCTGGAGCGTCGCCTGCTCGCCAACGCGCGCTGATTTCACCCATGCCGCGGGCAGATCCATTGCAGGACATCGAATCACTGCGAGAGCAACTGGATGCCTGGAACTACCAGTACTATGTGCTCGACGAGCCCAGTGTCCCGGACGCGGAGTACGACCGCTGCATGCAACAATTGCAGCAGCTGGAAACGCAGCATCCTGAAGCTTTTCGCGCAGACTCCCCATCGCAACGCGTGGGCGCCGAGCCGCTTGCGCAGTTCCGGCAAGTCCCTCATGAAGTTCCCATGCTCTCGTTGGAGAACGCCTTTGGCCTAGAGGACATGCAGCATTTTAACCGGCGACTGCTCGAACGTCTGGGCGCAGAGTCGCAGCCGCTGGAGTTTGCCTGCGAGCCGAAACTGGACGGGATTGCTGTTAGCCTGTTGTATCGGAGCGGTGTGTTAGAGCGCGGCGCAACACGCGGTGATGGCAATACCGGCGAGGATATCACCCATAACGTGCGCACCGTTCGCTCGATACCCCTGCGTCTGCGTGGCGATGGGATTCCGCCATTGCTGGAGGTGCGCGGCGAGATCTACATGCCCAAGGCCGGATTTGATCGGCTCAATGAACGGGCGCGGCAGCGCGGTGACAAGACTTTCGTGAACCCGCGTAATGCCGCCGCTGGCAGCCTGCGGCAACTTGATGCCCGCATCACCGCAGAACGACCTCTTGAAATGTGCTGTTACAGCGTCGGCCTGGTGGAAGGTGGCAATCTGCCTGAGCGCCACGCGCAGGTGCTGGAATGTCTGCGCGGTTGGGGATTAAAGGTGAACCCGGAGTCTGCGGTAGTGCGAGGAGTTGACGCTTGCAACCGCTACTTTGACGTAATGGCCGAGCGGCGCGACAGCCTCGCTTACGATATTGACGGCATTGTCTTCAAAGTTAACGAGCTCGCGCTGCAGCAACGTCTCGGTTTTGTGTCGCGCGCACCACGCTGGGCTATCGCCAGAAAATTTCCTGCACAGGAGCAAATGACGCGGCTGCTCGATGTGGAGTTCCAGGTTGGCCGTACCGGGGCCATCACACCGGTCGCCCGGCTCGAGCCCGTCTTCGTCGGCGGTGTCACGGTGAGCAGTGCCACCCTGCACAACAGTGATGAAATCGAGCGATTGGGCATCAGGCTCGGTGACACGGTCATCGTACGCCGCGCCGGAGATGTGATTCCTCAGGTGGTATCGGTAGTGCTGGATCTTCGCCCCGATAGCGTCCGGGCCATTGAGTTCCCAACGCAGTGCCCCGTTTGCCATTCAGCGATTGAGCGGGAGGAGGGCGAGGCGGCGTGGCGCTGCATGGGAGGTCTGGTTTGCGCTGCTCAGCAAAAGGCGGCGATAAAACATTTTGCCTCCCGCCGCGCTATGAACATAGAGGGTTTGGGAGACAAACTTGTAGAGCAACTGGTCGATGAGCAGCGGGTGGCCAATGTGGCGAGTCTGTATGCGCTGTCGAGCCAGCAATTGCTTGGCCTTGAACGTATGGGTGAGAAGTCAGCGGAGAACCTTTTAGCTGCTCTACAACACAGTAAGCAAACAAGCTTGCCGCGGTTTATTTTCGCGCTCGGTATCCGTGAAGTGGGAGAGGCAACTGCGCTTAATCTGGCTCGCCATTTTGGTAATTGGGCTGCACTGTCTGCGGCTTCCGAGTCGCAATTGCTGCAAGTTTCTGATGTCGGCCCCGTCGTTGCAGATCACCTGCTGCAGTTTTTCGATTCACCTTTGAGTCTTGAGGTGGTGCAGTCCCTGCAAGACGCTGGGGTGAAGTGGCCCGATATCGAGCGCTCGCGTGCGCAGCAGCAGCCCCTCGCTGGCCAGATATGGGTGGTGACGGGAAAACTTGAAGCGCTGGGACGTGACGATGCGAAGGCCTATTTGCAAACACTGGGCGCAAAAGTCGCCGGCAGCGTATCGGCAAAAACGACCTGTGTTGTAGCGGGTCCTGGCGGCGGCTCGAAGCTGACAAAAGCGGGCGAATTGGGCGTCAGTGTTATTGATGAGCAAGCGTTTATTGCGCTGCTTGCCGCGCACGGTGTGGACGTTTGAGCGCCGTCATTAAGCTTGGCTTCGTAATGGTTGCGTTGGTGATGCTAAGCGCTTGCACAACGAGTCCGCCCAGAGACGTCAACAACATCTGCGCGATGTTTGAGGAAAAAGACGACTGGTATGAAGATGCTGCGGACGCCAAAAATGAGTGGGGTAGCTCGATTCCTGTCATGATGGCCATCATCCATCAGGAGTCGCGCTTCCGGGCAGATGCCCAGCCGGCACGGCGCACGTTACTGGGTTTTATTCCCTGGACGCGACCGTCCAGTTCCTACGGTTACAGCCAGGCCAAAACGACCACATGGGCTGAGTACAAGGACGATGCCAGTAGTTTTGGCGCCGATCGGGATGACTTTGCCGATTCCATTGATTTTGTCGGTTGGTATAACTACCAGTCGAGTAAACGCAGTGGCCTGTCGTCGCAAAATACCTATGGCCTCTATCTCGCCTATCACGAGGGGCATGGTGGCTATAACCGCGCAACGTATCTTCAAAAGCCGTGGTTGATGGAGGTGGCGCGCAAGGTCGAAGGCCGGGCCAATACCTACCAGGCGCAGTTGGTTGTTTGCGAGGAGAAGCTCAAAAGTGGCGGTGGGTTTTTCGGTTGGTTCTAGCGTGTCGCGGGTGCCGCGCAGTTCAAGATGCGGCACCAGTCTCACTATTAATCGCTAAGTGTTGGAAAAGTAACGTTATTTCATCCCCCCAGCGTAATGAAAAGATACTTGACATGTGACACACTTCTCTTACTCTGAGGGCGCCAAGCGGCGCACTTTTTTTAAAAATATACCAATAATGAGTAGGGCCAGTGAAACCAACCGACATCAAAAATCCCGAGTATTTCCACAAGGTGGTGGATTGCCAGTACGCGTGTCCGGCTCACACCCCCGTGCCGGAGTACATACGTCTCATAGCTGCTGAGCGCTACACAGACGCCTACATGGTCAACTGGCACTCTAATGTATTTCCTGGAATTCTGGGGCGCACCTGTGACCGGCCATGTGAACCTGCCTGCCGACGTGTGCGGGTGGAGGAGGAGCCGGTAGCGATTTGCCGCCTGAAGCGGGTTGCCGCCGACAACAAAGACGATATCTCGGACCGTCTGCCGATTATACCGACAACGAAAAACGGCAAGCGGATTGCGCTAATTGGCGCGGGCCCGGCTTCGCTGACGGTAGCGCGCGATCTCGCGCCGCTGGGATACATCATCGACATCTATGACAACCAGTTTGCGGGAGGGGGCATGATGCGCAGCCAGATTCCCTCCTTTCGACTGCCTATCGACGTGCTGGACGAGGAAGTTAACTACATCCTGAATATGGGTGTGCGCGCTACATTTGATATACAGGTCGAGAGTCTCAAAGAAGTACTCGCTAAGGATTACGATGCCGTCTTTGTGGGCACCGGCGCGCCGCGTGGTAAAGGACTTAACTTACCTGGACTGGAAGACGCTATGCCCCATGTGTATCTGGGTATCGACTGGTTGGCCAGCGTTGCCTTTGAGCATACCGCTGCCATCGGCAGGCGAGTGCTGGTGCTCGGCGGCGGCAATACGGCTATGGATTGCTGTCGAACCTCCCGGCGCATGGGAGGTGAGGATGTTCGGGTCGTGGTGCGCAGCCCCTTTGAGGAGATGAAGGCATCGCCTTGGGAAAAGAAAGACGCCGCCGGCGAAGGCATTCCGATCTACAACAACCACGTGCCGAAGGAGTTTGTGGTTGTAAACGGCCAACTCAAGGGTATGCATTTTGAGAAAGTCGAAGCGCAGTACGATGAAGACGGCAAGCGCACGCTGGTGCCCACGGGTGAGGGTCTGGTATTCATGGAAGCCGACGATGTACTGATGGCCATCGGGCAGGAAAATTCATTTCCCTGGATCGAAAGGGATCTGGGCATTGAGTTTGACAAGTGGGAGATGCCCGTCGTCGACAAGACGACATTTCAGTCTACCAACGAGCGTGTTTTTTTTGGTGGAGATTCTGCCTTCGGCCCTGAGAATATCATTACCGCTGTCGCTCACGGTCATCAGGCCGCGGTGAGTATCGACCTATTTTGCCGTGGCGAGGCTGTCGATAACCGCCCGCCACCCCATGTCACTCTGGCAAGCCAGAAAATGGGCGTGCATGAGTGGAGCTATGACAACGCTGTTGCCAATGACTTGCGCTATCCCGTGCCGCACGCGCCATTGGAAAAAACATTGAAAGATCGCAAGGTCGAAGTGGAGCTGGGTTTTGATGTGTCCACCGGGTTTAAGGAAGCGGAGCGCTGCCTCAATTGCGATGTGCAAACGGTGTTTGACGAGTTGCGCTGCATTGAGTGTGATGCCTGCGTAGATATTTGTCCGACCGATTGCATCACCTTTACTACCAATGGAGCAGAGGAGGATTTGCGCGCACGCCTTGAAGCACCTGCCAATGAGTTGAACCAGGATCTATATGTCTCTGCGGATTTGCCCACCATGCGGGTAATGGTCAAGGACGAAAACGTCTGCCTGCACTGTGGTCTCTGCGCAGAGCGCTGCCCAACCGCGGCGTGGGATATGCAGAAGTTCCTCTACAATGTTCGCCAGGCAGGAGAGTCAGCGTGAAGCGTATCGAATCGGTCAACGATTTCGTTATCAAGTTTGCCAACGTAAACGGTACGGGTTCTGCCAGTGCCAACAACCTGTTCGCTAAGGCTGTGTTTCGGATGGGTATACCTGTCTCACCCAAGAATATCTTCCCCTCCAATATCCAGGGCCTGCCCACATGGTACGAGGTTAGGGTGAACGACAAAGGGTATCTGGGTCGACGCGGCGGAATCGATATAGCATTGTCGGTCAATCCCCAGAGTATGGCGCAGGATATCAAAGAAGTACTGCCTGGCGGTTACTTCATTTATGACAACACCAAGCCGTTGGACCTGCGCCTGCATCGCAGCGATATCACTATTATCGGCGTGCCGCTTACCCGCATCTGCAATGAGCAATACGAAGATCCCAGGCAGCGACAGTTGTTCAAGAATGTGGTGTATGTGGGCGTTCTTGCAGCGCTGCTCGATATGGACTTTAAGGTGCTCTCTGGTCTGGTCGAGGATCAATTTAAAGCCAAGAAAAATCTGGTGCTGTCAAATATCCATGCCCTTGAACTCGGGCATCAGTATGTTCACAATAATCTTGAACACCCCATAGGCATAACAGTGCACAAGAGCGATCAGGTGGGAGACAAGATCCTGCTCGACGGCAATACTGCATTGGGTCTCGGTGCCCTTTATGGCGGCGCGACAGTGGCGGCCTGGTACCCGATCACCCCTTCTACCTCGGTTGTAGACGCGTTTGAGAAATACGCCAAGCGGGTCAGGATTGATCCGGGTACAGGGCAACATAATTACGCCATCGTGCAGGCAGAGGACGAGTTGGCTGCCATCGGTATGGCCATAGGAGCCAGTTGGAATGGCGCGCGCTCCTTTACCGCCACCTCTGGCCCTGGCGTATCACTGATGAGTGAGTTTCTTGGGTTGGCATATTTCGCTGAGATACCAACGGTATTGTTTAATGTGCAACGGGCCGGTCCTTCCACAGGTATGCCCACGCGAACCCAGCAGGCCGATATTCTGTCGTGTGCATATGCCTCTCATGGCGATACCAAACAGGTCTTGCTGTTTCCATCGACACCCAAGGAATGTTTCGACTTCGGTGCACTGTCCTTTGATCTGGCCGAACGCCTGCAGACCCCCATTATCCTGATGACCGATCTCGATCTGGGTATGAACGATAACATGTCAGAACCGCTGTCCTGGGATGACGAACGCAAGTATGACCGGGGTAAGGTGCTCACCGCCGAGCAGTTGGAGGACGGCGTTGAATTTGGTCGCTATCTGGACGTTGACGGCGATGCAATTTGTTATCGTACGTATCCCGGTACGCACCCGACCAAAGGTGCATTTTTCACCCGCGGCACCTCCCGCAATGAATACGCTGTATATACAGAGAAGGGTGAAGAGTACGAGGCAAATATGCTGCGCCTGCTGCGCAAATGGGACACCATAAACCAGTATGTGCCGGCTCCGATTACGGTTGATTGCGGGATGGAAACAGAGACGGCCGTGCTGTATTTCGGGACCAGCGAAGAGTCCTCAAGAGAGGCGCTAGACCATCTGGCGTCAGAGGGCATCTATCTCAATGCTATGAGAGTCCGGGCATTCCCGTTCAACAAGGAAGTTCAGGACTTTATCGAGCGGCACAAAGAAGTTTTTGTTATTGAGCAGAATCGGGATGCACAATTGCGCACGCTGTTGATGGCGGAATTTGAGTTTGGCCCGGATAAGCTAAAGTCAGTGCTCTGTTTTGACGGCACGCCCATTAGCGCGCGCAACATTCGTAAGCAAATCAAGACACATCTCAATGGTGACAATGTGTTGCCCTTACACCGCAATACAGCCTTGTTGCGCGCCGGAGAATCACGATGAGTTACCAACTGCCTAAATTTCGACACCCGGCGCTACCGGTCAATGATCTGGGCTATACCAAAGCAGATTATGAAGGTGCAATATCAACCCTGTGCGCCGGCTGTGGGCATGACTCTATCAGCGGGGCTATCGTGCGGGCCTGCCATGAATTGTCTATCGAGCCGCATAAGATAGCGAAGCTCTCGGGTATCGGCTGTTCTTCCAAAGCCCCCACCTACTTTCTCGGCAACTCTCACGGTTTTAACTCGGTCCATGGGCGCATGCCCTCAGTGGTCACAGGCGCTGCGCTCGCTAACCGCGACTTGCTGTACATGGGTGTTTCCGGTGACGGGGATACCGCTTCTATTGGCATGGGCCAGTTTGCACACGTGGCGAGGCGCAACCTCAATATGGTGTATATCGTGATGAATAATGGTTGCTACGGCCTGACCAAGGGCCAGGACTCTGCGACTGCGGACAGAGGCTCTGCGAGCAAAAAAGGCGAACCCAATATCTACAGCGCAATCGACCTCTGCGGAACGGCACTGCAGATGGGTGCTACCTTTGTGGCGCGCAGCTTCTCCGGAGACAAGGAGCAACTCGTGCCGCTGATCAAGGCTGCCATCTCCCACCGTGGCTTTGCCCTGATCGATGTCGTATCTCCTTGCGTCACCTTTAACAACAATCCCAAATCCACCAAAAGCTATGAGTTTGTTCGTGAGCATTCAGAGGCGACGGGGACGATTGACTTCGTACCCATGCAAAAAGAGATTACGACGCAGTACCAAGCCGGTCACAGTCATGAGGTGACCATGCACGATGGTTCTTCTATACGTTTGTACAAAATGGACGAATCCATGAATCCTTTTGAGCGTCGCTCGGCCATCAATGCGCTGGAGGAGCACCGCTCCTCGGGCAATATTCTGACGGGTCTGATCTACATGAACCTCGATTCACGCGACCTCCACGAGGTGCTGGAAACCTCCCGGCGTCCGCTGAATTCGCTCGATGAGACGGATTTGTGTCCCGGTAACAAGATGTTGCTGAACATCAACGCCAGCCTGCGATAGCGGTGCAGGACAGTGCAGCAATAGTGCAGCAATAGTGCAGTAATAGTGCAGTAATAGTGCAGCAATAGCGCAGTAGGATGCCGCAGCAGGACAGTGCAGGGGGAGTGTCGGTGTTACCCTATTCTCTACCCGGTCTTACAGATTTGTTGCAATTGCCTTTCGCCCTGTCATGCAATTGTCATATTTCCCATTTTTAATACCCGTGTTCGATAGAAACGAGGGTAAAGGACTTATGAGTACACCTACGGTGTTAATTGTTGACGACGAGTTTGCCATTCGGGACATGCTTCGTATGGCGCTCGAGCTGGCTGATTTTCGTTGCATTGAAGCACAAGACATCCAAAGGGCGTATCAACTGATCGTTGTCGAGCGCCCATCCGTCGTCTTACTGGATTGGATGTTGCCAGGCGGGAGTGGCCTGGAGCTCATGCGGCGCCTTAAAAGGGAGGACCTTACTCGCGATATGCCGGTGATTATGCTGACCGCCAAAACCACTGAGGACAACGTTATTCAGGGTCTCGACATCGGCGCTGATGACTACCTCACCAAACCTTTCGCACCCCGGGAATTGATCGCAAGAATCAAAGCCCTGTTGCGACGTTCAGGCGGTAGTGTGGAAAGAGAGAAAATTCAGGTTGCAGAGCTGCTGCTTGACGGCGAGAGCAAGCGGATATTTATTGCCGATCAGCCGCTGGTTATGGGGCCGACAGAGTTTAATCTGCTGCAGTTTTTCATGTCGCATCCCGAGCGAGCCTATACCCGAGGCCAGTTGCTGGACCAGGTTTGGGGTGCCAATGTGTATGTGGAAGAGCGCACGGTGGATGTCCATATACGGCGACTGAGAAAAGCCTTGCAGTCAACATCCGGGGATTACAGCAATCTGATACAGACTGTGCGCGGCACCGGATACCGCTTTTCAGCGAGAGGCATAGTGTAATGGGGCGTGTAATGGGGCGTGTCACGGGGTGTGTAGTGGAGGATATCGATTCATTATGAGTTGGTTGAAGGCGGCGGGGCCGCTCGTGTTCATCGTGGCACTAGCGGCAGCGTTTGGTGCATTGTATGGCTATGCCCGCGAGGGCGCTATGCTGGCACTGGGCCTGCTTCTAGGGCTATGGGTGTATCAGTTGCAGAGGCTACAATCCTGGTTGAATTCTTCCAGCACCCCTCCGCCCGACGCATCGGGTCCATGGGGAGAGGTAATTACCCGCATCTATTCTCAGGAGAAGAAAAGCAGAGAGGCGCACGCGCGATTGCAGTCCACAGTGAACTACCTGCAGGACTCCTTCGCCGCAATGCGCGACGGTGTCGTGATCGTCGATAACCACGGTGTGATCAAATGGTTTAACCGCGGTGCAGAGCCGCTACTGGGCCTGCGCCATCCCGAGGACACTGGCCAGACCCTCACCAATATTGTCCGCAGTCCAGAGTTTAATCAGTACATTCTCGGTCGTGATTACAGCACGCCGCTACAGTATCTATCTGCGGGAAACAGACAGTCGAGGTATTTGCGTGTCGAGATAACGCGCTTTGGCGAAGGTGAGCGACTGCTGTTTGTGCGGGATGTCAGCAGCGAAGTGCGGATGGAGAAAATTCGCAGGGACTTTGTCGCCAACGTGTCGCATGAATTACGTACACCGTTGACCGTAATCAGTGGGTATCTCAGCACCTTTCTGGACAATGTGCAGGAACTACCGCAGCGCTATGTGAAACCGCTGAAGCAGATGGGCCAGCAAGCACAGCGTATGGAAAGCATGCTAAAAGACCTGCTCTGGTTATCCCGTATTGAAAGCGAGAAACGCGAGGACGAGCGAGAGCGCCTCGATATCAGAGGGCTTTTGCAGGAGTTGCGTGATGAACTGGCCGAAGCCTACCCTGACGGATCCATTGTGTTGGAGCTTGATGTCGAGGAAAACCTGTATGGTGATTACCGGCAACTTTACAGCGCTGTCTCGAATCTGGCGATAAACGCCGTCAAATATAGCCCCAACCACACGCCCGTGACTATACGTTGGACTTCGAAGGGTGATAACTTGTTACTACAGGTTCAAGATCGAGGCTTGGGCATAGATTCGGTACATATTCCAAGGTTAACGGAACGCTTTTATCGCGTAGATGACAGCCGTAACTCAGCAACGGGCGGCACTGGCTTGGGGTTGGCGATTGTAAAACATGTTGCTGCGGCTCACGGCGCAAGTCTGCAGATTGAGAGTAAATTGGGCGAGGGGAGCACTTTTACACTGGTATTTCCCAAACCCGCTATTTGAGGCTTAGGCGATGTTGAAAAAAGAAGATTATCAGCAACATATTTCGGGGCAGTTCAACTCGGAACTCGAGTCGCTGCGTAATCATATGTTGTCGATGGGAGGCAAAGTGGAGCAGCAGCTTACTACAGCCCTTGACGCCCTGATGAAAATGGACAGTGGCGAAGCCGAGCTGATTGTCCGCAGAGACAGCGAAGTGAATCAGATGGAAATGGCGATCGATGAGGAATGCGCTACCATTATTGCCCGTCGACAACCTACTGCCAGTGACCTGCGACTCATCATTGCCATAATCAAGGTCAATCGTGACTTGGAGCGCATCGGCGATGAGGCGGCCAAAGTGGCCAAGCAGGCTGTAAGAACAGCGGAGGAGGGGATGTCTCCCAGCAACTTTGTAGAGCTCCGGCATATCGGCAACCTGGTGGCCATTATGCTCAGGAAAGCCCTCGATGCCTTTGCCCGTCTGGACGTCGATCAGGCCGTAGAGGTGGTCAGGGGGGATGACGAGGTCGACAAAGAGTACGGCAGCGCGATGCGCAGTCTGGTCACGTTTATGGTGGAAGATCCGCGCAGCATTGGCGTGATCCTGAATGAAATGTGGGCGTTGCGCAGCCTTGAGCGTATCGGTGACCACGCCTGTAATATTGCCGAACATGTTGTATACCTTGTGCGGGGTCTCGATGTTCGGCACGGTAGACTCAACGAGCTGGGTGAGAAGAGTGCTGATGTCTAGCATTTTGCGGGCGCTTCAGGCTCAAGAATAAGATTAGCCATTGTCACAAAAATGTAACATGTCGAACCTAGACTGCGTCCCGCGCGACGGCGAAAGCCCAAAAGTCACTTAATTATCCGTAAGGAGTACGAATCTCGTGAAAAATCAGCTGGTTGGAGCGGCAGTCATCCTCGCCACCTTCGGGACTCTGGGTTCGGCGCAGGCTGCCAATCGCGATTTAGTGAGTATCGTAGGTTCGTCAACGGTATATCCCTTCGCTACAGTAGTCGCAGAGCGATTTGGACGTGGGACCAAGTTCAAGTCTCCCAAGATTGAGGCAACGGGCACTGGTGGTGGACTAAAGCTGTTCTGCAGCGGACTAGGAGCCACCACGCCCGACATCACCAATGCCTCGAGGCGCATCAAGCAAAGCGAATACGATGATTGTCAGGCCAATGGCGTGACCGAGGTGGTTGAAGTCCTGGTGGGCTATGACGGCATTGCTATCGCCAATTCCAGGGAAGCGCCAGTGCTCGATCTCAGCCTTAAGGACCTCTACACCGCACTGGCCAAGGATGTCCCCGGCCCTGATGGAAAATTGATCGCTAACCCTAACCAGACGTGGACGGACGTGAACCCGGCCCTGCCCGACGTGGAGATTGAGGTATTGGGCCCGCCACCCACCTCTGGTACCCGTGATGCTTTTGCAGAACTGGCAATGGCAGGAGGGGCCAAGGGGTATCCAGAGCTTGAGAATCTGTTCGGCCTCGCAGCGGATCAAGTCGACGAGATCAAGGCGGCCATGGCCAGGCTGGGCATGGCCCCGGCAATTTATGATGCCTTGGTGGCAAGTAAAGGCAAAGCTCCCAAAGGCGAAGATATTTTTGTCACGGTAGCCTATGCGGTCCGCGAGGACGGAATCTATATAGAGGCGGGTGAGAACGACAATCTGATTGTACAAAAGCTGGAAGCTAACCCCGATGCTGTTGGTGTCTTCGGCTATAGCTTTCTGGAGGAAAATGGCGACAAGGTGCATGGTTCCAGGGTGGACGGCGTCGTGCCCACGTTCGATACGATATCCAGCGGCGATTACCCGGTGTCGAGGCCCCTGTATTTCTATATCAAGGGTGCGCATGTTGGAAAAATTCCTGGAATTCAGGAGTACGCGATGGAGTTCACCTCAAACAAGGCAATGGGTGAGGATGGTTACTTGCCCGAAAGAGGTTTGATTCCACTTAGTGAGGAGGCAATAAAGCAGACGCAGGCCGACGTTAAAAACATGCAGCCACTGAAAATGTAAAGGTCCGGAGCGATCCAATGACAGGGGACTGGTGCATGAAAACGCGTGGGCAAGAGTCGGCGTCGTTGCAGGCGTGCCATAACCTGATCACCCCCGCCACGTGATTAAAGGCAGCCAATAAACAATGCAGACAACGACGGTTTTCCTGGTACTGGTCGCCCTGTGCGTCGTCAGTTTTCTGACGGGGCGAAAACGCTCGAAAATCTTAGCCATGCAGGCTGGAAGCCTCACTTCCCTGCATTCGCTGCCCAATCACTATGGATACATGGCAGCGATATGGGCTGGCCTGCCCGCGCTGTTGGTGCTGCTGCTTTGGATGGGCTTCGAATCCAGTATCCTGCACAAGGCTGTAGTGTCGCACTTGCCTCCAGCAGTTCAGGAATTACCGGAGGAGGAACTGGGGCTCTATTACAATCAGGTACAAAGTTTCGCCAAAGGCGTTATCGATTCCGCCGAACTGGATGAAACTCAAATAGCAGCAGCAACCTACTATAGCAAAACAGCATCGTCATTCAGCCAGTTAAAAGCGACGATGGTCTTTCTGGTCGCCATACTGGGCACTTTACTGGCACTACGACGCGTAACCCTGCTGTTTCGCGCTAGAAATCATGTCGAAAGAGTATTCGAGTGGCTGCTCTTCAGTTGTTCATTTGTGGCCGTGGTAACAACACTGGGTATTGTGCTGTCAGTGCTGTTTGAGGCAATTCGATTTTTTCAGATTGTTCCGTTGAGTGATTTTTTGTTTGGACTGCAGTGGAGTCCACAGATGGCGATTCGAGAGAATCAGGTTGCGGCGTCCGGTTCTTTCGGTTTCGTGCCTCTTTTGATCGGTACACTTTTTATCTCGGCGGTGGCGTTGCTTATCGCAGTCCCCATTGGTTTGATGTCAGCGATTTATCTTTCCGAGTACGCGACGCGACGATTTCGAGCGGTGACCAAGCCTGTGCTGGAGATCCTCGCTGGTGTGCCCACCGTCGTCTACGGCTTTTTTGCGGCGCTGACCGTAGCGCCCTTCATCCGTGAACTTGGCGAGTCGATTGGTCTCGATGTGGCGTCAGAGAGCGCTCTGGCAGCGGGTCTGGTGATGGGGATCATGATCATTCCGTTTGTGATGTCACTGTCGGACGACATCATCAACGCTGTGCCGGTCAGTCTGCGCGAGGCTTCACTGGGCATGGGCGCGACTATGAACGAGACCATTCGCCGCGTCGTATTGCCTGCTGCCTTACCCGGTATCGTTGGCGGCATATTACTGGCTGCTTCGCGCGCTATTGGCGAAACCATGATCGTGGTAATGGCCGCAGGCTTGTCGGCAAAGCTGACCCTCAACCCGCTGGAGGCGGTAACGACCATCACCGTGCAGATCGTGACCTTGCTGGTGGGAGATCAGGAGTTTGATAGCCCCAAGACACTAGCGGCGTTTGCGCTTGGGTTGGTGCTTTTTTTCGTTACCTTGCTACTCAATTTCGTCGCGTTATACGTGGTCAGGAAGTACCGTGAACAATATGAATGAACCCGATCGATCTCACACGACCCGTATAATTCAGGCTTCATTGAAGAAGCGCTATGCACGGGAACGGCGATTTCAGTGGTATGGGCGTCTTGCCGTTCTGACAGGCTTCGTTTTTCTATTCATATTGCTGAGCGATATTGTCATCAAGGGGACTCCCGCCTTTACCCAGCACTTCATCAAACTCGACATCAATTTTGACTCCGATGAACTGGGTATCACTAGAAGCGCCTCCCCTGAGGAAATAGCATCCGCTGATTTCTCTACCCTGGTTAAAAATAGTCTCCGCGAAAAGTTCCCCGACGTCGGCGGTCGTAATGAGAAGAGAGCGTTATATCGGCTAATCAGTATCCGAGCCGAGTATACCCTCCGTGATATGGTGCTTGAGAACCCACAATTAATAGGCACTACCAGCGAAGTCTGGCTGTTGGCTCACTCGGAGGCTGGAAGTTATCTTAAGGGTCAGGTCGATACGAGGGCGCCAGAGTCCGAGCGTCGAGTCAAGGATATGCAGGTTGCCTGGTTGGATACCCTGACGAATGACGACAGGACAGAATCACGTTTTAACGCCACATTTTTTACCTCCGGAGATTCACGGGAACCCGAACTGGCAGGCATTAAGGCTGCATTGTACGGCTCCTTTTTCACGCTGCTCGTAACATTTTGTCTGGCCTTTCCGATTGGTGTCATGGCGGCAATCTATCTTGAGGAATTTGCACCGCGCAACCGCCTCACTGATCTCATAGAGATCAACATCAACAACCTCGCTGCGGTGCCCTCCATCGTCTTTGGCCTACTCGGACTTGCCGTGTTTATAAACTTTTTTGAGCTGCCAAGATCTGCGCCGCTGGTGGGAGGTATGGTGCTTGCATTAATGACGCTGCCGACAATCATTATTACTTCGCGCGCAGCGATTCAGTCGGTGTCTCCCTCCATACAGGAGGCGGCGATGGGCGTGGGAGCCTCAAAGTTGCAAACCGTGTTTCACCATGTGCTGCCAGTTGCCATGCCGGGCATCCTCACCGGCTCTATTATTGGCATGGCGCAGGCGTTGGGTGAAACGGCACCGCTACTCATGATTGGAATGGTGGCGTTTATCATGGATGTCCCCGGTGGCGTAGCTGACCCGGCAACGGTGCTGCCAGTACAAATCTATTTATGGGCTGATAGTCCGGAGCGTGGATTTATGGAGAAAACCTCGGCCGCAATTATGGTCTTGATGGGTTTCCTGATTCTGATGAATGCGTTTGCGGTGTATCTGCGCAAACGTTTTGAACTGAAGTGATTGGGTAGGACAACTGCGATGAGTAACGATAAAATGCTACAACTTGGAGAAAGGTGCTAATGGACAAAGTAGCGGCACTGGACATGCATGCCGACATGGATGCCTATGAGACGATTGGCGCCCCATTTGTCAAAAACGCGAAGATGTCTGCGCGTAATGTCAACGTCTTCTACGCTGACAAGCAGGCAATTCTGGATGTATCCCTGGATATCGGCCAGCATGAAGTGCTCGCGATGATCGGCCCATCAGGTTGCGGTAAATCGACCTTCCTGCGCACGCTCAATCGAATGAACGATATCATTCCTATTTGTAAAGTGAGCGGTGAAATTACCCTCGACGGTGAGGATATCTACGAGAGCAACCAGGATACGGTGATGCTGCGCGCCCGGGTTGGGATGGTGTTTCAGAAACCCAATCCTTTTCCCAAGTCCATTTATGAGAATGTCGCCTACGGCCCCCGCATTCATGGTCTTGCGCACTCCAAGGTAGAGATGGATGAAATCGTTGAAAGCAGTCTGCGCCGCGCCAGTCTCTGGGACGAAGTAAAGGATCAGCTCGACAAGCCCGGTACAGGTTTGTCTGGCGGACAGCAGCAACGACTCTGTATAGCCCGCGCAATTGCGGTCAGCCCCGAAGTCATCTTGATGGATGAGCCCTGCTCGGCGCTCGATCCCATCGCAACGGCACGAATTGAAGAACTTATCGACGAAATAAAGAAAAATTATACGATCGCTATTGTTACCCACTCGATGCAACAGGCAGCCCGAGTCTCCCAGCGCACTGCGTATTTTCATCTGGGTAAGTTGATCGAAGTAGGATCAACCAAGGATATATTTACGATCCCCAAGCATCAGTTAACTGAAAATTATATTACCGGACGATTTGGATGAGGGCAGGGACAATGTCGGCTCGCGTTCGGTAAGATAGGGCTCAGCCTTAGCGGGTCGCGCCGCAACCTTCAGAATTGCCAGGCTCCTGGCGCAACTTATTTTTTGTTATCGGCTTCTTTTTCTGCTTTTTCGACCCGGCTGGCGATTAGCTTGGTGACCCAGTTGGACAGGGATCGCCCGTCAGCTTCAGCGAGCTTTTTGGCCTTTTTCTTCAAGTCAGGGTCAATTCTGATATTCAGTAGTTTTGTTTTTGACATGCCATATAAGCAACTAGGTTTGGAAAATGCGGAGTTTATCACATGTAAATACATTGTCTTCCCCATTGCATTTGTGTACGTTATGTATATACAAATTTGAAGGATTAGGGAACGTCGTGAATTTACGAGCAGCACAGAAAGAATTGAGGAGTCGGTCGCCTGGCGTGACATTTCCAGAGCTCGCGCTGGAGACACTAGTGATGGTCTCTCTAGGCTGGATTCTAGTTGGAATATTCGCCTGATTTTTGCTTATGCGGGTTAGCCCAGGATATCATTCAGTTTTATAGTAAAGCGCCAGCTGCCAGATAGGATAAAACTGTCATATCACAGTAATTTTTCGTTCATATTTTGTTATTATCTGCCGCTCGGCAAGCATTTTTTGTAATATAACGGTCACATATCTGCTTTAACCTCATTCGCTGTCATCGCGATCAGCATAACCGCATAAGAAACGGGGAAAAGCACTATAAATCCAAGCAGAGTAATACTGGCGCTTTCCGCCATTCTCGCCACTTCTGCCGCGAACGCACAGGTTCCCGCCGCCGAATGGGAGCAGTTCAAAGAGCAGTTTTCTGTCATGAGCGAGCGTGTTAAGGCTCTGGAGCTCGAAAACCAACAGTTGCGAGAAGTTAGCAAGAAGACGATAAAGGTAGAAGACCTCGCTGCCACCAATGCAGAAATCAAAACACTCAAACAACAAAACAGTGAATCCTCTTGGGCAGAGCGGGTCGCCTGGAAGGGCGATTACCGTTTTCGCTTTGAGGAGATTCATCAGGAAGACAGGGACGACCGGGAGCGCTACCGGATTCGCGCGCGCCCGGCCCTGATTGCCAAACTTCACAACAACACAGAAGTCGGCTTTGGTTTGGCCACCGGCAGCCAAGACCCTGTGTCGGCCAACCAAACGCTAGGAGACGGAGGCACCAGTAAGGAAATCAACCTTGATCTGGCCTATGCAAAATGGACGGGATTGGAGGGCTTTTCGATCGTCGGCGGCAAGTTCGTCAACCCGTATTACACGGTTGAAAAAAGTCAGATGATATTCGATTCGGATTTTCGTCCCGAGGGTATCGCTGCAACCTGGGCCAATGACCGGTTCTTCTCCGATGTCACCTTCGCGTTTATCGATAGTGACAGCAGCAATACGGGCAAAAATAATTACGGTGTCTGGTCTGGCCAGGTCGGCACAGTGCTAACGCCCTTCGAAAGTGGCAAGCTGACACTTTCGGCGGGCTACATCGATGCGCCCGTTAAGGGCCAGCCGGCGATTTTTAACGATAACTTTTTTGGCAATTCCTTCGTCGTAGTGGAAGGCGTTGACGTGTACGAGTATGACTACTCTTTGTTGACCAGTTCGATTGCCCTTGGCGTTTCCGCGTTTGATCTGCCGTTAAGTTTCTATGTTGATTACGTAGAGAACCAGGACGCTAATGACTTGGAAACGGGTTACCTCGCTGGCTGGAAGCTGGGGAATGCGAAGAAGGAGGGTGAGTGGCAGGTGCAATACCAATATCAGAAGCTGGAAGCTAACGCGACCCTTGGTGTTGTCACGAATTCCAACTTTGCGGGCGGTGGCACGGATGGTAAGGGCAGCTTACTCACCGCCAAGTATGCGATAGACGATCAGTGGTATGTCGCAGGTGCCTATTTCTTCGACAACAAGGAAGGCATGGATCTGGGTGACAACGCGAACTACGAGCGTTTCCAGCTCGATACAGGCTACACCTACTAGTTGTTTGCAACCTGGAGGTCGAGCAGGAGACAGTCTCCTGGTGCTATTGTTGAAGCCCCCCAAGGGTCTCGAAACTTGCTTCATGGGCAAGCTCGGGTATAATATCGCTGCTTTTCTGAGGTGCTTATAGAAGATCTTCAGTCCCCTTCGTCTAGTGGTCCAGGACACTGCCCTTTCACGGCGGTAACAGGGGTTCGAACCCCCTAGGGGACGCCATAATCATTGCAGCTCGGTTCTGTTTCGGGCTTTGCTTAACAGCATTGGCAGTTGCAGTTCCGTGCGATCGCAGGGGAAACCATGAGTCGTTATTGGAGTGATATAGTCAATACGCTCACGCCCTATGTGCCGGGAGAGCAGCCGCAGTTCGAAAAACTGGTCAAGCTCAATACCAACGAAAGTCCTTATCCACCCTCGCCAGCGGTATTGCAGGCTATTCACTCGGTCAGTGCCGATACGCTGCGGCGCTATCCCGATCCTGAATCGGTCGCACTGCGACAGGGCATTGCCGCCCGCAACCGCATACATCTGGACCAGGTTTTCGTTGGCAACGGCTCCGATGAGGTTATCGCGCTGGTGTTCCTGGCGCTTCTAAAACACAAGCTGCCGATTTGTTTTCCAGATGTAAGCTACAGCTTCTATCCGGTCTGGTCACAGATGTTCGGCGTTGAGTATACGACTGTCGCGGTGGCAGACGATTTTAGCATTGACCCCGACTCCTACCCGGCCGAGAACGGTGGAATCATCGTGCCGAACCCTAACGCACCCACTGGAATGCTGATGGACCTTAGGGCTGTTCGTGCGCTGGTGCAAAAGAGTGCTGGGTCAGTCGTAGTAATCGATGAAGCCTATATCGATTTCGGCGGCGAATCGGCGGTGTCGATGATAGACGAGTTTGACAATTTGTTAGTGGTGCAGACGCTATCCAAAGCACGCGCGCTGGCCGGTTTGCGTGTGGGCTATGCGATGGGCAATGCCAAACTCATCGAGGCTCTGGGGCGAGTCAAGAACTCGTTCAATTCCTACCCTCTGGATGCGATAGCGCAATGTGCGGCCGTTGCCGCACTAGAGGATGAGGATTATTTCCGTAGTATGTGCCAGCGTGTTATCCGTTCCCGCGAAGCACTATGCGAGGCATTGTCAGTCATGGGGTTTGATGTTTTACCGTCGGCTGCAAACTTCATCTTAACCACCCACAAACGCTATGTTGCCCGAGATTTGTTCGCACAATTGCGAGAGCGGGGCATTGTAGTGCGCTATTTCGACAAACCGCGGATTGATGGCTATTTGCGTATCAGCATCGGGACAACGGAAGACAATGCAGCCCTGCTGGGCGCGCTGTCAGAGTTACTCAGCGAAGAGGGTTGATGGTGCGGTTGTGGACGCCGTTTGTGCGCAATTTGCAGATTAGTCGGTGTTCCTAAAACAGGGAGCCTGCCACTTAGATTGTAGCTATCTAGACCTTCTTGAGGACCACGCTCCCAATGCTGTAACCTGCTCCAAATGAGCAAAGAACACCAAGATCTCCCGATGCGAAGTTGTCGCGGTGCTTATGGAAGGCGATGATCGAGCCGGCAGAGCTGGTGTTGGCGTACTCATCCAGTATTGTGGGTGCTTCTTCAGGGGTAGCGTCACGGCCGAGTACCCTGCGCGATATCAACTGATTCATGCTGAGGTTTGCCTGATGCAGCCACAAGCGTTTCAGTTGGTCGGGCGCAATGCCCAGCCTATCCAGCTGATTTGATATCTGTGTCGCCACCGCAGGGCATACTTCTTTGAAGACTTTCCGTCCTTCCTGCACGAACAACTTGTCCGAAGAGCCCACACCTGACTCATCCGTACGGTTGAGGAAGCCGAAGTTGTTGCGAATGTTGTTGGAAAATATCGTTTGTAGTTTGCTATCCACGATCAGGTACTGATCATCGCTAGTGGCGGTTTCGGCAGATTCCACAATAACCGCTGTGCAGACATCGCCGAAAATAAAATGCGAGTCGCGGTCACGAAAGTTCAGGTGTCCACTGCATATCTCCGGGTTGAGCATTAGCACACAGCGGGCACTGCCGTTGCTTATAGCATCGCGCGCTTGCTGTATGCCAAATGTGGCTGAGGAGCAGGCCACATTCATATCAAATCCGTACCCTTTTATGCCTAGCGCGGCCTGAATTTCGACAGCAATAGCAGGATAAGCACGCTGCATATTGGATGCTGCAACAATGACAGCATCTATATCTGCGGCGGTCTTGCCGGACTGCTCCATAGCCTCACGCGCAGCGGCCACGCCCATCTCACATTGAATGGACTGAGCCTCGTTGGGGCGCTCTGGCAGGTTTGGTGTCAGTCGGTGGGGGTCTATGATGCCCCCTTTATTCACCACGTATCGAGATTTGATGCCCGAAGCTTTCTCCACGAATTCCACAGATGACGGCTGTAGTGCCGTTACTTCGCCCGCTGCGATTTCGCTGGCATGTTCAGCATTAAATAACTCAACGTAGCAGTTGAAGGACTCTACCAGTTCCTGGTTGCTGATGGCGTGGGGCGGCGTGTAGAGGCCGGTTCCGCTAATGACAATATCGGGCATGGTGGGTGTTCCGCTAACTAATTAACTGACGCAAGCAGTTGTTGTCGAACTAAAGTCAGGACTATGCAACCTCTGTGACCTGATCACTCCGCTGCCTTGCGCTGGTCCAGAGGTACGAAATCACGCTGTGTGTAACCGGTATACAGCTGGCGCGGTCGGCCGATGCGATAGCTTCCGCTAATCATCTCATTCCAGTGCGCAATCCAGCCGACAGTGCGCCCCACTGCAAAGATGACTGTGAACATGCTGGTGGGGATGCCCATCGCTTTTAGGATAATGCCTGAATAGAAATCGACGTTGGGATACAGCTTTTTTTCAATAAAATATTCATCCGACAACGCAATTTCCTCCAGCCGCTTGGCGATCTCCAGCAACGGATCATCAATGCCCAACTCAGCCAGTACTTCGTCTGCCGCTTCCTTCATGACCTTGGCGCGGGGGTCGAAGTTCTTGTAAACCCGATGTCCAAACCCCATGAGTCGGAAGGGGTCGTTCTTGTCTTTAGCGCGCGCGACAAACTCGTCGATTCTGGATACGCTGCCGATCTCCTGCAACATTTCCAGTACCGCCTCGTTGGCGCCACCATGAGAGGGTCCCCACAGTGCGGCGATGCCCGCTGCGATACAAGCGAAAGGATTAGCGCCAGAAGATCCAGCAAGGCGCACCGTGGAGGTGGAGGCATTCTGTTCGTGGTCAGCATGGAGCAGGAAGATGCGGTCCATGGCCGTGGCGAGGGTAGGGCTGATGTTGCTGGGCTCGCAGGGGTTGCCAAACATCATGTGCAGGAAGTTCTCTGAATAACTGAGGCTGTTATCAGGATACATAAATGGTTGGCCGGTGGAGAATTTATAGCTCATGGCCGCTATCGTCGGCATTTTTGCTATCAGCCTGAACGCAGCAATCTGGCGATGGTGCTCGTCCGAGATTTCCAGCGAATCGTGATAGAAAGCCGAGAGGGCGCCGACAACGCCGCACATAATTGCCATAGGATGGGCGTCGCGCCTGAAGCCGTTAAAAAAGATGCGAATCTGTTCGTGCACCATTGTATGCCTGTGCACCGTCGCAACAAATTGGGCCTTCTGCTGTGTTGTTGGCAGCTCCCCGTAGAGTAAAAGATAACAGGTCTCAAGATAGTCAGAATGCTCCGCTAGCTGTTCGATCGGGTAGCCGCGATGTAACAGCACCCCTTTGTCACCATCAATGAAAGTGATCTGTGACTCACAGGCAGCCGTAGACACAAATCCGGGATCGTAGGTGAACAGCCCCTTGCTTGTGAGCTCGCCGACATCTAGGACGTCGGGCCCCAATGTGCCAGAGTAGATTGGGAGCTCAATGGGATCGCTGATGCCGTCGATCGTAAGGAGGGCTTTTTTGTCACTCATAGGGAGTCCGGGGAAGTGTCTAATCGGGGGCAACCACTATAAAGTCTCGGAGCTTTTTGTCAATTGAAGCGGCGGGTAGCGTAATGAAAAATTCGTATCTCGTTGTACTGTGTTGGCCAGTTGCCAGCGGGCGTCGGCTCACGCGCGATGCAATGGCAAACCGCTCCTAGCAGTTTGTATTTGTCGGCGCAAATGCCTATAATCTTGCGCGTTTCGACAGTAGGCCAAAGCGGTGGCCGGTGCCCTGTGTGGCACTTCGCCAGATCGATTAATCGCCCCATGGGCGCACTTTAGACGGTATTTAATTGTGAAAGACAAACGCCCTGTAAACCTGGACATAGCGTCTATGCGGCTTCCTATTACCGCATGGGCCTCCATTACGCATCGCGCCAGTGGCGTATTCCTCTTCGCTGGCATAGGGTTCCTGCTGTGGACTCTAGATAGCAGTCTGGCTAGCCCGGAGAGTTTTGCCGCACTGCAGCTCAGTTTGGACAATGTTTTCTTGAAGTTGGTGTTGTGGGCGATCATTTCCGGGCTTATCTACCATTTAGTGGGTGGGATCAGGCACCTGGTGATGGATATGGGGTTCGGTGAAACCATGGCCGGAGGCATTCTCAGTGTGCGCATCTCGGTCAGCGCTTCGGTTGTACTCATTCTGTTAGCGGGGATATGGATATGGTAACTGCAGTAAGCAGCATGGGCCGTTCGGGGGTGCACAATTGGGTGATGCAGCGCATAAGTGCTGTGATCCTTTTGACCTATTTTCTTTGCATTGGCGTAGTAATAGTGAGCGGTGTTGACTATGCAGGCTGGAAAGGCCTGTTTGAACAGACATGGATGCGGGTCTTTAGTTTGCTGGCGCTCGCATCTCTGGGTGTTCACGCATGGCTTGGGTTGTGGTCGGTTTTTACCGATTACTTCACCGAGCGCATGATGGGTCCCGTGGGAAATACAGTTCGCCTCGCCGCGCAAATTGTATGCGGTATTATTATGTTCACGTATCTAGTCTGGGGCGTCCAGATCTTGTGGGGTTTGTAACGATGGCAGCACTGCGTACCATTTCTTTTGACGGGGTCATTGTCGGCGGCGGCGGCGCGGGTCTGCGTGCGGCCTTGCAATTGGCGCAATCGGGCTTCAAGACAGCCGTTATCTCTAAAGTGTTTCCCACACGTTCGCATACGGTATCTGCGCAAGGTGGCATCACTTGTGCTATCGCATCAGCAGATCCTGACGATGACTGGCGCTGGCATATGTACGACACCGTGAAGGGCTCCGACTATATCGGCGACCAGGATGCTATCGAATATATGTGCAGTGTCGGCCCGGAAGCGGTATACGAGCTCGAGCATATGGGCCTGCCGTTTTCGCGCACAGAAGAGGGGCGCATATATCAGCGTCCTTTCGGTGGACAGTCGAAGAACTATGGTGAGGGCGGCCAGGCTTCCCGCACCTGTGCAGCGGCTGACCGCACCGGTCACGCGCTCTTGCACACACTCTATCAGGGCAACCTTAAGCACGAGACGGTATTTTTCAATGAATGGTATGCGACCGACCTGGTGAAGAATCAGGACGGAGCGGTGGTTGGCGTAATTGCAATCTGCCTGGAAACCGGCGAAACCGTGCATATAAAATCGAAAGCAACTGTTTTGGCCACTGGTGGCGCAGGGCGCATTTACGCGTCTACCACCAACGCTCATATCAATACGGGTGATGGCATTGGCATGGCGCTGCGCGCCGGGTTTCCGGTGCAGGATATCGAGATGTGGCAGTTTCATCCCACTGGAATTGCCGGTGCCGGCACCTTGGTCACCGAGGGTTGCCGCGGCGAGGGTGGCTATCTTATTAATAAGGATGGTGAACGCTTTATGGAGCGTTACGCCCCAAATGCCAAGGATCTGGCGGGTCGCGATGTGGTTGCGCGCTCTATGGTGCTCGAGATACTGGAAGGCAGGGGATGTGGTCCCAACGGTGATTATGTCCTTTTGAAGTTGGATCATCTGGGAGAGGAGGTGCTGGAGAGTCGGCTTCCGGGTATCTGTGAGCTGTCGCGAACATTTGCCCATGTCGACCCGGTCAAGGAGCCAATACCGGTGGTGCCAACCTGTCACTACATGATGGGCGGTATACCTACCAATGTGCACGGTCAGGCGCTGATTCTCGACCATAACGGTGCGGACAGTGTCATTCCCGGTTTATATGCCTGCGGTGAAGTCGCCTGTGTGTCTGTGCACGGCGCTAATCGACTGGGCGGAAATTCGCTGCTGGATTTGGTGGTATTCGGTCGCGCTTCAGGCTTGTTCATCGAAAAGGCGTTGCGCGAAGGTATCGACATGCGCGACGCGTCCGAGAGTGACGTCGAGGTCGCCATGGCTCGTCTGGACAAGTTGAATGCCTCGAGTGGTGGCGAAAACGTGTCGGGGCTGCGCAAGGAATTGCAGACCACCATGCAGAATCATTTTGGCGTATTCCGCGATGGGCCGTTTATGCAAGAGGGCATCAGTAAATTGGCAGAGTTGCGCCCACGAATAGAAAATGCGCAGCTCGCCGATAAGAGTATGGCCTTCAATACAGCCCGTATTGAGGCGTTGGAATTACACAACCTGTTTGAGGTTGCTGAAGCGACGGCCATTGCCGCTGAGGCGCGCACGGAGAGTCGAGGCGCTCATGCTCGCAACGACTTTGATTCCCGAGATGATGAAAACTGGTTGTGTCACTCCCTGTATTTTCCCACCGATAAGAGTGTGGGCAAGAGGAAGGTGAATTTTGAGCCGAAGACGGTTGATACATTTCAACCGAAAGCGCGTGTCTACTAGAGGGTAAAATGATGTTGCAAGTCAGTATTTATCGCTATAACCCGGAAGTTGATGCAGAACCCTACATGCAGGATGTGCAGGTCGACACGGCGGGCAAGGATCTGATGGTTCTTGACGTGATGGAAATGATCAAGGGGCAAGACACTACAGTATCGTATCGTCGTTCCTGTCGTGAAGGCGTGTGTGGCTCTGATGGCGTTAACATGAATGGTGTTAATGGACTCGCGTGTATCACACCGCTATCCAAGGCCGTACGGAACAGTAATAAGTTGGTACTGCGCCCACTGCCGGGACTTCCTGTGATTCGCGACCTGGTGGTCGACATGAGTTTGTTCTACGCCCAATACGAAAAGATCCAGCCGTATCTGAAAAACGATACACAGGCACCTGCTATCGAACGCCTGCAGTCTCCTGAGGACAGGCAAAAGCTGGATGGCCTTTACGAATGCATTCTTTGCGCCTGTTGCTCCACGGCTTGCCCGTCTTTCTGGTGGAACCCTGATCGCTTCATTGGGCCCGCTGGATTGCTGCAGGCTTACCGTTTTTTGGCGGACACTCGCGACACCGCGACAGAGGAGCGTCTGTCGAAGCTTGATGACCCGTTCAGCGTTTTTCGTTGTCATGGTATTCAGAATTGTGTCAATGTGTGCCCTAAGGGACTCAATCCCACGCGCGCCATCGGGCACATAAGGAATATGCTGCTCGCTCGCGCCACATAGCACTGGGGCATTATTTTAACCTATTGATATATGCGGTTAAACTAAGGCTGAATGTGCTTAAATATAAGCGGTTGTCGTAGTGAAGTCACACGAGAGCAAAGCGTGACATGCGCGCACCACCACAATCGGACCCACGGCTGCAGGGAGTGCGCTGGCGCCTCGCTAAAGCGAACAGTGACTCAATGCTGCCCCGGGAGGGGTCAAGATGCAAAATAGCGCTATGGAATTGCTCCGGCAGAGCTCGCATATCTCTGGCGGCAACGCTACCTATGTAGAAAATCTGTACGAATCCTATCTGAAAGACCCCAACGGTGTGCCTGAGCAGTGGCGAGACTATTTCGATAAGCTGCCGATTGTAGCTTCCGAAGTCGTTCAGGTTCGGGATGTCCCCCACTCCGTGATCCGCAAGCGCTTTGCCCGGATCAGTAAAATGCGCGTGCGCACCGAAGCCACCGTGCAACACGATTCGCAGGCCACCGAGTACGAGCGCAAGCAGGTTTGCGTGGTCCAGCTGATATCGGCCTACCGACAGCGTGGCCACCAAAAGGCAAAATTGGACCCGTTGGGACTTGCTGAACGGGAGCAGGTTGCTGATCTTGACCTGAACTTCCATCAACTCTCAAGCGCTGATTTCGATACAGTTTTTCAGGCTGGCACACTCCATATTGGCAAGGCGGACGCCACTCTGGGAGAGATATTCGAAGCACTTAACCGCACCTACTGCCACACCGTCGGCGCTGAATTCATGCACATTGTCGACACCACCGAACGACACTGGATTATGCAGCGTATGGAGTCGGTGCGATCTGCACCGGACTACGGTAAGGATGTCCGTCTGCACCTGCTGAACCAATTGATTAATGCAGAGGGGCTGGAGAAATCTCTGGCCTCCAAGTACCCCGGCACCAAACGTTTCGGTCTCGAAGGTGGTGAGAGCCTTATTCCTATGCTATCGGAAATGGTGCAGCGCTGCGGATCGCTTGGCGCTCAGGAAATTGTTATTGGCATGGCGCACCGCGGGCGCCTCAACGTATTGATCAATATTTTGGGGAAGAATCCCTCAGAACTGTTTGCCGAGTTCGAAGGACGGGTCCAGTATGAGAGCTCCGGCGACGTAAAGTATCATCAGGGCTTTTCGTCCAATGTGATGACCGCCGGCGGTGAGTTACACCTGGCGCTGTCCTTTAACCCATCTCACCTGGAGATTGTCGCTCCGGTGGTTGAAGGCTCAGTGCGTGCACGGCAGGAACGACGCTTGGACGAGGTTGGCATTCGTGTTGTGCCCATCGTACTGCATGGCGATGCAGCATTTGCTGGGCAGGGCGTTGTGATGGAAACGTTTCAGATGTCCCAAACACGCGCCTACAAGACCGGCGGTACCATTCATATTGTGATAAACAATCAGGTGGGGTTTACCACTAACAAACGTGAGGACGCTCGCTCGACCGAGTATTGCACCGATGTTGCCAAGATGGTTCAGGCGCCAATTTTTCACGTCAATGCAGACGATCCAGAGGCTGTACTTTTCGTGACGCAGTTAGCGGTCGACTACCGCACAGAATTCAACAAAGATGTGGTCATTGACCTCATCTGTTACCGGCGTCGCGGCCATAATGAGGCTGATGAGCCTTCCGTCACGCAGCCGCTGATGTATCAAAAAATCGCCAAGCACAAAACCACGCAGGAATTGTACTCGGCGAAATTGGTCAGTGCCGGATTGATCGAGGAAGCCGAGGTACAGGTTTTAGTGGACCGCTATCGGGAAGCTCTTGATCGCGGTGCTCCCCTTGTTAGCAGCTTGGTATCAGAACCCAATAAATCCTTGTTTGTGGATTGGACACCCTACCTTGGCCACGCATGGACATTGGCTTGCGATACGCGGATGGACATGCAGGCATTGCAGTCCTTGGCGCACGAAACCAACGTGACTCCAGACGGCTTCCCCTTGCAGCGGCAGGTGTCAAAAATTCTTGAGGATCGGCGTAAGATGGGCGCCGGCGCCATGCCGATCAACTGGGGGTTTGCCGAGAACCTGGCCTATGCTTCATTGCTGGCTGAAGGGTATCCCGTGCGTTTAACAGGCCAGGATGTTGGGCGCGGAACGTTTTCCCACCGCCACGCGGTGCTGCATAACCAAAAAGACGGCAACCACTATATTCCACTGCAACATATCAGTGATGAGCAGGGCAAGTTCGTAATCTATGATTCACTGCTGTCCGAGGAAGCTGTGCTGGCGTTTGAGTATGGCTATGCCACGACTTTGCCACAGGGGCTGGTGGTATGGGAGGCTCAGTTTGGCGATTTTGCCAACGGCGCTCAGGTTGTTATCGACCAGTTCATTACCAGCGGAGAGCACAAATGGTCGCGTCTGTGTGGCCTGACAATGCTGTTGCCCCATGGCTATGAGGGTCAGGGCCCTGAGCACTCGTCGGCCAGGTTGGAACGTTTTATGCAATTATCCGCGGAACATAATATTCAGGTTTGTGCGCCCACCACCCCGGCCCAAGTGTTTCATATGCTCAGGCGCCAGGCGATTCGGCCTCTACGTAAACCTTTGGTAGTAATGTCTCCTAAAAGTTTATTGCGGCACAAGGAAGCTGTTTCCACCATCGAAGAACTGGCAGAGGGGCGCTTCTATAACGTTTTGGATGAAACCGACGATATTGATAAATCCAAGGTGGAACGTATTGTCATCTGCAGCGGCAAGGTATTTTACGACCTGCGCGCGGCGCGGCGAGAGCGCGGCCTGGACCATATTGCGATATTGCGATTGGAGCAACTGTATCCTTTTCCGGAAGATGAACTGGAAGAAGTGCTGGGCCGCTCTTACCCTAATATCGTCGACGCAATCTGGTGCCAGGAAGAACCCATGAACCAGGGCGCCTGGTACGCCAGTCAGCATCATATGCGACGGGTGATTCAGCGACATAAAGTGGATGTGTATCTGCGTTATGTCGGACGAGATTCGTCGGCGGCGCCGGCCGCTGGGTTTATGGCACTGCATCTGGAGCAGATGGAAAAGTTTATTAATGAAGCTCTGGGCGAAATGCCTTGGGGTTGTTAGCAACATATAGAGTGTTATAAGGGACAAGAAATGGCTATTGAAATAAAGGCACCCGTGTTCCCCGAATCCATTGCCGATGGGGAAGTGGCTGCCTGGCACAAATCTGAAGGGGAGGCGGTGTCTCGCGATGAACTCATCGTCGAGATCGAAACGGACAAAGTCGTGTTGGAAGTCGTCGCGCCTGCCGATGGCATCGTCACCAAAATTCATGTGCAGCAAGGCGAGACAATCCAAAGCGAGCAGCTACTTGCTACCTTGGAAAAGGGGAAGGCTGCGGAGGATGCACCCCCCAAGGCGGCGCCTGAGGCCGAAAAAACTGATGTACCGAGTTCATCTGCGAATGAGTTGCTGGGGCCTGCAGCTCGACAGCTGGTAGAGAAACACAAGCTCGATATTAACGATATCCGTGGTAGCGGCAAGAATGGCCGCATCACGAAAGAGGATGTTGTGAAGTTTATAGACTCGCGGGATGCTGTGGCGAAGGCAAGCCCTGTCGCAGAAATAGCGCCTGCGCCTGCCACGTTAGCAGAAGAAAATCGCCCGCTGGTTCCTTCCAGTGAGCGCATTGAGCGGCGTGTTCCAATGACGCGTATGCGCGCCAGGATTGCCGAGCGATTGCTGGACGCGACGCAAGAGACTGCGATGCTCAGCACCTTTAACGAGGTGAATATGGCCCCCGTGATGACGCTGCGGTCGAAGTATAAGGAACAGTTTGAGAAAACCCATAACGGCACCCGGCTCGGCTTTATGGGCTTTTTCGTCAAGGCGGCATGCGAGGCGCTGAAGCGCTTTCCAGAGGTTAATGCTTCCATCGATGGTAACGATGTCGTTTATCATGGCTATCAGGATATTGGCGTTGCAGTGTCTACTAAGGGTGGTCTTGTGGTGCCGGTCATGCGCGATGCCGATTTTATGAGCCTCGCAGACATCGAGGCTGCCATCCGCGACATGGGGCAGCGTGCCAAAGACAACAAGTTAACTATCGAGGATATGACCGGAGGCACGTTTACGGTGACTAACGGCGGCGTCTTTGGCTCGCTATTGTCGACGCCTATCCTCAATCCGCCGCAAACCGGTATTCTGGGTATGCACAAGATTCAGGAGCGTCCGATGGCGGTGAATGGCGAGGTTGTCATACTGCCTATGATGTATTTGGCACTGACGTACGACCACCGTCTGATCGATGGCAAGACGGCGGTACAGTTTCTGGTGGCAATTAAGGATCTGATCGAAGATCCAGCCAGAATTTTGTTGCAGTTGTAAGCCCGACGGCAGATAACGATGCGGCCTGGTGCGCACGCGCAAATTTCCGCTCAGCAGTGACTCTAATGGGGAGATACGATGTCTGATAAATATGATGTGTTGATAATTGGTTCTGGTCCTGCAGGCTATGTCGCAGCGATAAAGTCTGCGCAGCTAGGCTTCAAGACTGCCTGTATCGAACAGTGGCTGGGTGATAAAGACGGTATCCAGTTGGGCGGCACATGCCTTAACGTCGGTTGCATTCCGTCAAAAGCCCTCCTTGATAGCAGTTATAAGTTCGCCGAAGTGAGGGATGATTTGTTGATTCACGGGATATCGGTGAAGAAACCTGAAATCGATGTCCCCGCTATGTTGGCTAGAAAAGACAAAATTGTAACGCAGCTGACAGTCGGCATCACCGGCTTGTTCAAGCATAATGGTGTTACGGCTATATCGGGTAGAGCCAAGGTGCTGGTGGGGACGAAGGTTGAGGTGACCGATTCCAAGGGTAACGTTCAAATACTGGAGGCGACCAACGTTATTATTGCTGCCGGCTCTTCTCCTGTGAGTATTCCTCCTGCACCAATAGACAACGAGTACATTATCGATTCCACTGGCGCGCTGGAGCTTGCAGAAATCCCGGCTCGGCTAGGGGTTATTGGCGCCGGCGTGATTGGTCTTGAGCTGGGGAGTGTGTGGCGGCGACTGGGATCAGAAGTGGTGATGCTGGAAGCATTGGATGATTTTCTGCCCTTGATGGATCAGCAAATCGCCAAGGAAGCAGGGAAGATTTTCAAGAAACAGGGTCTCGATATTCGCCTCGGCGCCCGCGTCACCAAGGCTGAGGTGAAGGAAGGCAAGGTGGTTGTGACGTACTCCAGCGGTGACGGTGAGCATGTCGAAACCTTCGATAAATTGATTGTTGCTGTGGGCCGCCGGCCAAACTCTGAGGGTTTGTTTACATCGGATAGTGGCGTGACTCTGGATGAGCGCGGCTTTATTTATGTCAACGACCACTGTGAAACCGAAGCACCCCATGTGTACGCTGTTGGTGATATAGTACGCGGCCCTATGTTGGCGCATAAGGGGTCGGAGGAGGGGGTTATGGTGATCGAACGGATCGCTGGAGAGCAGGCCCAAATGAATTATGAGTGCATTCCCTCGATAATCTATACCCATCCGGAAATTGCGGCCGTGGGGAAAACCGAGCAGGAACTCAAGGCAGACGGGGTTGCGTGCAAGATCGGTGTCTTCCCCTTTGCAGCGAGCGGCAGGGCACTGGCAGCCAATGATTCCGATGGTATGGTGAAGATGATCGCCGATGCCGAGACAGACCGAATTCTGGGCTGCCATATTGTGGGTGCGTCAGCGGCCGACCTGGTGCAACAGGTGGTGATTGCGATGGAGTTTGGTGCAAGCGCCGAAGATCTTGCCATGACGATATTTGGCCATCCCACTTTATCTGAGGCCGTTCACGAGGCCGCCTTGGCAGTAGATGGTCAAGCCATCCATATTGCCAACCGCAAGAAGCGCTAGCGAAATTCGTCCTGCGCGCACAACACAATAACTTGCCGGCGCGTAAGGATATCCACTGGCTGGTCTGGCATCGCTTTAATCGCTGGATAGCCTTAATTATTGACAGTCAGGTTTAGATAACAGGATAAAACATGAATCTTCATGAGTATCAGGGTAAGCAACTGTTTGCAGAGTATGGGTTACCGGTGTCCAAAGGTTTTGCTGTAGACACGCCGGAGGACGCAGTGGCCGCCGCGGACAAAATTGGTGGTGACATGTGGGTAGTGAAGGCGCAGGTTCACGCGGGCGGCCGGGGCAAGGCCGGGGGCGTCAAACTGGTCAAGAGCAAGGCGGAGATAGAAGCCTTCGCCAAGCAGTGGCTGGGACAGCGCCTGGTGAGCTACCAGACCGATGAAAACGGTCAACCCGTCACCAAGATACTGGTTGAAACCTGTACTGATATTGCTGAGGAATTGTATCTGGGCGCGGTGATAGACCGGTCTTCACGCCGCATCGTCTTCATGGCCTCTACCGAAGGTGGCGTTGAGATCGAGAAGGTCGCGGAAGAAACGCCGGAGAAAATACTGCGTGCAACGATAGATCCCTTAGTCGGGGCACAGCCTTACCAGGGCCGCGAACTGGCCTTCAAACTGGGTTTGTCTGGCGATCAGATCAAGCAGTTTGTGAAAATATTTATGGGTCTCGCCCAGTTGTTTATCGACAAGGACCTGGCGCTGATCGAAATTAACCCGCTGGTCATTACAGATAAGGGAAACCTGCACTGTTTGGACGCTAAAATCGCGGTGGACAGTAACGCCTTGTACCGCCAACCCGAACTGCGCGAAATGCACGATCCCAGCCAGGACGACGAGCGCGAATCACACGCAGCGCAGTGGGAACTGAACTACGTAGCACTCGATGGCAACATCGGCTGCATGGTCAACGGCGCGGGCCTTGCGATGGGCACCATGGACATCGTTGCCTTGCACGGCGGCTTTCCGGCCAATTTCCTCGACGTCGGCGGCGGCGCCACCAAGGAGCGCGTCTCGGAAGCATTCAAGATTATTTTGTCGGATGACAAGGTGAAAGCTGTGTTGATCAATATTTTTGGCGGCATCGTGCGCTGCGACCTGATCGCCGAGGGCGTCATAGGCGCAGTGGCAGAAATTGGTGTTGAAGTGCCTGTTGTGGTCCGCCTTGAAGGCAATAACGCAGAATTGGGACGCCAGGTACTAGCCGACAGCGGCTTGAATATTATTGCTGCAACCAGTCTTACAGATGCTGCCCAGCAGGCCGTTAAAGCAGCCGGAGGGGCCGCACAATGAGTATTCTTATCGACAAAAACACCAAAGTTATCTGCCAGGGATTCACCGGTTCGCAGGGCACGTTCCACTCTGAACAGGCGATTGCCTACGGCACTAAAATGGTCGGCGGCGTCACGCCGGGCAAGGGTGGTCAGGAACATCTCGGATTACCTGTATTCAATACGGTCACCGATGCCGTCGCCGCGACTGGCGCCGAGGCTTCGGTCATCTACGTGCCAGCGCCTTTTTGCAAGGACTCGATTCTTGAGGCGGCAAACGGTGGCATCAAGTTGATCGTGTGTATTACCGAGGGTATCCCCACGCTGGATATGCTTGAAGCGAAGGTGAAATGCGATGAACTGGGCGTTCGGCTCATCGGGCCTAATTGTCCTGGTGTGATCACGCCCGGCGAGTGCAAAATTGGCATTATGCCCGGCCATATCCACCTGCCGGGTAAGGTAGGTATCGTATCTCGCTCTGGCACGCTCACGTATGAAGCAGTGAAGCAAACTACCGACGCCGGCTTCGGACAGTCCACCTGTGTCGGTATCGGCGGCGACCCGATTCCCGGGTCCACCTTTATCGATATTCTGCAGATGTTCCAGGACGATCCGGCTACGGAGGCGATTGTGATGATCGGCGAGATTGGCGGGACGGCTGAGGAAGAGGCAGCAGCCTATATCAAGGCCAATGTGACCAAGCCCGTGGTGTCCTACATCGCCGGTGTCACTGCGCCCAAGGGCAAGCGCATGGGCCACGCTGGTGCGATTATCTCTGGTGGAAAAGGCACGGCAGATGAAAAATTCGCCGCGCTGGAAGACGCCGGCGTGAAGACAGTGCGCAGCCTGGCAGACATCGGTTCTGCATTGGCCGAAGTTACCGGCTGGTAGTCGCGCGCTGTGCTGTTTCAAAATAGGCCCGTCAATTGATGGGCCTTTTTTTTCGTTAAAGATCTAACTTCGATTATCGTCCCAAAGTGGACTCTGACTGGGATGGCACTGACTTGAGCTCAAACGTGGCGCCGGGCCCGTAAATTGAGTAAGCACCATTTGACCCTGGCTGTAAAATGGCCTATCTCTCACAATTCTCTTGAAAAACGCTGTTCCCACCCCCATATCCACAGATCAAGCAAATCCAAAAATATCAACAACTTACATAGATGAGGTTGCCATGACCGCCGATGTGAAAAAAGAAACACTGGGCTTCCAGACAGAAGCGAAACAACTGCTGCACCTGATGATCCACTCTCTTTACAGCAACAAGGAAATATTCCTGCGCGAACTGATCTCGAACGCCAGCGATGCTATCGACAAACTGCGCTTTGCAGCGCTGGGCGACGAGTCGCTGCTTGAGGGTCACAGTGACTACGGCGTTCGCGTAGAAGTGAATAGTAAGAAGAACACCATCACGATCAGTGACAATGGCATCGGTATGAACCGGGATGAAGTCATCGAGAATCTCGGCACCATTGCCAAGAGCGGAACCGCGTCGTTTTTGGAGACGCTCACTGGTGATGACCGCAAGGATTCGCAGTTGATAGGTCAGTTTGGCGTTGGATTCTACTCGGGCTTCATCGTCGCAGACCGTGTTGAAGTGCATACGCGCAAAGCCGGTGAGTCAGCTGATACAGGCGTGTTATGGGAATCGCACGGTGAGGCCGAGTTCTCGATCGAGGCGAGGCCCAGAGAAGCCAGAGGCACCAGCATCACGCTGTTTCTGAAGAAGGATTGTAAGGAGTTTGCCGATGCCTGGCGTGTACGCAGCGTAATCAAGAAATACTCTGATCACATATCAGTACCGGTACTAATGGCAAAGCCTGCCGCTGCGGAAAGGGACGACATCGAAAAAGAAAAAGGTAAGAAGGCGAATACGGACGTTGAAGTTGAGTTTGAGGCCATCAATGAGGCGACAGCCCTGTGGATGCGCCCGCGCACTGAGATTAGTGACGAGGAGTACACGGCCTTTTACAAGCACGTCTCGCACGATTTTGAGGATCCGCTGAAGTGGAGCCACAACAAGGTAGAGGGCAAGTTTGAATACACCAGCCTGTTGTACATTCCCGCACGCGCGCCGTTCGATCTGTGGAATCGCGACATGTCTCGTGGGCTCAAGCTCTATGTGCAACGCACGTTCATCATGGACGACGCCGAGCAGTTTTTACCCATGTACCTGCGCTTTGTGAAGGGTGTGGTCGACTCGAATGATCTGTCCCTTAACGTCTCGCGTGAAATCCTGCAACAGGACCCCGCAGTGGAAAGTATGCGCAGTGCACTCACCAAGCGTGTGCTGGATATGCTGGCCAAAATGGCCAAGGAGAAAAAGGGAGACAAGTACGCTACATTCTGGAAGCAGTTCGGGTCGGTTCTCAAGGAAGGTCCTGCCGAAGACGTGGGGAATCAGGAAAAGATTGCCAAGCTGTTGCGCTTTAGTACGACTCACATCGACACAGAGGTACAGGATCAGTCTCTGGAAGATTATGTATCCCGCATGTCGGAGACGCAGAACAAGATTTACTATGTTGTTGCGGACAACTTCAATACCGCGCGCAAGAGTCCGCATCTGGAAGTATTTCGCAAGAAAGGCATCGAAGTACTGCTGCTGTCAGATAGGGTAGACGACTGGTTGATGAATCATTTACACGAGTTTGATGGAAAGCAGTTCCAGGACGTTGCACGGGGTGCTCTGGACCTTGCGGGCGATACTGAAGAAGACAAGGCCGAGCAGGAAAAGCTGGCCAAGGACTCGGAGGGTCTGGTCGAACGATTGACGAAGGCGCTGGAAGGCAAAGTGAGTGAGGTAAGAGCGACCGCTAGACTAACTGACTCAGTAGCCTGTCTGGTCGTGGGTGATCACGATATGGGCGCCCAGATGCGGCGTATTATGGAGGCCGCCGGGCAAGACGTGCCACACAGCAAACCCATTCTGGAAATCAATCCTGCCCATCCACTGACGCAGCTGCTGGATAGCGAAGCTGACGAAGACAGATTTTCAGACATCGCACACATTGTTCTCGATCAGGCGACGCTCACAGAGGGCGGACATCTCGAAGACCCTGCGGACTTTGTTCTGCGTCTGAACACGCTGTTGGTTGCACTCAGCAAGGCGTGACGCGCACGCAGCAGTGCCCGCACGGATTGATGCTATAATGCGGGCTTTAATATGGCATAGAAAAAAGCTGCTACACGATGGTATTGACGATCTGGCGACATGGAACCGCAGAGCAGGGGGCCACCGACTATATGCGGGAGCTAACGAGTGCTGGTTGTGATGATGTGGGATTTGGATGCAGTCAGTTTCATCAGGCATGTCATCGCAGGGATATTCCGCATATCAGCACAATACTGCACAGCCCATTGGTGAGAACGACCCAGACTGCCGCAATTATCGCTAGTGCCTTTGGTTCTGCAAAGCTGCAGGTAGAGGAGGCTCTGCAGCCGGCCAGTCGACTGGCCGACGTGGAGGCCGTGATCACACGATATGATGAAGCCGACAGTGGTCAGCATTTGGTGCTGGTGTCGCACCAGCCGCTTGTGTCTCGGATAGTCGATCACTATCTCGGAGGTTCGGCAAGCGTTCCACCGTTGCCGCCGGGCGGAATTACTACGCTCTTACTCGACGTTCCAGCAGCTGCTTGCGCAACGTTGATGTTCTGGGCGTTCCCTCCGGAATTCGAGGCGGGCGTGTAATGACAGAAGCGCAGGCGCAACGCCAGGCTGTGCCGCTGACGTGGCGAATTAACGATTTACAACTGGCGGGTTTATCATGGGGTGAACCGGGTATGAAACCGCTACTGGCGCTTCATGGCTGGCTCGACAATGCCGCCAGCTTTGCCTACCTGGCGCCATTGTTGAGCGACCATCATGTGGTGGCGCTCGATCTCACAGGGCATGGTTTAAGTGCGCGCCGTTCAGCGGATGCCAGCTACCAGATCTGGGATGATCTACCAGAGATTGTGGGCGTGCTGGAGGCGCTGGGGTGGGATGAATTCGACCTCGTCGGGCACTCACGTGGCGCGATCATCTCGACCTTGCTGGCCAGCGCTTTTCCTGAGCGCGTGCGCAAGCTGGTACTGTTAGATGCGGCAGTACCGGAGGCGGTCGCAGAGGTTGCCTTTGCACTTCAATTGCATAAGGCACTACTCGACAAATCTCGCTTGTCGGCCGCCAGTAACCGTGTTTTTTCGACGCTGGACGCAGCCATCGCAGCGCGGTCCGCGCGCGGCCTGTCGACCGACGCAGCCAGAATATTGGTTGAACGCAATGTGCGGGAGTCTCCAGAGGGTATTATATGGACCACGGATCCGAGATTGCGCGGAGCGTCGGCCGTCAAAATGAGCCAGTTGCAGATTGAGGCGGTATTGCAGGGATTGAGCATGCCCACACTCTTGCTCTTGGCGCAGGACACCTGGGGGGAGTCGCCTGAACTGGCCACCTTCGCGCGTCAACACATCGCTCGTCTGACAGTGGATACTATCCCGGGCGGACATCATTTTCATATGGAGGCCAATGTGGCTGAGGTCGCACAATGTATGCAACAGTTTCTGTTAGTCGTGGAAGAAGCCGAATGCGCATGAAGTATCGGGCTCAAATCAGGCTTATCTGTGTATTAGTTGCCGGGTTAGTAGCTATAGGGTCTGCTTATGCGGATACGGAAGACACCGATATTCAAGTGCTTCTGCAGCAATTGCAAAATGACCCTCATACTCAGGAAGTTGACCTTGCCGAGCAGGACGTTGTGGACCACGAAGTCGGCCTTGGTGCGATACAAAAGGTACGCGGTGAATGGCAGTTCAAAGACAGCGAGCGGCTAACGGGCACGCTGTTCAGGTATACATGGCTGATCGAAAATGGTTTCAGCTCAGCCGAGGTGATGGAGAGTTTTTTGAGCTCGGTCGCGAAGATCGAGGGCAGCAACGAACTGTTCGCCTGTGACGGCCGAGCTTGCGGGCGCGCTGTGCAATGGGCAAACCGCGTATTTAGTCAGCGCCTCTTGTTCGGCCAGGAAGGTTTGCAGCGCTATCGGGTGTATGCGTTACCGAGCGAGCAAGGAGGCGACGGTTCGCGCATTTTGGCGTATAGCGCAGAGCGAACCGCAGATCGTCAATACCTGCATGTTGAATGGTTAGTGATCGCGCCGCAGCAAAGGGTGAGGGGCTGATGCACGCTAGCTACATCTGAAGCAGAGACAAAAACTCTTCGCGTGTTTTATGGTCGCTGCGAAATGTACCCAACATAGCGGACGTTTTCATCGAGGAGTTTTGTTTTTCCACACCGCGCATCATCATGCACATATGCTGCGCCTCGATAATAACACCCACTCCTTCTGCGTTAGTAACTTCCATAATGGTTTCAGCAATCTGCGAGGTGAGCGATTCCTGAATTTGCAGGCGCCGTGCGAATACGTCGACGATACGCGCTATCTTGGACAAACCCAGCACTTTTCCGGTGGGAATGTAACCGACATGGCACTTCCCAATGAAAGGCAGGAGGTGATGTTCGCATAGCGAGTACAACTCGATGTCCTGCACGAGAATCATCTCGCTGGATTCGGAGGGGAAAAGCGCATTGTTGACGACGTCTTCCACAGACAGACCATAGCCGTGCGTCATAAATGTGAAGGCTTTGGCCGCGCGTTTCGGCGTGTCTATGAGGCCCGGACGATTGAGGTCCTCGCCTATCGCTTCAATGATTTTTGCCCAGTGTTTTTCCAAAAGAATGACTCCGTAGTGGTCCCGAGAATGGGCCGCAATATTAGCAATCCGTTGGGGTCAAGGCAAACCGCCCACCGCGCCGCAGCGTCAGTGAAAATCAGAGAGTGTATCGAGTACACTTACGCCATGAAAGGGGATATAACATTGAACAAGCCACTGCACACCGTAGGTGCTGCGCTGCGTTACTGCACCGAGATGTTGGAACAGAGCGATGTCTATTTCGGCCACGGTACCGACAATGCCTGGGATGAAGCAGTCCAACTCGTGATGTCGGCTGCTGATCTGACGGTGGGAACCGATGCCGATGTGATGCAGCTGCCGTTGTCAGAGGCCGCTGCGGTGCATGTGCAGGAATTATTACAGCGACGGATTCGCGAGCAGTTGCCGCTGCCGTACTTGACCGGCAGGGCATGGTTTGCCGAGCTGGAGTTTCATTGCGATCAGCGTGCGATTATTCCGCGCAGTCCGATCGCTGAATTGATCCTCAACGAATTCCAGCCATGGTACAGCGGGCCCGGCCCCAGTCATGTTCTGGATCTTTGTTGTGGCGGAGGCTGTATCGGGCTCGCCACCGCCTATTATTTTCCCGAGGTTTTAGTCGATCTTATGGATATCGATGAGGATGCGTTGTCACTCGCACAGGAGAACGCCATTCAGCTCGGTCTTGCAGACAGGGTCACGATCCGCCCATCCGATTTGTTTGATGCGTTGGGCGAGAACAAGTATGACCTGATTATCAGCAACCCGCCCTATGTGGATGCCGATGACCTGGCGAGCATGCCAGCGGAGTATCATCACGAGCCGGAACGGGCTCTGGGTTCGGGCGCTGATGGACTTGATCTCACCCGACGTATACTGCGCAATGCAGGGGCCTTTCTGCGCGAAACTGGGCTGCTCATTGTTGAGGTAGGCAACAGCTGGCCAGCCCTGGAGCAGGCCTATCCTCGGGTGCCGTTCACCTGGATAGAGTTTGAGCACGGTGGTGAAGGAGTGTTCATCTTGACCGCGGCTGAACTGCAAGAATACGCCCCATATTGGCGCGAATAGGCCTATAATAATCTGCTTGGGTGATACGGCGCAGGGGTAAGAAAAAACGCTATGGCAGGTAATTCAATTGGCAAACTGTTTACGGTGACCAGCTTCGGAGAAAGCCACGGCCCAGCTCTGGGTTGCATTATTGATGGCTGCCCGCCAGGCATGCCGCTGGATGCCTCTGATATGCAGCACGATCTGAATCGGCGCAAGCCAGGCACTTCACGGTTCACCACGCAGCGCCGCGAGGCGGATGAGGTGCGTATTCTATCCGGTGTTTTTGAAGGCCTTACCACGGGTACGCCCATCGGACTGATGATTGAGAATACAGATCAGCGATCCAAAGATTACTCTAATATCAAGGACAGTTTTCGTCCCGCGCACGCCGATTATACCTACAACCAGAAATATGGCTTTCGCGATTATCGCGGCGGCGGTCGCTCCTCCGCCCGTGAGACGGCAATGCGAGTCGCTGCGGGCGCCGTGGCAAAGAAGTACCTGGCATCGCGCTATGGCATCAATATTCGAGGATATCTGGCTCAGCTGGGCCCGATCATCGCGCAACAGGTTGATTGGGATGTGGTAGAAACCAATCCTTTCTTTTGCCCTGATCCCGACAGATTGGCCGAGATGGAGGCCTACATGGCGGCCCTTATTAAAAGTGGCGACTCCATTGGCGCGCGCATCAATGTGGTCGCCAGCGGTGTGATGCCGGGGCTGGGAGAGCCAATATTTGATCGTCTGGATGCCGACATTGCCAGTGCAATGATGGGTATCAATGCAGTCAAGGGTGTCGAGATCGGCGCGGGGTTTGCGGCGATAGAGCAGCGCGGTAGTGAACACCGTGACTTGTTGACCCCCGCGGGATTCGTCGGCAACAGCGCCGGCGGTGTGCTTGGCGGCATCAGTAGTGGGCAGGATATTACTGTGAGTATTGCCCTTAAGCCCACGTCCAGCATTCGCCTGCCGGGAGCCAGTATTGATGTCGAGGGCAAACCGACGGAAGTTGTGACGCACGGTCGGCATGACCCTTGTGTTGGGATCCGCGCGACACCGATTGCCGAGGCCATGCTTGCCATCGTGTTAATGGATCATGTCTTGCGTCAGCGGGCGCAAAATATGGATGTGCAATGCAGCACGCCAGTGCTTCCTGCAGCGGCACCTGGCAATAAAAAATCCTGACACTTATACACGCTCATGAGTAAAGCTAATCGTCGTTTCTATCGCACCATCCTGCTGGGGTTGGCCGCTCTTGGCGTATTGATATGGGCAGCTATTGATCAGTTCGGTATCTCTCATGTGGAGATGGCGAACCTGTTTTTGGGCACGGTATTGATAGCGGGGGGAACTATTGGCCTTGCTGCGGTGTGCGCTGTGCTCTGGATCGGTTTGCGCAACTTGTTGCGAGGGGGCGATGGTGGGAAGTAGGCGCTAAAGTATAAGCTACTCGAGCGGCGCCAAACCCAATAGAGCGTTTCGCGACCAGTGTATTGGCGTCATTCGAGGTCGATTTCCAGCGTCATATTCTCGGCAATCTCATCCAGGCTGGTCGACAGTTCATCCAGATTGGTATCCTCAGGAATCCATGCTTCGATACGTGCGGTAAAGATCATTTCTGCACTCATGGCGGCGCTTTGTACATCGGTGTCCATTTCCAGAACATTGATCTGCCGCTGTGCGAGTGCGTGTGAGATCTCCCGCACGATGCCGCGACGGTCAGGTCCGATCACGGTCAGTGTGATGCCACGGCCTGGCACCGGTGCGGGGCCAGGTTTGACCGTAATATCGTCAGTCGCAGTCACCCTTACGCTGATACCGCTCGATGCGAGTGCGCCCAGTTCGCTTTCCAGCGCAGGTCCTCCGTCAGCGGGGAGGGAGACCAGAATCAGTCCGGCAAATTTGCCGCCTAACTGAGAGAGCTTGCTTTCATGCCAATTCCCGCCGTTTCTTTCGATAACAGCCGAGAGTTGTTCAACCAGTCCGGGGCGGTCATCACCGATGAAGGTAACGGTATAAGAAGTTTGCACAGTTTTGACTCCACATTATCAGGCGCAGCCCGTATATTAACGCGCTACGGTCCGTACCAGAAGGAGTAGGCCAAAAACATGGCAGAATTCGTCATGGTGCCGCTGCAACACTTGCAGTCCGATGTGCTGCAGGCCCTGTTGGAGGAATTTGTCACCCGCGATGGCACCGATTATGGCGAGCGCGAGCGCACGCTTGAAGAGAAAGTCGCGCAGCTACACAATCAACTTCGCAGCGGCGACCTGCAGATTCTCTACGACGTCGATAGTGAGCAGTGGGATGTGGTGGCCCGCGCGCAGGCAGATGCATTACTTAACTCCCGATAGTAGTATTCCAAGATGAGCATGAAACCCGATCATATACTGGATGCCACCGGGCTTTATTGTCCGGAGCCGGTCATGCTGCTGCATAACCGGATACGTGATATCGCGGTCGGTGAAACCCTGCAGGTGCTTGCCACCGATCCGTCGACTGAGCGCGACATTCCGAAGTTCTGTGCCTTTCTGGGGCACGAACTCATTCAGCAAGACCAGTTTGACGGGCATTTTCGCTATCTGTTGCGCAAGCAGGGAGGGCCTTGATGGCTGCAACAGAGCCTTTGTCGTCAGCGAGTCCGTTCGATGCTGCGCGTCTGGAAAGTGTATTCAACAACTTGTTTTCAGCCACGTGTGCCACCCGGTTGCGCGGTGGCGCAGAAGAACCTCTCTACCAGCCTGCTGCCGTTGCGGGCGAACTCCACACCTTGCACTACCGGCAGGATTTTTTTGCGAGCGCGTTGCATGAGATAGCGCACTGGTGCATCGCCGGCGACGAACGCAGGCAACTGTTCGATTTTGGCTATTGGTACGCGCCTGAAGGCCGCGGTCTGGACCAGCAAAAAGCGTTTGAAGCGGCAGAGCGCAAGCCGCAGGCACTGGAATGGTATTTTTCTAAAGCGTGCGCCTATCGCTTTCAGGCCAGTATCGACAATTTTGCTTTGGCGGAAGCAGAGCTGCATCAAGTGGACGATTTTCGGCAGGCTCTGCTCCTGCAGGCGCTCAACTGGCGCAAGATCGGGTTGCCGGACAGAGCTGCGAAATTCTACCTGGCGCTGTGCAGCGAGTTTGGCACTGTTGTGCCCGCCCACCGACAGTCTTTCACGCTTGCGGACTTGTGCTGATGAATGCGTTACATAAGAGCGTCCAGATATGACGCTTACGGTTCTCGCGGACGAAAATATTCCGGCAGTGGAAGACTATCTGGGCGCATTTGCGAGTATCCGGCGCTGCAGTGGGCGCGCGATTGATCCGGCAACGCTGGACGGGATAGACGTGCTGCTGGTGCGCTCGGTAACGCGCGTAGACGCGGCACTTTTGGACGGCAGCAAGGTAAGATTCGTCGGCACCGCTACCAGTGGCGTTGACCATATCGACCGCGGTTACCTCGCCAGCGCCGGCATCGGGTTTGCCCATGCCCCGGGATCGAACGCAAACTCGGTGGTTGAGTATGTATTGGCCGCGATTGCCGCAGTGGACGACAAACTAGAGCAGTTACTCGCCGGTGGCACTCTTGGTATTGTTGGGTATGGCACCATCGGCAGAGCCGTTGTCGCACGTTTCACGGCGCTGGGTGTTCAATGTCGAGTATACGATCCGTGGCTGAATCAAGGCGGCATTCCCAATGCCGCAGATTTTTCTGCGGTGCTGGATTGCGATGTGGTCGCTCTCCATGCCGAGCTGACCAGGGTGCAGCCCTGGCCCAGCTACCATCTGCTGGGACGCGAGCAACTGAGACGCTTGCGTGCAGATGCGCTGCTCATCAATGCTTGCCGCGGCGCGGTGATCGATAATGCAGCGTTGCAGGGGCACCTTGAGTTGCTACAAGGTCCTACGGTAGTCCTCGACGTGTGGGAGGGCGAACCGGCGGTCAGCGCCGCCTTGCTGGCGCAAGTACGGCTCGCGACAGCGCATATTGCTGGTTACAGTTGGGACGGCAAGTTACAAGCCACGCGCCAGTTGAGTGAAGCGATTATTTCGAACCTGAATTTGTCTTCAACACAACAACCGCTCTCAAGCGAGGGTGCCGCTATCATCGCTGTCCCGGACGGCCTGTCACCTGTTCAGCTCATCCGATTTTTACTGCAGTCCCGTTATGATATTCAAGTGGATGATGCCCTGTTGCGCAACGCGATAGAACCCGCACTGCACGACACGGGCAATGGCGCAAGGTTTGATGGGCTACGCAAATCGTATAGAGAACGTCGAGAGCTTGCAGGCTCGCATGTGTCAGGGCTGCGCTCAGAGGAGCAGCTTGCACTGGCGCGTGCGCTGGGTTGTATACCTGTCGATGCGAGTGAATCGCTGTGAATACGACATTGCATGTTGGTCTTTTGGTCAACCCGCTGGCCGGACTCGGCGGCGCCCTGGCGCTCAAAGGCAGTGATGGAGAGGCGCTGCGGACGCTGGTCGCAGAATTGCCTGCAATCGAACGCCAGCGGGCATTGTTGCGCACCGTGCGGGCCCTTAACCTGTTACAGCCGCGATCAAGTTGTGTTCGATTCAGCTGCGGGTCTGGTGGCATGGGCGAATCTGCGCTGCAACAGACGGACTTCGCGTTCGAGGTATTGGGTCGTCTCGGCGCGGGTCTGACCTCTGCCAGTGATACGCGCACCGTGACCGCGGCGCTGCGCGCAGCGGGCGTAGATCTCATTCTTTTTGCCGGCGGCGACGGTACCGCGCGCGACGTTTATGATGCGATAGGCTCAAGTTTCCCCGTGTTGGGCATACCGGCGGGTGTAAAAATGCACTCGGGCGTATTCGCGGTTTCACCGGAGGCAGCGGGAGAACTCCTGTTGCGGCTTACGGCAGGTGGTCTCGTCGGATTGCAGGTGCAGGAGGTTCGTGACATCGACGAAGAGGCGTTTCGTAGGGGCGAAGTGCGCAGCCGATTTTATGGTGAAATGATGGTTCCAAGCGAGGGGCATTACCTGCAACATACCAAAATTGGAGGCCGCGAAGATCCGGAACTGGCCGCCGCTGACATCGCCGCGTGGCAGGCCGAAACGATGCTTGAGGATACGACGTACTTAATAGGCCCCGGGTCCACCACGGCCGCCATAATGGCTGAACTGGATGTGCCCAATACCCTGTTGGGCGTAGACGTGGTGCGAAACCGCGCCTTGTTAGCCGCAGACGCGAATGAGGTGGCGCTATTGCAAGTGCTCGCCGAAGTGCCCGGCGCCGCGCGCATGGTGGTGACCGTGATAGGCGGGCAGGGGCACCTGTTTGGCCGCGGAAACCAGCAGTTCTCGCCCGCCGTCATTCGGCGCGTGGGACTGGACAATATCGTCGTGGTTGCGGCCAAGTCCAAAATTACCCGACTCGAGGGGCGCCCGCTGCTGGTCGATACCAATGATGCCGCACTGGATCTGGAACTATGCGGTTATCGAACCATTAACACCGGATACAACGATCATATTCTCTATCCGGTCGGTGCGGGTTCAGCGTAAGACTAGACTTTCACGCGGCGCTGGATGTGATCTGCGCAAGGGTCGGCGCCAAGGCTCGATTAGTCTGGTGCTGCGAGCTGGTGTAGGCTAGGGCTTCATTGTGCCTTTGGTGCGACTTACCTTACGTTTCACGATCGGCACTAAATTGACCGGTATTGGGTTGGGACCCGCCATGAACCCATACCCATGCGTGGGGCGGGCCTACAGGGATGGATTTACAGCGTGTCCCGAAAAGGTCTACTCGGTTTGGCGCCAGCCTAGCCGATTAAAGCAGTTCCATTTACGATGTAACAATTACCTGAACAGGGCTATGACGATGCACGATGATGAAATATGGCGCGATAAGCTGACACCAGAGGAATTCCATGTTTGCCGTGAAAAGGGCACCGAGCGCCCGTTTACGGGTGAATATTGGGATAGTAAAGAGGAGGGCGTATACAACTGTCGATGCTGCGGCGAAGCGCTTTTCCTGTCCGACAGTAAATTCGACGCGGGCTGCGGTTGGCCGAGTTTTTTTCAACCGGCAGATGCCACCGTGATAGAGGAAGACAGGGATCACAGCCATGGGATGTTACGCACAGAAGTCATGTGCAAAGCCTGCGGAGCCCATCTAGGACATCTCTTTGAGGACGGTCCTGCGCCAACGGGTTTACGCTATTGCATCAACAGCTTGAGTATCAAGCTGCAGGCCGAGTAGTGAAAGAGGGTGCGTGACGGCGTGTGGTGTGTGCTTGAGGGTGATGGAGCGGGAAACCGGGTTCGAACCGGCGAGGCTGCGCGCCCCGCCTCAACCTTGGCAAGGTTGCGCTGCGTGACATCTAATGTGACGTTTGCTTGGAGAGCGGTGATGGAGCGGGAAACCGGGTTCGAACCGGCGAGGCTGCGCGCCCCGCCTCAACCTTGGCAAGGTTGCGCTGCGTGACATCTAATGTGACGTTTGCTTGGAGAGCGGTGATGGAGCGGGAAACCG
>Ga0335398_10000304_pt1 | contig 86557 bp, 80 predicted proteins | sample BON03_FD_205742 | JGI IMG/M metagenome (GOLD analysis project Ga0335398, IMG submission 205742) | Freshwater microbial communities from Lake Bonney liftoff mats and glacier meltwater in Antarctica - BON-03 (spades assembly) (version 2) | ecosystem: Environmental > Aquatic > Freshwater > Ice >... | reverse complement strand
CGCAGGCCCCCGCTTTGATTGATGGGCTGGCCACGACCGCAGTCATGGCCGACAAAGGATACGACGCGGATGCGCTCATCGCGCGCATTGAGCAGACGGGGGCGCAGGCGGTGATTCCGCCGCGCCGTAACCGCACCGAACAAAGGGACTATGATCGTCATCTGTATAAAGACCGTAATCTGGTGGAACGCTTCTTCGGTCGCCTCAAGCAATTTCGCCGCATCGCTACCCGGTATGAGAAACTCGCGCGTAATTTCTTGTCCATGCTTAACCTCGCGTGTGCTTACATCTGGCTGGCTTGATTGTTAACAGGCCCTAGGGCGGTGCTGGCGTGGGTGATTTTCATGGTCGCTCGGCAATCGGTCGGAAGGAAAGGGAAATGCGACTATCGCATAAATTCTGCGGCGACCGGGGCTGCAGTACAACATCTGGAATGCCGGATGACCGTTAAAAAGCGCTAGGGTCTCAGCGCGTAGACGTCGTCGAAACGGCGCTCCAGTTCGGCATGCGTGCCGCGCAGGCGATCCACTACTTCCTTGGCCCAGTCGTAGTACTGGCGCTTGCGTTCCAGTGACCAGCCGGTCGGCGAGCGAGTGCCGAGGTCGCGCACATTGCAGATCTTGTCGGCGAGCTTGACCAGTCGCGCCTGTACGCTGGAGTGCCTCGCTTTGGCCACCTGCAGGCGCTTGCGCAGTTGCTTCTTGATCCATTGCGTGTCGGTGACCTCAAGCACGATGTCGGCGATTTCTTCGCCGAATTCACCGCGCAGTTCCTGCCATGAGGTTTCGGTATCTTCCAGCGTGTCGTGCAGCAGCGCGGCAGCGATGACCAGCGGGTCGCGCACCTCGCCTTCATCCCACAGCACATGGGCGAGTTCGATCGGGTGATTGATGTAGGGCGAAGCTTCCTTGTCCTTGCGTCGCTGATCGCGATGCTTGTGCGCAGCAAAGGCCACGGCGCGCAGGATCAGGTCCGTGGTGCCGGGTTCGGTGCGGGGCAGTTCGCGCAGGTCCATGTTCGTGTTGGAGTGTACTCCGGGGTCCTTGGTTCAGCGCAGCCCTGATTATGCGCTGCGCAGCTTCAGCATGCGGATCAGCAATATTGCGGCGAAGGGCAGCCCTATGGCCAGGGCCAGTTGCACGATCAGCAGTTCGCCGAGTTGACTGTAATCAGCGGGGATGGTGATGGCGCCGGCCGCATCCTTGACTTCGCGCGAGACAGTATAGATCTGGTTCAGGTACTTGGTGCCCAGTGCAGAGGCCGACAGGGCCAGATTGGTGAACGAGGCCATCACTGCAAAATAGGTGGCCTTGAGATGGGCCGGTGCCGAATTGGCGATCCACGCCAGCATCGGAATCATCGCGATCTGGCCCAGCGGCGACTCCAGTGCAGTGTTGACCAGCGCAATGAAGCGCGCGTCGACCACGCCGCCGGTCGCCGCCGCAGTCCACTGGTGCAGGCCGAAATACATGCCGACATAGGGCAGCGACAGAAATCCGCCGAGCACGGTGAGGAAACCGACGACATAGGCGATGGAATGGTCGGCCATGAAGCGGCGGAAGATGAACATGCCGAACAGCGTCAGCACCGAACCGATCAGCGACAGCACGGAAATGAATTGCTGGTCGAATTTGAGTTCGTCGATGAACCACCAGGTGATGCCTTCGCCGGGGCCGGGAATGGCGCGAAATACAAAAATGACGATTACCGTGCCGAGCATCGTTGCGCGCACATCGGGCTCCAGCTCGCGGGTCAGGCGTAGCAGCAGGAAAGCGATGATGCCGAAGGAACCGGTGAAAATGATTTCCTGGTTGAAGGGGATGTCGCTGAAGCCCATGCCCAGCGTGAAGGCGACGAACACGGCGCTGCCGATGAGTATCCACCAGTTGGGTTGGGTGGTTTCGGTGCGTCCGGTCAGCAGCACGTCGATTTCGGCGGAGCTGCGACCCTGCGCGCGCAGCCGCCGTGATTCGCGCCGCAGCAGCCACATGGCGGAGAGTACGCCGGCGACTGAAATTGCCGGGATGAACAGCGCCATCAGGTAGACGCGGCGGTAGATATCGACTTTCTGATCTTCGCTGAGCGTTTTGACATCGCTGAACATGTAGAGATTGATCAGCGCGACAAACACACTGCCACCGATGATGGCGACGCGGCCCAGCGTCTGCATGGTGGTGTTCATCAGCTTGCGTTGTGCCGGATCGATGGGCTGGCCCTGGACGTCCACCCGCGGCACGGCTTCCACGGTCATTGCATCGGCGACGACGTCCTGCACTACGTAACCGACGACGGCGAGCAGCACGCTGGTGACGTACCAGGTGCCGGGTGCGAGTATGGCGCTCATGGCTGCGCGGTCGCTGAGCAATCCCACCATGATGCCGAGGCTGGCGGCAATCATGCTGGCGCCGAGAAACACCAGTGCGCTTTTCCAGCGCCAGATCAGGTCGACCAGATGACCCAGGGGCATTTTTAATGCCCACGGCACGCCGGCCCAGAAACCCAGTGCAGCAAGGAAAGCGGCGGACAGGCCGAGATAGTCTTTGACAAAAAACGTGCCGACGATGCCGGTCAGTCCGGAGATGCCGGCTGCCATGTACACCATCAGCGGCGGCAGATAGGACAGGCGCATTTCGCGGCCCAGCGCGAAGATGTTGCGATCCAGCCATGACCACAGAGTGCGCATATTATATAAGTTGTTGTTTTTATTAATTTATTTAAGAATTCTCGGGTGCTGCCTGCGCTGCAGTCAAGGTTCCGTATCCTGCCAGTGGACTACGGTGTAGCGCTGCAGTTCAACTGCGGCATCCCAGAAATCCGGCGGCAATCCGGCCTTGTATTTCAGATGGGCCAGGAATTCCACGGGATCAGCGTGCTGTGCCCAGGCTTCAGGCAGAAAGGTGCTGTGGTGGTGACCGTAGCGGAAGATGACGCCGTCTGTCCCGGCGCGCAGGCAGGCCAGCGCTGATTGTTCGTCCGTGGCCATGATGCGTTCGGGTACGGACAGCACTGCGACCTCGATGGTGGCGAGATCCAGTTCATCCAGGGACAGCGGGCTGAAGCAGGGATCGCGCAGGGCTGCAGCGACCGCATTGGCGACCACATCCTCGCCCAGCGGTCGTCGCGGCGCCAGCGTGCCGATGCGCCCGCGCAATTGCGCAGCCTGCCGCAGTGTGACGTAGGAGGCACCCTGGGCCTGCAGCCATGGCGGACTTGCCGGGTTGGCCGGCGCCTGCCGGCCGAGAGCAGTTGCTATGGCGTGACGCGCCAGCGGCAACAGGATCTGTCCGGCTTCTTGGGGCAGGGTAGTCATCAGCGATGTGTCGGGTGTGTCAGGGCGTAGTTGCGGAGGCGCATGGGTGAAGCAAATCGGGCTTGCAATCGGTGCTGCTACAATCCTCAGGAATCCTCATTTTACGACAAGTCATTTCCCTGATGCCGCGTTATGCCGCACTGATACCCGCCGCCGGCAGCGGTGCCCGCATGTCCGCCGAGTTGCCCAAGCAATATGCATTGCTCGCGGGCAAACCGATGATTCATCATGCCGTGCACCGGCTGTGCGCCCATCCACGCATCGAACAGGTGTTTGTCGTGCTGTCGCCGGGTGACACGCGTTTTGCCGAACTCGACTGGAGTGCCTGCGGCGCCAAACTCACTGCCCTGTACTGTGGCGGCGTAACCCGCGCAGCAAGTGTGTTTAATGGATTGCTCGCAGCAAACAATGCCATCGATGGTGCCGACTGGGTGCTGGTACATGATGCGGCGCGTCCGTGCCTGCGCGCAGCAGACATCGACCGGCTGATCGATACCATCGGTACCGATGAGGTCGGTGGTCTGCTCGCGGTTCCTGTGGCCGACACACTGAAGCGCGCGAACGGAGAGGGTGCGGCTGTGCAGACCGAAGCGCGCGAACACCTGTGGCAGGCGCAGACGCCGCAAATGTTCCGTTACCGGGTGCTGATCGAAGCCCTGCGCCGTGCGGACATATCTGCAGTAACCGATGAATCCAGTGCCGTCGAGCAGACCGGAGCACAACCCAGGTTGGTGCCGGGCAGTGCGGTCAATCTGAAGGTGACTTATCCGGAAGACCTGGCGCTGGCGGAACTGATATTAAAGGCGGCGAACTGATGATGCGCATAGGGCAGGGATTTGATGTGCATGCGCTGGTGGACGGGCGCAAGCTGATCATCGGCGGCGTGACCATCCCTTATGCGCGCGGTCTCGCCGGGCATTCTGACGCCGATGTGCTGCTGCATGCCATTTGTGATGCGCTGATCGGCGCGGCGGGTCTCGGCGACATTGGCCGTCATTTTCCCGATACCGATCCGCGTTACAAAGGCATCGACAGCCGCGAATTGCTGCGTGCAGTGGCGCAGTTGCTGCAGCAGCACCAGTTTACCGTCGGCAATATCGATGCCACGATTATCGCGCAGGCGCCGAAAATGGCACCGCACATCCCGGCGATGCAGTTGAACATTGCTGCCGACCTCGGCGTGGCGCAGCACTGCGTCAATATCAAAGCCAAAACCGCGGAGCGTCTGGGCCTGGTCGGTCGCGGCGAAGGCATAGTCGCCGAAGCGGTGGCGCTGCTGGTGCCCTTGGATAACGGCGGGGACGTCGACTGAGTGCCGGACCGCCGCCCGTTGCGGCTGTTTTTTGCGTTGTGGCCTGACGCCGGGGCGCGCGCTGTGCTGGCTGCGACTGCCGCTGAGTTGCGCAAGTCTTGCGGTGGCCGCGCACCTGCGGCAAACCATTTGCATCTGACTCTGGCGTTTCTGGGCAGTGTGCCGGCGGCTCGTTTGCCGGAACTGGAAAACATTGCTGCCGGAATAGCAACGCAATCCTTCTGTCATTCTTTTATGCTGACTCTGGATCACATCGGCTGGTGGCGCCGGCCGCGGCTGGTCTGGGCGGGCATGCGCAACTGTCCATGCGAACTCGAAGCGCTGGCGGATGCGCTTGCCAGTGGCCTGCAGTCACGCGGATTTCATACTGAGCAACGGCGCTTCAGGCCGCACGTGACGCTGCTCAGGGATGCGGACAGGGCACCGGCAACAGCGACGTATGAGGCGATGAGCTGGCGCGCCACGCAGTTCGTGCTGGTGCAATCAACAATTGAAAATGGCGGCGTCAAATACCGGATTGTGGGCACATGGCCGCTGCAGGCTGCGTCGGCAAGTCTATAATGAACTCACTGCTGTGTTCATGCGAGAGATTATATGAGTGGTGCCGAATGGGGGGCTGTGTTTGCGCGCTTGGAAACCAATCGCGCGACGCCTGATGTACTGGCGCTGCCGGACTGGAACGAGTCGCACTGGCAGAAGCTCCTGACCCATACCACTCCGCGCCCTTTTCGCGCCAGCGAAGTTGTGATTCAGCGCGGCGCCACAGATCGTACACTGTTTCTGGTTGCTGCCGGTTCCCTTGAAGTCGGGGTGACGCATGTGGACGGCGTCAGCATGACTTCGCTGGCGCGGATCACCGCGGGCAGCGTGCTCGGCGAACAATCCTTTTTTGACAGCCAGCCACGATCGGCGAATGTGTGGGCGGTGGCTGACGGCACCCTGTTGTTGTTGCCTTATGAGGCATTTACACAGTTTGGCGAAGACGAGCCTGCGCTGGCGCGTGACTTCCTGTTTGCGATGGCACGCGTGCTGTCTATCCGGTTGCGTAATACTTCATTTCGTCTGCGCCGTTAGGGAATTTCGACCTCCAGCAGCGGTCCGTACTGCTGGCAACCCAGCACATCCCAGTCGCCCGGGCTGCCGTTGGGTTTGGCGCGGTAGAGCGTGAACTTGATCGCGTTGGCCACGTCGAATTCGACGTAATCCGACATCCGTTCCGGCGAGACCCCGAACAGTTTCTGGATCGCCTCACGGCTCAGTGCCTTGCTTTTTCGCGCCCGCTCGTAGTCCTGCGGGCTGCGGAAAATGATGTCGAACGTAACCTGATTGACGCCCGCATTCTTGCTGCGGACCGTGTTGGCGAATTCGCCCAGTTTGACCATGGTTTTCTCCTAGACGCCTGCTTCGATTATATGCACCGGGAACAACTCCATCGGATCGTCGATGGCCACGGTATGGTTGACGTTCCAGACATAACCCGGCGACGAGCGCATGGTTTGCTTGGTGGTCGCTGCCGTGCCGGCAGTACCCTTGACCCCGGGGATGCGCGCCAGGAAAAACATGCGCACAGCGAAATCAGTGATCTTTGCGGCCAGTTCGTCCGTTGCAGCCAGCCCTTCGACGACGATGCCGACTTCGTGCGGTTGTGCATTCTTAATGGGCTCCAGTTCCTTCAGCACGCCGTTTTTGCCGAACACATGGAAGAAGAGCTCATAGCCGTCGTTGCCAAAGCGTTTGGTAACGGCCGAACGCACCCATTCGATGGCCTGATCGGAGTGGCGTACGACATGCGGGTCGCGCAAGCCGACGAAACCCATGTAGCGCTCGCCGACTTTCTTTGCCCCTTCCAGCTTGACCCGCAGTTCCGTCGCCGTCGCCCATGCCGCGCCGGAGATCCGGCAGGTGCGTTCGTCGAACTGCGAGTATTGGCAATGGCGCATGTCGAGCATCCCGCCCAGCGTGTATTCGTAGTAGGGGTTCTCGCGCTCGTACATCGAGTGTCCTGCGGCGGAAGCGACCGTGCAGCGCTGGTCCGGGTGATAAGGCGTGATCTTGATGTCATTCTGTGAGATTGTGCCGATCACGGTTTCCTTGCCCATGAACGGTTCCGCGACCAGCGATGCACACTCGATCATCTTGCCCATGTGGTAGGCGAGCGCTTCGGGAAAACCGGCACGGATGCAGGGGGCCGCGGTAAAGTTGATGTCACCGCAGCGCCCGGCAATGATCACGTCCGCACCCATGTCGAGCAGCTTGATGAACGGATGCACGCCGGCGACCGCGACGATGCGGCTCGCATTTTCAATTTCCTCCGTGGTCAGGGCCGGAAATCCCCCCAGACCGGTGATTTCCTTGCCCGCGGCGAGCTTGCGCTGCAGGTAGTCCTTGGGTACTTCGGAATAGAAATAGCCGATCTTGAATTTGGGGATGCGATGCTCCGCGCCCAGTTCCTTGATGGTGCGTACAAAATCATCAACCCCCTTGTTGCTTCCGGTGTCACCGGCTGAGCCGATGATGAGCGGGATGTTGCGTTTGCGTGATGCGGTGAGGAAGAGTTCGAGTTCTTCCCGCACGAAGTGGCCGAGTTGGATGTTTGCGCCGAGGTAGACCGGGCCGGGGTCGGAACTGCCGCCGTCGGCAACCACGTAGTCGGGGTTGGTCTCCATGCCGCGGTGAAAACTTTCGGGGTTCGAAGGCGCCGTGCCGAGGTGCCCGGTCGAGATCAGTACGCGCAGCGTATCTTTCTTGGTCGTCATGTCCGGTGATGTTCCAGGTTGGTGGGTTTCAATTGCTGACCGGTGTCTGGCGCCGCATCAGCAGGGATTCGATCGTTACACCTGTGACGGCCAGAATTCCGCCGACCACGAGCAACAGGTTGCTGGGTGCAAGCAGCAGGCCGCCGGCGACGAGGTAAACCAGTCGCAACAGCCAGTTGAGGCGACTTCTGAGGAATCCGAAGAATCCGGCCGCCAGGAAAATTGCACCGACGAAACCGCTGGTGGCGACGGTAATGACCTCGATCAGCGGTCCGCGCGCGATCAGTGCCGGGTTGACGACAAAAAAGAACGGCACGATGAATGCGACAATGCCGAGGCGCATGCCGACCAGTGAGGTCTTGAACCAGTTGCCGCCGGAAATGTTTGCGGCGATCACACAAGCGGTGCAGGTCGGCGGGGTGACCGATGCCAGGGTTGCCCAGTAGAGCAGAAACATGTGGGCGGCGACGATGTCGATCTGCAGTTTGACCAGCGCCGGCGCGATCAGCGCCGCCGACAGGATGTAGGTTGCGGTCACCGGCAGTGGCGCACCCAGCACCAGCGGGATGATTGCGGCGACTGCGAGCGAGCCGATCAGGTTGGCGCCACCCATTTCCAGGATCACGCTGCTGACCTTGGGCGCAACGCCGGTCAGCCCCAGCAGGCTGGTGAACATGCCGACGGCGACGAGGATGGGGACGATTTCGGCTACCGAAACGCCGCCTTTGCCGAGCGCCTGCAGCAGCTTTCGTCCCCGTTCACGCATGGCCTGCGGATCGACGTCCGAGAGGAGGTACAGCACGACCACTGCAGCGCAGGCGTAAAACCCGGAGGAGGTCAGCGTCATGCCCGAAAACAGCAGGCCCAGCAGGATGGCGACCGGGAGGAACAGCGGTACGATTTTCGACCAGGTGAAAATGTCACGCGCACGGGGAATCTCGGCGGGCGGCACCGGTGCCAGCCCTAGTCGCGCGGCTTCGAAATGTACGCCGGCGACGATGCCGGTGTAAAACAGCAGGCAGGGTATCGTGGCGTAACCGATGATGTTGAGATATGACATGTTCAGCAGGTCGGCCATGATGAATGCGGCGATGCCCATCACGGGCGGCGTGATGCCGCCGCCGGTCGATGACATCGATTCCACCCCTCCGGCGAAATTGGCGTCGTATCCGAGCTTGCGCATCAGCGGGATCGTGTAATTACCGGTCACCGAGACATTGGCGACGGCGCTGCCGGAGATCATGCCGAACAGCGCGCTAGCGACGACGCCGACCTTGGCGGGCCCGCCCTGGTAACGCCCAGCGAGCCACAAGGCGATGTCCATGAATGTCTTGCCGCCACCGGTTGCCTGCAGCAGGGCGCCGAACAGGATAAACATGGCGATGAAGGTGGCCGACGTGCCGGTCAGAGAGCCATAGATGCCTGACGAGGAGTAGTACAGCGTTTCAATTACATACTCCAGTGGAAACCCGGGGTGGGTCCAGCGCCCCGGCATCCACGGACCGACGAATACATAGGCAAAAATCAGCAACACGCAGACCGGTATTGCCCAGCCGGTGGCGCGTCGTGCGGCATCAAGGATGATGATGGCCAGCGCGGCGCCGAGCAGTTGGTAGAGCAGGCTCGCGTCGCCCGGGTAGGTGATGATGTCTTCCCAGTTGACGAAAATCACGGCGTTGGCTGCCACCACCAGCACAATCAGCGTGATGTCCACGACCATGCCGAAACCGCGGGCGCGTTGCGTGGCCCAGGGTGCTGCGATGATGATGGTGGTAACGCCCAGCATGACGTGCAGCGAGCGCAACTGCATGTCGTAGAGCGATACGAACACGGGGACGATCAACTGGAACAGCGCAAATGCGAGTCCCACCCAGAACAGCGTCCGTGCTCTCCAATCGGTCGTCATGGCTTACTTTTCAGATATCAGGCCTAACTAGCGCGGGCCCTTGTATTCGGGCGGGATCAGACGCTCCGGTACCTTGATGCCGGCTTCTTTTGCAAACTGGATCACGCCGGCGTGGAAATAAACACCCTTGATTTCCGGTGTGTGTGCGAACGCGTCCTCAACCGGCTGCAGGCCGGCTGAGGGTGCAAAGGCCTCGCCGATCTCCTTCCAGCCCTGGTTCACGGCTTTCATGATGCGGTAGCCTGTTTCCTGCGACATGCGCGAACTCGACATCGTCATTACCGCCGAACTCATTTCAATCAGCGGACCCACGGTGGACAGTTCGCGTATGCCGCCCGCCTTGGTGTTGGTAAACGTGTTGAGCGGATCCTGCGCCGAGAGTTTGTCGGCCTCGGCCTTGCTGAACCCGATCACCGTGAGTGGTGTGCCGTAATGGGTTTCGAACATGCCGGTGTCGAAGCGGTCATGCGGGCTGCCCTTGAGCATGCCGACGTATCCGCCTTCTTTGAGGCGGCGTGTGGAGTCGTCAAGTGAGCCCGGGGTCATCAAAATGCCGGTGCCCAGCAGTTTGTTGGCTTCCATGGCGCGCTGCATATCGCGCGTGCCGGGAATGCCGGGGGCGAAGCGCTTGCCGTTCAGATCGGCCCAGGAGCGTATGTTTTCCTTCTTGGCGATATCGGCGCGCACATAGATGCGTGACACATTGACGTTGCGCATGAACATCAGTCGGACCGGTTCCCACGGGCCTTCTTTCTTGAAGTTTCCTTCGCCTTTCGCGACAGCGGCGACCACCGCGGGACTGCCACTGATAGACCAGTCGAGCACGCCCTGTTTCATCAGTTTGGCGTGATCAAAGCCGCCGCCACCCTCGACCGCGGTGACATTGACGCCCGGGTCGTACTTGCGCACGACATTCGACAGCGATACGGCGAATGCGTAGACGCCTGAAGAGGAACTGACGCTGCCCAGGGCAAGATTGACGGGTTTTGGTGCGGGTGCCTGTGCGAGGACTGCTCCCGGGTGTGCCGCGGTCAGCGACAGCACCATGATTCCGAACAATGCTTTGGCGTTCATGTGCAATCTCCTGTGGAGCTACGATTTGCAGAAATACGACTGTTTTTCGGCGAGTGCCTCGAAGCGGTTGAGCGCTTTCAGTGTGCGCGCCTTGTCGAGGATGCTCAGTTCATGGAGCAGACCATTGATGAGAATCAGCGGTGCGCACTGAAACGCGATGAACGATGCGGATTCGGCCGGTGAATAGAGGTTGATATCTCCGCGCAGGGGGGAGAAGGTGCTGTCGGTGACGACCAGCGTGTTCAGTCCTTTGCTTTTTGCGCAATTCAGGAAATCCACGAGTTCCTGCAGGTAACGGGGAAATCCGATGACGATCACACAGGCTTTGCGGTCGAGTCGATCCAGTCGATCATAGGCCTCGGTGGTGATCGACAGAAAACGGCTGCTGGCAAATTCAAGCTTGTCGAGTCCGAACCACAGATGGCGGGCGAGCGGTGCTGCGCCCCTGGGGCCGGCGATGAGAATTTCGGATGCCTTGCCCAGTGTGGAGACGGCTCGCCGAAATGCCTTGCGATCCAGAGTTTCCTGCAGGGTGGTGATGTTTTCCAGCTCTTTACCGATGACCAGGGCGAGCGGCCCGCGGTCGGCAACCTTTGTGTTGGCTGTGAGCTGGAAGCGTTCGGTGCCCTTGAGATCGGCGCGTACGATGCGCCGGATCTCCTGTTGTAGCGCCGGGTAACCCTTGAATCCCAGTGCCTTGGCAAAACGCACGATGGTGGCCTCGCTGACGCGGGCCTGTGCCGCGAGCTGCTTGACGTTGCAGAAGGCGGCAGCCTGGTAATGGTCGAGGATGTAACGGGCGATGACGCGCTGGTTGCGGGACAGTATCCCGTTGGTGTCCTTCAACTGCGAAAAAAGTGCTGCGTCCTGCGTCATGTTCAGTGGCCCGTTGTTCGGGTGATTCCGGTCAAAATGAAGTATTTATTTCATAAATTTACAGAATGAAATAAAAATTGTCAAATGGGCGCGTGTGCACTACGGGACGATCGGATCGTGGTGGCAGCTTAGGGCGTGCCCGGGAGGGGCTGGGACAGTTCCACGCGCACCCGCAACCCGCCGCCGTCGCGTGGCAGCAGTTTCACGCTGCCGCCATGCAGCCGGGCGATGCGATCGACTATGGCCAGGCCCAGTCCGGTGCCGCTGGTGGAACGGGCACGGTCCATGCGCGTGAACGGTTGCAGCATATGCGCCGCATCGCTGGCGGGGATGCCTGGCCCGCGGTCGAGAACCTCGATCCAGCTGCGCGTTTCTTCGCGCCCCGTCACGATTTCCACGGTGCCGGCGCCGTGGCGCAAGGCGTTGTCTATGAGATTGGTAAGCAGACGCTGCATCGCCTGCTTGCGGAATGCGTGCGGCGGCAGCGGTGTGGTGCGCAGGCTGATGTTTTTCCCGTTGCGCGTGTAACGATCGGCTACTGACTGTACCAGTGCGTTGAGGTCGGTTTCTGCGGCGACTTTTTCCGCGTCGATCGGGCGTGCGAAATCGAGGAACTGGCTGATGGCGCCATCGATGTCTTCGATGTCCTGCACGACACCGGCCTTGAGGTCGGCGGTGCCGCGGTCATCGAGCATTTCCAGTGCGAGTCGAATGCGTGCCAACGGCGTGCGCAGGTCGTGCGATACGCCGGCCAGCAACAGGGCACGTTCTTCATCCTGGCGCTGGATGTCTGCTGCCATCTGGTTGAAAGCCTGCGCGAGGGTGCGGATTTCCGCAGGACCGGTTTCAGTGATGCGCGCCGGTGTCGCACCGCGGCCCAGTTGCTCGGCGGCGCGGGTCAATTCACGCAGCGGGCGATTGATGCGCGCAACGACGAGGAAGGCGCCGACCACGGCCAGCGCCAGCACCAGTGCTCCCCAGCCGATCCAGCGCAGCGATGTGTTGCGTTCAATGCGCGAGCGCGGTACCGACACCCAGAATTCCTCGCGGTCGATGCGGAAGCTGACCCATACGCCGCTGACGCCTTCGCGTTCGAGGGCAAGCCGCGTCTGTGGCCCCAGCTGCTTTTGCAACTGTGTTTCCATGATGTGCAGGAACGGGCGGTCGGGCAGTGCCGGTACCGCTTCGGCAAGATCGCCGGAGTAGACCTGTATGCCTTCGCGCTGCGCCAGTTCATCCAGCAGGGCAAAACGGCGCGTGGGTTCGGCCGTGATCAGTGCCGCGCGGGTGAGATTGACCACGCTGGCGAGTTGTTGGGCCACTTGCAGTGCGCGCGGTTCGATTTCAGACGCACGGAAAATCTGCAGCCAGGCGAGGTGTGCGACCACCAGCAGTGCGGCGATCAGCAGCACACTGCGCCACAGCAGGGTTTGCGGCCACAGTTTCACTACCGCAGACTCATTGTGCTTTGCCGTCGGGGATGAACACGTAGCCGAATCCCCAGACGGTCTGGATGTATGCCGGTTTGGCGGAATCGGGTTCTATGATTTTGCGCAGCCGCGACACTTGCACGTCGATCGAGCGGTCAAAGGCACCGAACTCGCGACCACGTGCCATTTCCATCAGTTTGTCGCGGGACATGGGAGTGCGCGGATGTTCGACCAGTACCTTGAGCAGGGCAAATTCGCCGGTGGTCAGCGTGATTTCGGCGCCGACTTTGGTCAGCGTGCGGGTGCCAAGGTTGAGCCGGAATTCGCCGAACTCGATCACCTGGTCGGCAGCCCCCGGCGCACCCGGCGGCGCGGCCGGCGGCTGTCGGCGCAGCACAGCCTGGATGCGGGCAACCAGTTCGCGGGGGTTGAACGGTTTGGGCATGTAGTCGTCGGCGCCGATTTCAAGCCCGACGATGCGATCGACATCGTCACCTTTGGCGGTCAGCATGATGATGGGCATCATTTCACCACCGCCGCGCAGCCGCCGGCAGATCGACAGGCCATCTTCACCGGGCAGCATCAGATCGAGAATCATCAGGTCGTAGCGTTCACGGGCGAGCTGACGGTTCATTTCCGCCGCGTCGGACACTACGCGCACGGCATAGCCCTGTTCGGCCAGGTAGCGGTTGAGCAGGTCGCGCAGCCGTGCATCGTCGTCGACCACCAGAATCCGGGTTTTTGTCTGTGCCATGGCGTAATCGTACCCAGTTCGGGCGCCGGAAGCCACGGTATTGAAACAATCTCTTACAAATTGTCTGCCATGTCCGCCTGCGGGCACGCGTAGCATGGTGGCATGGTGTGGTTATCCCGCGATCTGGCATCAAATGGTAATCAGACCACTATCCGGCAACAGTTCCTTACACATTGGCGGTTGTCTGCAACAGTCTGTTTACAGAAAACCCTGAAGATGGGATCACGTTCCGCAGGAGCGTGGGCCTGAACAGCAGGCTCTGACACGACCGACAGTGTGGAGGCAGTCATGAACAGGATAACTTTCAGCATATTGGGAATAATGATGGCGGGTAGTCTGGGTTTTGCCGTGAATGCTCAGGCACATAACCTGCGCAGCGGGAACGGTATCGATCGTTTGCAGCACCGGCAGCACCGGCAGCAGGTGCAGATACGCTATGGGGTGCGTAACGGCAGCCTGATACCGCATGAAGCGCGGCGCTTGCGGGGTGAGCAACGACGCATTGCTGCGCTTGGGCGTCACTATCGTGCGGATGGCGTGCTGACCCGGGCTGAACGCCGCAATCTGCGCGGTGATCTGCAGCATGCGAACCGCCACATATACAATCAGAGTAACGACAATGACCGGCGTGATCGGCGTTACTGGCGCTAAATCTGAACTGGAGCAGTTACATGAAATTCTGGCTGGCAGTTTTTTTGGCATGGATGGCTCTGCAGACCGGGCCGGCACTGGCGGGGCAGTGGCGTGAACTGCGCGCGGCCCAGGGCCAGTCGGACCGTTATGACCGCGGTTCCCAGCGCCAGAGGGATTCCCGGCCGGAACGCTTTGAACGGCGCGATGAGCGGCGTGAGCGTCCGCAACGACTGTCCGACGAAGAGCGCCGCGAATTGCACCGCGATCTCGACAAGGCGCGACGTGAACTCTACAAGCCACGTCGCGATCGTTGATGCCAATCAACTTTCATGCGTGAAGAAAGGAATCAATCATGAAGATCAACAAGCTGTTGTTGGTTTCAGCACTGCTGGCGCTGCCGGTATTTGCTGCCGAGGGTGTTCCAGCTGCGGCGGAGGGTGCCAAACCGCCGTACGGTCACCCCGGCGCCATGCGCGAGGCGTGCAAAGCTGATCCCGAAAAATGCCGCCAGGAGCACAAGGCACGGCGCGATGAGATGTGCGCGCAGAATCCGGAAAAGTGCAAGGAGATGAAGGCACGCATGGCGCAGCGCCATGAACAGTGCAAGGCTGATCCGGAGAAATGCAATCAGGAGCGCAAGGCGCGGCATGGCAACAAAACGCAGGACAAGATCTGAGCGAGGAGGGTGCGCTTGCGTCCGAAGTCCCGGCTCCGGATTGGAGGCGCTGCAGCTCAATGCAAAATTAATCTGTAACCTGTTGATTAATTTATTATTTTTTAATGCGTGCGAATGACTACGGAGATTCTGCCGGCCTGGGCTGCGAATACTGTAGCCTGCGCCGAGATGGATACACCCCGGTGCGCTCCTGGCGCCGGAGTTATATTGTAACTAATTGATTATATTAAATTTTTTGTAATTCAGGTCGATTGCCCCTGCGGTCAGCCTCGCTTTTTCCCTGAGTCGAACGCTAGAATGTCAGCCGCAAGCCACCCGGCACCCCCGCGGTAACCGAAAATCCGCGGCGCGCCAAGTACTTACAACAAGACTAAGGGGATCAGGCACCATGCTGGCAACACGCATCAGACAAAAAGACAGTTTGTTTTATTTTGCGAGTTATCCGGCGAAGGAGGTGCTGGAGCGGGTGCGGTTCATCAGCCGTTTTTATGGTGAAGGCGAAGAGATCGCGCCGCAGAGTCTGCCGCAGCATGACGAGATCGCCCAGTTCATTTCGCGCGTCGAACGTAACGACGAAGCGTTCCAGCGCCAGATGTCGAAATCCAAAGTCCGGCAGTTGCGCAATTTTTATGAAATGGCGGTCAGCCAGCCGCCGATTCCGGGTACCGTGTTGCTGTTTACTTCTGACGTACTGCGCTTCACTGCACTGTCCGGCCAGGAAGCCGTTGGCAATCTTGCGGAACCGGACTCCAAATACCTGATCATCGACGGCCAGCACCGGCTCGCCGCACTGAAATTTTATCTGCATGAACATCCGGCTGAAGCATCGTCCATTAATGTGCCCTGCGTGATTTTTGACGGGCGCAGCGAGGATTTTGCCGCGGAAATGTTCGTGATCATCAATTCGACGCCGACGCGCATCAACAAAAGCCACCTGGTGGATCTCTACGAGCGCGTGTCTTGGGCCGATCCGGACAAACGATTTGCGGCACGGCTGGTGGAAGATTTGTATACCGAGGGTGACAGCCCGTTGCGTTACCGCATCAACCGTCTCGGCGGACGCAGCCAGAAGGACAAATGGATACTGCAGGCGGAGTTATTCAATGAACTGCATCGCTGGGTCAGCAGTGACTGGCGCAAGATCAGCCGCACCAGCAACCTGTATCGCGAAAGCGAGCACTATTACGAAATCATCCGTGATTTCCTGAAAGCGGCGCAGAAGGTGTGGGGCGATGCCTGGGGGCACGATACCTATCAGGTCACAAAACCTGTCGCGCTGAAGGCGATGATCCGTGTCTGCGCCGATCTGGCGCGTGCCGATGCCGAGCCGGCGCAGGGGCGCATCAAACGCTGGGAAGAAAGGCTGACGCCGTGGATGGAGCAGCGTGCCCAGTTCAGGGGTGACGGTTTTTACGAGCGATTTCCGGCAAAAGGCCAGACCGAGCGGGTGACCCGCATCCACCGCGATCTCGCGCGGTGGGCGGGCATAGAAATCAAATCGAAGGCGCGCGCCAAATCCTGAGCACGCAGCGGGCGACTTTTATTTTGCCGCCTGCACCATGATTTCCACCAGTGTGTCCGGGCTGCCGAGCCGTGCTTCGACGCAGGCACGGGCCGGCAGGTTCTGCTGATCTGCCCACGCGGCCCAGGCTTCATCCATTTGCGGCTTCGCGCGCATGTCGCTGATCCAGATTACGGCTGAGAGCAGCTTTGACTTGTCGGTTCCTGCGGCTTTCAGCAGGGCATCAATCTTGCCGAGAATTTCCGCGGTTTGTTCGCGCATGCCTTTGCTGCGGTCATCGGCGGTCAGGCCGGCGAGATAGGCGATATTGCCGTGGGTCACGGCGCGGGACAGGCGTTTGTCACTTTGTAAACGTTTGATGTCGCTCATTATGCAGCCCTCACGTGGATTGATATTGCGGCGCCGGATCTTGCCAGGCCGGATTCGGAACGGGGTTGCTCCCGGACGTTCACAGATGTCCGTACATCAGCAGGCGGGCGAGGAAATAAATGCCAGCAGCAACAAAAGCGAACAACACGAGATCAGGGATTCTGCTGTTGCGCTTGCCGCCGACCTGGGACACATAAATTGCTCTGATTACGAATATTGCGGCTATGACCAGGATGATGGTCATTACCGGAGCCTGGTATTGGGCTTCCCATAACGCACCCAGCCATTGCGCAATCAAGCCGCCTTCGTGAAACAGCTGGTAGGCGAACCCGCCGATGCCCAGTAACACCAGAGCACCTAACAAGACTGCACCAAGAATGGTAACCAGTGGTTTCAGCACGCTAATTTTTCCGTAATCTCTTTTTTGTCTGCCGTTTTGCGGAGCGCCGACAGTATAACGCACACGGCTGGCGCTGCGACTCTGGCAGAGTCTTTCATGATGTCGGTTCGTGAATGGAATCGGGTAAACCGGCGCTGTGGGCTACAATTCCCGCTGATTTGGAATTTCTTGTTTATGAATATTCTCGCCCTGGATACCTCTACCGACTATTGCAGTGTCGCCTTGTGGCGCGACGGCGTCGTGCATGAGCGCGGAGCCCTGGCTGGTCAGTCGCATTCGGAAATTCTGCTCGACATGGTGGACGCGGTGCTGGCCGATGGCGGGGTGCGCCTTGAAGCGCTGGACGGCATTGCCTATGGCAGGGGGCCAGGGTCTTTTACCGGTTTGCGCATTGCCTGCGCGGTTGCGCAGGGGCTGGCTTATGCTGTGGGCATTCCGCTGGTGGGCATCGGCACGCTGCACGCAATGGCTGCAGCCTGTGGCGCCCCTCGCGTAATCTGCTGCCTGGATGCGCGCATGCAGGAGGTTTATCACGCCGCTTACGTCCGCGAGGGTGACAGTTATCAGGAACTGTCCGCGCCGCTGGTCTGTGCGCCCGCTGCCGCGCCGGAACTTGCAGGGGATGCGTGGACCGGCTGCGGCAATGGTTTTGCCGTCTACGGTGATGTGCTGCGTCAACGCTACGGCGCTGCACTTGCGGTCGTTGAGGATGCTGTGCATCCGCATGCGCGGGATATGGCGCAGTTGGCCGTGCCGATGCTGGCCGCGGGGCGCGGACTGGCTGCGGAAGAGGCAGCGCCGCTGTACATTCGTGACAAGGTGGCGCTGAAAACGGCGGAGAGATGAGCGCACAGCTAGACACATTGCCGCGGTACCGGCGCATGGCCGTCGCTGACCTGGACGTCGTCGAAGCGGTCGAGCGCATGGTGTACACGCACCCCTGGACGCGTGGCAACTTTACGGATTCACTGACCGCGGGCTACCACTGCCATGTCATGGAGTGCGATAACCGGATCGTGGGTTATTGCGTGATGATGATTGCCGTGGACGAAGCGCATTTGCTCAACCTCAGCATCGCCGCGCCTTTGCAGCGTCGCGGCCTGGGCAGCGAGCTGCTGGGCTTCGGCATCAAGCTGGCGCGTGATTGCGACGCCAGGTCGATTTATCTGGAAGTGCGTGCATCGAATATTGCAGCTCTGGCGCTGTACAAGCGTTATGGTTTCGCCGAAATCGGCGTTCGGCGTGCTTATTATCCGGCGCACACCGGCCGTGAAAATGCAGTGACCATGGAAATGAAACTGTAATGGGCAAGCCGTCATGAGCGCAGATACGGATGTGCGGAAACAGGGCGCGCCGAGCGGCTCCGGTGGCAATCGCCGCGAGGAAATGCTCCGGGAGATAGGTATCAGCCGGTTGTGGCGGTTGCGCACGGCAACTGCAGCCCAGGAACCGGAAGTTGTTGCGACTTCATCGCAGTCCACACCGGTTGCGCGCGAGCCGGCAGTGATTGAGGCCCCAGCAGCGCAGTCGCCTGCCGTTGTGACTGCGGTCAGCCATGAGCCGGCGCGCATAGCCAGGATGGACTGGCCGACATTAAAGGACAGCGTGGCGGCTTGCACGGCCTGCGGACTGTATGCCAAGCGCAAACAGACGGTATTCGGGGTCGGTGACGAGCATGCGGACTGGCTGTTTGTCGGTGAAGGGCCGGGCGCCGAAGAAGATGCGCAGGGCGAGCCGTTTGTCGGTCAGGCCGGGCAGTTGCTCGACAACATGCTGGCAGCCATCGCGTTAAAACGTGGCACCAATGTTTACATTGCCAATATCGTCAAATGCCGTCCACCCGGCAATCGCAATCCGCAGCAGGAAGAAGCGCAGGCCTGCGCGCATTATCTGCATCGCCAGATTGATTTGCTCCAGCCAAAACTGATCATTGCGCTGGGCAAGGTTGCTGCAGTCAACCTGCTGGGACGGGATGCGAGCATTGCCAGCCTGCGCGGCCAGGTGCACGACTATCGCGGCATTCCGCTGATCGTTACTTATCACCCGGCTTACCTGCTGCGCACGCTGCCGGACAAGGCAAAAGCATGGGAAGACCTGTGTTTTGCCGTGAATGCCATGCAGAAATCGCTGAATTGAGCGGCTACGATTTTCCTGCACGCACCGGATTGCATACAACCAATTTTCCCGTGTAATTAACAGTTGCTGCACTGTGTTTGGCACGGCAAAGTGCAACCCAATGGTCCGGATAGGATTATGGTTTTTCAGGAGTATTTTATTGTCGCGGTGCGGTATGCCGGCGCTGTACGGCGCGGCGACCGGTTTGCATGCCGCAGACCGACTGACTACACTGCGACTGGTCAGTTTTTCAATCGACTTTGCAGTACTGCGGTAGCGGTTGTTCTGCCGCTTCTGTAAAAAGGCCTGGATTGCTGATCGCAGGCCACCGCATGCAGTGAGCCTGCGCATAAAAATAACGATGTATTGATGAGGATGCCATTCGGAAATGTTGATTGACGCAATTGTCAGCGGACTCGTGGCGCTGTTCACGGTTCAGACTGCGGTTTTCATGCTGATCGGGGTGATCTACGGGTTGATCATCGGCGTCCTGCCGGGGCTGGGCGGAATTGTTGCATTGGCCCTGCTGCTGCCGTTTACCTACGGTTTTGAAGTCGCTGCTACGCTGGCGCTGCTGCTCGGCGCCCATATCGGCACGATCTGGGGCAGTTCGGTCACCAGCATCCTGTTCAATGTTCCGGGTGCGGCCAAGAGCCTGGCATCGTGCTTTGACGGATACCCGATGACCCAGCAGGGGCAGGCCACACGTGCACTCAGTGCATCGGCCATGGCGGCGTTGCTCGGCGGACTGGCCGGAGCGGTATTCCTTGCCGTCAGCATACCGGTCATACGGCCGATCATGCTGGCTCTGGGCCCGAGCGAATACCTGATGATGGCGATCTGGGGACTCACGATCATCGCGACTTTCAGCGAGGGGTCGATGCTGAAAGGCATGATCGCCGCGGTGTTTGGCGTACTGGTCGCCTTTATCGGCATGGACATCGTCACTGCGACGCCGCGTTTCACCTTCGATGTGGATTTCCTGTTCGATGGCGTGTCGTTTCCGGTAGCGATGATCGGCATGTTCGCGATCTCCGAAATGATGAAGCTCTACGTCAAGGGCGGCTCGATTGTGGATCGCAGCGTGGTGGACGAAAAAAGCACGGTACTAGAAGGTGTAAAGGATGTATTCCGGCATTGGGGTCTGGTGATGCGTTCCAGTCTGCTGGGGGTGTGGATCGGCGTGCTTCCCGGTGTCGGCGCCAGTGTCGGCGGCATCGCCGCCTATGCACAGGCCGCGCAGACTTCGAAAAATCCCGAGCGCTTTGGCAAAGGCGCCGTTGAGGGGGTGATTGCGCCGGATGCCACGCTGGGGGCGAATGAAGGTGGCGGCCTGATGCCGACACTCGCCTTCGGCATCCCGGGCGGTGAGGGTATGGCGATACTGCTGGTCGCGTTCATCGGGATCGGCATTGTGCCGGGCCCGGAAATGCTGACCAAGAATCTTGACCTGGTGTTCAGCATGGTGTGGATCATCGTGTTTGCCAATGTGCTGGTAACCGTGATTGGCCTTTGCGCCGCACCGTATCTGGCCAGGCTGCCGGCAGTGCACCCGAACATCATGATCCCTCTGGTACTGTCGGTGTGTTTCATCGGCGCCTTTGCCACCCGCGGTCATATCGAGGATGTGGTCGTTGCCGTTGTGTTCGGGATACTGGGTTTTCTGATGGACAAATACCAGTTCTCGCGTGCAAATTTTGTCATCGGCATGGTGCTGGCGACCATGATTGAGCGCAATCTGCATCTGTCGCTGACCCTGTATGGCGACGCTTTTCTGTTCACCCGCCCGATCACGCTGGTGATGTTCGTGTTCATTTTGTTCACGACCGCGCTGCCATTCATTCGCAACTGGCGACGCAAGCGCCGGCAGGCACTGCTTGCTGAGCAGGGCGGAGCGTCGTGAGCGCTGCCATGGAGATTGCCGCATGATCAGCCGTCGAATACAGGAAAACGCCATCCTGATCATCGTCATCCTGGCTTTGGTCGGGATCATCGTCATGAGCTTCGATTACGGCCCACGTGCTCGCATGGTGCCGATCCCCGTCGCGGTGTTCGGGCTTGTCCTCGCGATCGTTCAGCTCGTGTGGCAGAACATGCGCTCGGCAGACGAATTGCAGGTCGATCTGCTGGAAGTGCTGACCAAGCGTAAAAGCGTCGCCGTACCGGGTGCGGAAAAAAAGACCGCTGTGGCGGCGCCAGAGAGCGATCCGGCAAAGTGGCGGCGGGAGGTTACGGCTTATGGCATGGTGCTGCTGTTCCTCGCGATGACATGGGCCATCGGGCCGATGCCGTCTATTTTTCTGTTCACGCTGGGATATTTTGTGGTGAGCCAGCAGTATTCGTGGCTGCGGGGATTTTTCTACACCGTAATCTTTACCGCCGTGGTGTACGCCGTGTTTGTGTACACGCTGGAAATCCAGCTCTATCACGGCTACTTTGAACCAGTGGCAGAGTATTTCCGGTAGTATCAAGGTTCCAGTGGTGGCAAACCAAAAAAGGAGGACGAGGTGATCAGAAAACAATGGAAGGCGGCACTTGCAGCATTGATTGCGCCGGTACTTTTGGGCGTTTCTTCCCACTCAGCGGCCCAGGCATCCGATTTTTACAAGGACAAGGTGATCAATCTGATCGTTGCTGGTGGCCCTTCGGGCGGGCATACGCGTTATGCGCGACTGATTGCGCCGTACCTGGAAAAACACTCTGGTGCAAAAGAAGTGCGCATCAGCAACATGCCGGGTGGCGGCGGACTGAAGACCGCGAATTACATGTGGCGTGCAAAAGCGGACGGCATGACAGTTGCTTTCGGCAATGCCTCGACGTTGATCATGGCGCCGATTGCAGGCAGTCCCGGCGCCAAATTCGATGCCACCCAGTTCATGTTCCTCGGTCGCGCGACGAGCGAACCGCGGGTGCTGACGGTCGGTGGCAAATCCGCCATCAAGACTTTTCAGGATGTGCTGAAGCTCAAGCGTGCTTTCGTCTATCCGTCACAGGGTACCGACGAGGACTTCTATACCATGGCGGTACTCTCGGACGCGCTGGGTTTTGAACTGAAGGCCGTCACCGGTTACGAGGGCAACTCAGACACTGCGCTGGCGGTCATTAAGGGTGACGGTGATGGCCACATCACGGGGCTGAGTGAGTCGCTGGCTGCGATGAAGTCGGGTGACAAGCGGCCGATACTGGTGGTGACGGACGAACGCATACCCGAGTATCCGGATGTGCCCACTGCGATCGAACTGGCGACAGGCGCCAAGAAGGGCCAGTTGAGTGCGGTTGCAAACATACTGGCGACGCACCGCAGCTACTATATGCCGCCGAAGACCGATCCCAAGGCGGTCGCAGCGTTCCGCGCCGTGGTCGCCGCAGCACTGAAAGACCCGGCGCTGCTTGCGGAAACCAAGAAAGGCAACCGGCCGGTGAGTTTCATGCACGGCGATCAGCAGCAGAAGGCAATCGAGGAAATTGCCCGCGAGAGCACCGGTCTCGCGCCGGTATTCAAGGCGGCGGTAAAATCAATTCAGTAACCGCGGCCGGCTGCATCATGGAAAGGGGAACGCTGGCGCTCCCCTTTTTTATTGCGCGACTTATTGTGCGACATACTTGCCGCAGTCATGCCGGCGTTTTAACCTAGCCCTCATGAGTCGCAGCCTGACAACCCGCAGCATTGCAACCTATTCGATGTCGGATCGCGTGACGAATACCGACTTCGGCATTCATGACGAGCGGACTCCGACACGCATCGGGCAGGCGCACCGGCATGACTATTTCCAGGTCCAGTTCACGCTTGCCGGCGAGGCGGTGAGCCACATAGGGGCGACCCGGCATCAACTGGTGCCGGGATCGCTGGTTTTTGTATTGCCGTTCCGGGTGCATCGCGTGCAGCGGGACCCGGGATCGCGTTTCTGTGTCATCAATTTCACCCGGCGTTTCCTGCGTCCGGAGCTTGATGTTGATGCACTTGATCTTGAGGATGTGCCGCTGGATCGTGCGCCCGAACTCGCGCCATTCCTGTTCCAGGAATTTGCGGATTTCCGGCTGCAGGGTAAAGAACTCGAATTTGCCGAAACAGCGTGCAGGCGCATGGCCGAGGAGAACGGCAAGCGCCGGTTCTGTTCCATCGAGCTGATACGCGCCCACTTGTTACTGTTGATCGGTACGGTGTGCCGCAAACACGAACGCCAGCTCCTGGAATTGGCTGCGGGCAAGGCGCAGCGTCGCAGCAGGCGCGATGCGCTGATGCGCGTCATGCGTCATGTGCGTGAGCACTTCAGTCACCGCATCACGCTTGCGGATGCGGCTGCTGCTGCGGAGCTTTCGCCGAATTACCTGGCACATCTGATCAAAAAGGAAACCGGAAAAACTTTTGTCGATCTGGTTACCGAGCGGCGCATGGAAAAAGCGCGTGAATTGCTGACGCACACCACGCTGCGCATCGGCGAAATCGCTGCGGCCGTGGGTTTTGCCGACGAAGGTTATTTTGCCCGTCGCTTCCGCCAGAAATACCGTGTTGCGCCGCGGCAGTTCCGTGCACGCGCAACAACCTCGCGATAACAGGAAAATCCCCAAAAAACACCATTGTGTTACTGGTGTAGTGCGCTTTGCGCCCGTAGCATGTGTCGTCTGTGCAGACTACTTGGCGGAACCGACATGAGCGACGAATTTGTAAGGCTGGATACCGATGTACTGGTGGTTGGCGGCGGCGTTGCTGGCAGCATGGCCGCGATACCGGCGCTGGAGGCTGGCCTGAAAGTGGTGATCTGCGAAAAAGGCAAAATCCTCGACCACTGCGGCAGCATCGGTTGCGGTGTCGACCATTACCTGACGGTGATGGACACCGGCCCGGAATGGGATACGCCGGAATTTCTGCTCAAACATGTGCCGGAGCTGACTGACGGCATCGTCGACATGGCGGTGGCAGGGCGGGTCATCCATGAAATGCCGCGCATATTCCGCAAGATCGAAGCCATGGGCGTGGATTTCAAGGACAGCAAAACGGGTGACTATTACCGACTGCGTTCATTCGGTCTGCCCGGCACTTATCACATCAATTTTGACGGCACGGATTTCAAGAAACATCTGGGAGAACGGGTGCGCAAAGGCAAGGCTACGGTGCTGATGCGCACCATGGTTGTGCAGTTGCTGGTCAAGGACAATCGGGCTTATGGTGCGATCGCCTTCAATTTTCGCACCGGTGAGTGGACGGTAATACGCGCCAAGTCAGTGGTGCTGGCTGCGGGCGATGTTAACCGCATTTCACAGAATGCATCGGGACTTGCGTTTGATTCCTGGCACATCCCGTACAACACTGGTGATGCGCAGGCGATGGGTTATCACGCCGGTGCTGCGCTGGCCAACATGGAATCGGTGGAGGCGACGCTGACACCCAAGGGTTTTTCCTGCCAGGGACTGAATGCGCTGGTCAGCCTGGGTGCCTATTTCGTGAACAAGGCCGGTGATCGTTTCATGTTCAAGTACGACAAGAAAGGCGAGAATGCGCGCCGCGCGGTGATCGCCGACGGCGTCATCAATGAATACCTGCTTGGCAACGGCCCCATCTACCTCGATTGCCGCCATTTGTCGCAGGACATGCTTGATCGCATGGAACATACACTGCAGGTCGACCGGTATACGCTGCCGGCGTATTACCAGCAGAAGGGCGTCAACTTCCGCGAGGAACTGGTTGAGGTATCGGTTTCCGAGTTGAGCATACGGCGCAGCGGCGTTTATTTTCGCGGCAGCGGTCTCGCCGTCGATACCAATGGCGAGACCGCGGTGACGGGATTATTTGCCGCCGGCGATTGCGCTACGGTCAGCGGTGGCATTTCGGGTGCCGCAGTGCTCGGGCATATCGCCGGGGAGGGTGTGGTGCAGCGCATCCGTGCCACTACTGGATCGCTGCCTGAAGTTGACTCTGAGGTGCTGGAGAGGGTGCGTTCGCAATCAGTCGCGCATCTGCAGCAGCAGGAAGGCATGCCCTGGCAACAGTTTGAAGATGCCACCCGGCAGACAGTCAGCGATTATGTCGGTGTGCGCCGCAATGAGCGCGGACTGAAGCTGGCGCTGGAAACGCTGGGCGCGCTGGCGCAGCGCGAACCTGCACTGAAAGCCGATGATCTGCATGGCCTGATGCGCGTGCACGAAGCAAAAAATATCCGCATGAATGCCGAAATCATGGCTACGGCGTCACTGGCGCGTCAGGAAACCCGTACCGGCTCGGCGCACTGGCGGTTGGATTACCCTGAAACCGACGATAAAAACTGGCGTAAATTCGTGATCGTCGAGCGCGGCAAGGACGGCCCGATCACCCGCACCTTATCGACCGATCAGCCGTTGTCGGCTGCGTTCAGCCGCAACCCTGCCGCGGTCGCGGCCTAGGAGTGAATACGATGAGTACGAAAAACAAAGACGTGTTCAATCCGATTCGCATCAATCCCGAGACCTGCATCAAATGCAATCTCTGCGACTGGATCTGTCCCGGCGACCTCATTTACAAGGAAGAAGACAACCGTGAAACGTTGCCGGTGATCAAATACCCGGATGAATGCTGGTACTGCGGTTTATGCCAGTCGATCTGTCCGACCAATGCCATCACGGTGGTATTTCCGGAGCAGATGGTGCGCAACCAGACCGATGTGCTGACGCTGCTGGGCAAGGTGGTGGAGTAATAAGGCAATGGCGGATCAGGGCATGTCCGGCGAACGGACTCTGGCGCAGGTCAAGGCGGAGATCCTCAGGCGTGCCGGCAAAAATAATCCGCTGGAGCACATACGACCTGAAGATGCGCGGGCTGTCGCTGCAGCACTGAACAGCCTGGACCGCGACCACTGGGCGGAGGTGTGGTGCGACATCGGCCTGCGTTATGAGGTGCAAGGGGATGCACTGTTGCAGCAGGGCGGTGACGTGCAGGCCATCGCCGAGGCCTATTACCTTGCGTACAGCAATTGCCGCACGGGCCGATATCCGGTGGCCAGCACTCCGGGCAAACAGGAAGCCTATCGCCATTCGTTGCGCAATTTCCGCAAGGCCGCGCAGTATTTTGATCCGCCGCTGCAGATCGTCGAGTTTGCATTTGAAGGCGGGACGCTGACCGGATATCTGCAGATTCCGCGCGATTGCATCCGACCGCCAGTGGTAATCCACTGGGGCGGCGTCGACGGCTGGAAGGAAGACCGCCAGCGCAACAGCCACATCCTGCATAGCCACGGGCTGGCGACATTCACCGTGGACATGCCCGGTGCAGGTGAGAATCCGGTGGGCTACATGGAGCCCACCGCCGAACGTACGTTTTCCGCGGCCATCGATCATCTGCAGCAACGCAGCGACGTGGACGGCACACGCATCGGGGTATGGGGCGGCAGTTTCGGCGGTTATTGGGCGGCCAAGCTGGCCCATGTCGAGGCGCGGCGCATCAGGGCCGCGGTGACACAGGGTGGCAACGTGCATCACGGTTTCCAGCGTGCATGGCTGGAGCCGGCGCTGACGCGCACCGCGTCCACTTATCTGCTGGGGCCTGCCAGCCTGCTCGACGCACGCAGCTGGGCGTTGGGCGTTCGCACGCTGGAGGAAGTTCTGGATATGGCGCCGCGGCTGTCACTGAAGGATCAGGGGCTACTGGACGGCCCATGCGCGCCGCTGCTGGCGGTGAACGGCAAGCTCGACGACCAGGCGCCTGTTGAGGATGTGTATATCCTGCTGGAGCATGGCTCTGCCAAGGCTGCGCGCATCTATCCGAACGGCGGCCATATGGGACGTACGCCCGGCATGAAGGAAGACGCGATTGCTGCGCTGATTGCGCGGTGGCTCGGAGAGCAGATTCTCCGCTGAGAGTGCCGGGCTGTCGCCTGTGCAGCAAAACACGCGCTGGTCCCCGCCGTTGTGGGCGTTCAGTCCCCCGTGTATGCTGGTTTCCACTGCTGCGCTTCTGTTTTTATCCACAGTCCGGCTGCCACGTGCAGGCACAGGTTTGACAGCTACGCGTCATAGCCGGCGAAGGGGACATGATGGTCATACTGCTCGCGTTGTTTGGTGCAATCGGAGTGGCCTGGTTTCTGGCTTATCACCGCATACCGGCTGTGGTGTGGACGGTGGTGTTTGCCATCGTGTTGCTGGCGTTCGGTTATTTTGGCGCATGGCCGCCGTTGCTGCTGACGCTGGCGTGGTTGTTGCTCATCGGCGGCTCGGTGATCGCAGTGCCGTCGCCGCTGCGCCGCACGTTGGTCGGTGCGCGATTGCTGGCGGTATTTCGTCGCATCCTGCCCCCGGTTTCGCAGACTGAGCAAGAGGCCCTGGACGCCGGGACGGTGTGGTGGGACGGTGAACTTTTCAGCGGCAATCCGGACTGGAACAAACTGCTGGCTTATCCCAAGCCGACGCTGAGCGCCGAAGAGCAGGCTTTCATTGACGGCCCGCTGCGCGAGCTGTGCGAAATGCTCAGCGACTGGGAAATCACCTACGAAATGTCCGACATGCCGCCGCATGTCTGGCAGTTCATCAAGGACCATGGTTTCCTCGGCATGATCATTCCCAAGGAATACGGCGGCAAGGGATTCTCCGCGCTTGCCCATTCCCAGGTGGTCATGCAGCTGACCACGCGCAGCGGCACCGCGGCAGTATCGGTGATGGTGCCCAATTCGCTGGGACCTGCCGAACTGCTGCTGCATTACGGCACCAAGGAACAAAAAGACCGCTATCTCCCGCGGCTGGCCAAAGGCCTGGAAATTCCGTGTTTTGCGCTGACCAGTCCCGAGGCCGGTTCCGATGCCGGCGGCATCCCGGACTTCGGCATCGTGTGCAAGAGTGAATGGCAGGGCAAATCCGACGTGCTGGGCATCCGACTGACCTGGGAAAAGCGCTACATCACGCTGGGTCCGATTGCGACTTTGCTCGGGCTCGCGTTCCAGCTCTACGATCCTGATCATCTGCTGGGAGAGCAGGACGATGTCGGCATCACGCTGGCCCTGGTGCCTACCGACATGCCCGGCGTGCACATCGGTCGCCGCCATCGCGCAATGACCGCGACATTCATGAACGGGCCGAACTGGGGCAAGGATGTGTTCATTCCCATGGACTACATCATCGGCGGTGTGGATAACGTCGGTCAGGGCTGGAAAATGCTGATGAACTGCCTGGCTGCCGGGCGCTCGATTTCACTGCCGGCCAACGGCGTGGGCATTGCCAAGCTGTCGACCCTGACCACGGGTGCTTATGGCCGCGTGCGCCAGCAGTTCAAACTGTCGATCGGGCGCTTCGAGGGTGTTGAGGAGGTGATGGCGCGTATCGCCGGCAATGTGTATGTGATGGATGCCGCGCGGGTGATGACTGCGGGGGCGGTGGATCTCGGCGAAAAACCATCGGTGGTATCGGCCATCGTCAAATACCATCTGACCGAGCGTGGTCGCCAGGTTGTCACCGATGCGATGGATGTGCACGGCGGCAAAGGCATCTGCATGGGGCCGAGCAATTATCTGGCCAGCGCCTATATGCAAGCGCCGATCGCGATCACCGTGGAAGGCGCCAACATTTTGACGCGCACCATGATCATCTTTGGCCAGGGCGCAATCCGCGGCCATCCGTTCGTACTGAAAGAAATTGAAGCCACGCGCGAACAGGATCCGGAAAAAGCGCTGCACGATTTTGATTCGGCGTTTTTCGGTCACATCGCTTTTACGCTGTCGAATGTGGCGCGTGTGTTGTGGATGGGTATTACCGGCGCGCGGCTGACGCCGGTGCCGGGGGCGCCGGAATTGCGTCACTACTATCAGCAGTTCACGCGGCTCTCCAGCGCTTTTGCACTGACCGCCGACATGGCCATGTTTTTGTGCGGCGGTACGCTGAAGCGGCGGGAGCGGCTTTCCGCGCGCCTGGGCGACGTGCTGAGTCAGCTGTATCTGGCTTCGGCCGTACTTAAGCGTTACGAAGATGACGGCCGACCACAGGAAGACCTGCCGCTGGTGCGCTGGGGCCTGCTCGACTGCCTGTACCGGATTGAAGAAGCGTTTTATTCGGTATTCGAAAACCTACCGTGGCCAGTGGTGGCCTGGATATTGCGCGGGCTGATATTTCCGCTGCTGATGCCTTATGGCCGCGAGTTTGCACCACCGCGCGATCCGCTGGGGCATGACGTGGTGGGCCTGATGATGACGCCGGGACCGTCACGCGACCGGTTGACGCGCGGTGTGTTTGTATCTGCAGACGAGAAGGACATGGTGCGGACGCTGGAGCTGGCGCTGGTCGCGGTCATCGCGGCCGAGCCGGTGGAAGCCAAACTGCGGCAGGCGCAGCAGGATGGCCGGATAAACCGCAGCTTTCCCGGGCAAATTGCCGCTGCCGGCCTCGAGAATGGCGTGATCACCCAGGCCGAGTCTGACTTGCTGGCGCGCGCCGCCGAACTGCGGCGGCAGGTGATCATGGTCGATGATTTCCCCAAGGATTTCGGCAAGTCCGAATTACATCAGACCACGCAGCCCGTTACTTTTGAAGCACTGAACCGCAAAACATGAACGACAGCGTCCTGTATGTCATCAGCGACGGTGTAGCCGCGATCACGTTCAATCGTCCCGCGGTGATGAATGCACTGGACGCGGACACCATCCACGGATTTTGTGAGGCCTGCGAACGGGCGGAAACTGATGCGGCTGCCCGGGTGGTCGTGTTGCGCGGTGCCGGCCCGGCCTTTGTGGCCGGTGGTGACGTGGCGACGTTCCGGCAGAACCTGGCGGGCATGGCGGAACTGGTTCCCGCGCTGGCAGGTAAACTGCATCGCGGCGTGCTGGCACTGCGTCGTGCGCCGAAACCGGTGCTGGCTGCCGTGCATGGTGCCGTGGCCGGGGCGGGCTTGAGCATCATGCTGGCCTGTGACCTGGTGCTGGCGGCGGCGGGCACGCAGTTTTCGCTGGCCTACAGCCGCATCGGCGTCAGTCCTGACGGTGGCGCCACCTGGTTCCTGCCGCGTTTGGCTGGATATCAGAAAACGCTGGAGTTGATGCTGTTGGCAGATACTGTGGATGCGGAGGTTATGCTGCAACTCGGTGTGGTCAATCGCGTGGTGGCTGCCGATCAATTGTCTGCTGAAACAGAAAAGCTGGCGCGCCGGCTGGCAGCAGGTCCGGCGAGGGCTTATGCCGAAACCAAGGCCCTGGTGAATCGCGCGCTGCATGACGGACTGGCGGCGCATCTGGAGGCGGAAGCGCTGGCATTTGCGCGCTGCGCGGTCACTGCGGATTTTGCCGAAGGCGTCACAGCGTTTGTGGAAAAACGCAAACCGGCATTCAAGGGAGCTTAGATCATGGCGGGCATGCAGGGCAGGACAGTGTTCATTACCGGTGCGAGCCGGGGCATAGGTCGCGCGATAGCGCTGTGTTGTGCCCGCGATGGCGCCAATATCGTGGTGACTGCGAAAACTGCGACTCCGCACCCCAAGTTGCCGGGGACGATCCACGAAGTCGCGAAAGAAGTGGAAGCGGCCGGCGGCAAGGCGCTGGCGATCCAGCTTGATGTGCGTGACGAGGTGGCCATCGCAGCGGCAGTACAGCAGGCAGCTGAGCATTTCGGCGGCATCGACATTCTGGTCAATAACGCCAGCGCGATCCAGATGACGGGCACGCTGGAGACGCCGGCCAAACGTTTTGATCTGATGTTCGGGGTCAATGTGCGCGGCACTTTTTTGTGCTCCCAGGCCTGCATTCCTTTCCTGGCCAAGGGTAGCAACTCGCATATCCTCAATCTTGCGCCACCGCTGAGCATGAAACCGCACTGGTTCCAGAATCATGTGGCCTACACCATGGCCAAATACGGCATGAGCATGTGTACGCTGGGCATGGCGGAAGAGTTTCGTAAACAGGGTATTGCCGTCAATTCGCTGTGGCCGCGCACGACCATCGCCACCGCTGCCATTGCCGTCAACTTTCCCGAAGCCATACTGAAGGCCAGCCGCAAACCGGATATCATGGCTGATGCGGCATACGCTGTATTCCAGCGTGACAGCCGCAGTGCAACCGGCAATTTTTATGTCGACGAAGCCGTATTGCGCGAGGAGGGCGTAAGTGATTTTGATGTCTATGCAGTCACGCCGGGTGTTAAACCCTATACCGATCTGTTTCTCGATTAGTGCACCGGTCTGGAGGAGGGGAGTATGAGCAAAAACAACGACACATCCCATGTCATCAGTATGGCGGCGGCCGGCACGCTCGACGGCCTGTTCCGCGAGCGGGTCAATAACACGCCGGATCTGGTCGCCTACAAGGCCTACAACGAGCAACACGGCAACTGGCGCGATTACACCTGGGCGCAGATGGACCACCAGGTCGCGCGCTGGCAGGTTGCGCTGGAAGCTGATGGACTCAAACCCGGTGACCGCGTTGCAGTGATGCTGCGCAATTCACCGGAGTGGGTGATGTTCGACCAGGCTGCACTGGGCCTGGGCGTGGTGGTGGTGCCGCTCTACACCCAGGACCGCGCGGAGAACGTCGCCTACATCATCAACAATTCTGACTGCAAGGCGCTACTGATCGAAGGCCAGGAGCACTGGCAGGCCTTGCAGGATGTGCTCGGCGAATTGACCGGTGTGGTGCGCTTCCTCACAGTCAATGCGTTGCCGCCGCCAGGCAGTGATACGCGCCTCAAATGGATAGGCGACTGGCTGCCGGAGGACGGTAGTGAGACACGGCATGTGGCACGCGACGGCAATTCTCTGGCGACCATCGTCTATACCTCGGGCACCACCGGCCGGCCCAAGGGTGTCATGCTGTCGCACAACAACATACTGTCGAATACCGCGTCCGCGTTGTCCGTACTCGCCACCGGGCACGATGACATTTTCATGTCGTTCCTGCCGCTGTCACATACTTTCGAGCGCACCTGCGGTTATTACCTGACCATCATGTCCGGCTCGACTGTGGCGTATGCGCGTTCGATTCCGCTGCTGGGTGAGGATCTGCAGACCATACGCCCGACCATGCTGATTTCGGTGCCGCGGATCTACGAGCGAATCTGGAGTGCCATCCGCGCGAAGCTCGATGAAGGCTCGCCGCTGCGCAAAAAACTTTTTCTGCTGGCCGCCGATGTCGGTTACGCGCGTTTCGAGCACGCCCAGGGCCGCGGCCCGTGGCAGTTGTCGTTCCTGCTGTGGCCGTTGCTGAACAAACTGGTCGCGGCCAAGGTGCTGGCGCGATTGGGCGGGCGGCTGCGTTTTGCGTTATCCGGCGGTGCGGCGCTGCCGGCAGACATCTCGCGCATATTTATTGGACTGGGCCTGCCCATCCTGCAGGGTTATGGTCTGACCGAAACCAGCCCCATTGCCTGTGCCAACCGGCCGGATAACAACATCCCGGCGAGTGTTGGCCAGCCCATACCGGGTGTGGAAGTAAAAATCGGCGACAAGGGTGCGGTAATGATCAAGGGCCCCAACATCATGCTCGGTTACTGGAACAACGAGGAAGCCACCCGGGGAATGGTCGGGGCTGACGGCTGGCTTAATTCCGGCGATACCGGTCGCATTGGTGACGAGGGGCATTTATTCATTACTGGGCGGCTGAAGGAAATCATCGTGCTGTCCAACGGTGAAAAAGTGCCGCCGTACGACATGGAGGCGGCGATTGCGCGCGATCCCTTGTTCGAACAGGTGATGGTGCTGGGCGAGGGCAAGCCTTATCTGACCGTGATGGCTGTGCTTAATGACGGGCACTGGCAGAGTCTGGCATCGTCCGCGGGCATTACGGCTGGCACGGAGGATGTGCTGCACACCGAACCAGCCGAAAAAGCCGTACTGCAGCGTATCGCGGCTCAGATTACCGAGTTTCCGGGTTATGCCCAGGTGCGCCGCGCCACCGTGACGCTGGAAGCCTGGACCGTGGAAAATGGTTTGCTGACGCCGACCATGAAACTGAAGCGAGCCAAGGTCATGGAAAAATTCAACGCTGAAATCGACCAGATGTATGCCGGGCATTGAATCGTGCCGTTTGGAATTGAAGCATGACAACTGAAAAAACGACCTTGCCGGCAGGCAAGGAGCCCTCGCTGCGGGTCATCCCCATGCCTGCGGATGCCAATCACACCGGTGACATCTTCGGCGGCTGGATCATGTCGCAGGTGGACCTCGCCGGCAGCATCCCTGCGGTGCGACTGGCGCGCGGCCGCGTAGCCACAGTTGCGGTGAATAATTTTGTGTTCCGGCAACCAGTATTCGTCGGCGATGTGGTCAGCTTTTATGCGGAGGTGGTCAAGGTCGGGCGCACGTCCATTACCGTGGAAGTCACGGTGTATGCCCAGCGGCGTCCCGAACGCGAGGAATGCGTAAAGGTGACGGAGGCCGTGCTGACTTATGTCGCGGTGGACGACAATCGTCAGCCGCGTGTGGTTTCGCCGCCACATTCGGTGTGAGCTGTAGGGTTTTAGGTTGAAATTGGATGGTGAGCGGGTAACATGTTCATCAGAGTGGTATTCAGATCGCCGTGGCAAAGATCCAGATGCCGGTACCCCCCAAGGAGAGAGACGTGAAATACATTAATAAAATCATCGTTTTATCCGTATCTTCAGCGCTGGCTGCTATGGCCGGGCAGGCGTCGGCGTCGGGTTTCCAGTTGCAGGAGCAGAACGCCAGCGGTCTGGGCAATGCCTATGCCGGGCAGGCGGCGGCGGCAGAAAACGCCAGCACGATATTTTTTAATCCGGCGGGCATGACGCGCTTGCCGGGACGCCAGGTATCGGGCGCAATTAACCTGATCCGGCCGTCATCGAAGTTCACCGATTCCGGTGGTTCTGCAGCCCCCGGCGGATTGTCATCGCCGGGCGGTAACGGCGGTGACGCCGGCGGTGTGGCGGCCGTGCCGAATGCCTACATGTCGTGGCAGATTGATCCCAAATTGTGGGTAGGCGTTGGGATGACTGTGCCTTTTGGTCTGGCCACTGAATATGACCAGGGCTGGGTGGGTCGTTTTCAGTCCCAGAAAGCCGAGATCAAGACCATCGATATCAATCCCAGCGTGGCCTACAAACTCAGTGATGCTGTTTCACTGGGTGCCGGCATCAGCCTGCAGAGAGCCGAAGTCACGGTGGATCGCTCCACATTTGTGGGCGCGGAACGGTTCAGCAAACTGGAAATGGATGACACCAGCTTGGGTTTCAACCTTGGCGCAATGTTCAACCTGTCGCCTGCCACGCGCATCGGCATTGCCTATCGCTCATCGATCAAGCACGATCTGAAGGGTACGGCCAGGGTGACCGGTGTCGGTTCCACGCCGATCAGTGCCAAGGCTGAAGTGCCGGATACGCTGGCCTGGAGCATTGCGCATCAGGTGAATCCCAAGCTGGAGATGCTGGGCGATGTGACCTTTACCCAGTGGAGCACGATCAAGAAAGTGCCGATTATCGCGAACTCGACCTGGGCCCTGGGCGCGGCTGGCAGCGAAGCTGCCCGCTTCGACTTCGAATTCAAGGATACCTATCGCATCGGCGTCGGCGCCAACTATAAGCTGCGCAATGACTTCACGCTGAAACTGGGTGTCGCTTACGACAAGAGCCCCGTGTCCGACCAGTTCCGTACGGTGACCTTGCCGGACAATGACCGTACCTGGCTGGCAATCGGCGGCAAATATCAGGTTTCCAAGCAGATGACGTTCGACTTTGGTTATGCCTACCTGTTCATCAAGGACGCGTCCGTCAACCAGCGGCGTGGATTGGCTGCAGCTGGTGCTCAAGGCAATGTGGTGGGCAACTACGACAAACCGACGGTACATATCCTGAGCGGGCAGTTGTCCTACAACTTCTGAGTTAGCGAACCAGTAGTCACTACGGGCGGCCACGGCCGCCCGTTTTTATTTGTAAATGCCTGTTTACGTCTGCGCTGGCAGGGCGGTGCGCAAGCTGCGTGCTAGAATCATTCGACGCTTCAAGGAGTGTCTATCATGTCCGCAAGTCCCCTGATGGTGCGCAAGGTTGCCGTGCTGGGTGCCGGTGTCATGGGTGCCCAGATCGCCGCGCATCTCATCAACGCCAATGTGCCCGTCGTGCTCTACGAGCTGGCCGCCAAGGAAGGCGATCCCAACGGCAATGTGCTGAAGGCCGTCGCCAATCTGAAAAAACTGGAGCCCAGTCCGCTGGTGACCAAAGACCGGGCTGACCTGATCACGCCGGCCAACTACGATCAGCATCTGGAAGATCTGCGCGATTGCGACATCGTAATCGAAGCCATTTCCGAGCGCATGGACTGGAAGGCAGACCTCTACCGCAAGGTTGCGCCGTACCTGGGCGAACAGGCCATATTCGCCAGCAACACCTCCGGGCTGTCGATCAACAAGCTGGCCGATGCTTTTCCGGAACAACAGCGGCCGCGGTTCTGCGGCGTGCATTTTTTCAATCCGCCGCGCTACATGCACCTGGTAGAACTGATTGCCTGCACCGGCACTGATGCCGGCATACTCGACGATCTCGAGCGTTTCCTGGTCACCACCCTCGGCAAAGGCGTGATCCGCGCCAAGGACACGCCAAATTTCATCGCCAACCGCATTGGCGTTTTTTCGATGCTGGCGACCATCCATCATGCCGAACGCCTGGGCATCGGATTTGACACCGTGGATGCACTGACCGGTGCACTGATCGGGCGCCCGAAAAGCGCCACCTTCCGCACCGCCGACGTGGTCGGTCTCGATACCTTTGCGCATGTCGTCAACACCATGCGTGATGCGCTGCCGGACGATCCCTGGCATTCGTTTTACGCCGTGCCGTCGTGGCTGCAGGGGCTGATCGACCAGGGCGCGCTGGGGCAGAAGACGCGCAAGGGTGTGTACCAGAAAGTGGGGCGCGACATTCAGGTGCTGGATCTCAAGGCCGGTGACTACCGCATGTCCGACGGCAAGGCCGACGAGGCGGTCGTTGGCATCCTGAAACACCGGAATGCTGCCGAACGTTTTGCGCAATTGCATGCTTCCAGCCATCCGCAGGCGCAGTTCATCTGGTCGATATTTCGTGACTCGTTTCATTACTGCGCATTGCATCTGGAATCGATTGCGGACAATGCGCGCGATCTCGATTTTGCAATACGCTGGGGTTTCGGCTGGGATAAGGGGCCATTCGAAATCTGGCAGTCGGCCGGCTGGCGGCAGATTGCAGCGTGGATTGCCGAAGACATCGCCGCGGGCCGCAGCATGGTCAACACGCCGTTGCCGGCGTGGGTGACTGACGACACCCGCACGGGCGTGCACCGGCCCGAAGGCTCTTATGCACCGGCGACTGAAGCCTACCAGCCGCGATCCACACTGGCGGTGTACCGGCGCCAGGCTTTCCCGGACCGCTTGTTGGGCGAGGAGCGGCAATACGGCACGACCATATTCGAAACAGATGGCGTGCGTTGCTGGCATACCGGCGACGACATCGCCATCGTCAGTTTCAAGAGCCGCATGCATGCCATCGGTGATGATGTGCTGGAAGGCGTACAGCGCGCGATAGACGAGGCCGAACGCAATTACGCGGGACTGGTGGTGTGGCAGACCGAGCCACCGTTTTCGGTAGGCGCCAACCTGAAGAAAACCCCGTCCGGTGGCGCAAAACGCGGGCCACCTTCGGCCCTGAGCAAGCTGTTCAAGTCGGTGCAGCGCGAGGCTGAATCGCTGGCATTAAAAGCCGCGCGCAAAATGGGAGTCGCGGATCAACTGATGGCTGGCAAGCTGGCCGAAGTCGAACACCTGGTCGAGCAGTTCCAGATCACCACGCAGATGCTGAAGTATTCCATGGTGCCGACAGTGGCCGCAGTCGACGGTCTGGCGCTGGGCGGCGGCTGCGAGTTTGTGATGCATTGCGACCGTGCAGTGGCGACGCTGGAGAGTTACATTGGTCTGGTCGAAGTCGGTGTCGGCCTGCTGCCGGCGGGTGGCGGCTGCAAGGAATTCGCGATGCGCGCCGCAGCCGATGCCAAGGGCGGGGATATTTCGCCGTTCCTGCAGAAATATTTCAAATCCGTGGCTATGGCTGAGATCGGCCGCAGTGCCGAGCAGGCGCGCGACATCGGTTATCTGCGCGCCACCGACCGCGTCATCATGAACCGTTTCGAACTGTTGGAAATCGCCAAGGCCGAAGCCCGTGCCATGGCGGCCGCCGGTTACCGTCCGCCATTGCGCGCCCGGGCCATTCCTGCGCTGGGCCGCAGCGGCATTTCGACGATACGCGCCTTCCTGGAAAACATGCGCGCCGGCGGGCATATCTCTGATCATGATTACCTGATCGGCATCAAGGTGGCGACGGTAATGTGCGGCGGCGATATTGAAGGCGGCAGCCTGGTTGATGAACAATGGTATCTGGATCTCGAACGCCAGCATTTCATGGAACTGATGGCGACGGAAAAAACGCAGGCCCGGATTGAGCATATGCTCAAGACGGGAAAACCACTCAGGAACTGAGTGATCGGAGTTGATGATGGCCAAACAAATTCAGGATGCATACATTGTTGCCGCGACGCGCTCCCCGGTGGGCAAGGCGCCGCGCGGCATGCTCAAGAACGTGCGTCCCGACGACCTGCTGGCGCATGTGCTGAAAAGTGCGGTCGCGCAGTGTCCGGGGTTGGACCTCACCGAGATCGGTGACGTGATTACCGGCTGCGCGATGCCCGAAGGCGAGCAGGGCATGAACGTAGCGCGTATCGGACTGTTGCTGGCCGGATTTCCCGATACCGTGCCGGGGGTGACCATCAACCGCTTCTGTTCATCGGGCGTGCAGGCCGTGGCCGATGCCGCGGCGCGCATCCGCCTGGGTGAGGCCGAGGTGATGATCGCGGCCGGCACCGAAAGCATGAGCATGGTGCCCATGGGCGGCAACAAACCGACTTTCAGTCCGGCAATCTTCGAGAAGGACGAAAATTTCGCCATCGCCTACGGCATGGGCATTACCGCCGAACGCGTGGCCGAGCGCTGGAAAGTCAGCCGCGAAGACCAGGACCTGTTTGCTGCCGAAAGCCACCGGCGCGCGCTGCAGGCGACCGACAGCGGTTATTTCAAAAAAGAGATCACGCCCTACGCCATCACCGAACGCCTGCCCGACCTCGCGACGCGCGAAATCGCCGTCAACACGCGGGAGGCGGAGCGCGACGAAGGTCCGCGGCGCGAAACTTCGCCCGAAGGACTGGCCAAGTTGCGCCCGGCGTTTGCGGTCAAGGGCAGTGTTACGGCAGGCAACAGTTCGCAGATGTCCGACGGCGCCGGCGCCGTGGTGCTGATGAGCGAAGCGGCAATGAAGCGTTACAACCTGCAGCCGCTGGGCCGTTTTCTGGGTTACGCCGTTGCCGGCGTGCCGCCGGATATCATGGGCATAGGCCCGATCCACGCGATACCCAAAGTATTGCAGCAGGTTGGTTTGCAGCAGGATGCGCTGGATTGGATTGAACTGAATGAAGCCTTTGCTGCGCAATCGCTGGCAGTAATTCGTGATCTCGGCCTTGATGCCGCCAAAGTGAATCCCATGGGCGGTGCAATCGCGCTGGGCCACCCGCTGGGCGCCACGGGTGCGATTCGCGTGGCGACGCTGCTGCACGGCCTGCGTCGGCAAAAGAAAAAGTACGGCATGGTGACCATGTGCATAGGCAGCGGCATGGGTGCGGCCGGCGTCTTCGAAGCGCTGTAATATCCGCTGGTCCGCAGTCCGGGTAGTCCCGCTCCGGAGGAGCGTATGAAAAAATATAAATTAAAACAACTACTTACAGTGTTTTCCTGGCTGTAGGCATCACCCAGGGTGCTGCAGCCGCTGAACTGGAGGGTGTCAAGTTGCCCGACACGGTGTGCCTGGCTGACGGTGGCCCGGAACTGGTGCTCAATGGTGCGGGGCTGCGCACGCGTTTCTTTTTCCGGGTTTACGTCGGCGCGCTGTATCTGACGAAAAAAACTACCGTGGCTAATGCCGTGATCAACGACAGCGGTGCGAAGCGGGTCGCGCTGCACATGCTGCGTGAATTGTCAGCCGAGCAGTTTGTCAGTGCGCTGGAAGACGGACTGAAGAACAATCATTCTGCCGATGAACTGGTAAAGCTCGATGTATGGATTAAAAAACTGCGCGCGATGTTCGAGGAAGTCAAAACGTCAAAAGCCGGCGACGTGATTTTCATCGATTACCTGCCGGGCACCGGCACCCGCATCACCGTCAACGGCACCATCAAAGGCGTGCTGCCGGGGGAAACGTTCAACAAGGCCTTGCTGCGCATCTGGTTCGGCGAACATCCGGCCGACAGCGATCTCAGGCAGGGCATGCTGGGCGGCTGAGCCCGGCGGTGCAGATAAGCAGGTTTTAACAAAGCGGGCTTTAGCTGAGCAGACTTCAGCTAAATCGGTTTTAGTTTGTCGATGGGGCAGGGCCGCGAAATACCGAAGCCCTGACCGGAATCAAATCCGATCTCCCGCAGCTTGACCAGTATGTCCTTGCGCTCCACGTTCTGGGCAATGGTGCGTATGTTCAGCCGCTGGCAGGTCAGGCTGATCGCCCGTGCCCGCGCAAAATCACTGGGGCTCTTGATGATGTTTTGCACGATGCTGCCGTCGATTTTCAGGTAATCCACCGGCAGGTTCGCGAGATGGGCGAACGAGACTTTGACGCTGCCGAAATGATCCAGCGCAAACCTGCAGTCCAGAGGTTTCAACACCTTGATGAAGGAGCGCATTCCGGCCGGCTGCGCCAGCGCGTCGGTCTCGTTGATTTCGAAACACAGCCGTTTGCCGGGCAGCTTGGCATGATTGATCTGCTTGCGCACAAAGCCGGCGAACTCCGGATTGCAGATGGAGTCAGTCGACAGATTGATGCAGCACATGGGGCCGTCGGCATGGGCCGCGCACCAGGCGACGGTATGGGCCACCACCCAGCGATCGATGTCTTCCAGCATGCCCAATGCTTCGGCCACCGGGAAAAAACCGCCCGGCGGCAGCATGTTGTCTTCTTCCTCGCGCAGGCGCAGCAGGACTTCGCAGGCATTGTGGCTGTCGGGTCCGGCTTTCAGCGAGCGGATGCGTTGAGCGTAGAGCAGGAAATTGTCATCCGCCAGCGCTTTTTTCAGACGCGTCTCGGGATCGTCCCAGCCGAGTATGTCCTCGGTCACGGCACGCAGATAAACTGAATTATCTCGGGATCCAGTGGGCTTCGTCATGAGGTGGCAGGTGGCCAGCGGCGCATCGTCAGAGCATGGTCACATATTCGGATAATTCGGTCCGCCGCCGCCCTCCGGCGTGACCCAGACGATGTTCTGCGTCGGATCCTTGATGTCGCAGGTCTTGCAGTGCACGCAGTTCTGGGCGTTGATCTGCAACCGCGGATTTTTGCCGTCGTCGTCGCGGATGATTTCATAGACACCCGCCGGGCAGTAGCGCTGTTCCGGCGCGTCATAAAGTTCGAGGTTGACGGTGATCGGTACCTTGGCGTCTTTCAGCGTCAGGTGCGCAGGCTGGTCTTCGTTGTGGTTGGTATTCGAAATGAATACCGAAGACATGCGGTCGAAGGAGATGACGCCATCGGGTTTCGGATAATCGATGGGTGCGCAGTCTTTTTTGTTGAGCAGGGTTTCGTGGTCGGCATGTTGGTGGTGCAGCGTCCACGGCGCGCGGCCGCGAAACAGCACCTGGTCCATGCCCACCATCAGCGTACCGCTGTAGAGGCCCTTGCTCATCCAGGGTTTGAAATTGCGCGCCTTGTGCAATTCATCGTACAGCCAGCTCTCGCGGAAGGCCGTCGGATAGGCGTTGAGTTCCGCCGGCATGGCGCCGGACTGCAGTGCCGCGAATGCGGCGTCTGCGGCCAGCATGCCCGACTTGATGGCGGCATGGCTACCCTTGATGCGCGAAGCGTTGAGAAAACCCGCGTCGTCACCGATCAGGCAGCCGCCGGGGAATACGAGCTTGGGCAGCGACTGCAGGCCGCCTGCGGAAATGGCGCGCGCGCCGTAGGCGATCCGTTTGCCGCCTTCGAGGAAGGTGCGAATTGCAGGATGGGTTTTGTAACGCTGGAATTCCTCGTACGGGTTCAGGTAGGGATTGGTGTAACCCAGGCCGACGACAAAACCGATGGCGACCAGGTTGTCTTCGAGGTGGTAGAAAAACGAACCGCCGTAAGTGTCACTCTCCAGCGGCCAGCCGGCGGTGTGGATCACCAGTCCGGGCTGGTGTTTTTCCGGTTTGATTTCCCACAGTTCCTTGAGACCGATGCCGTAGACCTGCGGGTCAGCGTCTTCACGCAGTTCAAAATGTTCCTGCAACTGCTTGCCGAGATTGCCGCGGCAGCCTTCGGCAAAAAAGGTGTACTTGGCGTGTAATTCCATGCCCGGCTGATGCGCGTCAGTGGGTTTGCCATCGCGGCCTATGCCCATGTCACCGGTGGCCACGCCCTTGACCCGGCCTGCATCGTCAAACAGCACTTCGGCTGCGGCGAAGCCGGGGAATATTTCCACGCCCAGCGCTTCAGCCTGCTGGCCCATCCAGCGGCAGACGTTGGCGAGGCTGACCACGTAATTGCCATGGTTCTGGAAACATTGCGGGAGCAGGGCGCTGGGCACCTTGAACGAACCGGTTTCGGTGAGGAACATGAAACGGTCTTCGCTGACCGGCGCATTCAGCGGCGCGTCTTTTTGTTTCCAGTCGGGAGTCAGCTCATTCAGCGCGCGCGGATCCATCACCGCGCCGGAGAGGATGTGCGCGCCGACTTCCGAGCCTTTTTCGAGTATGCAGACGCTGACTTCGTGATTCTGTTCCGCTGCCAGTTGCTTGATACGGATGGCGGCGCCCAGGCCAGCAGGACCGGCACCGACGATAACGACGTCGTACTCCATGGCTTCGCGTTCAGACACTGTGCACCCCCGATGTTGTTTGGCCTGATTATACCGCCGCGTCCGGTGTCAGCCGGATCACGCGGCTGTGGCGCAGGCCTCGGCGCACGCATCGGCACAGATCAGGCCGCTGCGCACCGCGGACTCCAGTGTGGCCGGATAATCGCTGGCGGTGTAGTCGCCGGCGAGAAAAAAATTGCTGCAGGCCGTGATCTGCGCGGGACGTGAGAGTTCAGGCGTACAACTGAAGGTCGCGCGTTTCTCCGCGATCACGCGATGCCAGGCCAGCGGCGGCAGCGGTCCGAACTGCGCAGCGAGGTCAGCGCAGATGCGCTGCGCCAGCACATCCTGCGATTCGCCCACATGTTCTGCGGATGCGCTGATCACCGCGCCTATCAGTCCGCGCTGGCCGCAAATCTGCTCACGGTCGAACACCCATTGCGCAGGACTGTTGGCGAGCCCGATCATCGGTGCCGGCAAGGTGACGCGTTCGCTGAACTGCAGCCAGATGGAATGTATGGGTTCGTACTGCAGGGCCTCGATCTGCAGTCGTGCCGCGGCCAACGCAGGAATGTCTGCCAGCAGTGCGGCGGCGCGATGCGGGGCGACGGCGCAGATGACTTGTTTGAATCGCTGCATCTGTCCGTGCACCTGTAGCACAAAACCCTGCGCATCCTGCGTGATGCGTTCCACCGGCGTGTTGAGTTCGATATTGCCGCCGTGATTGCGCACATGTACTGCGGCCGGTTCCGGAAACAGCACCGACAGATCGCTGCGCGCCAGCAGCATGTCGCTGTCTGCGCGGCCGGCACCCAGGCTGTCGCGCAGCACATGCAGAAACACCTGTGCCGAGGCGCGCGCTGCCGGCGTGTTGAGCACGGCGATACACAGCGGATTCCATAAATATTCAATTAAAACAACAGGTTGCGTATATTTCTCGAGTAAGGCGCTGACCGTGGTATCGGTGGCGAGGCGATAACGCTGCGCTTTCATCGCCTGCATGAAGCGCAGCAACGCCAGTTTGTCGGACAGGGTGATGCCCTGCGCGCGCAGCAAACCGATGGCGACATGCAGCGGTGCGGGCAGTGCCGCGGCGCGCAGGCGGAAAGTATTTTGAATATGCCAGTCGAGCGGGGTGCGCAGGAACGCGTCGTTGCCGGGTGCGACGCGTTCGATCAGGCGCAGGGTTTCGCTATAGGCGCCGATGAGTATGTGCAGGCCGTTGTCGAGCGCGGTGTCGTTGATGCTGACGCGGCGCGCGCGGCCGCCGGGCACCGCGCCCGCTTCGAATACCGTGACCGGTATGCCACGGTCCGCCAGCGTGACGGCTGCGGCCATGCCGGCGTAACCGCCGCCGATGATGGCGATAGTCATGTTCTTGTGGGCGAGTTAAACATGGAGCGATCCACCCCCATCCCCACCTTCCCCCTGAAGGGGAAGGAGTTTCTTTGATATTCCCTCCCCGTCAGGGGGACCTCGGTGCCGCTTGACGGCAGGGCTAGGGTGGGGGTGGGTTCGAATACCGCACGCATGCGGTGCAGAACCGACGGATTTCTCAGACTGCAATCGATACCCGCTGCGTTGCCGTCTTCCCTGCCCACACCTTCGCCGGCACCATCACGCTGCCTTCGAAAATGCGGCGCGCGGTGCGGATCAGCGCGGCGCGGCGCAGCTCTTCCTTGCCGTTTGTAAAATCGGCGTCGAGGTCGATGATGATCATGCCCGACGGATGCTCGATTTTCACCATGCCCTGCGGCGCCTGCAGCAGCGGCGCAATCTGCGTGGCAATGGTGCCGGGTATTGCGCAGGCGGCGGCGATGCACACCGTGCCGGTGACCGGGTGTGACTTGTGGCAGGTCTCGGGCACGAAGTAACGTGAAGCGATGGTGCCGCCGTGGCGCGGTTTACCCAGCAGTGCAATTTTCGGCACCACCGATTTCGACACATCACCCATGCCCATCAACTCACCGGCCTTGCGGCGGATGGCTTCCATGCGTTTGAACAGCTCACGGTCAGCGTCGAGTTCGACGGCAGTCTCGTGTCCGGTCTTGCCGAAATCAGTTGCGCGCATCAGCACGCAGGGCATGGCGATGTCGACGCAGCTCACTTCGATGCCGTCGATTACGTCCAGCGCTTTGCCGGTGGGCAGCATTTTTTTAGTCGCCGCACCGATCGCGCTTTTGAAATTAATGCCCACGGGCGCCGCGGTGCCCGCCACGCCGTCGATGGCGGCATCGCCTTCGTAGTTCACCACGCCGCCGGGCGTCTGCACGATGGCCTCGACCAGCGATTGGGTGTTGACGTTATAGATGCGCACTGGTGTTTCGCCAGGTTTGGCCGGCACCAGTCCGGCTTCGATGGCGTACGGGCCCACGGCGACCAGCATGTTGCCGCAGTTGGGTTTGGTATCCACGCGCTTCTCATTGATTTCCACTTGCGCGAACAGATAATCGACATCGGCGTCGGGGCGCTGGGACTTGCTGATCATCGCGACCTTGCTGGTCACCGAATGCGAACCGCCGATGCCGTCGACCTGGATTTCGTGGGGTGAGCCCATGATGGCGAGCAGCACGGCGTCGCGGGTCGCGGTGTCTGCCGGCAGATCGTCGCGGAGCAGGAAAGGGCCGCGGGACGTGCCGCCGCGCATGATGGTGCAGGGGATTTTGGTTTGCATGCTGAACTCCTGGCTGCCCGCGGCAGCAACACTGACAGATGGCCCCGCAATTATAGTGCGGGAGCGCGATACACTGGCTGCTTTGCGCAGGATTCCATGAAACTGTTTAAGGCCCGTGGTGATTGATCCCGGCCTGTCGCTGTACGCGCTGATCGTCGCCAACATCGTAATGGCGATCGCCTCGGCATTACAGGCTTCGATAGGCATCGGCATGGCGCTGCTGGCGCTGCCGTTTCTGGCGCTGCTCGATCCGCGGCTGGTGCCGGGCCCCATGTTGCTGGCGGGCGCCGCGCTGACACTGATCTCCGCTGTGCGCGAATGGCAGACCGTCAATGTCAGGCATTTCAGTTTTTCGCTGCTGGGGCTGATGTTAGGCACCGCTGTTGGTGCTGTTGCTCTCAGCATGGTCAATACGGCCTACATGAACAAGGTGTTTGCACTGGCGATACTGCTGGCGGTGCTGCTGAGTGTTACGCGCCTGCACATACGGGTCACGTCACCGGCGCTGTTTGCGGGCAGCTGCGTTTCCGGCGTGATGGGCACCATGGCGGGCATCCACGGGCCGCCGCTGGCGATTGTGCTGCAACATGCCGATCCGGGCCAGGCGCGGGCGATGATGGGCGCGCTGTTTTTTATTGCTTATCTGACTTCTGTGGCTGCGTTGTATGCGGTGGATCTTTTTGGGTTCGTGCATCTGCAGCTGGCGGCGGGATTGCTGCCGGGGGTTTTGGTTGGGGCGTTTGCTGCGCGGTGGCTGGCGGGGTTTGTTAATCGGGCGCGGATGCGGATGGCGATATTGGTGGTTTCTGGGGTTAGTGCGGTGGTGATGTTGTTGAATTGATTTGTTGTTGCAGTGATTTTGTGGAGCGTGGAGAAAAAACACCGTTCGCCCCTGATCGTGTGAATAACTACCGTTCGCCCTGAGCTTGTCGAAGGGTGAACCGCAGCTTTTCAGGAAGCGTTTGTGCTTCAAAAGAAGGCGGACCCTGCTTCGCCGCCCTTCGGGTTCCCTGCGTTGCTCGCACAGTGCTCGCCGACTGCCCCCGGCCGCGCTGCGCTACTCGGCGGCTCAGAAGGGGGTTACAGCAAGTTTTTACTAACGTTCCGCTTCAGGCGCGCGCCGCAGTTGGCGCGTCGCCCTGCGAGCGGATGTTAGTTCGCGACGGTAGTAACTCCTGCCTCACGAGACGATATCCGACCGCGAAGCGCGCCCCGTGATGTTCCTCCCACGCTACGTTTGTACGAAATGTCACAACTACAGGTTTGTCACTGGTAGATGGTCGCTCACGTTGGATTTCAACAATCACTCGTTCTTGCGTCAATACGTCCGCAATGCCGCAGAAGGTGATTTCGATAACGAGCGCGCTCTCTTTTACACGGGCGCAGGTTGACTTTCCGTGTGCCACCTCCTTTACGAAGTCAAAGCCCGCAGGTGTCGGTAGCCCGGTCTTGTGGTCGACAAGGGTGAGCAAATACCACCATAAGAATGGTATGGAAACCAACGCGAAGATGATAGCTTGCACGACGCCGGCGCCAGATTTGCTGCGATTTCTAACCAGAAACCCTACGACGGCACCAATGCCCAGAGCACACACAAGAATTAAGAGCCAGAGGGCCCTGTCATCCAAAATCCATTTCCACAGTGCATACCTCATATACGGCATGGCGTTGGCGCGAACTAACGTGGCGTTAACCAGCGCGCGTCGATGTTGCACGCGTCAGTGTTGAACAGCGGGTTGGACGCCTTCGCCACCTGTGCTAGCGAGAGTAGAATCATGTTCCGTTAGCCATGCTTCGAGGACGTCGAGTTGCGGTGCCCAAATGTTGTTGTATTCATTTTCGAAGACGACGAAGACGATCTTCATTAGTGATTCGTGCCTCTCCCCCCACATTGCTTCCCATTTATTCGAAAAGATTGTTTCGTGTTGTTGCGGATTCACGTCGGAATATCCAAAACAAACCCCTTCGTAGTTCGGGTGAGCACACTCCGAGAGCGTGGCGTAGACGCCGCTAATTCCGTCGTACTTTTTCTCGCAGTGCGCAAGCACAGTAGCGATATTCAATGAAGAGTGCTTGGTGGAGCCGTCACGAGAACCGAGAAGTAACTTTCGTGCCTTGTCTTCAAACTCGGTGAATGGAATGATTCCTTGCACTACATCCGCTGTGATCTGATTTAGGTGGATTAGTATCGCGATAGTCTCAAGCGCACTTCGAATGAGAATCCGGCTGCCGAGAACGTGCTTTGCCTTGTGCAGATGATGAGCTTGCGTGAGCAAGTCATGCGTTCTCCAAAAGACCGTCTCACGAAGCACGAGACTCCGATACGTGGCTTTCCATTTGTGTGCCGTCGGATTCCGCGCAAGCATCCCGCCGACGCTGACTGTCGGGCATAAAGAACTGCGCCAAGCGTCTAGGACTGTCTCGATGTCAGTCATAGGGCGTCTAACGTGGAGCCCAGCGGTACCGGAACGGCGTCCGCTGCGGCGCAAAGTTATGTGCCATTTCTATGACAGCTTGCTTGAGACTAAGCGGTTCAGGCTAATTCCAGACTCTGCTGCTTGGATGGCAAGAGTACGGTGAGTTTGCGGTGGTATGCGCACCATAAACTTTCCACTAAATGCCTTCGTCGCGATGGGTTCGGGCGCTATTTCGTGACTCTTACGCATGTCTGCGATGCATTCTTTCACGAGCCGGCGAATTCCTTGTAACGCCTTTTCCGGCGTTTTCTCCAAGCAGCTCAAGCTCGGAAACTCCACGCATAGCCCAACGTGTTCTCCATCTTCTTCAGACCAGGTAACACGGTACGTATATCTGTCAATTTCTTTATTCATCATTTCTCTCCAGACGGTCGATAGCCAGCAGAACCTGGCGTACCTGATAGGGTTTTGCCTTAGCTCGGTCATTTTGAATATTGACACGAGGATCGCCTTGCCACGGGGTCTTGTAGATTCGGTGACTTGTGCCAGATTGCCTCGGCTTCCTGAAATATTTGTCGCAAACCTTACAAAGGTCATTGAAGCTGATCCCTTTCGGGTTTTGCCTCATCAGTTTGACGATATCGTCTACCGAAGCCATGGAATAGATAGTATCATTATTGGTACTACTCGGCAAGGAAGGGGATTAAGGTGAACGGCACGCGTCTAAGGCATATAACGTGAAATATAAGCCCTAAAAGGCGGATTTAAATCCGCTTTCAGGATTATGCGTCTGCCTGATTGCTCAGGCCGATCACCGATTTGTGCCGATACTTTCATGTCGTATCTGGATTGCATATGAACCGTGGGATATCAAGTCGGGTGCTTGATGTCGCGTTGCCTTAGCCCTTGATCGGCTTCACGCTCCCGCAATCGCTGGACACAAACTTGCCCTGCGCTTCCATGTTCATCTGTTCCGGCTTGCCTTTGCGCTGGCTGGTGGTGGTCATTTTCATCGAGTAGGACTCGGGGTTATGCATGGTTACTGTGCCTTCGCCGGTGGAGGGCGGGTTGGTGCAGGTGTATTTGAATTTGGTGGTGTTGCCGCTGCGTTGCAGTTGTTCCTGCTTGCAGTCGCCTTTTTGCGACGCAGGTGCTTCGTTGCGTGCGGCCATTTCCTTGGTCACACAGATACGCACGGCCATGCCGCCGCCTGCGCCAGGGGCCATGTTGACACCTTGTTTGGACATCATGTCCTGCATCATCTTGCGCTGTTCCGGTGGCATGGAGGCCATTTGCTTCTGCATCTCCGCCTGCGCTGCGGCCATTTGTGCGCCCTGTTCGCCGCCCATCTTGTTGTTGATTTCCCACAAGCCGGGTTTCATGGTCTGCGCGGCGACCGGGGTGGCCAGCAGTGCGCACGCGAGGATTCCTGCAACGGTTGTTCCCAGGGACTGGACTGCTGACAATTTACGCATGGTGGCTCCGATCAGTTGAGTGGTTGGGTTGTTGAATGCGGGTCTGGATGTGCGCATTCTAGCGCCGAATCCGGGTGGCGATAACGATTGGAATGGTTGTTGCCGCGCCCACATGTTGAGCGCTGGTGCCGGGCCACCGCCTGCCCGGATTCCGCGGTATTCTTCCGGTCGTCAGCCATGCCGCGCCCAGACGCGGCATTTAATTACACCGCATCCCCAGGAGAAGGCTTATGGCGCAGGCCGCCACCATTGCTGTTGCACAGAACGTTCCCGATCTCGGTTACCGCGTGGTGCCGGACATTTTCAAACTGCCGGAGGGCATGAACTTCGGGCCGTGTTCGGCGGTGGCGGTGCGCGCCAACGGCAATATCCTGGTGTTCAGCCGCAACGAACATGCGCTGATGGAGTTCAATCCGGAAGGCATGTATCTGCGTTCACTCGGTCGTGGCGTGTTCGACAATCCGCATGGCCTCAGGCTGGATGCCGAAGGCAACATCTGGACCACCGACACGGTGGCGCATATCGTCGTCAAGATGAATGCCGAAGGTCGCATCCTGATGGTGCTGGGTGTGAAGGGGCGCGCGACCGACTGGCATCAGGCGGGGCATCTGCGCTGTTTCAATGAACCCAACGACATCGCGTTCGGGGCCAAGGGCGAGTTTTATGTGAGCCAGGGCCACGGCAAGGGGGAGTCGCGGGTGATGAAGTTCGACGCCGACGGTACCTTCATCACGACCTGGGGCGGCGAAGGCAGCAAGCCGGGTGAATTCAAGCAGCCGCATGCGGTGATGGTGGATCGCGCAGGGCTGGTGTATATCGCCGACCGTTCCAACCAGCGCATCCAGGTGTTTGATGCCGACGGCAAATTCCTGCGCGAGAAGCAGCATCCGGGCACGCCCTGCGGGTTATGTCTGTGCCAAGACGGTAAACACATCATGATGGCGCATGGCCACGCAGGCCGGATCATGAAACTCGACATGGATCTGAATCTGCTCGCCGCCACCGGTGGTCAGGGCAAGGGCCCCAACCGTTATGGGGAGGCGCATTACCTCGCGCTGGATGCGCAGGACAACATTTATGTCGCAGATTCACTGAACTGGAACGTGCAGAAGCTGGGCAAGGCATAGATATACTATAAGTAATTGATTATATTGATATTTTTGTAAATCCGTGATGCCGGCGCAAGCCGTAATGAGGCTGGTGGGCTGAGTTAAGGACTCGCATGTCCAGGCTGTCGGGTACGTTTGATTACATCATCGTCGGCGCGGGCAGCGCCGGCTGCGTGCTGGCCAACCGGCTGTCGGCGGACCCGGATGTATCCGTGCTGCTGCTGGAAGCGGGCGGCCAGGACAACTGGCACTGGATACACATACCGGTTGGTTATCTGTATTGCATTGGCAATCCGCGCACCGACTGGTGTTACCAGACCGTGCCCGAAGCGGGGCTCAACGGCCGCGTGATCAATTATCCGCGCGGCCGCGTGCTCGGCGGTTCGTCGTCGATCAATGCGATGTTGTATCTGCGCGGTCAGGCGCGCGACTACGATGAATGGGCGCAGCTGACCGGCGACAGCAGCTGGGCGTGGCAGCATGTGCTGCCTACATTCATGGATGTCGAAGACCACTGGCGTGGCGCTGATGAAAAACACGGCGCCGGCGGCGAGTTGCGGGTGGAGGCGCCGCGCCTGCGCTGGGACATCCTCGAAGCCTTCAAAGCCGCGGCGGTCGAAACCGGCATACCGGAAACCGACGATTTCAACCGCGGCAACAATGAAGGCGTGTCGCGTTTTGAAGTGACGCAGAAAAACGGCGTGCGCTGGAGCGCGGCCAGGGCGTTTTTGCGGCCGGCGATGTCGCGGCCGAATCTCAAGGTGGTTACCGGTGCACTGGTCAAAAAGCTGCGGCTCGAGGGCAGACGTGTTACCGGTGTCGAATTTTTTCAGGGCAACGAAGAGTGTTTCGCCGCGGCGCGGCGCGAAACGATATTGTCTGCGGGTGCCATCGGCAGTCCGCAGATCCTGCAGCTCTCGGGCATCGGACCCGGCGCGTTATTGCAGCAGCACGGCATCCCGGTTGTGCATGAACTACCGGTGGGTGAAAACCTGCAGGACCATTTGCAATTGCGATTGTCATTCCGCATCCAGAATGCGCTGACGCTGAACACCATGCTCGATTCGTGGTGGGCCAAGGCGAAGATGGCGCTGGAATATGCCTTCAAACGCAGCGGTCCGCTGACCATGCCACCGTCGCAGGTGGGGGCGTTTGCCAAATCCGACCCGACGCAGGCGACGGCCAATGTCGAATACCACGTGCAGCCGATTTCGCTGGATCGTTTTGGTGTGCCGCCGCACAAGTTCCCGGCGTTCACCGCCAGCGTGTGCAACCTGCGGCCGACTTCGCGCGGCCATGTGCGCATCACCGCTGCCGATCCGCGCGCCTATCCGGCGATTGCGCCGAATTATCTGGCCACTGCCGAGGACCGTAAGGTGGCGGTAGATGCGATCCGCCTGACGCGACGCATCGTCAATGAATCGACTGCGCTGAAACCGCATCAACCCGAGGAATTTGTGCCGGGCCCCGAATTGCAGAGCGACGAAGAACTGATCCACGCCGCCGGCCAGATCGGCACCACGATTTTTCATCCAGTGGGCACCTGCAAAATGGGGCGGGACAACGACGCGACGGCGGTGGTCGATACGCAGTTGCGGGTGCGCGGCATCAGCGGGCTGCGCGTGATCGATGCGTCGGTGATGCCGACCATTACTTCCGGCAACACCAACGCGCCGACCATCATGATTGCCGAACGCGGCAGCCGCATGCTGCGTGCGGTGCAATAAGCGGTGGGGATTAATAACAAAGGAGTATTACCCATGAAGCATCCGTTACGCAGCATCGTTCCGGTCGTCGCATTGCTGGTTGCAGGCACAGTCCGCGCGCAAAGCGCATGGCAGCCCGAGCGCAACATCGAAATTGTTGTGGGTTCCAGCGCCGGCACTGGCACCGACCGCACGGCGCGGCTGATGCAGAAAATCTGGCAGGAACAGAAGGCCATACCGGTGACCAGCACGGTAATCAACAAACCGGGTGCCGGCGGTGCGGTGGCCTGGGCCTATATGGTGCCGAAAGCCGGTGACGGACATTTCCTGCAGGTCACGTCTTACAACCTGGTCACCAACCACATCACCGGCCGCAGCAAGTTGACCTACACCGATTTCACGCCGATTTCACTGCTGATCAGCGAATACATTGGCTTTGCGGTGAAACCAGATTCGCCGTTCAAGACCATAGCTGATCTGGCAAAGGCGCTGAAGGAAGACCCGGCTTCGGTGCCGATCGGTACTTCCAGCAGCGCCGGCGGCGCCAATCATATTGCCATAGGCCTGCTTGCCAAGGCGGCGGGGGCTGATGTCAAAAAACTGAAAGTGGTGATCTACACCGGTGGCGGCGAAGCGCTGGCCGGGGCGCTGGGCGGCCATGTCGTGGTGTGGGTCAATTCGGTATCGTCGATTGCCGCGCCGTACGCCGCGGGCATCATACGGCCGCTGGCGATTGCTTCGCCGCAGCGCTTGCCCGGTCCGCTGGCCAGCCTGCCGACAGTGATCGAAGCCGGACTGCCGGTGGTCGCCGACAACTGGCGGCTGGTGATCGCGCCCAAGGGTTTGAGCGCGCCGATGGTGAGCTACTGGGACAACGCCTTCAAGACGCTGGCGGCGAGCGAGGCGTGGAATCAGGAGCTGGAAAACGCGCGGATGTCGAACAGTTACCGCAACAGCGCCGACACCACGCGCTATATCGCGCAGCAGTACGGCGAGATCAAAGGCATGTTGACGGAACTGGGCCTGGCCAGGGCGGACCGTTAGTACCAAGCAGTTGCTGCATACCAAACGACTTTCGGTTAATATGCCGCCCGCGCGCCGTGATCAGTAAACAGGGGGGAGAAATATCGGCAAGCACGAATCTTGTGCACTGCAGCAATGCCGGGTGTCAACCAATCGGCTGTCTGCGCGTTTTCTTGCGGCAGTGGTGTCTTATTGCCACAGTCGCAACTTTCAACCTTGAGGAGCTTTAAATGAACAAACTGTTAGCCCTAATTATTGCCGCCGCGTTCGCTTTCACCAGCCTGGGCGCCATCGCCGCCAAACACGGTGACGGCATGAAAGACGAAATGAAAGTGGACTGCAAAGACAAGAAAAACGCAAAAGACAAAGCTTGCGCGAAGAAAAAAGAGAAGAAGTAATACTTCAGCTTCTCGATCAAAAGGCAGGGTTAATCCCCTGCCTTTTTTTGTACCTGTTTTTTGTATAGTTTGAGTGATGCGCCGGTCGATCATTATCACCATTGTTGTGCTCGGGAGTGTCCTGTCTGGCAGCGTGGCCTACGCCGCGCCTATCCGGCCGACCGATCCGTCGGTCGTGCTCGAACGCCTGCCCCTGAAGCGGGGTGATACACGGGCAGCCGAATTGGCCAAAGACCGCGCGCTGTTGGCCGCGCAGCCCGGCGATCCCGAATTGGCGCTGCGTGTGGCCGAACAGTATTTTGATCTTGCCAGCGCCGAGGGCGATCCGCGCTACATCGGTTACGCCCAGGCGGCACTCGCGCCGTGGGCTGCAGATCGCGGCGCACCTACCGACATCCTGTTCATGCGCGGCAAGCTGCTGCAATGGCGACATGATTTCAGGCCGGCACTGGAATTGTTCGGCCAGGTCCTGCAACGTGAGCCGGATCACTTTGATGCGCTGACCTGGCGCTCGGCAGTGCTGACAGTATTGGCTGACTACGAAGGCGCGCGCAGCGATTGCCGCGCGCTGAAAAAAACCAAAGGCGAACTCTTTTGGGGCAGTTGCCTCGCCTACGTCGACGGTCTGACGGGAAAAGCGGCGGCAGCGGAGCAGCGTCTCAACGGCTTGCTCGCGCGTCATGCCGATGCCAGTCCGGTTAATCGCCTGTGGTTGCTGACGCGATTGGCAGACCTGGCCGCCCGCCTTGGGCGTCCGGCTGATGCCGACCGATATTTCCAGCGCGCACTGGCGCTGGGCGTGACCAGCCAGTACCTGCTGGCGAATTATGGCGACTTCCTGATCGATGAAGGCCGCCCGGCCGAGGCCGTGGCACTGTTGCGGGACTGGAGTCGTTCGGACGTGCTGTTGCTGCGACTGACCTTTGCCGAGCAGATGCTGAACGCACCGGAATTCAAGGCGCATGCCGGTGCTTTGCGCGATCGTTTCGCTGCAGCCGCATTGCGTGGCGATACGCTGCACCAGCAGGAGGAATCGCGGTTTCTGTTGCGCGTGGAACGTAACGCCGGACGGGCGCTGGAACTGGCCGTCGCGAACTGGATCATCCAGCGCGAGGCTTATGACGCACGGATCCTGCTGGAAGCCGCAGTGGCCGCCGGTCGCCCCGATCAGGCGCAACCGGTGCTCGACTGGCTGGCCGCGTCGCACCATGAGGATCCGCATCTGACCGCGCTGGCGGACAAACTCAGGGCGAAGTCGGGACCATGATGCGTGCCATCGTCATTGCGGTGGTGCTGTTCTGCTGGGGCGCGGTTGCGCATGCGCACAAGCCCAGTGACAGTTACCTGATACTCAAGGTCAGTGACAGTCGCGTGGAGGGGCAATGGGACATCGCACTGCGCGATCTGGAATACGCCATCGGTCTCGATGCCAATGGCGACGGCGACATTACCTGGGGCGAACTGTCAGCCCGCCAGGGCGCAGTGGCTTCATATGCGCTGGCGCGTCTCAAGGTGGCGGTGCGCGGCGCGGCGTGCACGCTGCAGGCGACCGACCATCTGGTCGATCAGCACAGCGACGGCGCCTATGCCGTGCTGAGGTTCGCCGCGACCTGTCCGGAAGCAACAGGGCCGCTGACGGTCGGCTATACCTTGTTTTTCGATCTGGATCCCACGCATCGCGGACTGGCGCGCATCGAGTCCGCCGGCCTGACGCAGACCGCGGTGTTGTCGCCCGAGCGCCGGGAGCAGACCTTCGATCTCGCAGCCTCGTCGGTATGGCAGCAGATGTGGGCCTATGTGCGCGAAGGCGTCTGGCATATCTGGATCGGATTCGATCATGTGTTGTTCCTGCTGTCACTGCTGCTGCCCGCGGTATGGCTGCGCGTGGGACGTCAATGGCAGCCGGTGCTGCGATTTGCCACCGCATTCTGGGATGTGCTGCGGGTGGTCACGGCATTCACGGTGGCGCATTCGATCACGCTGAGCCTCGCCGCCCTGCAGGTGGTGTCACTGCCGTCGCGCCTGGTGGAGTCGGTGATCGCGGCGTCGGTGGTGTTGGCGGCATTGAATAACGTCTACCCGGTGGTCAGCACCGGACGCTGGATCATGGCCTTCAGTTTCGGGCTGATCCACGGATTCGGTTTTGCTTCGGTATTGGCTGACCTGGGTCTGCCGCGGGGATCCCTGGTCACGGCGCTGTTCGGCTTCAATGTCGGCGTCGAACTGGGTCAACTGGCGATCGTGGCTGTATTCCTGCCGGTGGCCTATGCCCTGCGCGCCACATGGTTCTACCGGCGCGTGATCTTTCTCGGCGGATCTGCCGCGGTGGTGGTGCTCGCGGGCGCCTGGTTGCTGGAGCGGGCGCTCAATATCCGGCTGCTCTCGTAGGCGGGCGCCAGGTGGCCCTGGGGCGGCGGTGACGCAGGGCGCATCACCGCCGGTGATGATGGTGGCTACTTCAGGCTGAGTTTGGCTTCCCTGGCGACCTGCTTCCATTGAATGATTTCGTCATGAATCTGTTTCTTGAACGCGGCCTGTGAAATCTTGACCGGCGTGGCGGCGTAGCTAAGCAGCCATTTTTTTGTTTCCTCTTCGTCGAGCACCGAGTTGATTTCCTTCAGCACGCGGGCCATGCGCGCTTTGGGCATGCCATGCGGTGCGGCATATCCCCACCAGATGGTGACGTCATATTCAGGAAAGCCCGACTCCGCGACGGTCGGCACATCCGGCACGACGGCGCTGCGTTCTGGCGAGCCCACCGCCAGCAGTTTCAAACGACCGGCGCGCACATGCGGCAGCGTCTGGGTCAACGAGCTGAACATGACCGGCATGTTGCCGGCGATCACATCGGTCATCGCCGGGTTGCCGCCCTTGTAGGGCACATGCACCATGCTGATCTTGGCTGCATTCTTGAACAGTTCGCCGCCGAAATGGTTGATGCCGCCGGTACCCGTGGAGGCGAAGCTCAGGGCTCCGGGTTTGGCCTTGGCTGCTGCGACCAGATCGGCCAGCTTCTGGTACGGGCCGGTCGGACTGACCACCATGCAGTTGGGTGCTGAGGCCATCAACGCGATCGGATCAAAGGATTTTTCGACGTCATAGGGCAGCGTTTTGCGGACTGCAGCGTTGAGCATCCACGACACGGACACGAACAGCAGCGTGTAACCATCGGCCGGCGCTTCCGCGGCCAGTTCGGCGCCAATGATGCCGCTGCCGCCGGGGCGATTGTCGATGACGAACTGTTGCCCCATCCGTTCACTGAGCTTGACGCCCATGTAGCGGCTCAATATGTCATTGCTGCCTCCGGGCGGGAACGGCACGATCACCCGGATCGGCCGATCGGGATAGGCCTCAGCGGCGGTTGAGAGGGCGGGGCTGCACAAGGCAGCAGCGCACACTGCGGCGCAGAGCAGACGCGGGATTGCTTTCATGTGGTTCTCCTCAGTTTGGCCATTTGTTGGTATGGCGCTATGGTTTTATCGAGGAGCGCCACCACGACGAATGGCACTGACAGTCGAGGGAATGAGTCCATATACCGGCGCTCCGGTCCAGAAAGTAACACAGAAGGCCACCCCATGGACGCAGATTTGTGTCGGGCATGTGCTTGGTGGCTGGCTGATAAGGCCAGGCTGGGGCTATGGGGGACGTTGCCCGGGCGGGGCCTGCCAGCGTCAGCCGTGGGTATCGCGACTGTCGCCGGGCGCCTGGTCGCGTTCAGTCATGCCGTAATCACGGATGACGCCGGCCACGCGCAGCCGGTAATCACGGAATACGCCGCCACGGCCCCGCACCTGCACGCTGCGGTGCTGCTCCAGCGTACGCCAGCGCTGGACTGCGGCTTCATCGCGAAACATCGACAGCGACAGGATCTTGCCCGGTTCGGTAAGACTTTCGAAACGTTCGATGGAAATAAAACCGTCCACCTGTTCCAGCAGCGGGCGCAGGCTGGCGGCCAGGTCCAGGTATTCCTGTTTGCGACCGTCTGCAGGCCAGACTTCAAAGATGACGGCGATCATCGCTCGATAATAAGGCTAGAACGCAAACTTTCGCAAACCGCCGTCGACCGGCAATACCGCGCCGGTGATGTAACCGGCGAGCGGTGACGACAGAAAAACCGCCAGCACGGCGAGTTCCTCGGGTTCGCCGTAGCGGCCGACCGGAATTTCCTTGGCCGATTGTTCAGCGCGGAATTCCGGTGAATATTTACGCAGTATCTGTTCGCTCATGATGCGTCCCGGCGGAATGCAGTTCACCGTGATGCCGTGTTTGCCGACGGCGCGCGACAGGCCCTTGGACCAGGCATGGATCGCGGCTTTTGCCGGCGTCGAGGCGAGCAGGGCATCGGGTTCCGACTTGCCGGAGATGTTGATGACGCGACCCCAGTTGTTGCCGACCATGTCGGGCAGCACGGCGTGGGTCAGCTGGCGCACACGGATGAAGTTCAGCGTCATCACACTGTCCCATTCTTCTTCGGGTGCATCTATGGGTATGGCCGGGCGGCTGCCACCGGCGCTGTTGATCAGGATGTCGACATGACCCAGCGCCTGGCGTGCGGCAGCGGCGAGTTGCAGCGGCGCGTCTTCTGCCATGACGTCGCATTCCACGATGGCCGGTGCAGTGCCGGCGGCGGCGGTGATTTCCTGCGCCAGCACGTCCAGCAGCTTGCGGCGCCGCGCGGCGATGCAGACTTTTACGCCCTCGGCAGCGAGTGCCTTGGCGATGGCGCGGCCTATGCCCTGGCTGGCGCCGGTGACGAGTGCGGTTTTGTTTTTCAGTTGCAGGTCCATGACGTATTCCTGAAGATCAGTGGTGGTTTTCTCTGTGCACCCCTCAAGGGGGTATCGAGATGCTCTGTGGCTGAAGGGGTTTCAGCCTTTGAACCAGGTCTTCCACGCAATCCACAGCTTGCGCACTGGGGTCAGCGAAGTGCGGTGGGTCAGCACGCGGCAGCCGTCGTCGCGAATTTCCTCCAGCAGCGTGCGGTAGATCCCCGCCATGATCAGGCCGGGCAGTTGGGTTTTGCGGTCTGCGGCGGGCAGCTTGGCGTAAGCCTGTGCGTAGATGGCCAGTGCGCGGTCGACCTGCAGCATGATCAGTTGCCGGAAAGCTTCGCTGTCCTGGCGGTGCACGATCTGCGCGGCGTCGATGCCGGCCTTGGCCAGTTCATCGAGCGGCAGGTATACGCGGTTGCGCTGCGCGTCTTCACCGACGTCGCGGAGGATGTTGGTCAGCTGGAAGGCAAGGCCGAGGTCTGCCGCGTAGTCCAGTGTCTGTGGATCGGTGTAACCGAATATGCGTGCCGACATCAGGCCGACTATGCCGGCCACTCGGTGGCAGTAGGTCTGCAGCGTGGCAAAGTCGGGATAACGGTTGTATTCGAGGTCCATCGCCATGCCTTCGATGACCGTCACCAGTTGCTCCTCGGTAATTTCGTAGGGCTGGATGACATCGGCGAGCGCCTGGGTAACCGGATGCTGCGGCTTGCCGGCATAAAGCCGGGCGACTTCATCGCGCCACCAGGCCAGTTTGGTGCGGGCCACGCCGGGATCGGTGCATTCGTCGACGACGTCATCCACTTCGCGGCAATAGGCATAAAGCGCGGTGATCGCGCGCCGACGTTCCGGCGACAGGAACATGAAACTGTAATAGAAACTTGAGCCGCTGGCGGCGGCCTTGTCCTGGCAGTATTGGTGGGGATCTTTCATTTAATTCACGCTGACCAGTGACTTGAGCAGCATCAGCGCCCAGTCCGGCTTTTTTAATATCGGGCGCCGGCGGAACACATCGCCCTGGACCGCGGCGATTTTGGTCAGGATGCGATCGCCGCCGGCGATGATCATGCGCATTTCCAGGCCGATGCGCCCCTTGAGTATGCGGCCCAGCGGTTTGCCCGAGTACAGCAGGTCGCGGGTGCGGTTGATCTGGAACTCCATGAAGGACGGCCAGGCGCCGCTGCTGTCTGCGCCGGCAATCTGTGCTTCAGTGATGGCATGCTGCTGCATTTCGTCCTGCGGGAAATAGATGCGGTTTTTCTGCCAGTCGATGGCGACATCCTGCCAGAAATTGATCAATTGCAGGCTGGTGCAGATGGCATTCGAATATTGCAGGTTCTGTTCGGTGGCGGCGCCATACAGCACCAGCAGCAGGCGGCCAATGGGATCGGCAGAGCGGTGGCAGTAATCGAGCACCTCGGTGTAATTGGCGTACCGCTTCTTGGCGACGTCCTGCGCAAACGCCGACAGCAGGTCGTGAAAGGCGGCCAGCGGCAAATCATGCTCGCGGATGACGGCGGCCAGATCGCCAAACCAGGGGATGGCGGGCGGCTCGCCGCGTTCGATGCGCTCCAGTTCCCGGCTGAAACCGGCTATCTGTGCCAGACGCTGCGCGTCCGGCGCGTCACCTTCGTCGGCGAAGTCATCAGATTCGCGCGCGAAACGGTAGATCAGTGCGATGGGCCGCCGCAGACGGGGCGGCAGCAGGATCGAGGCAACCGGGAAATTTTCGTAGTGGTCGACAGCCACGGGGTCCGGAAAATAGAGTTCCATCAAAGGCTTGGCGTATTTTTGTAGTGCATTAGCCAGCCTGAGGCCATGTCGCTAAAGCGAGGATTATATTACAATCAAGGGGTTGCAAAAGACGACAACGCTGGTGGCAGCATCCCCGGAGCGCCGTACTGACGATGTTGCAGCGCGAAAGTGGCGGAATTGGTAGACGCACCAGATTTAGGTTCTGGCGCCGAAAGGCGTGTGGGTTCGAGTCCCTCCTTTCGCACCAGAAGACAGCGCGTACCGGGCAGTGACGATTAACACAACAGGGAATACTTGATGCAAGCGAATTTGGAAACGCTGGACAGCCTCCAGCGCAAACTGAACATTGCGGTGCCGATGGCGGAAATCGAAGGTGAAGTCGAGTCACGTCTGAAAAAACTCACCCGCACCGTAAAAATGGCCGGATTCCGGCCCGGCAAAGTGCCATTCAAGGTAGTGGCCCAGCAATACGGAATGCAGGTGCGCCAGGAAGTGCTGGGCGATACGCTGCAGAAAACTTTTGGTGATGCTGTCCGCGAACAGAATCTGCGCGTGGCCGGTTATCCGAAATTTGATGCGGCGCCACCAGCGGACGGTGACAACGAATTCAATTACAGCGCAACGTTCGAGGTTTATCCCGAAGTTTTAGTCGGCGATGTGGCGAAATCCACGGTGGCGCGCTCGACACTCGAAGTGACGGATGCCGACGTCGACAAGACGCTGGAAATCATGCGCAAGCAGCGCGTCAGCTACGAGACTGCAGAGCGCGCGGCGGAAAACGGTGATCGCGTGACCATGGATTACCGCGGCACCATAGACGGCGTCGAGTTTTCCGGCGGTGCGGCGCAGGGGCAGAGCGTGGTGCTCGGCGAAGGCCGCTTCCTGCCAGAATTCGAGAAACAGCTGCCGGGCATGAAGGCGGGCGAGCAGAAGAGTTTTGAACTCAAGTTCCCTGATGACTACGCGGGCAAGGATGTGGCCGGCAAGACAGCGGTGTTCGAGGTCACGGTCAAGGCAGTGGCTTTGCCGAAGTTGCCTGCGGTGGACGCTGAATTCGCCAAGAGCCTGGGCGTTGAGGATGGTGACCAGGCCAAGATGCGCGCCGACATCCGCGGCAACCTGGAGCGCGAGGTCAAGGCGCGGCTGAAAGCACGGGTCAAGGATCAGGTCATGGATGCCTTGCTGTCAGTGACCAGCATCGAAGTGCCGAAAGCACTGGTCGAAATGGAAATCGAGCGGCTGCAGGGCCAGGCGCGCCAGGATCTCGCTTCCCGCGGCATCCCGGTGAGCGACGACATGCCGCTGCCGGCAGACATGTTCGAGAAACAGGCGCAGCGCCGCGTCAGCCTCGGGCTGATCCTTGGCGAAGTGGTGCAGGCGCAGAAATTGCACGCCAAGCCCGAGCAGGTCCGCGCCGCGGTGGAAGAGCAGGCGCAAAGTTACGAGCATCCGCAGGAAGTGGTGAAATGGTTCTACCAGTCGCAGGAGCGGCTGCGCGATATCGAAGGCATGGTGCTCGAGGAAAATGTGGTGAACTGGGCGCTGGCGACGGCGAAAGTCGAAGACAAGGCCATAACGTTTGATGAATTGATGGGGAATCCGAAATGAGGCCTTACAGCGAGTCGCAGGCAATGATGGAACCGCAAAGCCTGGGCCTGATCCCGATGGTGATCGAGCAGAGCGGTCGCGGTGAGCGCGCCTATGACATTTACTCGCGCCTGCTGAAGGAGCGCGTGGTGTTTCTGGTGGGGCCGGTCAATGAATCGACCGCCAACGTCATCGTGGCGCAGCTGCTTTACCTGGAATCCGAAAATCCGGACAAGGACATTTCGTTCTATATCAATTCGCCCGGCGGTTCGGTATCCGCGGGGCTGGCTATTTACGACACCATGCAGTTCATCAAGCCGGATGTGTCCACGTTGTGCATGGGCCAAGCGGCCAGCATGGGTGCGCTGCTGCTGGCGGCGGGCGCCAATGGCAAGCGTTTCTGTCTGCCGAACTCCCGGGTCATGATTCACCAACCAATGGGCGGTTTCCAGGGGCAGGCTTCGGACATTGAAATTCATGCCAAGGAAATCCTGTTCCTCAAGGGCCGGCTGAACGAGATCATGGCCAAACATTCGGGCCAGAAAATCGACGTCGTCGAAAAGGATACCGACCGGGACAACTTCCTTTCCGGTGATCAGGCGGTAAACTACGGCCTGGTGGACAAGGTGCTGGTCAGCCGGGCGGATACCGCCGGGGTGGCCAAATAAGTCCGGTAACAGGTCAATTGGGCAGGAACGTGGGTGTTACGGGCGGAATTTCCGCCGTGGCGCGCGGTCACAGGTTAACAGTGAACAAAGGGTTGCAGGCATGACCGAAAAAGTCAGCGGTGAAAAGCTGCTCTACTGCTCGTTCTGCGGCAAGAGTCAGCACGAGGTGCGCAAGCTCATTGCGGGGCCGTCCGTGTTCATTTGCGACGAGTGCATCGCGCTGTGCAACGACATCATTCGTGAAGAAACCCAGGGCGATCAGGCCGGCAAGGGTGCCAAGTCGGACCTGCCGGTGCCGCATGAAATCCGCGACATACTCAACGAATACGTGATTGGCCAGGACGTTGCCAAGCGCATCCTGTCGGTTGCGGTTTACAACCATTACAAGCGCCTGCGTAATGTTTCGAAAGCCGACGACGTCGAGCTGGCGAAGTCGAACATCCTGCTGGTCGGGCCGACCGGCTCGGGCAAAACCCTGCTGGCGCAGACGCTGGCGCGGCTGCTCAATGTGCCGTTTGTGATGGCTGATGCGACGACGCTGACCGAGGCCGGATATGTCGGCGAGGATGTCGAGAACATCATCCAGAAGCTGCTGCAGAAATGCGACTACGATGTCGAGAAGGCGCAGCGCGGCATCGTCTATATCGACGAAATCGACAAGATTTCACGCAAGTCCGACAACCCTTCGATTACCCGCGACGTGTCGGGCGAGGGCGTGCAGCAGGCGCTGCTGAAGCTGATCGAAGGCACCATTGCTTCGGTGCCGCCGCAGGGCGGGCGCAAACATCCGAACCAGGAGTTTGTGCAAGTCGATACCACCAACATCCTGTTCGTTTGCGGCGGCGCTTTTGACGGCCTCGAAAAAATCATTCGTGCGCGTTCGGAGAAGAGCGGCATCGGTTTCGGTGCGGATGTCAGCAGCAAGGAGAACCGGAAAGATATCGCCATGGTGCTGCGCGATGTGCAGCCCGAGGACCTGATCAAATTCGGGCTTATTCCGGAGTTTGTCGGCCGCCTGCCGGTGGTGGCGACGCTGTCAGAACTCGACGAAGTGGCTTTGATCGAGATCCTGACGCAGCCGAAGAATGCCTTGCTCAAGCAGTTCCAGAAAATGTTCAGCATGGAAGGCGTCGAGCTGGAAGTGCGCGACGCGGCACTACGCGCGATCGCGCGCAAGGCACTGGCGCGCAAGACCGGCGCCCGCGGGCTGCGCTCGATACTCGAGCACACGCTGCTGAACACCATGTTCGACCTGCCGTCGCTGGAAAATGTCGTCAAGGTGGCTGTTGACGAGAGCACGATTACCAGTGACGCACCTCCGCTGCTGATCTACTCGGACCAGCTCAAAGTTGCCGGATCTACCGTCTGACGGATTACGGCACTTGGTGGTCCGGTGTCCGGCGGTGGACGGCGCGGCGAGCGATTGCGCTGCGCCTCGCGGCCTGTCCGTCTGGTGTATTTGCGGCCGGGCTTGATTTGCTTTGTAATGCCCCAAACTGCTTTCATGTTCTCTATCTCAGGTGAAACCAATGAATGACCAAACATCCAATGAAAACAGCAAGTTGGAGATGCCGCTCCTCCCGTTAAGGGATGTCGTGGTGTTCCCGCACATGGTCATTCCGCTGTTCGTGGGACGACCCAAATCGATCAAGGCGCTGGAAACGGCGATGGAAGCCGGCAAAAGCATCGTATTGGTGGCGCAGAAGTCCGCCGCCAAAGATGAGCCTGCGCCGGAAGACCTCTACGACATCGGCAGCATCGCCACCATCCTGCAGATGCTCAAACTGCCCGACGGCACAGTCAAAGTGCTGGTCGAAGGCAGCCAGCGCGCGCATATCCACAGCATTGAAGACGTCAAAACCCACTTTACGGTTCAAGTCACGCCGATTGAGAGCGACCAGGCCACGGATCACGAGACCGAGGCCATGCGGCGCACGATGATCCAGCAGTTCGACCAGTACGTGAAGCTGAACAAGAAGATCCCGCCGGAAATCCTGACTTCACTGGCCGGCATCGACGAAGCGGGCCGCCTGGCAGACACCATAGCCGCGCACCTGCCGCTCAAGCTCGAGCAGAAGCAGGAAGTGCTGGAAATGGTCGGCGTCAAACAGCGTCTCGATCATCTGCTCAAGGTAGTCGAGGGCGAACTCGACATCCTACAGGTCGAGAAACGCATCCGCGGCCGCGTCAAGCGCCAGATGGAAAAAAGCCAGCGCGAGTATTACCTGAACGAACAGGTCAAGGCCATCCAGAAGGAACTGGGTGAAACCGAAGAGGGCGCGGATATCGACGGGGTCGAGAAGAAAATCAAGGCTGCGCGCATGCCCAAGGAAGCGCGCAAGAAGGCTGATGCGGAGCTGAAGAAACTCAAGCTGATGTCACCGATGTCGGCGGAAGCGACCGTGGTGCGCAATTACATCGACGTGCTAATCGGGCTGCCGTGGCGCAAAAAGAGCAAGATCAGCACCGACCTCAACGGCGCGGAAAAAATCCTCGACGAGGATCACTACGGACTGGAGAAGGTCAAGGAACGCATCGTTGAATATCTGGCCGTGCAGCAGCGCGTCGAAAAGCTGAAGGCGCCCATCCTGTGCCTGGTCGGCGCACCCGGCGTGGGCAAGACCTCGCTGGGCCAATCGATTGCGCGGGCGACCAACCGCAAATTCATCCGCATGTCGCTGGGTGGCGTGCGTGACGAGGCGGAAATCCGCGGCCATCGCCGCACTTACATCGGTTCCATGCCCGGCAAGATCCTCCAGAACATGGCCAAGGTGGGCGTTCGTAACCCGTTGTTTTTATTGGATGAAGTGGACAAGATGGGTATGGATTTCCGGGGCGACCCGGCGTCCGCGCTGCTTGAGGTGCTGGATCCCGAGCAGAACCACACCTTTGTCGACCACTATGCCGAGGTCGAGTATGACCTGTCTGACGTGATGTTCGTCGCGACCGCGAATACGTTGAACATTCCGCCGGCGCTGCTCGACCGCATGGAAGTCATCCGGTTGTCGGGTTATACCGAAGACGAAAAGATCCACATCGCCTTGCACCATCTGCTGACTAAAACCATGGAGAACCATGGCCTGAAAGCGGAGGAACTGGTGGTGTCGGAAAGTGCATTGCGCGACATGGTGCGTTACTACACGCGCGAGGCGGGTGTGCGTAGTCTGGATCGCGAGATCTCGAAAATCTGCCGCAAGGTGGTGAAAGAACTGGTCAGCAGCGGCAAGGAGCGCAAGATCACGGTAAGTTCGCGCAATCTGGAAAAGTACCTCGGTGTGCACCGTTATTCATTCGGCATTGCCGAGAAGAAAAACCAGATCGGCCAGGTCAATGGCCTGGCGTGGACCGAAGTCGGCGGTGAACTGCTGTCGATCGAGGCGGCTACTATGGCGGGCAAAGGCAAGATGACCACCACCGGCAAGCTCGGTGAAGTCATGCAGGAGTCGGTGCAGGCTGCCCTGTCGGTAGTGCGCAGCCGTTCGCAACGCCTGGGCATACACCCGGACTTCTACCAGAAGCTCGACATGCACATTCACTTGCCGGAAGGCGCGACGCCGAAAGACGGCCCCAGTGCCGGCATCGGTATTTGCTCGGCCATGGTGTCGGTGCTGACCGGTATACCGGTGCGCGCCGATGTGGCGATGACCGGTGAAATCACGCTGCGCGGCGAAGTGCTACCGATCGGCGGTCTGAAAGAGAAGCTGCTGGCGGCGCATCGCGGCGGCATCAAGACCGTGCTGATACCGGAAGAAAACGTCAAGGATCTGAAAGAGATTCCGGACAACGTGAAGAACAAGCTCGATATCCATCCGGTCAGGTGGATAGATCAGGTGTTGGAACTGGCGCTGGAGCGCAAGCCCGAAGCGCTGGCTGACGAGCAGAAACTTCCGGTGCCGCCTGCTGGCGACAACACGGCGCCTGCGGCCATCAAGCATTGAGCGGCAAATTGCTGGATATCGGTGGCGGGTTAGGCTAAAATCCGCCCCTTTGTTCCGGCAGGCCGGTCCGCCACAGAGTAATTGAGGCGCGGGTGCTTAGCTCAGCTGGTAGAGCGTCGCCCTTACAAGGCGAATGTCGGCGGTTCGATCCCGTCAGCACCCACCAAGCACAGGTATGCAGCACGGAGCAGTATCGTTCGCAGCAGCACGGTTTTGCAGTTATATGGAGTGGTAGTTCAGTTGGTTAGAATACCGGCCTGTCACGCCGGGGGTCGCGGGTTCGAGTCCCGTCCACTCCGCCAGCTATCGTAGAAAAGGCGAACTGCGTTCGCCTTTTTTCTTATGTGCGCCGACCAAGGTGCCAGTGTTGGAGGAAAACGATGTACGGAATCATGGAAAAACACCGCAAGAAGCTGATGCTTGCCATCTTCGTGGTGATCATCCCGCCCTTTGCTTTTTTCGGCATCGATTCGTATTTCGGCGGCGGCAGCGGCGACGCCAGTGTGGCGACCGTAGGCGGCTACAAGATCTCCCAATATGAATTCACGCGGTCGCTGCGCGAGCGTCAGGAAATGCTGCAGCGGGTGGCTGGCGATCGCGTTGATCCGGCGCTGATCGACAGTTCGGAACTGCGTTTCTCGGTGGTCGACAATCTGGTGCAGCAACGACTGCTGCTGGTGCGTGCGGGCAATACGGGCATGGTGGTTACTGACCGTCAGGTGCAGGAGGTCGTCGGCAACGTCGAAGCCTTCAAGGTGGACGGCAAGTTCTCTTATGAGCGTTACGAGGAACTGCTCAAGGCGCAGGGCCTGACGCCGTCCATATTTGAACAGCGCGTGCGCCAGGATCTGACGACGGATCATGTGATTCTGCCGTATACCGGTTCATCTTTCGTGTCGCGCGCCGAAGCGGCCAATCTGCTGCGCATCTCCGAGCAGCAGCGCGAGATCAGCCATTTCACGCTGACGCCTGACCGTTTTGTGTCGCAGGTGAAGCTGGATGCCGATGCGGTGAAAAAGTATTACGACAGCCACCAGGAAGAATTCCGCGTGCCCGAGCAAGTGCGGGTCGAATTCGTGGCGCTGAACACCGAGAACCTGAAGGGGCAGATCCAGTTGTCAGCAGCCGAGGTGCGCAAGGCCTACGACGAGAACACCAGCCGCTTCGCGGTCAAAGAAGCCCGTCGGGCCAGCCATATCCTGATTACGCCGGAAACCGGCGATGCTGCCGATGCCAAGAAAAAGGCGAAAGCCAAGGCGGATGAAGTGTATGCGCAGCTGCAAAAGAGTCCCAAGAGTTTTGCGGATCTGGCGAAGAAAAATCCGGGGGACCCGGGCTCTGCGGCCAAGGGCGGTGATCTCGGTTTCTTCGAGCGCGGATCGATGGTCAAGCCATTTGAGGATGCGGTGTTTTCGATGAAGGCGGGGGAAATTTCCCAGCCGGTGGAAACCGAGTTCGGTTATCACATCATTCGTCTGGATGCGGTGCGTGGCGGTGGGTCCAAGTCGTTCGAGGACGCGCGCGCTGAAATCGAGGCCGAGTTGAAGAAGCAGCGGGCCAGCCGCAAGTTTGCCGAACTGGCGGAAGCCTTCAGCAACACTCTGTTTGAGCAGTCCGACAGCCTCAAACCGGCGGCTGATCTAATCAAGGCTGAAATCCAGAAGAGCGACTGGATCACCCGTGCCGGTGCGGACAATGCGTTGCTGGGCAATCTCCGGTTGCTGCAGGCGATCTTTTCCGAGGACGTGCTGAGGAACAAACGCAACAGCGAAGCCATCGAAGCCGCGCCCGGCGTGCTGGTGGCAGCGCGGGTGCTTGAGCACAAACCGGCAACCATCCAGCCCTACGACCAGGTCAGTGGTGCGTTAACCAAGAAGCTCACGCTGCAGCAGGCGGGACAGCTGGCGGCGCAGGAAGGGCGAGCCCACCTGAGCGCATTGCGGGAAGGCAAGGAACCCCAGGCCAGCTGGAGCAAGCCGGAACTGGTCAGCCGTGGTGATCCCAAAGGTATCCCGGGCGAGGCGCTGCGCCAGGCATTCAAAGCGGATGTCAGTGGCAAACTGCCGGTTTATTCCGGCGGTGAAGCCAGTACGGGTTATACGCTGGTGCGTGTCAGCAAGGTGCAGGAATCGGCGGCTGATGCCAAAGACAAGCAGAACGCGATTGCGCAGACCCTGCGCCAGGTCGCCAGCCAGTCCGAACTCGCGGCCTATCTGGCCAGCCTGAGGCAGAAAACTGAAGTCAAGATTCGCCAGGACGCGATCGAGAAGAAGTAGGCTAAGCCGGCAGAATAAGGACTACCCGGCAAAAGTGGCCGGGACCTAAAAAGCGGCCGGCGGAAGAGTCAGAACTCCCGGCAGAAGCTAGCCGGGGCTGAAATCCAGTCCTAATTAGGAAGCCCGGCAACCGCGAAGGTGGTGCCGGGTTTTTTATTCCCCGCGCATGCCGCCAACGACGGTGCTGAATCCGCAGTCGACGTAGGTGATCTCGCCGGTAATGCCGGCAGCCAGATCGGACAACAGGAATGCGGCGGCATTGCCGACATCATCGGTGGTCACGTTGCGCCGCATCGGCGCATTGTCTTCGACGAATTTGAGAATCTTGCCGAAGCCGCCGATGCCCGCTGCAGCCAGCGTCTTGATCGGGCCTGCCGAGATACCATTGATGCGTATCCCCTGCGGGCCGAGGTTGCCAGCCAGATAACGCACACAAGCTTCCAGGCTGGCCTTGGCCAGTCCCATCACGTTGTAATTGGGCACGGTGCGCACGGCACCCAGATAGGTCAGCGTCAGCATGGCGCCGCGCCGGCCGGCCATCAGCGGCGCTGCACCCTTGGCCAGAGCAGCAAAGCTGTAGCTGCTGATGTCGTGGGCAGTGGCGAAGGCTTCGCGCGTCAGGCCGTCGAGTAATTCCCCCTTCAGTGCTTCGCGCGGTGCAAACGCAATCGAATGCAGCAGTCCGTCGAGGCCACCCCATTCGCTTTGCAGGCTGGCGAACAGTGCGGCAATCTGCTCGTCACTGGAGACGTCGCAGGGCAGCACCGGCACAGTGCCAAATTCGGCGGCGAGTTTGACCACGCGGTCCTTGATGTCCTCGCCCTGGTAAGTGAAAGCAAGCTGTGCGCCTTCGCGGCTCGCGGCTTTGGCTACGCCGTAGGCGATGGAGCGGTTGGACAACAAGCCGGTAATCAGGATTTTTTTGTCTTGCAGGAAAGCCATGGTACTCCCCGGGATGGTGATGCGCGACAGATGATGCGCGGGTGATGCAGAGCAGTCAGTGACCGATTATAACCAGAAGATGCCTTTGCCAATATCAGCTACACTGGCGCGCGATGTATTCCAAACAGCACGTAATCGGGCGCGTTATCAAGCACGTTGTTGTTGCGTTGCTGGTTGTGGCATCTGCGGCGGGTTGTGGCGACGCGGCGTGGAATGATCCTTATCCGGCGGGTGCGGCAGGTGACAATACGCTGTACACCTCGTTTACCGAACGTCCCAAGCACCTTGATCCGGTGCAATCCTATGCCGAAAACGAATATGCCTTCATCGCCAATATTTATCAGCCACCACTGCAGTACCACTACCTCAAGCGCCCGTACGAACTGATTCCGTTCGGCGCCGAGACGGTGCCGCAGCCGGTGTATCTCGATGCTGCCGGCAGGGCGCTGCCTGACAATGCGTCGGCGGCACGGGTGGCATTCAGCGAATACGTGATCCACATCAAAAAGGGCGTGCGCTACCAGCCACATCCGGCGCTGGCGGTGGATGATGCGGGCAAGCCGCGTTACCACGCGTTGAAAGCGGCCGATCTGCGCGGCGTCAACACGCTGGCAGATTTTAAATACACGGGCACCCGCGAACTGGTGGCTGCGGACTATGTGCACCAGATCAAGCGCCTGGCTCATCCGCGGCTGCATTCGCCGATCCTGCAGCTGATGACCGAATACGTGGTGGGCCTGAAGGAATTCGCGGATATGCTGGAAAAGGCCGCGGCGGCGCTGCCGGACGATGTCGCCATCGACCTGACCCGGTACGAGCTGGAAGGCGTGCGGGTCATCGACCGCCATAGTTATGCCGTGCGTGTGCGCGGCAAATACCCCCAGTTTGCCTACTGGCTGGCGATGCCTTTTTTCGCACCCGTGCCGCCGGAAGCCGATCGCTTTTATGACCAGCCCGGCATGGTGCAGAAGAACATCTCGCTCGACTGGTATCCCATAGGCAGCGGACCGTACATGCTGACCGTGAACAACCCGAACCGGCAGATGGTGCTGGAACGCAATCCGTATTACCAGGGAGAAACTTATCCGGATACCGGTGAACCCGATGATGCCGCAGCCGGGCTGCTGGCTGATGCCGGCAAGCCGCTGCCGTTCATTGACAAGGTGGTGTTCAGTCTGGAGAAGGAACAGATTCCGTACTGGAACAAGTTCCTGCAGGGTTATTACGATGCCTCCGGCATTGCTTCCGATACTTTTGACCAGGCGGTGCAGTTTTCGGGGCAGGGCGATGTGCGGCTGTCGGAAGACATGATACGGCGTGGCATCCGCCTGCAGACTTCACTGGCGACCAGCGTGTTTTATCTGGGCTTCAACATGCGCGATCCGGTGGTCGGCACGGTCGATGGCCGAAGCAGCGAACGAACGCGCAAACTGCGGTTGGCGATTTCGATCGCCGTCGATCAGGAAGAATTGATTTCGATATTCCAGAACGGCCGCGGCGTGCCGGCGCACGGGCCTATACCGCCGGGGATCTTCGGTTATCGGGAGGCTGATGCCGAGGGCATCAATCCCTATGTCTATGAATGGCGCGATGGCCGGGCGCAGCGCAGGAGCATTGCCCAGGCAAAGAAGCTGCTGGCCGAGGCGGGTTATCCCAACGGCCGCGATGCGAAGACCGGGCAACCGCTGCTGCTGCATCTGGATACCACTTCCACCGGGGCTGACAGCAAGGCGCGGCTCGACTGGTACATACGCCAGCTCGCAAAGCTGGGCGTGCAACTGGTGATTCGCGCCACCGATTTCAACCGGCTGCAGGACAAGCTGCGCCGCGGCACCGCGCAACTGTATTTCCTCGGCTGGAATGCCGATTATCCCGACCCCGAGAATTTCCTGTTCCTGCTGCACGGGCCGCAGGCGCGCGCGCGCACCCAGGGTGAAAATGCATCCAATTACCGGAATGCCGAATACGACCGCTTGTTTGATCGCGTGAAACATATGAACAATGGCGCGGAACGCCAAGCCATCATCGACCGCATGGTTGAAGTGCTGCGCCACGACGCGCCCTGGGTATGGAGTTATTTTCCCAAGGACTACACGCTGCATCATGCCTGGGTGCATAACCGCAAGCCCAACCAGATTGCCAACAACGGGCTCAAATATCAGCGCCTGAATCCGGATCTGCGCGCGGCAAAACGACGCGAGTGGAACCAGCCGGTGGTATGGCCGTTGCTGCTGATCGGCGCAGTGCTGGTGCTCAGCGTGCTGCCGGCGATTGTGGCATTCCGCCGTCGCGAACGGCGCACCGCAGTGGTGGAGCACTGATGAGCGCCTACATCGTCCGCCGGCTGATCTACGGCGTGTTTGTGTTGCTTGGCGTAAACGTGCTCACGTTTGCGCTGTTCTTTTTCGTTAATACGCCCGACGACATGGCGCGTGCACAACTCGGCTTGAAACGGGTGACGCCGGAGGCCGTGGCCAAGTGGAAACACGAGCGAGGTTATGATAAGCCATTGTTTATAAATGAAAAAATATCCGGTCTGGGACGTGTTACCGAGACCATATTTTTTGACAAGTCGATACGCCTGTTCGCTTTCCAGTTCGGTGCATCAGATCAGGGGCGCAATATCGGTTACGACATCAGCAGCCGCATGTGGCCCAGCCTCGCGGTGCAGGTGCCGGCCTTCGTGATCGGGCTCGCGGTCTACATCACGTTTGCGTTGCTGATGGCTTTTTTCCGCGCGACCTACATCGATTTCTGGGGCGTGGTGCTGTGTGTGCTGATGATGTCGATTTCAGCACTGTTCTACATCATTGGCGGCCAGTACGTGTTCGGCAAGCTGTGGAGCCTGGTGCCGATCTCGGGTTACGACAGCGGCTTTAACGCCATCAAGTTCCTGTTGCTGCCGGTGCTGATCGGCGTCATCAGCGGCATCGGCGGCAACGCGCGCTGGTACCGCACCATATTCCTCGAGGAGATCAACAAGGATTATGTGCGCACCGCGCGTGCCAAGGGGCTGTCGGAAACACGCGTGTTATTCCGTCATGTGTTGCAGAACGCGATGATCCCCATCCTCACCGGCGTGGTGGTGGTGATTCCGCTGCTGTTCTTGGGCGCGTTGATCACCGAATCCTTTTTCGGCATACCGGGGCTGGGCAGCTACACCATAGACGCCATCCGGCAGCAGGATTTTGCCATCGTGCGCGCGATGGTGTTCCTGGGCTCGGTGCTCTACATCATCGGCCTGATCCTCACCGACATTTCCTACACGCTGGTTGACCCACGGGTGCGTTTCTCATGATGCCGTTCCTGTTTGAATGGCTGTGGAGCGACCTGCTGGTGTGGCTGCTGGTGGCGGGTGTCTTCGGCCTGGTGTTTTATACGCGGGCGCGTCCGCATTTGCGCGCGCCATGGGCGCGGGTAGGCCGCAGCGCCAGTGGCATGTCCGCAGCCACGGTGCTTGCCATGTTTGTGCTGATCGGCCTGCTTGATTCCGTGCACTACCGGGCCGCGCTGCCACCGCAGGACGGCAAGGCGGCTTATGCCACGGAGGTCAGCAGCCTGCTGGATCGTGTGTTGGCGCCGTTGCGGTTGACCCGCGAAAAAACCTATTCGGCGCCGCTGGCTACCCATCTTTACGCCAAGGAAACCGTGCAAACCGCGGATGGCCGCGAGACCCGGCTCTATCCGCGGCTGCGCCACGGTGGCGCGCATCTGGCTGATCCGCAGGCCGACCGGGGGCGCGATATCGCGACTAGGGGATTTCACGGGTTGGCGCTGGTGCTGGTGCTATGGCTGGGTGCGGCGGTCGGTTTATGTGCCGTACGAACGCGGCGTACCGGAAGCGGCATGGAAGCCGCATGGCGCGACATCTGGCAGGGGCGGACTGCCGTGCCGTGGCGCGCCGTGTTGTGTGCGCTGGGCCTGTTGTGCCTGATCATCGGGCCAGTTGCGGCACTGGCGCCGAATTACCATGTGCTGGGCACCGACAAAGTGGGCCAGGATGTACTGTACCAGGCGTTAAAAAGCATACGCACCGGACTGGTCATCGGCACCCTCGCGACCATGGTGATGCTGCCGTTTGCGCTGGTGCTGGGTGTGATGGCGGGCTACTTCAAGGGCTGGATTGACGATGTCATCCAGTATTTTTACACCACGCTGTCGTCGATTCCCGGCGTGCTGCTGATCGCAGCGGCCGTGCTGATGATGCAGGTCTTCATCGAGCGGCATGCGGAGTGGTTTCCGACCACCGAGTTGCGCGCCGACGTGCGACTGCTGGCCTTGTGTGTGATCCTCGGCGTGACCAGCTGGACGGGGCTGTGCCGGCTGCTGCGCGGTGAGGCACTGAAGCTACGCGAGATGGAATACATCCAGGCGGCGCACGCCTTCGGCGTGTCGCACTGGCGCATCATGATGCGCCACCTGATGCCCAACGTGATGCACATCGTGATGATTGCGCTGGTCATGGATTTCAGCGGGCTGGTGCTGGCGGAAGCCGTATTGTCCTATGTCGGTGTCGGTGTTGATCCGTCGATGATCAGCTTCGGCACCATGATCAACAGCGCGCGCCTGGAAATGGCGCGTGAGCCCATGGTGTGGTGGTCGCTGGCCGCAGCCTTCATGTTCATGCTGACGCTGGTGCTGTCGGCCAACCTGTTTGCTGATGCAGTGCGCGATGCGTTTGATCCGCGGCTGATTATTTCTGGAGGGCGGGCATGAGCACGCCGCTGTTGCGCGTCGATAACCTGATCACGCAGATCCGCGGCGGCGCGACGCCGCTGCACGCAGTTGACGGCGTGTCTTTCGAAATAGCTGCCGGCGAGACTTACGCGCTGGTGGGTGAATCGGGTTGCGGCAAGTCGATGACCGCGCTGTCCATCATGCGCCTGCTGCCTGAAGCGGCCAGCATAGTCGGTGGTAGCGTCGAGCTGGGTGGCACCCAACTGCTGGCTTTGCCGGAATCGCAGATGCGCGATGTGCGCGGGCGGCGGGTGGCGATGATTTTCCAGGAACCGGGGCTGTCGCTGAACCCGGTGATGACGGTGGGCGCGCAGATTGCCGAAGCCGTGCGCAGCCACACCGATCTGGCCGGCACTGCTGTGGACGCCAGAGTGCTGGAATTGCTGGATGCGGTGCGCATGCCCGATGCGCGGCGGCGCATGAGCGAATATCCGTTCCAGATGTCGGGGGGCATGAAGCAGCGGGTGATGATTGCGATTGCGCTGGCCTGTGATCCGGAACTATTGATCGCCGATGAACCGACGACGGCGCTGGACGTCACGGTGCAGGCGCAGGTGCTGGATTTGCTGCGCGAACTGCAGCGTACCCGCAACATGGCCATGCTGTTGATCACCCACGATCTGGGCGTTGTGGCGCAAATGGCGCAACAGGTCGCCGTGATGTACGCCGGTGAAATCATCGAGTCGGCACCGGTGGCCACATTTTTTGCTGGACCGGCGCATCCGTACTCACGCAAGCTGTTTGAATCATTGCCGGATCGCGTGGGCCGCGATCGCGCGCTGGCTGCAATCCGCGGCACGGTGCCACCGCTGGGCCGGCAGTTCAAAGGCTGCCGTTTCGTCGAGCGTTGTGACCATGCGCTGGCGCATTGCACGGAGCGGATTCCGCAGTGGGAAGCGCTGCGCGACCAGCATCGCGTGAAATGCCATTTGTATGGCGAGGCAGGCGCGGGAATTCCGGTGGCGGTGGCGCAGGGCGCAGCGGCGACGCCGGCTGAGAGGCGGCCATGCACCGGCGCGGCATTGCTGCAGGTGACGGATCTGCAGGTGCATTTCCCCATTCATACCGGGTTGCTGCGGCGCGTGACCGGTCAGGTCAGGGCGGTGGACGGCGTAACGCTGGAAATTGCCGCCGGTCGCACCCTGGGGTTGGTCGGGGAATCCGGCTGCGGCAAGACGACCGTTGGCAAGGGCCTGCTGCGGCTGGTGGAGCCCACCGGTGGCCAGGTAATGTTCGACGGTGATAATTTTCTCGAACTGGACCGCGAGGCGCTGCGCGGCCGGCGTCGCCATGCGCAGATCATTTTTCAGGATCCCTATGCATCGCTGAATCCGCGCGTGCGCATCGGTGACGCGCTGGAGGAGGGCATGCTGGCACTGGAGGTCGGTGGGGACGCAGCAGGGCGTGAGGCGCATATTGATGCCCTGCTCGCCGAAGTCGGGCTGGAGCCCGCAATCAAGAGCCGTTATCCGCATGAATTTTCCGGCGGCCAGCGCCAGCGCATTGCCATTGCCCGTGCGCTGTCGGTTGAGCCGCAGTTGATCGTCTGCGACGAACCGACCAGTGCGCTCGATGTATCGGTGCAGGCACAGATACTCAATCTGCTCAAGCGCCTGCAGCGCGACAAGGGCCTGGCTTACCTGTTCATCAGCCACAACATGTCGGTCATTGAATATATGGCGGATGAAGTTGCGGTGATGTACCTGGGGCGGGTGGTGGAACGCGGCGCGGTTGAGGAAGTGCTGCGCGCGCCCAAACATCCATACACCCAGGCGTTGCTGTCGGCAGTGCCGGTGGCAGACCCGCAGGCGGTGCGGCCGGTGATCCGGCTGGAAGGGGATCTGCCGTCACCGGTGCGTCCACCGCAAGGCTGTCATTTTCATCCGCGGTGTGGGGCGGCCATGCCACGCTGCAGCAGCGAATTTCCGGATGCGCGCACCTTCAGCGCGTCGCATGCGGCGCGCTGCCATCTCTACGATTGAGGGTTCAGCGGTGGTTCTGTGCTGCGACCAGGTCTGCCCGATCTGATGCGGGAGGCTTGGTGCGTTTGGCGGGCGCGGCTTTTACTGCCTGCCGGGTGCTGGGCTTGGTGCTGCGCTTTGCATTTTTTCGGCGTGCAGCTTTATAAGCCCTGGGCAGCGATACTTTTGCGGCCGGCAGATCCGGCAGGTTGGGGGCGGCCCCGGCTTTGACCGGCACCAGCAGCGGCAGGCCGGCATGGAATGTTATGCGGCCACCGATGCCGTTGACCCGCTTCAGTTCAGCGACACTCATGCCGTACTTGGCGGCGATTTTTTCGGGCTTCTCCCCGCGTTTGATGGTGTGTGCCTGCCATGACACCAGCGGCTTGTCGTTGTTTTCGAGGTTGGCGTGGAAGGTGGCGACCCGATCGCGCGGCAGCACGATGGATTCCGAACTGCCTGCCTTGATCACGGCCTTGTTGTGCGCTGGATTGAGGAACTTGAATTCATCCAGCGGCATGCCCGCAAATTTGGCGGCGAGCTTGATGTCGATATGGCGCTTGATGGTGACGACTTCGAAATAAGGCTCGTTGGCTATGCTGGCGAGTTGGACGCCAAAACGTTCCGGGTCGGTGATGATGTTCTTGACGGCGATCAGCTTGGGCAGGTAGTTGCGGGTTTCTGACGGCATCGAGAGGCTGGAGTAATCGGCTGCGAGACCCTTGGCCTGGTTGCGCGCCACGGCGCGCGCGACTGCACCTTCGCCCCAGTTGTAGGAAGCCAGCGCCAATTCCCAGTCGCCGAATTGGGCGTGCAGTTTTTCCAGGTAATCGAGTGCCGCGCTGGTGGCGGCGATCACATCGCGCCGGCCGTCGTACCACCAGTTCTGGCGCAGGCCATAGAGTTTGCCGGTGGAGGGGATGAACTGCCACAGACCGGATGCATGGGCACTGGAATAGGCCTGCGGGTTGTAGGCAGATTCAATCATCGGCAGCAGCGCGATCTCGGCCGGCATCTTGCGGCGTTCGATTTCCTCGACGATATGAAACAAGTAGTGGCTGCTGCGCTCAACCATGCGTGCCAGATATTCCGGTTGCGCGGCGTAGTGATTTTCCCAGTCGTGGACTCGGTCATTGTCCAGCGCGGGCAGGACGAAACCGCTGCGGATGCGATCCCACAGGTCGCGCGGCGGGATGATCGCGGGTTCAGCGGGTGCGGGCGGTGCAATTTCCGATTTCGGTGCAGGCAGTGCAACCATCGCAGACGCTGCAGGTTCCGGCGACACTAACGGCTGCATTTGCTGCGCAACAGCGTCATCCTGCGCGGCTGGTTCAACGGGCAACTGGGCGCAGGCGGCAGCCAGCAGCAGCGTGGCGAGCAGGGCGCAGCGTATGGTTGATTTGATCATGCGTGCGGACTCCGATTGGATCGGTGAATCAAGGCAATATCATGCGCAAAATATGGCCGGATAGTAGTCGTGAGCCGCTACGATGTCAATATAAATAGTCCTTATAAATCAACTATTTATTGTGTCAATTGGAGGTGAGGCATGAAATTCGTGCGGAATGCCTTAAAAATTGTTTTTCCAGTCGCGGATTTCGGCGAGAACGCTGACCGGATCAGTCAGTTTTTTTGCGGCGCGGGTGCTGGCGCTGAGCACGACGCCTGGTTCAGACACGCGCAGAAACGGGTTGGTGGCTTTTTCCTGGGCAATCGTGGAAGGCAGCGTCGGTTGGTCCTTCGCGCGCAGCGCCTGCGCTTGTTGTTCCAGTTCGGGCAACCTGCGGTTGTCGGGTTCAGCTGCCCGCGCGAACTTGATATTGGCCAGCGTGTATTCGTGCCCGCAATAAACGCGGGTGTCGTCGGGCAACTGCGCGAGCCGCGTCAGTGAGTCGTGCATCTGGCGCGGCGTGCCTTCGAACAGGCGACCGCAGCCGGCCGCGAACAAGGTGTCGCCGCAGAACAGCATGCCGCCGCCGTGAAAGGCGATGTGCGAGCGGGTGTGTCCCGGTATCTCCAGCGTTTCCATGTCGATGTTGAAATACGGCAGCACACAGTGCTGGCCGTCGGCCATGCGATCGGTGACTTCGGGTATGCGCTCATCGTGGGGGCCGAACACCGGCACCCGGGTGTGTGCGAGCAGCGCAGCATTGCCGCCGACATGGTCAGCATGGTGATGGGTGTTGAGGATCGCGACCAGCTTCAGTTTTTCGCGGGCGAGGTATTCAAGCACCGGCGCGGCATCACCGGGATCGACAACTGCGGCATGGCCGGCATCGCGGATGGTCCAGATGTAATTGTCGGAGAACGCGCGCAACGGTATAACTTCATAATTCGCCATCTCTTGCTCCATGCTGATCGGTGACCGATTATTTGATTTAAACTCGCCACATGTCAATTGCAGCTGCAGGCCTTTCCGCGACGCAGTGGCTGGCGAGTCCGCCCGGCTGCTATCTGCTCGCGCGCGAGCAGGCTTACTTCGACAATGCCGTTACGGACATTTTCGGCTATCACGCGCTGCAACTCGGCCTGGAGCAGATTGATCTGCTGCGGGCGAGCCGCATCCCGCTGCGCGTGCATGCAGGCATGCAGGAGGGCGTTGGACTACGTGCGGATTTTCGCGATCTGCCTGTTGCCTCCAACAGCGTGGACCTGATGGTGCTGCCGCATACATTGGAGTTCTCCGAAAATCCGCATCAGGTTGTGCGCGAAGTGGCGCGGGTGCTGCGGCCCGAAGGCCATGTCATCATCGCCGGCTTTAATCCGCTGAGTTTGTGGGGACTGCGCCGCAGTGTCGGCAGCCGGGGCGAATTTCCGTGGAACGGCCATTTCATCCGCCTGCCGCGGATCAAGGACTGGCTGGCACTGCTCGGCCTGGAAATCGTCGCCGGTTCCATGGCCTGTTATGCGCCGCCGTGCACCGAGCAGAAGTGGCTGGACCGGTTCGATTTCATGGAAAAGGCCGGTGACCGCTGGTGGCCGATAGCCGGCGGCGTGTTTTTTCTGCAAGCCGTCAAGCGTGTGCGAGGTATGCGACTGATCATGCCGAAGTGGAATGAGCGCGCTTCGCCGAAAAAGAATCTTGCCTCGGTGCCTGAGCGCGTGCGGGACGACGACGCTGCGGCCGCGAAGACGCGTATCCAAGGAATGACGTGAAAATGGATGGCATGAAAATGAGTGACGTGGCGACTAATGGCGTGATCGAGGTTTTCACCGATGGAGCCTGCAAGGGCAATCCGGGTGTCGGCGGCTGGGGTGCCTTGCTCAATGCGGGCGGCAAGACGCGTGAACTCTACGGCGGGGAAGTGCAGACCACCAACAACCGCATGGAAATGACTGCAGTGATCCGAGCGCTGGAGGCGCTGCAGTGTCGCTGCAGCGTGCGCTTGCATACGGATTCCAAATACGTGCAGCTGGGCATATCGGAGTGGATCCATTCCTGGAAAAAACGCGGTTGGAAAACCGCCGACAAAAAACCGGTGAAAAACGAGGACCTGTGGCGTCGCCTGGATGAACTCGCCGCGCAGCACGACATCGAGTGGCTGTGGGTCAAGGGCCATGCCGGGCACGAGGGCAATGAACGTGCCGATGTGCTGGCCAACATGGGCGTCGACAGCGTTAAGCCGGGGTGGGCCGCCTGATGGCAGAGCGGCAGATTGTCCTGGATACCGAGACCACCGGCCTGGATCCCAAGCTGGGGCATCGCATCATTGAGGTCGCCGGTGTTGAACTAATCAACCGCCGGCTGAGCGGCAAACACTTCCACCGCTACGTCAACCCCGGCCGCGACAGCGACGAGGGTGCGCTGCAGGTGCACGGATTGACCACGGAATTTCTCAGCGACAAACCAAAGTTCGGTGAAATTGCCGATGAATTCCTGGAATACGTCAGTGGCGCCGAATTGATCATCCACAATGCATCGTTTGACGTCGGTTTCCTGGATGCCGAACTCGCGCTGGTGCGCCGCAAGAAACTCATCACTTTTTGTCCCAGTGTCATCGATACGCTGCGCATGGCGAAGGATCTGCATCCGGGCAAACGCAACGGCCTGGATTCCTTGTGCGATCGTTATCAGATCGACAATTCGGCGCGCACCCTGCACGGCGCGCTGCTCGATGCGGAACTGCTGGCGGAAGTTTATTTGTCGATGACCCGCGGGCAGGAAAGCCTGATGATCGAGGCCGATGAAACAAATGCTGCTGCAGGTGCAGTCGGCTTTACGCGTGGTGATTTAAAGCTCACCGTGGTGCAGGCCAATCCTGAAGAGCTGGCCGCCCACGAATCGCAGCTGGGGGAAATCGACGAGGTCAGCGGCGGCGCGTTGTGGCGTCGGCAGTCTTCCTGATTTTTAGATCTGAACGGCCGCGGCTGGAATGCGCCGCGGCTTGAGGCGCGTCAGACGGCTGTCAGCGCAAGCAGCTGATTGAAGGCATCTTCAAACAGTTTGAGGCCTTCGCTCTGCAACTCCTCTCCGATGGCATCCATGTCTATGCCCAAGCGCTGCAATGCCGCAAACTGTTCGTGCGCACTTTCGATGTCTTTCTCCAGCGTGGCTTCGGCCTTGCCGTGTTCCCGGAATGCGGCCAGCGTGGCGTCGGGGAGGGTGTTGACCGTCTGTGGACCGATCAGCGACTCCACATAAAGTACGTCGCTGTAGGCCGGGTTCTTGGTGCCGGTGCTGGCCCACAGCATGGCCTGCGGCCGGACGCCGCGTTTGGCGAGTGCTCCGAATGCCGTTTCAGCATAGGTTTCCCGATAGTACTGATACGCAAGTTTGGCCAGCGCTACTCCGGATCGTCCGCGCATCTGCAATGCGTCACCGCCTATGGTTTCAAGGCGCTTGTCGAGCAGCGTATCGACGCGACTGAGGAACAGGCTGGCCACTGACTTGACCTTGCGGGCGTCGCCGCCGCCATCGACATGGCGGGTGATGCCGCGCAGATAGGCGTGTGCGACCTCGTGCACATGGCGCAATGAAAACATCAGCGTGACGTTGACCGAGCAGCCCTGGGCGATCAGTTCCTCAATCGCTATCAAGCCTGCCGCCGTCGCCGGCACTTTGATCAGCAGATTGGCGCGGTCAACGGCGGCCTTCAGGCGCAGGCCGGCAGCGACCGTGGCGGCACTGTCATGCGCCAGCGCCGGCGAGACTTCCAGGCTGACATACCCGTCGTCACCGGCACTGGACTTGTGCGCCGGCAGCAGCAAATCGCAGGCAGCGCGGATGTCGGCAATGGCCAGCGATTCGTAGCGTTGTTCGGCCGTCAATGAAATGTCAGCTTTGAGTTTTTGCAGTTCCTCGGCGTAATCCGGGCTTTCGCTGATGGCCTTGAAGAAAATAAACGGATTTGAAGTGATGCCGGCGATTTTGTTTTCGGTAATGAGTTTCTTCAGCGTGCCTTCACGCAGCAGCGTGCGCGAAAGGTTGTCGAGCCAGACGCGCTGGCCCAGTGCATGCAGCCGGAGTAGGGGATTCATTTGTTCCATGAGTGCGTCCAGTAGTGTGGGGTCAGCGGCGCGGCTGTTGTTGTGCCAGCGCATTCGCCACAGTGATGATCAGCCGGCGCGAAATGCTGACGCTCGGCGGCAGCCGTGGCAGCGCTTCGGCGTCAAACCACGCAGCTTCTTCAATTTCAACGCCGTCAGGCCGCAATTCGCCGCCGGCATATTCGGCGGTGAAGGCAACCATCAGGGAATGAGGAAAGGGCCAGGGCTGGCTGCCGAAATAACGCAGGTTGCCGACTTCGACGCCGACTTCCTCGCGCGTTTCACGCGCCACCGTGTCTTCCAGCATCTCACCGGGTTCGACAAAACCGGCGATTGCGGAATAACGTCCCGCGGGCCATACCGCTTTTCGGGCAAGCAGCAATTCACGGCCTCGGGTAATCAGCACCATCACCGCTGGTGACACCGGTGGATAACTGGTAAAGCGGCAGGTCGGGCAGGCGCGGGCGCGTTCGTCGGTACGCGGTTGCATTTGGGTGCCGCAACGGCTGCAGAATTGTTGATTGCGTTCCCACTCGATCAACTGGTAAGCGCGGCCCGACAATGCGGCCACGGTATCGTCTACCAGTCCGAACAGGTCGCGCAGTCCCAGCGCCACCCAGCCTGCAGGCAAGGGATGCGTTTCGTCCACATCAGCGGCGTAACAGTGCCGTTCACCGAGCAGACCCAGATAATGGCTGCGCACCGGCGCGATGCCGTGGTCGGCCAGACTGTTGCAGCAGGGCAGCGTGGCTGATTCCAGGCTCTGCACCATGATGGTCGAGCGCTGAAATGCAAACCACAGCGCAGGGCTGTCCTGTGCTGGTGGGGGTGTGTAGAGGGGGGTGTAGAGTTCGGGCACGGCTATACTCGCAATTGAAATGCGAGTATAGCCGCTCACGGGGCGGCCAGCAGCGCGAAGGATGTGCCGTTGCGGATCAATCCACTATGTGTTCTGCAACCAGTTCCAGCAGGCTTGCCATTTTTTTGTCCCACTGGTAATGCGCCTGCCCGTCGTCGAAAGTCTGCCTGCAGTTTGAACAACTGGTGACCGGCAGTTTGGCGCCGGTGGCATCGATCTGGCGCATCTTGATGCCGAAAGCAGCATGTCGCAGTTCGTCGGCACGATGGATGGTGACCACGCCGCCACCGCCACCGCAGCAATAACCAAGATCACCGCTGTCCTGCATCTCGCGCAGTTCCACCCCCAGCGCCTGCAATACATCACGCGGCGCCTGCGTGGCGCCGCCGCGGCGCGACACCTGGCAGGGATCGTGGAAGGTGACTGACTGATCCATTTTTTTTAGTTTCAATCTGCCGCTGCGCACTTCAGCTGCGAGGAATTCGGAAATGTGCAGTACTTCAAAAGGCAGCGGTTGGCCGTAAACATTGGCACCCTGCCAGCGCAGCGCGCCATAGGCATGGCCGCATTCCGGCAGCACCAGCGTTTTGGCGCCCGCGGCGATGGCAGCGTTGATCAGCTTCAGGCTCATGTCTTTCTGCCATTGCGCATTGCCGGACAGCAGGCCGAAGTTGGTGGCTTCGTAGCCGTCGCTGCGCAGCGTCCAGTTGATGCCGAGATGGTTCATGATCTTCGCCACGGCAACGATCGATTCCGGATATTTCATGATTTCGATCGACGACAGCGTGCAGACTACGTCCGCCTGCGGCTGGTCGAGCGGGATTTTTACTTCGAAATCATCGGCGAGCCATTCGATGCGCTCCTTCAGCACTTTCGGTGTGGCACCCAGCGGGCTGCCTTCGCGTTCCGCGCGTTCGGCAACGGCCCACAGTTCGTGTGGCATCAGGCCGGCCGCGAACATGCCATGCCGCGCCTGGCTGACCAGTGCGGCGATGTCGATCCCCATGGGGCAGATCATGGTGCAGCGACCACACATGTTGCAGGTGTCGTAGAGCAGGTGCTGCCACTCTTCGAGTTCTTCGACCGTGACTTTGGACTTCAGGTTGAACGCACGGTAGGCAAAGGCAAACGGCCCGGCTTCACGTTTGTAAGTCTGCTTGAAGGGTTCGAGTTTCCAGATCGGCGTGTGTTTTGGATCTTCGGAGGCCTTATAGAAGTGGCAGGCATCAGCGCAGTGTCCGCAATGGATGCACGATTCCATGTAAATCGCGGTAGTCGAACTGAAATCCTTCATGAAACCCTGCATGGCCAGTTCTACGCGTTCGGCATCGGGCATGTCGCCCTGCTTGTCGTAGCGCTGTTCCGGTTTTTTTACCGAAAGTCGCGGCGAGTCCAGATCAAGCGGATGTTCCTGAACCTTGTCGGTCATGGTCGTGCTCCTTTACGCGCGAAGGCAGCGCCGGTGGTGCCGCGGGAGATGAACACCAGAAAGGCATGCGACAGCTTGCCGAAGGGCATCCAGACCAGCAGCAGCTCCAGGCTCAGCAGGTGAATCGCCAGCGGCACGGGTTCCGTATATTTCTCCGGGGGAATCAACGCCATGCCAGTGATCAGCGGCAGCATGGTGACGAACCAGGAAAAGTAATCATCGAAATTGGACAGCAGGCGCAGCACCGGATCGGTCAGGCGGCGCAGCAGCGCCATGCTCAGCCCAAGTATGGCAATGGCCGTGGCCACGTACATCACGGGGTCGGGCAGGGCCGGCCACGAGATGCCGGTTACCCTTTTGACAAAGGCAATGTGCGGCGCGAAAACCAGAAAGGCCAGGAACCAGCCCAGGTGATAGAGATAGCCGTTGACCGTTGCAATCGCCGTGTCGGAGAGAAACTCGCGGTGCGGCCACATCCTGCGCAGGATCATGCGCAGCGCCCCGGTGGTGGTCGCGGTTGAGCGAGGCTTTGAATGGTCAGGCTTGCGGCCCAGCCGGAATATTCCCAGCAGGCGCCAGACGACGCCGATAATGAATATGGTTATCGAGATGGTGAGACCGGGACCGCGCGCGAATTCGAGCAACTCCATGGGAAAACTCCTCCAAGGGCGGGGTGTTGCTGGGCAACATCAGCATGCGCTAATGATCGGCGATGTGCGCCCGTGTGGAGTTGATCTACATCAAACTGCAGGCCTGCTGCAGTGAATCGAAAATTTGCGCGGAGTAAATTCGGCAGCAAATGCGGGGATGGTGAACGGAACTGGGGGATCGAACCAGTGGCTTCCACCGTGTGAATCGCTCCTAGATGTATAGACGTAATTAGATCAGTAATTTACGGCTATCGACTCCGTGTCTCAACGACGGTAAGCGACTATTTGAGACGTAAGTGGTCCCAAAGTCGTACCCAATGGTGTGGCCATGCGAAGTGGTTCGCTCATTGTTTGGCTCCCCGATCTGGGCAAATCTGGGCACTGGGTAGTATCGGTGTCACTGCCATAACTGGTGATTGCGCTTCCCGGCACTGCCGCACTCACCAAATGATTGTTAGCGGGCCCTAAGCTTCATCGTTTTGACCATTGGATAGCCAATCAACTCCCTGTTGTTTCAAGTGGTCGCGAATAAGTTGTCGCACCACCTGAGACGGAGTTACGTCTTGCTCTGCACACAGCTGCTCAAGAGCCTTCTTCTTCGCAGGGTCTATAAGCACTGTCAGTCGGGCTGTTTTTTGTTCCATAAGATTTCCTGCTTACTTTTCTATCATTACAATGCTATTATAATCATATTATCATTCAATTAGAATAAAACCAAGACTGACCACATGATTGCCCTGCTCGAAGCGCATAAAGCCAAGCTCTACGCTCGAGCACTTTGGTTACCCAATATCGTGGCCGGTGTCATCGTCGCCGTGGTGGCGTTGCCCTTGGCGATGGCATTTGCTATTGCCAGTGGTGCCCGCCCGGAACATGGACTCTATACCGCGATCATTGGCGGAGGCCTGGTAACCATCTTCGGGGGCAGCCGCGTACAGATTGCCGGGCCTACGGGTGCATTCATTGCCATCCTTGCCGGCGTTACCGCCAAGTACGGAATCGCCGGCCTGCAGTTAGCCACCCTTATGGCCGGGATCATCTTGTTACTGATGGGCGTAGCGCGTATGGGCGGCGTGATCAAGTTCATACCCGCGCCCGTGATCATGGGTTTCACGTCAGGAATCGGCGTGATCATTTTTGTGAGTCAATGGCGTGATTTTCTGGGCTTGCCAAAAGTGAGCGGCGCGCACTTTCATGAAAAACTCTGGCAACTGGTACAGTTGCTCCCTCAGACTCACTTACCTACTGCGGTTCTGGCACTTTTCAGCCTTGGACTCGTTCTGTACGCGCCTCGCGTCAATGCACTGCGGCGCGTACCGGGCCCACTTGTAGCGATGGTTTTTGCTACGGTACTGCAAGCTGTTCTGGAAATACCCGGTGTAGCAACAATCGGCAGCGCGTTTGGCGGCATCCCGACCGGTCTGCCTTCGTTCAAACTGCCGGACTTCACGATACAGCAATTGATCCTGTTAATTGGTCCAGCATTCACAATTGCAATGCTGGGTGCTATCGAATCACTTTTGTCCGCAGTAGTTGCGGACGGCATGTCTGGTACGCGGCATAACTCGAATCAAGAACTGATGGGCCAAGGCATTGCGAACATCGTCGTGCCGTTGTTTGGTGGATTCGCGGCAACCGGCGCCATCGCGCGGACTGCAACCAACATTCGTAACGGAGCCACCAGCCCCATAGCAGGGATCGTGCACGCCGCAACGCTAGTCGGTGTGCTGCTTTTTCTGGCGCCTTTGGCTTCCAGCATTCCACTTGCGGCACTCGCGGCCATTTTGTTCGTAGTGGCCTGGAACATGAGTGAGGTGAGGCACTTTGCACACATCCTGCGCAAAGCACCCAATGCCGACCGCGTCATCCTCGTTATCACGTTTTTGCTGACCGTGTTCGTGGACCTCGTGGTAGCAGTCAATATCGGCGTTATTCTTGCCATTCTGCACTTTCTTCGCCGCATGTCCGAGGCTGTCGAAACGCAACAAGCAGACACACAAACACTGCTGATTGAGCTTGCCCATCATGGCGTCGATCATTTGCCCTCGAACACAATAGTTTATGAAATAGATGGTCCGATGTTCTTCGGTGCAGTGGAAAATTTCGAACGAGCGCTTCTGCAAACGCATACCGATCCCAAAACGCTGATCATTCGACTGAGGCGGGTGCCGTTCATGGACATTACTGGAATTCAGATGCTGGAAGAAGTTACAGGAAAGCTGCACATGAGGAACGTAAAAGTGGTTCTGTGCGAAGCCAACCAGCGCGTGCTGGCCAAATTAACCAAGGCCGGGGTGATTGGAAATGAACGAACCGTTTTCTACACGGGCAGTCTCATAGACGCTATCCACGGGGCAATTGACGACGACATTGCGGATGCACATCGCCATGGCGGGGTAAGCGAAATTGCAAAGCGGCTCATTGACGCCAGCGCGAGCCACTTTCACCAAGTTGACGACCCGAAGAAGTGAATGCGGATCTTGAATCCCGAACCCAAACGCCATATTGGAAACCCTCCCTCGTCCATCCCGGCGCGCAAAGCCGGGATTTTTCAGGTCGCAGCAACAATGGTTTGCGGGATATTCGCGATTGGCGCGAAGGGTACCTGGAACAAGGACGGCGTCACCGTCACGTTCGCACAAGTCGTCATTGCCGCCTTGATCACACTGATTGTTCTAGTGCTAGGGCCTGTTAACAATCAAGCCAGCCAGATGTAAGCACACGCGAGGTTAAGCATGGACAAGAAATTACGCGCGAGTTTCTCATACCGGGTAGCGATGC
>Ga0335398_10000290_pt1 | contig 87381 bp, 82 predicted proteins | sample BON03_FD_205742 | JGI IMG/M metagenome (GOLD analysis project Ga0335398, IMG submission 205742) | Freshwater microbial communities from Lake Bonney liftoff mats and glacier meltwater in Antarctica - BON-03 (spades assembly) (version 2) | ecosystem: Environmental > Aquatic > Freshwater > Ice >... | reverse complement strand
ACCTTTGCGCGATTTGAGCATGCCGCCGACCACCGCACGCGCAGAAATATGTCCCTGAGTGATCTTCACAATAAGAAATTCCAGCAGACCATCATCCATCAGGATGGTGTTCCCAACGCGAACATCCACGGCAAGAAATGCATAATCAATTGGAATCAATGATTCTGTTCCCTCGATATCTTCAGGCGTCAGCGTCACATAACTGTCAGTGGCAATAAACTGCTTGCCGTCAGTCATGCGGCCAACCCGTATCTTTGGCCCCTGCAGATCCATCAGCACGGGTATCTGGTAGCCCAGTTTATCGGACACAGCACGAATGCGGTCGAAGGCCAGTTTATGGTCTTTGTGAGAACCGTAGGAAAAATTCAGGCGGGCGACATCCATTCCGCTCAGAATCAGTTGCTCCAGTTTCTCCGGTGTATTTGAACTGGGTCCAATGGTGCAGACAATCTTGGTGCGACGTTGAGGGTTTGCCATTAAAGACATGACTCCATTCAATGAGATGATATGTTAGTCATCGTCGCGAAAAACAGTGACGCTGTTGAAGTCACCGCTGCTGTCCACGTCAACAAAAAACTCGATGGGCTGGCAACAGATCTGGCAGTCCTCAATGTATCGCTGGCTTCCTGCAGAATAATCAATAAGGGTGGAGAAGGTTTCTCCGCAGTACGGACAGCTAATGCTGGTCTCTGTAATCATGGTATAAGTCTCCGTCTGCGGGCAATGATAGCACGATGCCTGCAGGCACAGATGGCGTCTTTGTTGATTTCAAAGCTGGATGTGATAGGCTCGACAACGTTTCAGGTGTGGGGAATGAATCAAAATCTGGATCATTTCTTACTGACGGACAACACGAATTTGCAGTAACCATTCATACAAGGGGGGAGTTCTCTGAAAATGTCGAACAATAAAACCATGCGCTCTGCGCTGATCAAGTTAACTGCAGCGGTAGCTGTTGCTCCAATGCTGGCCTTTGCACAGCCGGACATGGCGCCAACTAACGATCTGCCAAATCCATATCACACTGTTGAAGGCTGGGCGAAAATGCCCGCTGGTAGAACCTGGGGTTCCACCAGTGCTGTTGATCTCGATCCTGATGGCACCAGTATCTGGGTCGCTGAGCGATGCAGCGGCAATGTTGGCGCCTGTGTTGCCAATCCTGAACTGGATCCGGTCATGAAGTTTGATGCTGATGGCAACCTGGTTACCAGCTTTGGTGCCGGCATGATCACCTGGCCACATGGCATCACGGTTGATCCAGAGGGTAATATCTGGGTGACTGACGGCCGCGATAACCGCCCAGCTGACGGCGAGCCGGAAAATCTGGTCGGTCATCAGATCCTCAAGTTCAGCCCTCAAGGTGAATTGCTGTTGGCTCTGGGTGAGCCTGGCGGTGCCCGCGCTCCTGGTTATTTCTTCCAGCCTAATGACGTACTGGTTACCCCCGCTGGTGATATTTTTGCAGTAGAAGGTCATTCCAATGCGGATACGGCAACTGCGCGCGTGTTGAAGTTTAACAGCGAGGGTGAGTTTGTGAAGGAGTGGGGCACTTTGGGCAGCGGCCCAGGTCAGTTCATGCAGCCACATTCACTGGCCATGGATTCTCAGGGTCGTTTATTTGTAGCGGACCGCAGCAATAACCGCATCCAGATTTTTGACCAGGAAGGTACCTTGCTGGATACCTGGTATCAGTTCAGCCGCATCAGCGGTCTTTTTATCGATGCGAATGATGTGCTGTACGCCGCTGATTCCGAATCCGGCTCAGTGAATCCGGCGAATGCGCAGTGGCTGCGCGGTATCCGTATAGGCAGTGCGAAAACCGGTGAAGTACATGCCTTAATTCCTGATCCACAGCCTGATTGCCCCGGAACGTGCACGGCCGAAGGCGTAGTTGCAGATCGTAATGGTGTTATCTACGGAGCTGAAGTTGGCCCGGTTGGTGGCATCAAGCGTTACGTAAAACACTGAACCCTTAACGTCAGGTTTTCAATAAAATGCCACCACCTGCGTGAATGCTCACAGCGGGTGGTGGTTTTTTTTTAGAAGTGCGTATGTGTTTCCTGCGATCCCTGGCGATGATAAGGAGTTTATCCCGCTGCCTGTACGCTGATTTGTGATTGAGTTTCCGAACGACATCAAAGATTGTTCAGTTACCAGCAGAGATTTCTTGCTGGATCCGGCTAAATGAGTTTTTATCTATAATCTCGTAAAAATAAAAATTATAAGCGCACCTTCATCGAAGGGGTGCGTGTGAAGGGGAATAGATCATGATTGCACGTGCTCGGTTTTACTGCATTACTGTTATCTGTTGCATACTTTTGCCACAGTCGCTGCTGGCACAATCTTATACCCGTGGGCAATATATAGAACCTGCCTATGAAGGCTGGGAAAGAAACGCGGATGGCAGCTATAACTTCCTGTTCGGTTATCACAATGAAAATTGGGATGAAGTGCTGGATGTTGCGATTGGTGAACATAATTTCTTCTCTCCCGGAATTGCAGATCGCGGCCAGCCAACCCGTTTTCTGCCACGCCGAAACCGCTTTACCTTCAAAGTTCAGGTTCCTGCAGACTGGGGTGATAAGGAACTGATCTGGGAAGTTTCAGCCAATGGCGTCACTCGCAAAGCTTATGCCACGCTGGCCAAAGACTATGTAGTTGATAGCGTGGTTATTGCATCCGAGACCGGTTCACTGGGCGCGGGCACCAGTACGCCTGAATCGCGTGCGAACACTTCGCCGATACTGACTGTGCAGGGTGATCGTATCGCAGGTGAAGTGGAACGCACCGTCAAAGCAGGTGAGCCACTGACGTTAGTTGCGCATGTCGCTGATGATGGTTTGCCCAAACCTCGTGCAGCATCCATAACGGCTGTCCAGCTCACTGGTCTCGAACGGATGCTGCGTCCGCCCAGGCAGACCACGGTTGGTAAAACCAATGGCCTGTTTGTGTCATGGAATGTTTATCGTGGTGAAGGTCAGGCCAGTTTTAATCCACCCCAGGTAAAGCCCTGGGAAGATACGCGCGCCTCTGCCAATTCCCCCTGGGGTGCGCTGTGGACACCACCGACTGTACCTGAAGATGGCATGCACACAGTTACGGTTACGTTTGATCAGCCGGGCACTTATATTCTCTGGGCCCGCGCCGACGATGGAGGCCTGTACCACGATCAATATGTCACGGTTAATGTATTGCCTTGAGCACAGAGATTGCCTTACGACACAATTAACAAAATAGCGTAGAATTCTGTCCTTTCCGAAACCGTCATCCTGAACAGTCTCCGAAATCGTCGACAGGCCTCGCCAATGAAAACACTGCAACTGAACAAAGGGCGTGAAAGCTCGCTGCTGCGTCATCATCCCTGGATTTTTTCCGGTGCGGTGAAGCGAATCGAAGAACATGCTCAGGCTGGCGAGACCATCCGCGTCACCGATGTCGGCGGTAACTTTCTGGCATTGGCAGCTTATTCGCCGTCCTCACAGATACGCGCGCGGGTGTGGACCTTTAATACAGATGAACCTGTAGATGCAGCCTTCTTTGAACGTCGCCTGCAGCAATCCATCGACCGGCGCAAGCGCTACCATTCAGACCCTGAGCGCAGTGGCTACCGCCTGGTATATGGCGAATCTGATGGGCTGCCAGGCTTGATCGTCGATCGCTATGGTGACTTTCTGATCTGCCAGTTTCTGTTTACCGGTGTTGAGTTGTGGAAGCAGACCATTGTTGCAGCGCTGGCGAAACTGCAACCCTGTAAAGGTATCTACGAGCGTTCTGATGTCGCCATCAGAGCCAGGGAAGGGCTGTCACCAAACGCAGGCGTGCTGTGGGGAGAGCAGCCGCCGGCATTACTGGAGATTAATGAGCAGGGCCGGCGCTATGCCATCAATACTGAGAGCGGACACAAAACCGGCTTTTATCTGGATCAGTTCGATAACCGGGAAGTCGTCCGTAAACTGGCTGCTGGCCGAAAGGTACTGAATTGTTTTGCGTATACCGGTGGTTTTGGAATTGCCGCACTGCAGGGGGGCGCAAGTCATGTCCTTAATGTGGATTCATCTGCACCAGCGCTGGAACTGGCGACCGAAAACTTTAAGCGCAATGGCTTTGAGGCCGTGCAGTTCGAAAACGTGGTTGCCAATGTGTTTGAGCTGTTACGTGAATACAAGCAGGCTGAGCGGCGTTTTGATCTTATTGTGCTTGATCCGCCCAAGTTCGCCGAGACTAAAGCACAATTCACCAAGGCTGCGCGTGCCTATAAAGATATTGCATTGCAGGCTGCGTCGTTGCTCAATCCTCAGGGAATACTGGTAACTTTTTCCTGCTCAGGTGCAATTGATCTGCCTCTGTTCCAGAAAATAACCGCAGACGCCTTGCTTGATGCCGGACGTCAGGGTCAGATTGTACGTTATCTCCATCAGAGCGAAGATCACCCGGTTGGTTTGCCATTTCCGGAAAGTCTGTATTTAAAAGGTCTGGTATGCCTGCTGGACTGAAGGCAGCTTGCTTAAGTTCCATCGATTCAGGCTATAATCTTTACCATGAATAAAGCTCCAACTCCTGCGTCTGCTGTGCAATCTGCGTCTGCGTTTGAGCAGGCTGCACAGGCAATTGTTGATGCCAGCCTGCATATTTATCAGCGCGGCTGGGCACCGTCCACCAGCAGTAATTTCTCTCTGCGACTCGACGAGGCACATTGTGCCATTACAGTTTCAGGCAAAGATAAGGGACGTCTGCGCCGCGAAGATGTCATGCAAGTGGATTTTTCAGGCCAGGCTGTCGATGATGATTCTGGCGCTGGCTCGGGTCGAAAAAAACCTTCTGCAGAAACCCTGCTACATACGCAACTGTACAGACGCGATACATCGATAGGTGCAATATTGCATACTCATTCTCTGAATGCGACGCTGATCTCCATGAGTGCGATGGGTCGGGGGAATGCATTGCTGTTGGAAGGACTGGAGCTGTTAAAGGCATTCGCCGGTACTGACAGTCACCTTGTGGTATTACGCATTCCAATATTTGACAATACTCAGGACATCGCTGCGCTGGCATGTGAAGTCGATGCCGCGATGGATCGGCACGGGACGGGCCATGTCTATTTGATTCGCGGACATGGCATTTATACCTGGGGCCGTGACATGAATGAAGCAATGCGCCATCTGGAAGCAGTGGAGTATTTGCTGGAGTACAGCTGGCGAAGCAGAAAGGAATAATAAAATGAGTTTATTAAGAGTATTTGCTGTTGAAAATCCCGGCAAGGAAGTGCTCAATACGGCAGACCCACTTATTATGGCTGCTGTTCTGCAGCAAGCAGGCATCCGGTTTGAGCAGTGGCAGACTGTTGCATCGGTAAAACCTGGTGACAGCAGCGAGCAGGTGCTGCAGGCATATAAGCAGCAGATAGATAAATTGATTGCGGAAGATGGTTATCAGACTGTTGATGTCATCAGTCTGGATGCAGCCCATCCACAGGTGCAGGCGAAGGTACCCGAGTTGCGTCAGAAATTCCTCAGCGAGCATCGTCACTCAGAGGACGAAGTGCGCTTCTTTGTGGCTGGCCGTGGTCTGTTCTCTCTGCATCTGGATGAGAAGGTCTATGAAATACTTTGTGGACAAGGTGATTTGATTTCTGTTCCCGCCAATACGCCACACTGGTTCGATATGGGAGCGCAGCCGGCGTTTGTAGCGATCCGGTTTTTTAATAATCACGAAGGCTGGGTAGCTCACTACTCCGGCAACCCAATAGCTGAGCAGTTCTCACGCCTGGAGACATAATGCAACCGCTTGCCATAGTAACGGATATTGAAGGTACCACCAGTTCAACCGGATTTGTAAAGGAGGTACTGTTTCCTTATGCCGCCCGCAATCTGCCCGGTTTTATTCGTGCCAATATGGACAGCCGCGATGTGATGCGCCAGTTGCGCAGCATCAGTGGATATACTGGCATAGCGATTGAGGATACGGATGAGTTGATTCTACAGCTGTTGCAATGGATCCGCGATGATAAAAAAATTACTGAACTCAAAGCATTGCAGGGTCTGGTCTGGGAAAAGGGCTATCAGCAGGGCGAATACCAGGGGCATATCTATGAGGATGTGCCTGATAAGCTGCGGGAGTGGTTCGACCTTGGCATTAACCTTTATGTGTATTCCTCCGGATCCGAAAAAGCGCAGCGCCTGTTCTTTCGCTATTCCGATGCGGGCGACTTGAGGCTGTTATTTGCTGGCTATTTTGATACGACCTTCGGACCCAAAAAGGAAAAAATCTCCTACAGCAATATCGCTGATGCTTTGGCTTTACCGGCAGATAGAATTCTTTTCTTATCGGATATTGAAGCGGAACTTGATGCCGCCAAAGCAGCAGGTTTCCATACTACTTTACTGGTTCGCCCTAAAGACTCTCCACTTGATCCGCATAAACTAAAAACAAGCCATCCAGTGGCGCGCAATTTCAATGAGGTCCGTATTGAATGAATCTCTATCGAATGAAATCCATCAGAATGATCAGTTTGAAACAGCCTGGCCTGCCACGTGCATGAGCAATTTTATTATCGATGTCGCTGTTCGGCCAATTATCCTGTGTCCAGTCACCGCGCTAAACTAGTTCGCCGTCCCGCATTTACTGTTTCTCCTGCATTTCCTCCATCCGCGCGCCTGCCAGCATAGCTGGCGCAGATAGCACAGCTAAAGTGCGTGGTTAATGGAAAGTTCGTCGCCTTGTTTTCCCCAGGTCAGTTCTCTACGATGATGGTTACACATCAAGGGGGAAGCGTGTCCAGTCGCACTCGATATTCCAAAATGTTGCCAGCAGCTATGTTCTGGCTGCTGCTCTACAGTGCGCTTTGGCTGTTGCTGAGCCGAGGTAATGGTCTCGGCTTTGGTTTTGTGTTTTCTTTAGCAGCTACTGCAGTTGCGCTGCGGCTTGAGCTGCAACCGTGGACTTTTCGAATCATCTATCTGCCCGCGTGCGCTGCATTTTTTGTGCGTACGTTACTGCAGGGCGCATGGAATGTTGGCAAACGTACCGTGCAGATTAATTGCCACCTGAAGCCTGCCTGGGTCGGTTACAAATTCACCTGCTCTGATCAGCGTCTGCAGTTGCTGTTATGCGCTGTCGTCGGCCTCTTGCCAGGAACTCTCGCTGCAAGAGTGGAGGCCAACACCATGTACTTGCATTTGCTTGATATTGATATGGAGTGGCATAGCGCAGTTGCCGGGATGGAGCGTCAACTCAGCCGATTGCTGGTGGCAGGAGGTAAAGGTTGATGGGGTGGGTGGCGGTAGTGCTATTGATCACTGCATTCGCCGGAGTCTGGCGAACAGCACATGGACCTTCGACAGCTGATCGTATTCTCGGTGTACAGATGCTGGGCACGGTGGGTATTGCTTTCCTGCTGGTGCTGGCGCAGTGGCAGCAATTGGACGTATGGCGCGATGTGGCACTGGTACTGGCTTTACTCGCTTCCGTTATTACCGTTGCGATGGTGCAGCTGTTAAGAGGCGGCAGACCGCCCGATGATGAATCGCAGGAGGGTCTGTAATGTCAAATCTGGCCACAGCGCTGAGCTGGATATTAATTGCTGCGGGTATCGGGTTTTTCCTGACCGGAGCGCTGGGCTTATTACGTTTTCCGGACATTTTTACGCGTCTGCATGCCGTCACTAAAACTGATACTGCCGGAATGGGATTGCTGGCTGCGGGTCTGGCGATTCAGGCTGCCGATTTGCTGGACACTTTGCTGTTGCTGTTTATCTGGTTTCTGGTTATGGGTTCCACCTCCATCAGTTGCCAGTTGCTGGCCCGTTACAGCCTTGAGCGTGACCCGATTGATGAATTCAGTTTACCGAATGAGCAGGCAGACAGCATCAAGACAGGCATCAGCAAGACTGGCAGTAAAAGCGCGCAACAGATTAAGCCGACCAGGGAGAATGCGACTCAGGGGAGGGGGGATCATGGCTGAATTAGTGCTGGATATAACGCTGGCAGTGCTGCTGCTGAGTATGGCCTGGGGCGCCTTGCACGCACCGATTATAAACAACGGTATTGGTCTGTTTGTCGCTTTCGGTATCGTGCTTGCACTGACATGGGCGCGGCTGGGAGCTCCTGATCTGGCTCTGGCAGAGGCCGCAATTGGTGCCGGACTGACTGGCGTATTGTTGCTGCATGCAGCGCGGGCCATTCCCGTGCCGACCGCCACAACTGTAATGCGGCCGCTGCAGATGATGCCCTCGATATTATTGATTCTACTGGTACTTGGCTTACTGACCGTTATCACCAGCAGCGGTCCCGATTCGGTTTTTCAGCAGACCCCGCCCTTACCAGATCTGGTCGAGGAGCGCATTGCAGACAGTGGCGTTGAGCATCCGGTGACAGCCGTGTTGATGAATTTTCGCGCCTGGGACACGCTGCTCGAATTATTTGTGTTGTTGCTTGCGTTGTTTGGAGTGAGGCAGTTGTTTCCTGGTCAGCGTGTGATCACCAGAACCGGTACCCAGTTAAGTGCTGCGGATAAGCCGGTGAAGGTTCAACCCTGGCCGCCATTAATGGCATGGATGGGGGTGCTGGCACCGTTGCTGGTGCTCACAGGCGGATATCTGTTGTGGCACGGCAGCACCGCTCCTGGTGGTGCATTTCAGGCCGGAGCGATACTTGCTGCCGCTGCGGCGGTGCTGCATCTGATCCAGAATCTGCCGGCATTGCGCTGGTCCTTATGGCCGGTTAGAGCATTAATCTGCGGTGGAGCACTGTTGTTTCTGGTGGTAGCAATCAGTACCGCCTGGCTGGGCGCTGGCTGGCTGCATTATCCTCAGCCTGGTAATAAACTGCTGATAGTCACTATTGAAGTAATTGCCACTTTGTCCATAGCCGTTACCCTCGCTTTGCTGGTGACGGGCGACAGCGATGATTTTACGCGATGAACAGCGGGGCGTTTTATCTCAGCGTGGGTATGGCCGTTTTTCTCATCGGCCTGCACGGTCTGCTGGTATTGCAGGACAATCTGCGCCGGGTAATTGCCGTAAATCTGATGGGGGCAGGGGTGTTTCTGGTTCTGGTTGCATTAGCCACGCGCACTGATCCGGTTGATCCTGTTCTGCAGGCGCTGGCAGTGACCGGACTGGTCGTCGCAATCAGTGCAACAGCTTTTGCACTGCGTCTGGTGAGCGCCCGGATCCGCCATCAACAGCATAAAACTAAACCTGATGACGGCAGATTAAGTTCTCACAAGGATAAACCCAGGTGAACTATGCATTAGTCAGTGTGGCGTTGCCGATGATCACTGTGGTGCTGCTGTTCTTAGTTGCCGCCCCGGTGTATTCACGTTTGCAGACGCTGGTGACTGGCGGACTGGTGATTATCATCACCGTGATCAGTTTAAGCACATCCTGGCTGGCCTTGCTGGAGGCGGCAGCGCAGTCGACCACAAGCTATCTGGCCATTGGTGGATGGGAAGATGGTCTGGCAATTCGCTTCAGGCTGACCCCGGTGGTGGCGCTGATGCTCACCTTTACAGCGCTGATTCATTTGCTGTTGGCGCTTTATGGAACCTTTAGTCGGCACGGTGTGCCAAAAGATTACTGGTCTCTTTCCTGTTTTCTGCATGGCTCACTGGCCGCGCTGTGGCTATCGGCTGATCTGTTTAATCTGTATGTCACCCTGGAACTGCTGAGTCTGAGTGCAGTAGCGCTGGTGGCACTGGCCGGACCCGGCGCATGGAAGCCTGCTGCTGACTATCTGCTGCTGTCGCTGGCTGCTTCCCTGTGTTATCTGTTTGGGGTGGCATTGATCTACGGTCGCTATGGTCTACTCGATATCGCCATGCTTACCGTGGTGGTTAATGATGATTTGATCACCCGACTCGCACTGCTGCTTATGACTGCTGGTTTGATGCTGAAAGCAGCGCTATGGCCTTTGCATCTGTGGCTGCCTGCAGCGCATGCGAGCGCGCCCACTGCCGTCAGTGCGCTGCTCTCAGCTCTGGTAGTAAAGGCTCCACTGTTTATTCTGTGGGTTCTATGGAGCCAGGTCGCACCCCCTGTAATGGCGCAGCAGATTGGTCCTGTCTTTGCGCTTATCGGCATTCTGGCGCTGGTTTTTGGTGGGTTTTCTGCCATGCGCACGCCTTATCTTAAAGTGCTGGTAGCCTACTCAACAGTGGCTCAACTTGGTTATGCATTGATGGCGCTGGGTCTGTTACTGGCCTGGCAGCAGCCCGAGATGAACAGCGCGCTATGGCTGTTTGTTATTGCGCACGGGTTGGCAAAAACCTCCTTGTTTCTGGCTGCGGGACAAATGCAGACGACGCTGGGCACGAAGCGGATTTCAGGGCTGCGTGGTGCTACCCAGACCACGCCCATTGCGATGTTCGCGTTTGCTGTGGCGGGTGGGAGTTTAATTGGACTACCGCCCAGCGGGGGATTCCTGGCCAAATGGGTATTGCTGGAGCCCTTGCTCAGTCAGCCGCAAAACTGGCCGTGGGTGCTGGGCATATTGCTTGGCACATTGGTATCTGCCGCTTATATTTTCCGTTTGGTTGTAATGGCCTTTGACCGGGCCCGGATTAATCCGCCGGATATCTCATCGGATCATGTCGGACAATGGCTGGCCTTGGTTCCGGCAGTCCTGGTCTGGGGTATGGCTCTGGCCGGTGAACAATTGATTCAGTTGCTGGGGGAGGGCATTTGATGCAACTCAGCTGGTCAAGTTTATTACCTGTTTTCATCCTGCTCAGCTCGATGATACCTGGGCTGTTGATTTTTGCAGTGCGGGAAGAACAGGTCAGCTTGCGAACCACGCTGAATTTGACTGGCGTGGTGTTAAAACTGTTTTTTGTCGGATTGATGCTCTATGGTGTCAGCCGTGGTCAGGATTTTCGCTTCGCCTTGCCATTTCTGCCAAACGCGCCATTAGTTCTGCATGGCGATGCCTTATCCCTGCAGTTTGTTACCTTATCGTCTGTGTTGTGGCTGGCAACTACCATTTACGCGATTGGTTATCTGGGAAAAGCACAGCTGCGCTCCCGATTTTTTGCTTACTTCAGTCTCTGTATCAGTGCCACTGTTGGTCTGGCGCTGGCCGGAAATCTGATTACTTTTCTGCTGTTCTACGAACTGCTGACGCTGGCGACTTTCCCACTGGTAGTGCACCGAGGTACCCCTGAATCTCTGCGTGCCGGACGTATTTATCTGGCTTATACCATTGGTGGTGGCACCATGCTGATGTTGGGGGTTGCGCTGCTGCATTCGCTCGCGAACACCCAGGAATTTATAGCGGGTGGTTATCTCAGCGATATGGCTGAAGCCCACGACGTTGGGCTGCGTGTGGCATTCGTGTTAATGATTCTGGGCCTGGGTGTAAAGGCGGCATTGATTCCTTTGCACTCATGGCTGCCGCAGGCGATGGTAGCTCCGGCGCCGGTCAGTGCATTGCTGCATGCCGTTGCCGTAGTGAAGGCAGGGGCCTTTGGCATTATCCGCGTGGTCTACGATGTTTATGGCGTTGAAACCAGTACCAATCTGTCGCTGACTCAGCCTTTGCTGTGGCTGGCGGCTGCTACTATTTTGTATGGCTCTGTGCGCGCTCTGCAGCAGCAGGACCTGAAAAAACGTCTGGCTTACTCCACTGTAAGTCAGGTGTCCTACATTACCTTGGGAGTCGCACTGGTCGGACCGCTGGCAGCTATCGGCGGCATTGTTCATCTGATGCATCAGGGGCTGATGAAGATAACGCTGTTCTTTTGTGCCGGAAATTTTTCAGCCACTCTGGGTGTTCACAAGATTCAGGAAATGGACGGTCTTGGCAATCGTATGCCGATGACTATGGCGGCATTTACTATCGGTGCCCTCGGGATGATAGGGGTGCCACCAATCGCCGGGTTCATCAGCAAATGGTATCTGGGTGCAGGCGCGTTGCAGAGTGATGCCATGTGGGCACTGCTGGTAATCATGGTCTCTTCTTTATTGAATGCTGCCTACTTTCTGCCGCTGGTCTATCGCGGCTGGTTTTGCGCATCACCCCAGCAGGGTTGGCCTGCAGAACAGAGCTGGCCAGGTCAGCGCTTTGAGACCCATTGGATGCTGTTGTTGCCACCATTATTTACTGCACTGTTATCGATTCTGGCCGGGATATTTGCTGGCAGCTTTTTCAGTCCGCTTGGCTGGAGTCAATTTATTGTCGCCAGGGAGTTCAGTTTATGAATTTCTTATGGTTGGCGACATTTCTGACGCCTTTGTTTGCGGCACTGTTGTTGTTTGTGTTGCCACGACAACGGCAGTTGATCATTACTGGCCTCTGGATCAGCTGCATACCGGCCCTGCTGTTTGCGCTGTTGCCGCCGCCGGATCTGCTACTGCAACAGATCTGGCCAGGTGCACGCATGGGTGGCAGCGATATGATGACGCGCGCCTGGCTGGGGTTTACGGCTCTGTTGTGGGGGATAGCGGGTATTGCTGGCAGTACTGAATTACGCAACGATGAACGGCTGTTGAGTTTCTGGTTGTTCTGGCTGCTGTCCTTAAGCGGTAATCTGCTGCTCATTATTGCTCAGGACGCGCTTAGCTTCTATGTGGGTTTTTCAGTGATGAGTCTGTCGGCTTACGGACTGATTATTCACCACAAAGGGGCACAGTCGAGACGGGCTGGCAGACTGTATATGCAGCTGGCAATTATCGCTGAAGTGCTGCTGTTAACCGGCATTATTATCCGCAGCTTCACCGCCGGAGGTTCTGCCGCATTTGCGGACTGGGAATCAACGGCTGCCGATCCCTTTACAGTGTTGTTGCTGTTGACCGGACTGGGGATAAAAGCAGGTTTCTGGCCATTGCATATGTGGCTGCCACTGGCGCATCCCGTAGCGCCTGCCCCTGCCAGTGCGGTGTTATCCGGTGCAATGCTTAAAGCGGGAATTCTGGGTCTGTGGCGGTTTCTTCCCGGCGGTGATCCGCTGCTGCAAAGCTGGTCGCAGATTCTACTGATAGTTGGCCTGATCAGCGCGTTCTATCCAGTGGCAGTGGGTTTGTTCAGCAGCCGTGCCAAACAGGCTCTGGCTTATTCATCGGTCAGCCAGATGGGCTATATGCTGATTATTATCGCGCTGTATTGGAATGATTCTGCGCGCGAACCGGCACTGGCTTTATTACTGGTTCTGTACGCTACTCACCATGCCTTATGCAAAGGCGCTTTATTCCTGGGTTCCGGCATCGCCGAGCGGGCTGGTCAATCCACCCTGATTAACCGTCTGTTCTGGTTTATTCTGGCAGTGCCGGCAGTAGCGCTGGCTGGATTACCCTTGACCAGCGGTGCAGCAGTAAAGACCTTATTGAAAGATAGTTTCAAAAACATGAATGAGTGGTCAATATTGTTGTCTCTGGGCGCGTTGGCTACCACATTGCTGCTGCTGCGAGCCTGGTTTTTGATGCGTCAGTCTGCACTCGCACAGACTGACGCAATACCATTGCGGCTCAGGAATCTGCTGCCGCTGGCAGTGCTGGCGTTGCTGGTGTTGCTCTTGCCTTTGCTCTTGCCGGATTTGCGTGCAGTGAGCCTTGAAAATCTGACTGTCGCTCATCTGGCAGAATCAATCTGGCCTTTGCTGCTGGCCGGAGTGATGGCGGCAGTGATGCTGGTCTCGCAGCAGAGTATCTCCCTGCGTCTGGTGTTGCCAGACCCCTTACGCCTGTCAATCTGGCTGCAAAGGATTCTGCTGCGTCCGCCGTTGCCACACCTGGATATTCATGTGCAGACCAGGAAATGGCGACCGTTCGAGCGGCGCTGGAACCGCTTCTGGCAGGGCGAAACCGTGCGCCGCAGCGCCTTGATGCTGGTGGTATTTCTGCTGCTGGCAGGTCTGACTTTGAGTTTTACCTGATCCGGGTTTGAACAGTTCAGCTGAATGCTTGTCCTTATAACACTGATAGAGCCAGCTCAGCGGAATTATCCCGCGGGATGTTCAGTATCTTCAGCAATTGTTAAGCCCGCGAGTCCTGCTTAAAGTTACCAGGAGCGAAAATTTTTCGGACATCAGCTTAAAGTGGGTCAGATTCTGGATGTTATGGCTATTGGTAATACATATAAGCGCATTGCTGTTCTGGTGTGCTGCGCTGCTTTATCTGCCAACGGTGATTGCCGCCAGTGCCTCTGCTCAGCAACATGATCTGGGCAGCCATAGTGAAGGTGAAGATGCTGTTGCCCGCTACGTTTACACGCGGGTAGCCAGTCCCGCAGCGGTGGTGGCGGTGGCGGCAGGCACGCTGATATTCCTGCCTGATTATCCGCTTGATGTCTGGCTGGTGGTAAAGCTTACGCTGGTTACGCTGCTGGTTGTCTGTCACGTAGTTATTGGTGTACTGGCAGTACGCGCTGAAGAACATAAATCGGTGCAGCCCTGGTGCGGGATCTTAACCGTGGTGATGATCGTGTTAATGCTCAGCATTATTTTGCTGGTACTGTCCAAACCCTCTGCTGAGGCATTACTGTGGTGGCTTTAAATCGATTTTTCATGGCGCTGAACCGCCCCCTCAACATCAACACCGATGGCGTATTCATATACCAGCAAGGCGCCAAGAAAGCCAGTTGCCGCGATAAGACCCACACTCAACAGCGACAGATACAGCCCCCAGGGCATGATGTATCGCTCCGCGTCGGCAATTCGAAGCAGCCAGTTCAAGGTCGCCACCGAAAGCAGCATCATCGCCAGGATAGCATGACTCCAGCCGGTGATCAGTCGGCGCACCTGGGTCATTGCCAGCAGATCGGTCAACCCTGCCAGGCCAGAAATCCATCCCATTATTGTGCCGATACCGGAGAGCCAGATGCCGGCGCGTGCCCAGAAGGAGTCGCTGGTGAAGATATAGGCCAGATCAGCGCCCGCCAGCAGGATCAAAGCCGCCACTGGAAAGTGAATTATCGCGGGATGGATCGGGTGTCCGCGTATCGCAACCTTGCTGATAATTGGTTCAAGTGCCATTGCCAGCCTCCGCGATTAATCAGTCTGAAAAAGATAGCAGGAGCGGCTGGGTTCGTCAGTGTTCTGTCGCTCACAGCCTGCACCGGGCCATTTTCGAGTCTTGATCCGGGCGGGCCATCAGCAAGCGCTGCGGCATTGCTGTGGTGGTCGATGTTTTCAGTGGCCGCTCTGGTGTTTGTGGTTGTGCTTGCCTTATATCTGTACGCCTTACGTCGACCTGCCGATGCTGAGGATGATCCGCGTACTGCTCGCACCAGTCAGCGTTGGATTATTGGTGGCGGGGTGTTGCTGCCACTGGTCAGCATCAGTGCTTTATTAACTTTCGGTATTCCGGTGGGGCGCAACATGCTGCCGCTGCCCCCTGTCGATGGTGAAGCAATGCGTATTGATGTGATCGGACACCAGTGGTGGTGGCAGGTGAGTTATCCAGAGTCCGGAATCACTCTGATTAATGAACTGCATATTCCAGTCAATACGCCCGTTGATCTGCACCTGAGTACTGCCGATGTGATCCATTCGTTCTGGGTGCCACGACTGGCTGGCAAATTGGATATGATTCCAGGGCGCATTAATCTGCTGCGAATAGCGGCGGACATGCCTGGTAGTTATCGAGGCCAGTGTGCTGAGTTCTGTGGTCTTGACCACGCCCATATGCATTTTACTGTTGAAGTACATTCCGCTGAAAATTTTGCAGCGTGGCTGGAGAGTGTGCGTGATTGATAACGATGAGCGGACAAAAAACCTGCACCAGAACCTGGAGCGAATCTGGGCAAATCTGCCTGGCTGGGGAACACTGGCAGCAGTGAACCATACCAGCGTGGGCAAACGATTCCTGGTGACCGGGACGGTGTTCTTTTTGATTGGCGGCTTAATGGCAATGTTGATTCGCACGCAGTTGGCCTTGCCTCAGCAGAGCATTGTGCCAGCGAATGTCTACAATCAATTGTTCACCATGCACGGCACTGTCATGATGTTTCTGTTTGCGATACCGGTTCTGGAAGGATTGGCTATCTATCTGATTCCTAAAATGATTGGAGCCAGAGATCTGGTGTTCCCTCGGCTTAGCTCATTCGGTTACTACTGCTATCTTTTTGGCGGAATTATTGTGCTTTCCAGCTTGTTTTTAGGTATTGCGCCGGATTCGGGCTGGTTTATGTATACGCCGCTGAGCAGCTCGGTTTACTCTCCAGGCGCAGGTTCAGACTTCTGGCTGATAGGTATCACTTTTGTAGAAATCTCTGCAGTGTCTGCCGGTGTCGAGCTGGCAGTTTCAATATTGCGCAGCCGCACCAATGGCATGTCTCTGCGCAGAATGCCGCTGTTCTGCTGGTATATCCTCGCCACCGCACTGATGATAGTTTTTGGTTTTCCGCCACTGATTCTGGGCAGCATCCTATTGGAGCTGGAGCGCTCTGCCGGTCTGCCTTTTTTTGAAGTGGCGGCTGGTGGTGACCCGCTGTTATGGCAGCATCTGTTCTGGTTGTTCGGTCATCCTGAGGTTTACATCATTTTTCTGCCTGCCGCGGGTATAGTCTCCACCCTCATACCCGTGTTTGCGGGCAGACCCATTGTGGGTTATCGCTGGGTGGTGCTGTCGGTGATGCTGACTGCATTTATCAGTTTTGGACTGTGGGTTCATCATATGTTCACGGTAGGAATTCCGCAGTTGGCGCAGACGTTTTTCTCGGCAGCAAGTATGCTCGTCGCCATCCCGACAGGGATCCAGATCTTCGTCTGGCTGGCAACCCTGTGGAGCGGCAAAGTCGTGTTTAAGCTGCCGATGTTGTGGATTTATGGTTTCCTGTTTATTTTCATCGCTGGCGGCTTGACCGGGGTGATGCTGGCACTGGTGCCATTTAACTGGCAGGTGCATGACACCCATTTTGTGGTGGCGCATATGCACTATGTGCTGGTCGGTGGCATGTTGTTTCCTTTGATTGCGGGCGCCTATTACTGGCTGCCCAATTTCTCCGGGCGCATGCCCTCCGGGCGACTCTCTCACTGGGGCTTCTGGCTCACGTTCATTGGCTTTAATACCACCTTTTTGTTGATGCATGTCACCGGCCTGCTTGGCATGCCTCGGCGGGTGTATACCTATGAGGCGGGTCTGGGTTGGGACTGGCTTAATCTGCTGTCTTCGATTGGCGGGTTCATTTTTGCTGCCGGTGCCGCCGCCGTGGTGATGGATCTGGCGCTGCATTTTCGCTTTGGCCGACCGGCGCCACGCAATCCCTGGCATGCCGATTCATTGGAATGGCTCACAGCAATGCCGCCGTCACCTTACAATATCGCCAGTCTGCCCGATGTGCACAGTCGTCATCCGCTCTGGCATCAACCGGAGCTGCTCGACACGGTTCCCGCCGGTCAGCATGGCCTGGCAGACACCCGCCATCAGTTGCGGGAGACTTATGGCTCCGATGCAACCAGCGGACTGGTCAGAGAAACCTTCCATCTGCCCTCCAATTCCTGGTTGCCGATGCAGGCAGCGTTCGGTCTTGCGGTACTGTCGATTGCATTAATCGCAAAGAGCTACTGGATTGCTCTGGTGGCTGCGCTGGTCGCCATCTATCTGCTGCTGTTGTGGGGCTGGAGAAACGGCGGACATCCGAGTGCGGCTCCACTGCAGCCTGATGAACGCCTGCAGCCACCCTTGCACTCGCGTGGCTTTGATGGACCAGGACTGTGGGGCATGGTGGTCACCTTGATGGCCGATGGCACACTCTATGTATCGCTGTTGTTTGGCTGGTTCTATCTGTGGACAGTAGCTCCGTACTGGCAGCTACCTGAACAGCGGCCGATTTCGTTGACCTGGTTGCTGATCAGCGGAGTATTGCTGACGATTGCCGTGTGGGTTTTCAGGTCAGCAGTAAGTCGCCTGCGTCTGCGACAACCGGATGCAAAACTTGCGGCCAGATTCTGGTTCACTGCGGTCACCGGGCTTCTGCACCTGCTGGCGTTATTGTGGGTGCTACTCGGGGGTTCACTGCAGGCAACCGAGTTGACTCATGATGCGGTGCTGACCGTGATGTTGATTTATCTGTTGCTGCACAGCGGGCTCGCCATTGTGTTGACAGCCCTGCAGGCCTGGCGGGTGTCGCTGGGCTATGTCAGTGTTCAGCTGCCTTATGAACCGGTCGTGTTGCTGCCATTCTGGATTTATACAGTGGCGGTATTCTGGCTGAGTATTGCAGCCTTTATATTGCTGCCACTGGGCTGGGGAGGGCGCTGATGCTGTCAGTAACACATCCATTGCAACTGGTGCTCGGACTGATCATCTGGGCGCTGTGGTTTGTAGTTATATACGGCGGATTATCAGTAGCCTGCGAAGTGGCACCGCCGGATGTCAGCAGTGGCGCCTATACCTGGATAAACGGTTCAGTATTATTACTGACACTGCTGACCACGGGGTTTTTACTGGTGCTGGCAACTCTGTGCCGACGCGTGGCCCTGCGAAAAGGGCCGGGTACTATTCGTTTTATTACCGGAGTTGCCGCTGGTATTTATCTTGCCTCGGCAGTTGCGACGCTGGTGATCGGCCTGCCGGTGGTCGCACTGCCGCCTTGTCTGTAATTTCTATAACGCTCGGCAATACCTCAATGGTAGTCTTCATAATTGAAAACCTCGGCATCTTCACCCACAAAAAAAGTCACTCGCCAGTTTCTGCTGACAGTGACTGACCAGGTGCCGGAACAGTCGCCAACGAGTTCGTGTAACCGAATATGCTTACCAATCTATTTAACCCGGCAAGTATTTTAAGCGGATTCGGCACTAATCCCTTGCAACGCCTGCACCAGAGTATCGGGTTCCTGCGCTCCAGAGATGAGGTACTTGCTGTTGATAATGAACGCTGGCACGGAAGTGACACCCGCCTGCTGGTAAGTGGCTTCGTCTTCTCGCACCGCAGCCGTGTACTGATCTGATTCTAGTACCTGCCTGGCTTTTGCTGGGTCCAGCCCCAGAACTTCAACACAGCTTAATAGAACATTTTGTTCGGAGACATCCATTGCCTTGCCAAAATACGCTTCGAACAGTGCTTGTTTCATGGCAGTTTGTTGGCCCTGCGCTCCAGCCCATTTGACCAAACGGTGGGCATCGAAGGTATTGCAGGTAAGTCGCTCCTGTAGTTTATCGAAGTTGAGGCCAAGATCTTTGGCAATCGTCATCATATGACTCTGATTTGCGCGCATCTCCTCCTCGCTCCGCCCGTACTTTTTAGCCAGAGCTGGCAAGATCGGCTCACCCTTACCACTGTGGGCAGGGTTCAGTTCAAACGCATGCCACTGAACCGTGAATTCATACTCGGGTCCCAGTAGTTCCATCGCCCGCTCTAGTCGGGCATAACCGATAGCACACCACGGGCAGGCGATATCTGAAACAATATCTATCTGTATTTTGTTCATAGTGAGTCCTGTCAATTTTCTGAGTGGGCCAATATTCTTTTTGTGCCACTCATTATTTATTAGATTTATTGCAATAAAGAGCATGACTGATGACGAATTTAGCACTCAGATAAACACCTTGAATGCAGCCTCAACGCCGCCAACACGCGCAGCTTTGGAGTGAAGGCGAAGCCACAACGAAAAAGCTGTCGCTGTGCCTGGTCTGGTAGCAGCCTGCCAGCCCCGAGGGGCGACAACAGCCGATTGTTAGGCAGCAACAGGCGTATTGACAGCTATTGAACCTGACAGCTCTGTGCCCAATGGAAAGTCGAATTGCATTTCCATGAAGTTGAACATCATCGGCGTTACCTCTAAGGAAAACGTGTTTCCTTTTTCTACATGCCGCGTCAAGACACGATCGCGGCGAACGTCGTGCAGAGCATGGACATAGTGCATTTTGCACTCCAGGCCAGATTCTCTCGTCAACCCTGAAAATTCAACTCGACCAGGGAGCCTCTGAATAACTCTATGACTACTCTGCGGGTGACTGCGCCCGCTGCTGCAAGGCGTCGTGCGCCGGCAATGGCCGTAGCCCCTGGCAAGCACGACAACGCGGCAGAAGCGGCGCAGACGCCCGCCCGAAGGCCGGAGTGACCATAGAGTTATTCAGAGGCTCCCTAGCAGTTTTTGTAAATCCAGGATCGTGGATTCGAAAAATACATATGCGGCAGCAAGAACCGCTGCTGCAAAAATCAACGAGCCGAGCTTCCGATGCCTGACTATCCACATAACAGATCTTTCAACTGTCGATATTCCTCCAGCGCCTGCGGATTGGCGAGTGCGTCTGTGTTGTTGACAGGCTGACCATTGAGCAGATCGCGCACGGCAGTCTCTGCAATCTTACCGCTGAGAGTGCGCGGAATATCCTGCACCTGTGCAATCACTGCCGGCACATGCCGTGGTGAGGCGCCATGTCGAATTGTCTGCCGGATTCTGCTCTGCAACTCAGTATCAAGCGTCAGATCCGGTGCCAGTCTTACAAACAAAACCACGCGCACATCGTCCTGCCATTGTTGACCGATAACAATGGCCTCAACAATTTCCGGCAATTGTTCTACCTGTCGATAAATTTCTGCAGTACCGATTCTTACGCCGCCGGGATTCAGCACTGTGTCTGAGCGGCCGTAGATAATGTAAGTATGTCTTTGCGTCTGTTCTGCGTAATCCCCATGCGTCCATACGCCTGGAAAGCGCGAGAAATAGGCAGCGCGATACTTCTCCTGATGGTCATCATTCCAGAAGCCGACTGGCATGCTGGGAAAAGATTGCCGGCAGACCAGTTCGCCTTTGATGCCTGTTACTGCTTCGCCCTTATCATTAAACACGGCCACATCCATGCCGAGTCCCGCGCACTGAATTTCACCTCGGTAAACCGGCAGCATCGGCGAACCAAGCACAAAACAGGAAATAATATCGGTGCCGCCGGAAATTGATTGCAGTGCAAGATGCTCGGAAATCTCCTGATAAACATAATCAAACCCTTCTGCACTCAGCGGTGAACCGGTGGACAGCACCGCCCGCAGCGATTGCAGTTGGTGCGAGTGCATAGGCTTCAGGTCGGCTTTCGCTGCGGCTGAAATAAACTTTGCAGACACGCCGAACACACTGATGCCTGTTTCATCGACAAGATCAAACAGATAGTCCGGTTTTGGATGAAAAGGTGAGCCGTCGTAGAGTATCAGAGTGGCCCCGCTGGCCAGACCGCTGACCAGCCAGTTCCACATCATCCAGCCGCAGGTGGTGAAGTAGAACAGAACATCACTGGGCTTCAGATCAACATGCAGCATATGTTCTTTGCGATGTTGTATCAGGGTGCCGCCAACGCCATGAACAATACATTTGGGTACGCCGGTAGTGCCAGATGAATACATGATAAACAAGGGATCGTTGAATTCTGCTGGATAAAAAGCCAGTTCATAATCAGCTTCCGCTTCAAGATCCTGCCAGTACTGCAGCTTTACGCTGCCCTTGATGGATCCCATCTTTTCGCCGCCATATAAGTCCGGAAGCAGCACAATGTGTTGCAGAGAAGGTAACTGCTCGCTGAGAGTGGTCAGTGTAGTCGCGTGTCGGCTGACTTTTCCGGCATACAGATGACTGCTTACCGCAAACAGTAGTTTTGGTTCAATCTGGGTGAATCGATCAAGAATTCCGTTGATGCCAAAATCAGGTGAGCAGGATGACCAGATGGCTCCCAGGCTGGCAGTTGCCAGCATCGCTACGATGGTTTCGATACGATTAGCTGCAAAACCGGCTACCCGGTCGCCAGCGACAATACCCTGACTCTGCATCCAGCCGGCAACCCGGCTGACTTCAGTATAAAGCTGCGCATAACTTAGTTGCTGCGTGTTGTGCTGTTCATCAAAAAAACGCAGGGCCGGCTTGTGATCGCGGCAGCGCAGCAGATTTTCGGCATAATTGAGGCGGCAGCCACTGAACCAGCGTTCCTGCCAGAGATTATGGTGGGCGCTGTAAATCTCTGTTGCTTTCTGCTGGTAGATAATTTGCGAGAAGTTAAAAAATTCCTCCCAGAAAACCGCCTTTTTATGCACGCTCCACTGATGCAGATCCTCGTAGTTTTGCAGTTCGCAACTGTATTTGCGGTTCAGTTGCTGCATGAACTGAGCCATCTGTGTGTCGTTCATCGCAGCAGGATCGGGCTGCCACAGAATCTCCGGCACTGACTCAGACATGGCAGTAGTCCTCCTGACGAGCGAGTGCGACCCGCGAATTATTGGGTCGCTGTAATTGTGTGCAGATCCAGTAACTGGTTTTCAAAAGCGCATCAAGATCAATGCCGGTTTCAATGTCCATGCCCTGCAGCATGTACACCACATCCTCAGTGGCCACGTTACCACTGGCGCCTTTGGCATAGGGGCAACCACCGAGTCCGGCTATGGAGCTGTCGATGCTGGCAATACCCAGTTGCAAAGCGGCCAGGATATTGGCCAAAGCCTGTCCATAGGTGTCGTGGAAATGCACGGCGAGCTGATCGCTGCGAGCCTGTTCAAGGCAGCTATCGAGTACGGTCTGTACTTTGCGCGGTGTGCCAACGCCAATAGTGTCACCGATTGATACTTCGTAGCAGCCAAGCGCCAGCAGTTCTCTGACCAGCATGGCGACATTCTCTGCGGGCACATCACCTTCGTAGGGGCAGCCCAGCGCGCAGGAGACATAGCCGCGTATCGGAATCTGTGCAGCACGCGCGGCGGCGCAGACTTCAGTAAAGCGGGCGATGCTTTCGCGCATGCTGCAATTGATGTTTTTCTGGCTGAAGGATTCGGACGCTGCGCCAAATACGGCAACTTCACTGACCTGGGCATCGATTGCGCGTTCCAGACCCTGCATATTGGGAGTCAATGCTGTATAGCGGACACCCGGGTAGCGCTCGACCTGCTGAAATACCTGCTGCGAATCCGCCATCTGGGGAATCCATTTAGGAGAAACAAAACTGCCTGTTTCAATGGTTTTGATGCCCGCTTTGCTCAAGCGGTTAACCAGCTCTACTTTGGTGGCAAGTGGCACCATCATGGCTTCATTCTGCAGGCCATCGCGCGGACCCACTTCAACTATTCGTACTGATGCTGGCGTGCTCAAGATCATCTTATTTATGCCTCAACCACAGCGCTGACCGGATCGGTAAATTCCACCATCAATTGATCGGGCTGCAAAAATTCATTAACGGCGCAGTGAATTGCAGCGACCACACAATCTGCGCTGGCGTTCACTGTGTGTTCCATCTTCATCGCTTCCATCACCAGCAGGGGCTGGCCACGTGTCACTTTATCGCCGACTTTTATATGCAGAGCGATCAGTTTGCCGGGCAGGGGAGCCTTGAGTGCGAGCTGCGCACCGCCTGAGCCTGCCGCGCTGGCATCGGCGTCATGGCCGGGCGCTGGCAGTCTGTGCACATGGAACTCGCGGCTGAATTGATTCTGGCCAAAGTTACGCCATGCGCTGAATGCGCCCCAGTGGTCGGCAGATTTCTGCTCTGCGCTGAGTTGTTTCTCCAGGGTAGTCAGAGACAATTTCAGTTGCAGTAGTTCCTGATGATTGTGCAGAAATCCGGTGTCTACTTCAGCGCGCAGAAATGCAGAACTCTGCAGCACGACCTGCAGAAAACTGCTGTTGGTTTCTATGCCTGTAATCTGTGTCTGTGCCAGCACGGCGGCAAGTTTTGTTGCTGCCTGCGTGCGTGTCGGTGCCCAGACAATAATTTTCGCCAGCAGGGAATCGTAATAAATACTGACTCTGTCGCCACTGCGAAAACCGGTATCAACTCGCACATCCTCAGCCCGTGGCCAGTGCAGTGATTGAATAAGACCGCTGCAGGGCATGAAGTCATTCTGGGGACTTTCGGCATTGATACGCGCTTCGATAGCCCAGCCATTCAAATTGATCTCGTGCTGCTGCAGTGGCAAGGTTTCTCCCTGGGCGACCCGGATCTGCCACTCAACCAGATCAAGACCGGTGATCGCTTCAGTTACCGGATGCTCAACCTGTAATCGGGTATTCATCTCCATGAAGTAAAACGCATCGTCCTGGTACAAAAACTCCACGGTGCCCGCGCCGCAGTAATTGATTTCTGTGGCCGCTTTAATCGCAGTATCACCCATCAGTTTACGGATGTCGGCGTTGATGCCTGGAGCAGGGGCCTCTTCAATCAGTTTCTGGTGACGCCGCTGCACTGAGCAGTCGCGTTCAAATAAATGAACGCAGTTGCCATGCTGGTCCGCAAAAATCTGCACTTCTACATGGCGGGCCCTGGGCAGATATTTTTCCAGCAGCACGCGCTGGTCGGCAAAGGCGGTAAGGGATTCACGTTGCACCGATTGCAGCGCAGCGTGGAAGTTTTCGGCTTTTTCGACAACGCGCAGGCCCCGACCACCACCACCGGCAACCGCTTTAATCAGCAGCGGAAATCCCATGTCTATCGCTTCCTGATACAGGAAGTCGGAGTTTTGTTCGGAGCCATGATAGCCAGGCAGCAGCGGCACACCGGCCTTTGCCATTAATTCTTTGGCGCGGGCTTTGGAGCCCATCGCTGCAATAGCCGCGCTGTTCGGGCCAATAAATAGAATACCGGCAGCCTGCACCTGCTTGACGAAATCACTGTTCTCGGACAGAAAACCATAACCCGGATGAATGGCATCCGCCTGCCATTGTTGCGCAACTGCGATGATTTTTTGCGCGTTAAGATAACTTGCAGTGCTCGGTGAGGCGCCCAGATAAAAGGCGCTATCGGCCATCTGCACATGCAGGGCATTGCGGTCTGCATCCGAATAGACAGCGGCACATTGGATACCCATGCGCCTGGCTGTTCTCATTATCCGGCAGGCGATTTCGCCGCGGTTAGCGATCAATAACTTTTTGATCATGATCTCTCACCTTCTGAAGGCTTGGCTGCGGAACTGGGTGCAGAGCTGGCTGCGGAACTGAGTGCAGAACTGGCTGCAGAACCGGTTGCCGTTCCTGCCGCAGACCCGGCAGCTAACACTGCCCATGGCGGTGCTGTTTTTTCGAAATAAGCAGAAAGTCCCTGTTGTCCTTCTTTGCTGGAGCGCAGGGTAGCAATGAGTTCACAGGTATACCGGGTGGTTTCGCTGTCAACCAGCGCAGGTGCAATGCGGTGGATCAAGTCCTTGGTGGCGCTGATCGCATTGGGTCCATTGCTCAGGAAGGTGCCTGCAAATGTCTGCGCGCTGTTGATGAGTTGATCAGGTTCTACAATTTCGTGAACCAGACCGGCACGCTGAGCGGCTTCGGCACCGAATACTTCAGCAGTGAGAAAGTAGCGCCTGGCATGATGAATGCCGATGCGTGCAACTACATAGGGACTGATCACCGCAGGGGCGATTCCCAAACGCACTTCACTGATACAAAAGCGCGCATTGCTGGCGGCAATAACGATATCGGAAGTTGCGATCAACCCGGTCGCACCGGCGAAAGCATTGCCATTGACGGCAGCAATGACTGGTTTAGGGAAATGATTAAGCGTCTGCAACATGGTGGCAAGACGATGCGCATCAAGGACATTCTCTTCATGGCTGTAGTTCACCATGGACTTCATGTAATTGAGATCGGCACCGGAAGAAAAGCTTTTGCCATTGCCGGTAATTATCAGTACCCGGCAGGATGGATCGTTTTGTAACTGCAGCAGCGCATCAATGATCATCTGCATTAATTGCGGATCGAACGCATTATGTTTGTCCGGTCTATTCAGGCGCAGCGTAGTAATCCCCCGCGCGCTGGTTTCTATCTCAAGCAGTTGGTCAGACATGGTTACATCCGGAACACGCCGAAACGTGTTTTCTCAAGTGGCGCGTGCGCGGCAGCAAACAATGAAAGAGCGAGTACCTGGCGCGTCTGCACCGGATCGATCAGGCCATCATCCCAGAGTCTGGCGCTGGCGTAGTAGGGATGTCCCTCACGTTCGTATTTATCTTCAATGGGCTTTTTGAACTGAGCTTCATCCGCGGCTGTCCAGGTTTTGCCCTGTTTGGCCAGCGTTTCAGCTTTGATCTGAGCCAGCACCCCGGCAGCCTGCGGACCACCCATCACCGAGATGCGCGCATTAGGCCACATCCATAAAAAGCGCGGATCGTAAGAGCGGCCGCACATACCGTAATTGCCCGCCCCGAAACTGCCACCAATTAACACGGTGATTTTTGGTACGCTGGCAGTAGCCACCGCATTGACGAGTTTAGCGCCATGTTTGGCTATGCCTTCGTGTTCATATTTGCGGCCCACCATAAAACCAGTGATGTTCTGCAGAAATATCAGCGGAATATCGCGCTGACAACACAGCTGAATAAAATGGCTGCCTTTGAGCGCGCTTTCGGAGAACAGAATGCCGTTGTTAGCCAGTATGCCAACTATGACGCCGCAGATTTTTGCAAAACCACAAACTAGAGTACTGCCATACAGGGGCTTGAACTCATCGAATTCAGAAGCATCTACCAGGCGCGCAATTATTTCGCGTACGTCATAGGGCTGACGCACATCTTTGGGAATGATGCCGTAAATCTCCTCTGGGTCATAAGCGGGGGCAGGTGCATCAGTATTAAGGGTTCTGCTTTGACGATTCAGATTGGCGATGCTGTTGCGCACCAGCGCAAGGGCGTGGGCATCATTTTCAGCCAGTTGATCGGCAACACCGGAGATTTGCGCATGCACCAGACCGCCACCGAGCTCTTCTGCGGAAACAATCTCGCCGGTTGCCGCCTTAACCAGCGGCGGGCCACCCAGAAAAATGGTGCCCTGATTTTTAACAATGATTGATTCATCGGCCATTGCCGGCACATACGCACCGCCCGCCGTGCAGGAGCCCATCACCGCAGCAATCTGTGGAATGTTGCGGGCTGACATATTGGCCTGATTAAAAAAGATGCGGCCGAAGTGATCACGATCTGGAAATACCTCACTCTGATGCGGCAGGTTAGCGCCGCCTGAATCGACCAGATAAATACAAGGCAGATGATTCTCTGCAGCAATCTGCTGGGCTCTTAAGTGTTTCTTCACACTTAAGGGGTAATAGGTGCCACCTTTAACAGTTGCATCGTTGGCGACGATTACGCAGCACTGACCGGAGACAATGCCAATGCCCGTAATCACCCCTGCGCCAGGGATTTCATCGTCATAAACATCCAGAGCTGCAAGCTGCGAAAACTCCAGAAACGGGGTGCCAACGTCCAGCAGCGCTTCCACTCGTTCACGCGGTAGCAGCTTGCCGCGCTGCTTATGACGTTCGCGGGATTTCTGGTCGCCACCCAGCGCAAGCCTGGCCGTCAGTTCATGCAGCTCATCACTTTGCTGGCGATGTTGTGCCATGTTCTCCGCAAACTCGGGACTCTGGGTGAGCACATTTGATTTTATTTTTTGCATCGCTATTTGCTTCCTTTCTGAGAACCTGGCTCGGCTTACTCAGTTTTTAGTTTCATCGAAGAGTTCGCGGCCAATCAGCATGCGGCGGATCTCCTGAGTGCCGGCACCGATTTCGTAAAGCTTTGCATCGCGCAGCAGCCGGCCCGTGGCATAGTCGTTGATATAGCCATTGCCGCCCAGAATCTGAATCGCTTCCAAAGCCATCTGCGTGGCGCGCTCGGCGCTGAACAAAATAGCGCCCGCGGCATCTTTCCGGGTGGTCTCGCCACGATCACAGGCGCGTGCCACCGCATAAACATAAGCTCGGCTGGCGCTCAACTGAGTGTACATATCAGCAAGTTTTCCCTGGATAAACTGAAAGCTACCAATCGGTTCACCGAATTGCTGACGGTCATGCACATAGGGCAGTACCACATCCAGACAGGCCTGCATAATGCCGAGCGGACCGCCGGAGAGCACCACGCGCTCATAATCCAGGCCGCTCATTAATACGTTTACGCCTTTATTCTCTTCGCCCAGAATATTGGCAGCTGGAACCCTGCAATCTTCAAAGACCAGTTCACAGGTGTTGGAACCGCGCATGCCAAGTTTGTCGAGTTTTGGCGAGCGGCTGAAGCCGGGCAGGTCGCGCTCGACCAGGAATGCTGTGATACCACGCGGACCAGGTTCGCTGGAGGTTCTTGCGTAAATCACATAGACGCTGGCATCAGGGCCGTTGGTGATCCACATTTTACTGCCGTTAAACAGGTAGTAATCGCCTTGCTGTTCAGCTCGCAGCTTCATGCTGACCACATCCGAACCGGCACCGTGCTCGCTCATGGCCAAAGCGCCCACATGCTCGCCGCTGATCAGCTTTGGCAGATACTGTTGTTTCTGTGCGGTGTTGCCATTGCGGAAAATCTGATTGACACAAAGATTGGCATGAGCACCGTAGCTGAGCCCCACACTGGCCGAGCCACGGCTCAGAATCTCAGTGACTATCACCTGTGCCAGGTAGCCCAGACCGGCACCGCCGTACTCCTCGGAGACAGTGATGCCCAGCAGCCCAAGATCGCCCATTTTTTGCCACAAATCAGCAGGGAATTCGTTGCTGCTGTCTATTTCTGCCGCGCGTGGCGCGATTTCACGGTTAGTAAACAATTCAACCTGCGAGCGAAACAGCTCCAGGGTGTCATCGAGATCAAAATTCAGCTGGGAGTAATGCATGCAGAGTCACCTTCTGGTTCGTGTTGCCGGCTTCCAACCGGTCGATCTCGATTCTAAACCAATCCGAACACCATTCACATTGCAGCCGCTAACTTTGGCCCGGGCCTGGCGGATGTATCAGGCCTGGCTGATCGACGGGTATAGGTATCGAGTCGGGTCATGTTGCAGATACCACTTGAAGAATTGGTCACCGTTGGCAGGTTTGTGTAAATAGTAACCCTGTAGTTCCTGACAATGATGTTCGCGCAGAAACTCCAGCTGTTCCAGTTGCTCAATACCTTCAGCGACCACTCGAAGACCCAGAGTGTTCCCCATTGAAATGATGGCGGTACTGATCGCGTTGTCCTCTTTGTTATGGGGAATGTCTTCAATAAAGCTGCGATCAATTTTCAAGGTGTCAATCGGGTAATGCTTCAACTGCCCCAGAGATGAGTGGCCGGTACCAAAATCATCCAGGGCCAGTTTTACGCCCAGTTCTTTAATCTGTGACATTAATTTGCAGGCGCGTTCCGGGCTGTGAACTACCGAACTCTCGGTTATCTCCAATTCAAGCATTTCCGCTGGCATCGCTGATAGTTCCAAAGCATGCTTGATCCGATTCAATAAATCAGGATCATTGAACTGGCGTGAAGAAAGATTGACCGCCAGTGCAAGGGGCGCGTGTCCTTCTTTATTCCAGGTGCTGACCTGTTGACAGGCCGTCTGCAGTACCCAATCGCCGATGGCGAGAATCTGTCCGGTTTCTTCCGCAATCGGTATAAAGCGATCCGGGGTGATGTGGCCCAGCACGCTGCTGTTCCAACGCAGTAAGGCCTCCACGCCGGTAATATGCCCACTGCTCAGATGCAGCTGGGCCTGGTAATGCAGGCTGAATTCCCCTCGCTCCAATGCGTGACGCAGATGAAATTCCAGATCGACTTTTTCGCGGGTCAGAATGTGAACATCAGGAGAATAGAATTGATAGTTATTTTTACCTTCATCCTTGGCAATGTACATGGCTGCATCCGCATGCTTCATCAGAGTTTCTTCGTCGTCAGCGTCAATGCCAAAAATACTGATGCCGATACTCGCAGTTACCTGACATTCTTTGCCTTCCAGGGTAATCGAACCCGTCATTTCATTGAGAATATTCTGCGCTATCTTTTCAATCTGCATACGCTGCGCGACGTTCTGTAGCAGAATCACGAATTCGTCACCGCCCAGGCGGGCAACAATATCGCTGGCACGCAAGGGTTTGCGCAGGCGACCTGCAATCTCCGTAAGCAGTCGGTCGCCGACATGATGGCCATGAGTGTCATTGACTGATTTGAAGCGATCAAGGTCTATAAAGAGCACAGAAAATGCCTGCTCAGGATAGCGCATTGCAGTTCTGGTAGCCTGTTCAAGCAGCTTTCCAAACATGACGCGGTTAGGCAGATTGGTGAGATGGTCGTGAGTTGCCAGATACGTTATGTGCTCGGAAACACGCTTCTGGTCCGAGATGTCGCGTGAGATGCCGCGATAACCGGTGAATTCGCCTTGTTCATTAAAACGCGGCTCAGCGCTGAGGGCAAAATGATAGACAGCCTTATCATCGTTAACGAATGAACACTCGAAGTCACGAAACTGCTGGTGCTTTGCCAATTGGCGTTTGAGCGTATCCCAGTTCATTGAGCCAGGTGTAATTCCTTTTATGTCCCACAGACTGTTTCCGATGAGGTCTCTAATCGCCCGTTCATTGGCATTGCCGACAATATTGCCATCGTATTTAGTGAAGCAGTAGTTCTCATCCATTTCCCAGTAAAAATCTGAAGACAGATGAGTCAGGCTGCGAAAGCGCGCCTCGCTTTCCCGCAGTACGTGTTCAGTCTGTTCGCGTTCAGCCTGAGTCTCAAAACTGTCCAATGCGTAGGACACATTGGCCGCCATGCTTTCCAGCAGTTTGACAATGTCATCATCAAAGGCGTCTTTTTCGGTGGAGTAAAACAACAGGACAGCAACACAGCGTTTACGTTTGAACAAGGGCAATGCCGCAGCACTGGCAATATGCTCCAGCCTGCTGATGGCATGCCATGGAGCCGTTCTTGGGTCATTCTGAAAATCATGACTGATACAGGGCATCCGGGTGCGAAATGCAATCCCGCTCAGGCCCTGACCCTGCGATCTGTCTGGATTGGTGGAAAGTTTCACTGGTTCTACAATTGGTGTCGCTTCGCCAGCCAACGCGACCGAGGCCAGTGAGTGCTGGTCGATGGGTTCAAAAACTGTAGCAATATTAAACTTGCCGCCCTTGACTGCGGCATTGCAGACATTGGTGTAAAGCGAAGTCACCGAAGTAGCACGCAGAATGGCTTCATTGCTTTCGCTCAACGCTGAAAACATCTGCTGCAGACGCTGGGAATTGCGTTCGACATTTTTCCGGCTGGTAATATCACGGGTCATGCCAATGATGATCCATCGTTCATCAATCTGCATGGCGCGGCTGTAGACTTCAACGACGACAGGTTCGCCGTGGCGGTTAAACGTGCTGCTTTCGATACGGCTGCTGCCACCCTCGCTAATAAGGTGGTCATAGCGCGCGGCGATTTCTGCTTCTGTTTCTGAGAGCGTGTCGGCAGGGCCTGAATTCAGCAACTGAGCGCGGGTAAATCCAGAGTTTTTGCAGGCGGTATCATTGACATCAACGAAGCGCATGGTCTGCCGGTCGACCAGATAAATCATGTCCGTAGACATGTCCATCGCGGCGCGGAATCGCAGCAGGCGATGTTCTATCTTGCGCTGCTGAGAAACATCGCGAGCCAGGCAATGGTAGCCGAGAAACTCACCCGCCTGATCGAATTGTGCCTCTCCGCTGACCCGCAGATAACCCACCGACATGGGTGAGACAAGTTTGTACAATTGATCAGTAAACGGTTTTCTTTCGGCACGCAGTGCAAAGTGATCATCGGTCGATTTGGGCTCGACAACAGGAATAATGCCAAACTCCCAGGGCGTCCTGCCTGGAAAATTAACATAAAGCTGCTGACGCTCTTCTGTATCGTCGCAGCGTAGGCTCAGACAGACAAATTCTGAGTCTTCCTGCCAGTACAGGTCAGCAACAAGACTGATCAGTTGCCATAGCTTGTCTTCCCGGCAGACACGAAGATTTTGCTCACCCAGTGTCAGCAGGTTTTTTGAGGGGGGCCTTTCGCTCAGCGCCATTGCTCACAGACCGCTCGCAGAATGCTAAGTGCCTGCTCAATTTCTGCCTCATTGATGTTTAAGGGTGGCAACAAACGGATGCCGTTACCACCGGCTTTGACAGCAAGCATCCTGTGCTTTAACAGCACCTTAACAAATTCGGCATTATTGACCACACACTTGAGTCCGATCATAAAGCCCATGCCGGTCTGTTCCTGGAGAACTGCTGGATAGTCCTTGATGATTTGCGCCAGACCACTGCGCAGCACGGCGGCATTGGCGCGCGATTGTTCAAGAAATCCTGGTGCCGTGATGACATCCAACACACCATTGGCGACGGCTGTTGCCAGCGGATTGCCCCCGAACGTGCTGCCATGAGTACCCGCCACCATGGGCGCGGCGACTTTTTCTGTTGCCAGAATAGCGCCGATCGGGAAACCGCCGCCCAGACCCTTCGCGGAGGCCAGCAAGTCCGGGGTTATGCCTAATGCCTGGTAAGCATAGAGCTGGCCGCTGCGGCCAACTCCAGATTGCACTTCATCAAACATCAATAGAATGCCGTGCTGATCGCACAGAGCGCGAACCTGCTGCAGATAATCTTCGGGAACCACACGAATGCCGCCTTCGCCCTGTATTGGTTCCAGAATTACGCCGGCAGTCTGCTCGTTAAGTTGCAGCTTAAAGGCCTCAATGTCGCCAAAAGGAACCTGATCGAAACCGGCATCGCCAAACAGAAATCCTTCGCTTTGTACCGGATTTCGACTGGCAGCTATTGGCGCCAGGGTGCGGCCATGGAAGGATTGGGTCAAGCTGACTATGCGCACTCGTGCCTTGTCACCGCGATCGTAATGGTAGCGGCGCATCATCTTAAAGCCGGCTTCAACCGCTTCGGTGCCGGAATTGCTGAAAAATACGCGATCCGCAAAAGTCAGTTCGACCAGACGGGCAGCGAGCTTTTCGGTAGGGATTATTCTGAACAGGTTAGAGGTATGCCAGAGCGTATCAGCCTGTGCTTTCAGACATTCGACCAGATAAGGGTGACAATGCCCGAGGCAGTTGACGGCAATACCCATGGTAAAATCAAGATAAGCCTCATCGGCGGCAGTGTATAAAAAACAGCCGGAGCCGCGCGCAAATTCAAGCTGCGGATGCCCATAGTTGGCCATAAGAGCGGAGTTCATGGATGTCATCCTTAGCAGTAATGCAATGGTTGCGGTAATGCTGATTTGCGTCTATGTTGTGGACTCTTCAGAGAGCGCGATCATGCCTTATCGTTTGCCGTGATTCAAGTTGCGACGATTATACCGAGCTCAATCAATTTTGTTAGCTACCACGTAATAAACTGTGGTCTAAAACAGTCATCAACACCAGGAGCCATCATGTTTTTTCAAAAAACCGCGGATTTACCCGATGCGGATTCAGCATTGCCTGGGCGCAAAGAGCCAATGCCTGTAAATAACCGTCACTATGTCAATGAGCGACCGATCATGGGCCCCATGCCAGCAGGAATAGCAACTGCGGTATTCGGACTGGGATGTTTCTGGGGTGCTGAGCGGATATTCTGGAAGCTGCCCGGTGTGTACAGCACTGCAGTGGGCTATGCCGGAGGTTTCACGCCTAACCCGGACTATGAAGAAGTCTGCAGCGGGCGCACCGGACATACGGAAGTGGTTACGGTGTTTTACGACCCATCGCTGACCAGCTACGAGGATCTGCTGAAGCTGTTCTGGGAGTCCCATAATCCGACTCAGGGCATGCGCCAGGGCAATGACCGTGGCACTCAGTACCGCTCGGCTATCTATACAACCTCGCCGGAGCAGATGGAAGCAGCCCTGGCAACCCGCGTACAGTTCCAGCAGGTGCTGAAAGAGGCCGGGCATCAGACCATTACCACCGAGATCAAGCCGCTGGAAAAGCTCTATTACGCAGAGGACTATCACCAGCAGTATCTGGCTAAAAATCCCGATGGCTATTGTGGCATCGGTGGACTCGGAATCTGTTATTGATCGCGGGCAGCACGCAATAACAGCTACTGATGAGTAACGGCGCCGCGACTGTCATATACTGCGCGACATATTCGGAGAACTGCCAGCTATGTCCAAACCAGCCAGTGAGAAGTTTGTCATCGCGATTTCGTCGCGCGCCCTGTTTGACCTGAAAGAAAGTCATCGGGTTTTTGAAGAGCAGGGCCTGCAAGCCTATCAGCAGTACCAGATTGAGCATGAGGATGAGCCACTCGCCCCCGGTGATGCCTTCAGCCTGGTGAAGAAGCTGCTGGGTTTGAATGCGTTGCTGCCTGCGCCCCGGGTCGAGGTGATTTTGTTGTCGCGTAACAGCGCCGACACCGGCTTGCGGATATTCAATTCAATCGAGCACTACGGTCTGTCGATAACCCGCGCGGCCTTTTGTGGCGGCGACAATCCCTGGCGATATATTTCCGCATTCAACAGTCATTTGTTTCTGTCCACTGATGGCGCGGATGTGCGACAGGCGCTGGAGCTGGGCATAGCGGCTGCCACCATTCTGCCGTCCAATACCAGCAATGTGAAGGATGGCAAACTCAAGTTTGCGTTTGATGGCGACGCGGTACTGTTTTCTGATGAGGCCGAGAAAATCTACAAAGCTGACGGTCTTGAAGCTTTTGCAAAAAGTGAAAAAGAATCTGCAAATCAACCGCTTACCGGTGGTCCTTTCAAGCCGTTTCTAGCTGCGTTACAGCAGTTGCAGACGGAGTTTCCGGCGGGTGAATCCCCGTTACGCACCTGTCTGGTAACAGCCCGTTCAGCACCGGCCCATGAGCGGGTGGTAAGAACGCTGCGGGCATGGAATATCCGCATCGATGAGTCGCTGTTTCTGGGCGGCATGGATAAAGGCGCCTTTTTGAAAGCGTTTGATGCCGATGTATTCTTTGATGATCAGCAGGCGCATTGCGAGTCTGCACGTGGCCATGTTGCCACCGGTCATGTGCCCCATGGTGTTGCCAATAACCCGGTTGTTATTGAACCCCCTGCTGGCGTATCCCTGTCTGCTGCAAACGTGAACGGCGAGTAGTCATGAAACTGCAGCAGTTGCGTTATATTCATGAGGTTGCTCAGCAGGGGATGAATATATCGGCGGCGGCGCTGGCACTGCACACCTCACAACCTGGCGTCAGCAAGCAGATAATGATGCTGGAAGAAGAGCTTGGCCTGGCAATCTTCGTGCGCAATGGCAAACATCTGTCCGGGCTGACTCCAGCTGGTGTCAAAATTGTGGAGATTGCCCGCGATATCCTGCGTCGCACTGATAATATTTACACCCTGGCCAAAGAATTCACTGCCGCGAACAAGGGCAGTCTGTCTCTGGCAACTACCCATACCCAGAGCCGCTACGTGCTGCCACCGGTGATCAGGAAGTTTATTGCGAAATATCCAGAGGTAGCGCTGCATATGCACCAAGGCACGCCTTTGCAGATTGCTGAGCTGGCCGCTACGGGTACCGCAGATCTGGCGATTGCGACCGAAGCCATGGAGCTGTTCAGTGATTTGATCATGGTGCCTTGTTACCGCTGGAACCGGGTGATTCTGGTGCCTCAGAGCCATGAACTGGCGCATGTTAAAAAACTCACGCTGGCTGATGTGGCAAGATTTCCTCTGGTGACGTATGTGTTTGGTTTCACCGGACGCTCACGCCTTGACGAAGCCTTTGATGCGAGCGGGCTGTCTCCGCACGTGGTGTTCACTGCGGCTGACGCAGACGTGATCAAGACCTATGTGCGGCTGGGTATAGGGGTTGGAATAGTAGCCAACATGGCCTGGGACCCGGTCAAGGACATCGATCTGATCGCGCTTGATGCTTCTCATCTGTTCGATTACAGCGTGACCCGCATCGGATTCCAGCGCGGCGCAGTGCTGCGCAGTTATATCTATGATTTTATCGCGATGTTTTCGCCGCATTTGACTCGCAGCCTGATTGAGCAGGCCCAGCTTGCGGCGAGTCAGGATGAGATTGATCAGCTGTTTGCCGATATCGAAATTCCGATATATTCCTGAAGTCTCGACCTGAACTTGCAACCTGAACTTTCAACCCTGAGCCCTCGCTCACAGCCACTGGCTTTCAGCCCTTGAACCATCATGCTTCAGCCGTTGGCCATTAACTCTGAGTCCTCAACCGCGAGCAATCACATCGGGCTTGTGCAGACCACATTCCTTGGCGGTTGCTTCTTCCCACCACCAGCGTCCCTCGCGTTCATGCTGATTCGGCCCAATCGCACGGGTGCAGGGTTCACAGCCAATGCTGATGAAACCTTGATTGTGTAAGGGGTTGTAGGGCAGTTCAAACATGCGGATATAGTCCCAGACATCTTTTGAACTCAGATTCGCGAAAGGATTAAATTTAAGCAGGGTATGCTCAGGCGTTGACGAAGCCATATCCACCTCGGCAATGGGCACATCCGCCCGGGTCGGACTTTGATCGCGGCGCTGACCGGTAATCCACGCATCCACGGTAGCCAGCTTTCTGCGTAAAGGTTCAACCTTGCGGATGCTGCAGCATTCGTGATGACCATCCTGGTAGAAACTGAACAGGCCTTTTTCGTTCACCATGGCCTGCAGGCGTTCAGCATCAGGGCTGAGAAACTCCAAATTAAGCTGGTACTGCTTACGCACCAGTTCCAGAAACCGATAAGTTTCCGGATGCAGTCGGCCGGTATCCAGACAGAAAATCGGTACGTCTTTGCGGATTTTCCAGGCCATGACGACTAACGCAACATCTTCAGCGCCACTGAAGGAGATAGCGAGATTGGGAATGGCCGTCAGCACTTCCGTCAGTATTTCTTTAGGAGATTTATTCTGAAAAAATTCATTAGTTTCAGTTATATTGGAACTGTTTATCATGTGAAGTCTCAATTATTTTTGAGGTGCGCAGCGGTGACATAAAGATGCCTGTGTGGGTGCTTGCGGCCATTTTGTCATAACAAAAGCCGTTTTGCATTGGCTGCGAATTCTGCTAGATTTACCCGCTCAAATTTGGACCTGTTGAAGGGGAATATCTTGGAAGTTGCTTGTCTTGATCTGGAAGGAGTCCTGGTTCCTGAAATATGGATAGATTTCGCTGAGCGCACGGGCATACCTGAGCTGCGTGCGACTACCCGGGATATTCCGGATTACGATGTATTGATGAAGCAGCGTCTGCGGATACTGGCTGAACACGGGCTGGGCCTGAACGATATCCAGGCAGTGATAGCGACCATGGAGCCAATGGCAGGCGCACGTGAATTTATCGACTGGCTGCGTGAGCGCTTCCAGGTAGTTATCCTGTCTGACACTTTCTATGAATTTTCCCAGCCCCTGATGCGCCAGCTCGGTTTTCCCACGCTGTTCTGTCATCGCCTGGAGGCGGATGCCAGCGGCCGCATCGTTAACTACAAACTGCGCCAAAAAGATCCTAAACGGCAATGTGTCAAAGCCTTTCATGCGCTTAACTTTCGCGTGATTGCCGCTGGTGACTCGTACAACGACACTACTATGCTGGGCGAGGCCGATGTTGGCATCCTGTTTAAAGCACCGGCCAATGTGATCAGTGAGTTTCCGCAGTTTCCGTCAGTGACCGAATACGATGAGTTGCGCCAGGAGTTTGTTAAGGCCAGTAACCGGACGCTGCTGCTTTAAGAGCGGCTGATTAGCGTTAGAGTCAATGCTTAATCAGATTGAGCGCTGCTGGCTTTAAGCTCCTGAAGAGTACTGAGCAGCAGGGCGACTTTATCGCGGCTTTCCTGATACTCCAGCTCGCACTCTGAGTCTGCCACGATACCGCCACCTCCCCAGCAATAGATCTGACCCTGCTCACACAGCAGGGTGCGGATGGTGATATTGGTGTCCATCTGTCCGTCAAAGCCAAAGTAGCCAATAGCACCGCAGTATATTGAACGCGAGTTGGGCTCCAGTTCATTAATGATTTCCATTGCCCGGATCTTGGGTGCGCCAGTGATTGAGCCACCAGGAAAGCAGTTGCGCAGCAGATCCAGCGGACTCTGCCCAGGCCCCAGTTCGGCGCTGATGGTGCTGACCAGATGATGGACGCTGTTAAAGCTTTGCAGCTCGAAGAGCTTTTCTGCTGTGACCGAGCCGGTGATGCACAGACTGCCAAGATCGTTGCGCAGCAGATCTACGATCATCAGATTCTCTGCCCGGTCCTTCTCGCTCTCACACAGCGCTTTTTTGAGTTCTTCATCCTGAGCAGCATCAAGCCCGCGCCGTCGGGTGCCTTTGATCGGTTGAGTCAGGACTTTACTGCCGCGCACCTGCAGAAACCGCTCTGGAGACAGGCACACGATGGCGCCGCGCTGATCCGCGCCAGGCTGATCTGCCCATGGCTGTTCTGCGTCGAACGGCTCTGACGAAACTGATTGCAATCCTACATAGGCTGAAAACGGACTTTTGCTGCGCTGGCGCAGACGGAGATAAGCCTGCAGAGGATCACCGGTATAGCTGGCCCGAAAGCGCTGGGCAAGATTGGCCTGATAACAGTCACCAGCTTCGATATAGGCTTTCAAGCGCTTAAAAGCCTCTTCATAAGCCTGTGGAGACAGATTGGAGCTGAACGGCTGGGTCAGCACGAAGTCTTCTGCTGGCTGATCATCGCCGCTCTCAAGCGCTGCCAGCACCCGTTCAGCAATCCTCGCTGGGCATTGCGCCAGCATAAACAGGATGGTTTTCTGTTGCAGGTGATCAACAATCACAGCCCAGTGGTAAATACCTGCCTGGGCAGCGGGGGTGTTTGGATATTCCTGCACAGTCCGGTCATCGCGCCGCTTATCAGTGCGCTGCCCGGGAGCACCAATTTCATAAGAAAAATACCCGGCGGAACCACCGACAAACGGGAGCCCTGACAAGATGTTGTCGAATTCCGAGGTAGGGGACTTGAATTCTGTCAATGTTTGTTTGATGGCCGCGAAGATATCCATACCAAGGACCTGCTGCTGAGAGCCATTGACGCGACGCACAACACCTCTATCGAGTAGCAGTTTAACCGTTGGTGCAGCGGTGAGAATGTCGTAGCGGGCACCCCGGTCGCTGTTCATGCTGCTGTCCAGAAATATTGGACTGTCCAGCCGGTTCAGCCTGCGCATCAGTGCAGCGCTGTCGTGCTGGTAAGGCAGTTCGCGAAACAGTGGCAAGATCATGGTTGCTCGCGTTTCCTAAGGTTAAGGGCAGCAGTCAAGGCAGCAAGTCAACCCGAACTGCCAGTTGACGCAGACCCGCTGGACGAGCGTTTGCGCCAGTGTCTGCTGTGTCATCTTCGGCGGCAGGAATTACTGGCGCAAGTGGATTGACCACTACCCATTGACCGGGGGTGACAGAAAGTGAGGTGGTTGCAGCTCGATTAACAGCAACTTGATCCGCTGCTGGCGTGGCGTTCTGCAGGGTGACGTAGATCTGGGATCCGCGGATTTCCGCCCGGGTGCTGAGGGCCATCGCCACTTGCTGGCCCGGGGCGGCGGCACTATCTATGGCACTGTCGGCTGCGATATCGACGGCACTATCAGTCTGAGTGTTGTTGAGCAGATCAGTGTTCAGCACGGGCTGCTGCTGGATGATTACCCTGTCGCCATCCAGTATCTGCACGGACCGAACATTCTCAGAAACACTATCACTGAAATCGAAGTCAATGCTGATCAATAACGCCTGGCGCGGCAGATCCAGCTGTTGAATCAGCGTGCGCAGTTCGCGCAGATTCGCTCTGGTGCTGGCGACAATCAGATTATTGTCGATCAGGCCAATGCTGCCACGAGGATCCAGGGCAGGCATGACTGCTGTTCTGATCAGGCTCGCATCACGGTGCTGCAGGCGCATAATCTCGATGGCCGCATATTGATCGCGCTCTGCTTCAGTCTGCGCAATCGCCACACTGACGGGCTGTATAAGGACCAGCATTAACATCGACAGCAGCCAATGGCGGCGTTTAATGGTAACTCCAGCAGGCCTTGTTGATGACAGTTTCATGTCTGACTTCCCTGTGCTGGGTTGTCCAGCAGCAGTGTGCCTTGATTGTGCAGTTTCGCCAGTATCGTCAGCACCGCTGTTGTCTGCTCAGCACCGGTGCTCTGCAATACGCTATGCAGCAGGTTTTCCGGTAATTCTGCAGACGCACATAAATGATCAATTAATGGCAGTAACAGCGGGTCGCAGCTGAATTCGACCCCATCGGCAAACATCTGCAGCTTATCGGGATTCTGGATGAACGCAAATCGCGCCGCCGGATTTTTAAGTAACCGGGCGCCAGTCTTGAGCTCTTTTTCAAGCGCCGCTGCATCCAGTTTTTTATCAACGATAACACTGATGTCCGGGTACTTCGGGCTGGTCATGCTGCTGCCAAACCAGTGCGCGATAATATCGGGTCGGCTCAGTTGTTTCAGCAGCAGATCCTGCACCTGCCTGATAGCATTGGCAGGTATTTCACCAGGCCGTTGCGGAATCTGGGGCGCATTATCTTTATAGCGCTGGTCTTCGCGTAGCTGCTCGATAATATCATCGCTCAGTTCACTGATAATTTGCGCGTAAGAGGGGGTACGAAAGCCGACAGAATAGGTCATGCTGCTGCCGATCGCGATTCCCCAGTGCGCCAGATTGGGCGGTAGATAAAGAATATCTCCTGGCACCAGCAGGTATTCCTGTTCAGGTTTGAACGCTGCCAGCAGACGCAGATCCTTATTTGCGAGCAGTTTGTTGCTGCTGTCGGCATGGCCACCGAGCTGCCACTTTTTCTGGCCGAGCCCTTGAATCAGAAACACATCATAGTAATCAAAATGCGGCCCGACATTGCCACCGTCAGTTGAGTAACTGATCATGATGTCGTCAATACGCCAGCTCGGAATAAAACTGAAGTGCTTCAACATTGCGCGGACATCTTCATGCCACTGATCGACGGCTTGAACCAGAAGCGAATAATTTTTATCGGGCAGTTTGAGGAAGTCTTTTTCTTTAAACGGGCCGTTTCGTAATTTCCAGTTACCATCATCCGGGTAATAGTTGATCAAGCGTGATTCGATAAAATCTTCACAGGCCAACCCGGCCAATTCTTCAGGACTGATCGGGTCGACAAAGGCATTACCATTGCCGCGGATAAGCAAAGGCTTCTTCTGCCAGTAATTCTGCAAAAAATCTTCGGCATCAAAGTTATTCGGAAGAATCATGGTGTCGGCAGAAATCATGGTGCAGGGCGTTTCCGTTTAAATGGTGTTTGATTGATCGGCAGCATTGCCAATATAGTTTTCCGGGCGCAGTTTGCGCAGTAGCACCTTGCCTTCCTCAGGAATATCCAGCGCTTCTATAAAGTCACCTAATACCTGCGCAGTGATACGCTGACCGCGCGTCAAGGCCTTGAGCTTTTCATAAGGCTGATCGACGCCAAAGCGGCGCATCACTGTTTGAACAGGTTCAGCCAGCACTTCCCAGCTGTTATCCAGATCGGCCAGCAAAGCTTCAGGGTTAACCGTCAATTTGCTCAGGCCTTTCAGGGTGGCGTGATACGCAATGACGCTGTGCGCGAAGCCGACGCCGATATTGCGCAACACGGTCGAGTCGCTAAGATCACGTTGCCAGCGCGAGATCGGTAATTTCTCGCCCATATGCTGCATTACCGCATTAGCGATGCCGAGATTGCCTTCGGAGTTTTCGAAATCAATGGGATTAACTTTATGTGGCATGGTTGACGAGCCCACTTCACCGGCTATGGTTTTTTGTCTGAAATAACCCAGTGAAATATAACCCCAGATATCGCGATCCAGATCGATCAGCACGGTGTTGAAGCGGCACAGCGCGGCGAATAATTCAGCAATATAATCGTGCGGTTCAATCTGGGTCGTATAGGGATTCCAGCTCAGGCCCAGTTTTTCGACAAAGCTTTTGGCATTGCTCTCCCAGTCGATATCCGGATAGGCAGACAAGTGCGCATTGTAGTTACCCACAGCGCCATTTATCTTGCCCAGAATTTCATTGTTGGCGAACTGTTTCATCTGGCGCCTGAGACGATGCACCACATTGGCAATTTCTTTACCGACCGTGGTGGGGGATGCAGTCTGGCCATGAGTTCTGGCCAGCATAGGCTGGTCGGCGTGGGCATGGGCCAGTTGTTGCAGTCGATCGATAATCTGCTGCATCAAGGGCAGCATGCCCTGGGCGCGACCGTCACGCAGCATCAGCGCATAGGATAGATTATTAATGTCTTCAGAGGTGCAGGCAAAATGCACAAATTCCAGTTGTTGCTGCAGGTCCGGGTGCTGATCGATTTTCTCTTTGATGAAGTACTCGACTGCTTTGACATCGTGATTAGTAGTCGCTTCTATTTCTTTAACTCTAAGGGCATCAGTTTCTGAAAAATTATCCAGAATGCTTTCCAGCAACTCATTACCTGCTGTGCTGATAGCCGGTGCTTCTTTGATCTGTGGATGGGCGGCCAGTTGTTGCAGCCAGCGTATTTCTACGATGACGCGGTAACGGATCAGTGCAAACTCGCTGAACCAGGCGCTCAGTGATTCCACTTTGTTGCGGTAGCGGCCATCAACCGGAGAGATCGCGGTAAGGCTGCTCAGTTGCAACTGCTTGCTGGCGGTATTGTTCATAGCCACTCGGTTCCTTTTTGTGCTTAATGTGTTCGGTCGGTATTTACAGTCATCAGCGCCCGGCGTATCTGCGCTATGGATTCTCGAATCTGCTTGCGATAAAACAGCAGATGCCAGCGGCGACCACCCAGTTGTTGCCACAGCACTGCCGAGCGGATACCGGCCAATAGCAGCGTACGAATCTTATCAGCGACCAACTGATTGCGCAGATGCTCGGGATTGCCGGCGACATGAATACGGTAGCTAAGCGTACTGATGGTGTTCTGATAGAGTCTGGCGGTCTCGGCATAGGGAAAGTCTGCTGCAATTCCGGTTGTTGCAACATCATCAGTGAAGCCGGTAGCAAGTGGCTGCGCAGCCTGCAGACCCTTGCGTATCTTTGCCTGTAAACCAGGCATTCTGGAAATTTTCTGCTGTAATACCGTCATGCCCAGCATATAACGTACAGCTTCGGGAAACTGTTGGGTGTTAGCGCCGCTGAATGCCTGCTGTAACGCATTCAAACCGGTACTGAAGGCTGCCACACTGGGGTAGACATCCGCATTTGACTTCGGGTCCAGCACCAGCAGAGGATCAACACAGGCGCGTAACTGGCGTGGATCGGCATCACCTTTGGTGGCCAGTTCGTGAACCAGCAGCGCACATTGTGCCGTTGCTGCCAGCGCGATGTTTCGATATTCCCACTTACTGAACTCAACGGAAGTATTGTTCAATCACAGCTCCTCCCAGGCAAATATCATCCTGATAAAATACGATTTGTTGACCCGGAGTCACCGCCCGCTGCGGGTTGTCGAAACTCACACGCACCGTTGCGGGAGTATCGGCAATTTCTACAAGGCACTGCTGGTCATTTTGCCGATAACGAATTTTCGCTGTGCAGCGCAGCGGCAGCGCTGGAGCCTCATGATTAATCCACGCCAACTGGGCGGCCAGCAGGCTGGACGAAAACAGCCAGGGACTATCATTACCCTGAGCCACGATTAAGACATTGCGCTGTATATCTTTAGCAACTACATACCAGGGTGACTGTTCGTGTTGCTGCAGACCGCCAATACCCAGACCCTGACGCTGACCATAGGTATGGTACATCAGGCCATGATGTTCACCGACTACTTCCCCGCTGGTAGTTTCTATCACACCAGGTTGCGTTGGAATATATCGCTGTAGAAAATCCTTGAACTTACGCTCACCAATGAAGCAGATGCCGGTGCTGTCTTTTTTATTGTGCGTGATAAAGCCATGCTTTGCTGCTATCTCGCGCACCTGGTCTTTTTCGAGCTCGCCCACCGGGAACAGGCTGCGCTGCAGGCTTTCTTCATTGACAGCGCTGAGGAAGTAGCTCTGATCCTTGTTGGTATCCAGGCCTTTGAGCAGACAGGTTCTGCCCTTAATGACAGCTTTACGAACATAATGTCCGGTGGCAATAAAGTCTGCGCCAAGCTCAGTGGCATAGTCCAGAAAGGCGCGGAATTTGATTTCGCGATTGCACAGAATATCCGGGTTCGGAGTTCGGCCAGCAGAGTACTCCGCAATAAAATGTTCGAACACATTGTCCCAGTATTCGGCCGCAAAATTGGCAGTATGCAGCTTTATGCCCAGGTTCTTGCAGACTGATTCAGCATCTGCCAGGTCCGCTTTAGCGGTGCAGTATTCAGTGTCATCATCCTCATCCCAGTTCTTCATGAATAGACCTTCGACCTGATGACCCTGCTCCAGCAGCAACAATGCGGCAACCGACGAGTCGACGCCGCCAGACATGCCGACAATAACTTTGCTGGTTTGTATTGCTGTTGTAGACAGGGGAGCGGTCATCTGGATTCAGGATTCGACGTGTTTAATGGCGTGCAGAGGAAAGTGCTGTCCAGCCAGATAATCATTGATGACAGTTAGCACCATGGGACTGCGTAATTGATCCTTCTTAGCTTCAATCTCGGCTTTGCTCATCCACAATGCCCGCACAATGCCTGTGTCCAGAGGGCTGTCCTTCAGCTGCTGACGCGCCTGGGCGATGTAGCAGGTGCGGATATAACAGATTCCAGTCTCCGGAGAGGTGTTCTGGTAAATGCCCAATAAGGAGATCAGTTCTACCTGCCAGGCGGTTTCTTCCAGGGTTTCCCGCAGCGCTGCCTGCGCGAGTGTTTCGCCTTCCTCAAGATGTCCAGCGGGTTGATTGTAGACAAGGCGGCCATTGATGATTTCTTCGACCATCAAAAAACGATTATCTCGCTCAATCAAGGTTGCCACTGTGTTATGAGGGTGCCACTGCATGGGTAAAGGGCCTGGTCGAAAGGTGCCGCGAAGGCAACAATCCCGTAAAAAGTCTGCGCTGACAGCTGTTTAATTCGAAGCCGCAATGCTACCGTATTTTGCTGACAAATACTCCAGTTGCTACACATCCCCGGTGGGAAGGTGGATAATGCCGGGCATTAACAGATGAAGACGACAGGATTGAGCGATGAGCGGATTGACGCATTTGGATGCACAGGGCAAGGCGCAGATGGTAGATGTGGGTGGCAAAGCCGTCACCCATCGTGTTGCCAGAGCGAGAGCGATAGTTTCCATGCAGCCTGCTACCTTGCAGATGATTGCTGAGGGAGGGCATAAAAAAGGGGATGTAATTGCGGTGGCGCGCATCGCGGGTATCCAGGCAGCCAAGAAATGTGCTGATCTGATCCCACTGTGTCATCCACTGATGCTCAGTTCGGTGCAGGTTGAGATTGAACTGGATGTAGCTGACAGCAAAGTGATTATCGATACCTTGTGCAAACTGGACGGGCAGACTGGCGTGGAAATGGAGGCGCTGACTGCCGCGTCTGTTGCTGCGCTGACTATCTACGATATGTGCAAGGCGGTGGACAAGGGTATGGTGATAGAGTCCATTCGCCTGCAGGAAAAAACCGGTGGTAAGTCCGGTGATTATCGTCGCGAACATGCCTTATAAGGTGCCTCAGCCTTAATGCACGAGAACGTTTCAGACCGGACCACGGTCTTGAGTAGCAGACAGATTCGACAGTGGAAATTCATATGTTGACCATTAATTACTTTGCAAGCCTGCGCGAAACCCTGGGGTTTGCCAGCGAGGATCTGCAGCTGCCCGCAGGAATAAGTGATGTCAGAGGGCTGATTACTCATCTGATCATTGATCGGTCTGCGGACTGGCTGGTCCTTCAGGACCAGGCTCAGGTGCTGGTTGCCGTCGATCAAACCATCGTCGATCGCAGTCATGTCTTGCAGGGCCATGAAGAAGTGGCTTTCTTTCCGCCGATGACCGGAGGTTGAAGATGGGCGAACAGGCTCCGGCGGCGACTACAGCGCAAACGTCTTCAGCGCAAACGACTACAGCGCAAACTATTTCCGATCAAACTATTTCGGTACAGACTAAGGATTTCGACGTCGGTGCAGAGTACGCAGAATTACGGCGTCTGGCTGCCAATGTCGGTGCAGTGACAACGTTCACCGGGCTGGTGCGCGAGTTCTATCACGCGGATGCAAGTGATGACTCGGAGAACAAAGTGCTTTGCCTTTACCTTGAGCATTATCCTGGCATGACTGAAAAAGCCTTGCAGGACATAGTGAACAAAGCGCGTGATCGCTGGCAGATACTCAGCTGCAAAGTCATTCATCGGGTTGGGGAACTGTATGCTGGGGATCAGATTGTTTTTGTCGGTGTAGCCAGTGCTCACCGCGGCGATGCCTTTGCCGCGGCTGAGTTCATCATGGACTATTTGAAAACCCAGGCACCGTTCTGGAAGAAACAGCGCACCAGCACTGGCGCTGACTGGATTGAGAGTCGTGATTCTGACAAGGAAGCCGCCTCGCGCTGGCAGGTCTGATTAAGGATCCAGCCTCACCTTGCGCCACTCACCCGGCTGCAGCTCCCCCAGCTGCCAGTCACTGATTTGACGACGAATCAACCTTAGAGTCGGGAAGCCAAGCGCAGCAGTCATCCGTCTTACCTGGCGGTTGCGGCCCTCATAGATAGTCAGCTCTATCCAGCTGGTCGGAATAAGTTTACGTTCACGAATCGGCGGGATGCGTGGCCACACTTCAGGCTCAGGCAACTGCCGCGCCTGCGCGGGCCGGGTCATCCCATCCTTGAGCAGCACACCTCGGCGCAGCTGTGCCAAAGCCTCTTCAGTGACCAGGCCTTCAAGCTGAGCCCAGTACCCCTTGCCCATTTTATAGCGCGGGTCGCTGATGCGCTGCTGGGTAATCCCGCAGTTGGTAAGAATTAACAGGCCCTCAGAGTCCTGGTCAAGTCGTCCTGCCGGGTAGAATCCCGGTTCCTTAATATAGCTGGCCAGAGTGGGGCGGTCACTCTCATCAGTAAACTGAGACAACACATTATAAGGCTTGTTAAAGAGTATAAGATCAGGCATGCGCGGCAGTTTATGCGAAATTACTTAAGAAAGCAGTCCAGTTTAAAAGTTTGAGCTGGTATACTTGCCGCCGTTTTTTCATTCATAAAATCAAATTCAGTGGAGTATGCAATGGGATATCTACATGTTTCGGTTCCAACGGATGGTGACAGAATTACTATCAATGCCGACGCATCGCTCAACGTACCTGACAAACCGATCATCCCTTTTATTGAAGGTGATGGTATTGGAGTAGACATAACACCAGTAATGATCAAGGTGGTAGATGCTGCTGTTGAAAAGTGTTTTGGTAAGCAGAAAGCGATTAAATGGATGGAAGTGTACGCTGGCGAAAAAGCAGCAGAAACCTACGACGGTGACTGGTTCCCGGCGGAAACGCTTAGCGCACTTAAAGAGTTTGTCGTAGGCATCAAAGGCCCATTGACTACCCCCGTAGGCGGAGGCTTCCGTTCATTGAATGTGGCTCTGCGTCAGGAGCTTGATCTGTATACCTGTCAGCGCCCGGTGAAGTGGTTTGAAGGTGTGCCTTCGCCAGTCAAGGAGCCTGGCAAAACCAATATGGTAATTTTCCGCGAAAATTCCGAAGACATTTATGCCGGTATAGAATGGAAAGCAGGCTCACCAGAAGTCAAAAAGGTTATCGATTTTCTGCAGAATGAAATGGGTGTTACCAAGATCCGTTTCGCGGAAAATTGTGGTATTGGCATCAAGCCGGTATCAGAAGCCGGTACCAAGCGTTTAGTGCGCGCAGCATTGAAATACGCCGTTGATCAGGATTGCCCGTCGGTAACTCTGGTACACAAAGGCAATATCATGAAGTTCACAGAAGGTGCCTTCAAGGACTGGGGTTATGAACTGGCCGTTGAAGAATTTGGCGCCAAACCACTTGATGGTGGCCCATGGCACTCATTTAAGAATCCCGTTACTGGCAAAGAAATCGTCATCAAAGATGTGATTGCTGACGCGATGCTGCAGCAGATTCTGCTGCGTCCGGATGAGTATTCAGTAATTGCAACGCTGAATCTGAACGGCGACTATCTGTCTGATGCACTGGCTGCTCAGGTTGGTGGTATCGGTATCGCCCCTGGTGCAAATATTGGTGATGAGGTTGCGCTGTTTGAAGCAACTCACGGTACCGCGCCGAAGTATGCGGGTCAGGATAAAGTTAATCCTGGTTCATTGATTCTGTCCGCCGAGATGATGTTGCGTCATCTGGGCTGGAATGAGGCGGCGGATTTGATTCTCAAAGGCATGGAAGGGGCTATCTCAGCCAGAACCGTAACTTATGATTTCGAAAGACTGATGACCGGTGCTACATTGAAGAAGTGTTCCGAATTTGGTGATGAAGTTATTGCTCATATGTAATTTTTCGCGGATGTGATATCGCAATTGAAAGACAAAACGGGATTGCCGGTTCTTTAAGGAATCGGACAATCCCGTTTTTTTATCGTCAGTTGCTGCTTTTTTATCCAACCGCGTCGGCGGTGATTTCTTCGTGCAGCGGTCTGATGTTGGTGGCATGAAGTCCTTTCGGACCCTCGATAGTTTCAAAAGTGACTGGCTGGCCAGCCTTTAACGTTTTGTAGCCTTCCATGCCAATTGCGGAGTAGTGCGCGAAAAGATCGCCGCCGCCATTGTCAGGAAGAATAAAACCAAACCCTTTTGCATTGTTAAACCATTTAACTTGCCCGGTATTCATCGCGATACTCCCTGGAACGTTTTGTTCTAATTTTTATCCACTCAGGATTCGTGGTTTGTTTATCGGTTCCATCGCCAGAAGTCAATATGTTTTTTTTTCTCAAACTTTGACGATTTGCAACATTCTGCAACTATTTCAAGGGTGAAATCAACTTCCATGCAGGTAATTTAATTAAATCCATATATTTTTATTCGTCTGGCTGGTTTTCAGGCGTATTATGGAAACCATAATCAAAGCAAAGAGCCGGCGCTGTACAAGGCTGGAATTTGCAAATTCAGGCCAGGCTTTTGCCACAAAACGGTTTGAATTCAATTTCCAAATCCGTTTTTCAAGGCCAGGTTTTTCGTTGGCTGTTTAACCGGCCAGTACTACGAGGAATGTATTCAGGTGTCACGGCAGTTCAAATTTTCTTTAACAGTAAATCAACGCACAAGACTGCAGGTGCGAGCGCATGGAGACCCTGATGCGGGGGATAACAGTGATCTGGCAACAGCGGGTGTGCGGCCAAAACTGGATCAACCTCCGCTGTATAAAGTTGTGTTGCTGAATGACGATTACACGCCTATGGAGTTTGTGGTGGAAGTTTTAACGACTTTCTTCGCTCTCAATCTAGAGAAAGCGACACAGATAATGCTCAAGGTCCATACTGAGGGCAAAGCAGTATGTGGTGTCTTCAGCAGGGATGTAGCGGAAACCAAAGCGCTGCAGGTAAACGACTATTCGCGCGATTGCGAACAGCCACTGATGTGCAATGTAGAGGCAGACCGGTAAATGCGGTAACGGCTGAATACTTTACTTGAAGCCGATTCATCGGCGGGAAAAAAGGCAAATCTATGTTGAGTAAAGATCTCGAAATCACCTTAAATATTGCTTTTGCAGCGGCGCTGAAAAAGCGACATGAGTATATGACTGTCGAGCACCTGCTGCTCGCATTGCTTGACAACGATCTCGCCTCGGGCGTCCTCAAAGCGTGTGGCGCAGATCTGAGCAGGCTGCGGGGCGAGCTGCAGGAATTCGTTGATGCCACCACGCCTTTGATTCCTGCTGAAGATCTTGATCGGGAAACTCAGCCTACGCTGGGCTTCCAGAGAGTCTTGCAGCGTGCAGTATTTCATGTGCAATCTTCAGGCAAGCGCGAAGTTACCGGTGCCAATGTATTGGTGGCTATCTTCAGCGAACAGGACAGCCAGGCAATTTATCTGCTCAGGCAGCAGAGTATCGCCCGCATTGATGTGGTCAATTACATCAGTCACGGCATCTCTAAAGTCGCTGGTCAGGACCATATGCAGGACAGCAATCCTGCACCGGGCCACGACACTGAAGAAGAAACCCTCGATCGCAATGCCAGTGCGCTGGAAAGTTTTGCCACTAATCTCAATCATCTGGCCATGCAGGGTAAAATTGATCCATTGATTGGCCGAGAGAAAGAGGTAATGCGCGTTATCCAGGTGCTGTCGCGTCGCCGTAAAAACAATCCATTGCTGGTGGGTGAATCAGGCGTTGGTAAAACTGCTGTGGTTGAAGGTCTTGCGCGCTTAATCGTTGAGGATCAGGTGCCGGAGATCCTGCGGGGCACAGTTATCTATGCGCTCGATCTTGGCTCGCTGCTGGCTGGTACCAAGTATCGTGGTGATTTCGAAAAACGCTTCAAAACCCTGCTGGCTGAATTGAAGAAGAATCCCGGAGCGATACTGTTCATCGACGAGATTCATACCATTATCGGCGCTGGTGCCGCTTCGGGGGGCGTTATGGATGCGTCCAATTTGCTTAAACCGATTCTGAGTGGCGGCGATATGCGCTGCATTGGTTCGACTACCTACCAGGAATATCGTGGCATTTTCGAGAAGGATCGCGCCTTATCACGACGTTTCCAGAAAATTGACGTGGAAGAACCAGATGTCGAAACCACCTATAAGATTCTTAAGGGTCTGAAGTCGCGCTTCGAAGAGCACCATGATCTGCGCTACAGCGACAGTGCCTTGCGTGCGGCTTCAGAGCTGGCTGGCCGTTACATAAACGATCGCTTCATGCCTGATAAGGCCATTGATGTTATCGACGAAGCTGGCGCGTTTCAGAGGCTGCAGCCAATCAGCAAGCGCAAGAAACTGATCCAGGCAGTTGATATGGAAAAAGTGGTTGCGGCGATAGCCAGAATACCAGCTCAACACGTCACCACATCGGATGTAGAAGCCCTGCGTGGCCTTGAGGGTAATCTCAAGATGGTGGTGTTTGGTCAGGATAAGGCCATTGAAACTCTGGCTTCGGCGATCAAGCTCTCCCGTGCCGGCCTGGGCGATCCAGCCAAACCCATCGGCTCCTACCTGTTTGCCGGACCTACCGGCGTGGGTAAAACCGAGGTAAGCCGTCAACTTGCGAAAATCATGGGCATTGAGTTACTGCGTTTTGACATGTCCGAATATATGGAGCGTCACACGGTGTCGCGTCTGATTGGCGCGCCCCCAGGTTATGTCGGTTTTGATCAGGGTGGGCTGATGACCGAAGCAATTGCGAAGAATCCGCATTGTGTGTTGCTGCTCGACGAGGTCGAGAAAGCGCACCCGGATATCTTTAATATTCTGTTGCAAGTCATGGATCATGGCACCTTGACCGACAACAATGGGCGCAAGGCAGATTTTCGTAATGTGATCCTGATTATGACGACCAATGCCGGTGCTCAGGAAATGTCACGATCCTCGATCGGATTTACCATGCAGGATCACTCGACAGACGGAATGGAGATTATTCGTCGTGCCTTCAGTCCCGAATTTCGCAACCGTCTTGATGCGATTGTGCAGTTCGGATCGCTTACGCCACAGACAGTACGCACTGTGGTTGATAAATTCCTGGTTGAACTGCAGGTTCAATTGGACAGCAAAAAGGTGACTCTGCAGGTTGATGATTCAGCCCGCGACTGGTTTGTTAAGCATGGCTATAACGAGGCTATGGGGGCCAGGCCAATGGCACGACTGATTCAGGAAAAGCTGAAGAAGTCGCTGGCCGAGGCAATCCTGTTCGGTGATCTGGCCGATGGTGGCGAGGTGACAGTATCGATTGAAAACGATGAGGTCAAACTTGAGGTAGCCGGCCGGGCCGCGGGTAAGCAGGGCAAGGAGTTGAGCAGCGAGCCAGGCTGAGCAGGCAGCCCGTCAGTTCAACGGGCTCGGTAGGTGATCCTGCCTTTGCTCAGATCGTAAGGAGTTAACTCCACTTTAACCTGGTCTCCGGTGAGGATGCGTATGTAGTTCTTGCGCATCTTGCCGGAGATATGTGCAGTAACGATGTGTCCATTCTCCAGTTTGACGCGAAACATGGTGTTGGGAAGGGTATCAACCACTTCGCCATCCATCTCAATCTGATCTTCTTTTGCCATTAAGGAAAAGCCTTTTTAAAAAAATTGTCTCGAAGATAATTACTTTATTTTACCGAATCGATTGCTTACAAGAGTTCCGGGAAAGTACTGGAAAAACAGTGCGCGCATTTTGCCCTATTTCCACAGAGTTAGCAAAAGCTATTACGGCAGCAACAGACCGGGCTCCAGCGACCACGCTCCTATCCTGGCTTCTTTATCATGGTAGCTAAGCAGGCGCATCCGAAACTGTGCGCGTGACATCTCAGCCGCGCCCAGGCTGAATAAGTGTTCTGTAGGCATCTGGCAGTCGATCAATTGGAAATTCCAGTTCTGCAGTTGCCGACACAGGAACGCAAAGGCAATTTTTGAGGTATTACTTTGCAGGCTGAACATGGATTCACCAAAAAATAGCTGCCCCAGCGCAACGCCGTAAAGACCGCCCACCAGCTTATCGTTTTCCCAGACTTCAACTGAATGCGCAAAACCAAGCCGATGCAGCTCGCAATAAGCCGCCTGCATTTCCGGGCTTATCCAGGTGCCAGGATCAATAGCGCGGGTCTGTGCGCATAAGTGGATCACAGCGCTGAAGGCGCAATCCATCGTTATCTGAAAGTGCTGTTTGCGGATCAATTTGCGCAGGCTGCGGGAGATGATTACCTGTTCTGGGCGCAGACACATGCGCGGATCAGGCGACCACCACAGTATCGGCTGCCCCTCTTCATACCAGGGAAAGATGCCGCAGGAATAAGCCTTGAGCAGGCGTTCGGGGCGCAGATCGCCACCGACCGCCAGCAAGCCGTTGGGTTCCGGCAGGGCATCGTTCACCGGCGGAAATTTGGTATCCGTAGCGCTAAGCCAGGCTAGAGATCCAGGAATTTTTCAGCATCCAGAGCTGCCATGCAGCCAAACCCGGCGGAAGTAATCGCCTGTCGATAGACATGGTCGGCAATATCACCGGCAGCAAATACGCCAGGAATGCTGGTACGCGTCGCATCCCCGCTGATACCGCTTTGAATTTTGATATAGCCCTCGTGCATATCCAGCTGGCCATTGAAAATTTCTGAATTGGGTTTATGCCCGATCGCGATAAACACGCCATCTACCGCTAAAGTGCGTTTTGTGCCGGTATCGGTATGCGCTATCTCGATACCGGTTACGCCCATCGCATCGCCAAGCACTTCGTTCAATTGATGGTGCCATTCCAGGGTGATATTACCGGCGACGACTTTTGCAAACAATTTGTCCTGTAGAATTTTCTCAGCACGCAAAGTGTCACGTCTATGCACCAGCGTGACATGTGAGGCAATGTTGGACAGATAGAGCGCCTCTTCGACGGCGGTATTGCCGCCACCGATTACCGCAACCGGCTTATTGCGATAGAAGAAGCCGTCACAGGTTGCGCAGGCACTGACGCCTTTGCCCATAAATGCGGTCTCGGATTCCAGCCCCAGATACTGGGCAGAGGCGCCGGTAGCAATAATCAGCGCATCACAGGTGTAAACGGCTGAATCGCCCCATAAGGTAAACGGCTGCTGCAGCAAATCAACCTTATTGATATGGTCAAACAGCACCTTAGTATCAAAGCGCTCGGCATGTGCCCGCATGCGCACCATCAGAGCGGGTCCCTGCAGTCCTTCGACATCACCTGGCCAGTTATCGACATCAGTAGTGGTAGTCAGTTGACCGCCCTCGACCATACCGGTGATAACCACCGGATGGAGATTTGCACGAGCGGCGTATACGGCGGCGCTGTAACCGGCGGGTCCCGAGCCAAGAATAATAAGTCTGTGGTGCTGCGTTTCTTTCATAGAAGCTAAATTCCAGTCTGATTTTTAGTGATTAAATGCATATTGTGGCTGACATCACCGATTTAAAGCGGGATATTAACACGAGACTTAAATTCCTTATGTCAGCGACACCAAAAATTGATTATGATAGCGCCAAATATTCTGAGAAAATAAGCTAACTCATAAGCGCAGGCGATTGAAAAATTTGAAAAATACAGCTAATAAACGCAATGCGACAGAACAGCAGTTAAATTCTGTCTCACAACGACTGCTGCGAGAAGGGACTCTGATTGTCTCTTTCCTCGTAGGGGTATTTTTACTGGTTGCGCTGTTAACTTACTCGTCAGACGACCCTGGCTTCTTCACCACCGGTGACAGTTCCTCAGTAGAGAATGCTGTCGGTAATATCGGTGCCTGGCTGGCGGACGTGTTGCTGCATCTGTTCGGCTATTTCGCCTTTCTATTTCCGGTGGCGCTGGCGTTGAAGATTGTGTCGCTGTTTCGAGAACAGGATAAAACTGAAACCTTTTCCTGGCGGATTTTTGGGATAAAGACGGGCGGAGTCATTCTGCTGGCAATCGGTATCTGCGCGCTGGCTACCCTGCACTTTAAAATGAGCTCGGGTGCTTCCGGACTTGCCGGCGCTGGCGGTCTGACCGGTTCGCTGATGGTTAAGCTAACCCTGCCGGTGCTGGCAGTATTCGGCAGCACGCTGCTGTACATCGCTATATTTCTGTTTGGTCTGACAATAATCTTCCATATTTCATGGCTGCGGGTGATTGATCGAACCGGCTACTGGACACTGCATTATCTCAATCAAATGCTGGATAAGCTAAGGCGCTGGCTGGAAAGCAGGCGTCAGCAAAAGAGTGCGCGTCACGTTGTGGAAAGTCGTAAACGTTCTTTGGATATTCATATTGAGAAAGAGAAAAAACGCACACCGCCCAGAATTGAGCCGGTAATCACAGCTCCGGTACGCAGCGAGCGGGTAGAGAAGGAGCGTCAGGGCAAACTGTTTATCGCTCCTGCACCGGGCGATCTGCCTGCGATCAGTCTGCTTGATGCACCAAAATCCGGCAGTAGTAAAGGTTATTCCCATGAGTCGCTGGCGGCGATGTCCAAATTGCTGGAGCTTAAGCTGAAGGATTTCGGTATTGAAATTGAAGTGACTGCGGTAAATCCCGGACCGGTAATTACCCGTTTTGAAGTGCAGCCTGCGCCCGGTATTAAGGCCAGCCGGATCAGTGGCCTGGGCCGCGACCTGGCCAGATCCCTGGCGCTGGTCAGCGTGCGGGTGGTTGAAGTCATTCCTGGTAAGACGGTTATCGGCATAGAGATTCCTAATGCACATCGCGAGATGATCATGCTCAGCCAGGTGCTGGCGTCTCCTGAATTTGACAAGGCGCAGTCCTCATTAAGTATGGCGCTGGGACACGATATCGTCGGCAATCCGGTGATTGTGGATCTGGGTAAGATGCCGCATCTGCTGGTGGCCGGTACCACCGGTTCAGGTAAATCTGTCGGTATTAATGCGATGATCCTTAGTCTGCTGTTCAAAGCCACGCCACAACAGATCCGCATGATCATGATCGATCCAAAAATGCTGGAATTGTCGGTGTACGATGGTATTCCGCATCTGCTCACGCCGGTCATCACTGATATGAAAGATGCCGCTAACGGTCTGCGCTGGTGTGTGGCGGAGATGGAGCGGCGTTATAAATTATTATCAGCGCTGGGAGTGCGCAATCTGGCCAGCTATAACAAGAAAGTGCTGGATGCTAACAAAGCGGGCATGCCCATTGTCGACCCGGTCTGGCGTCCGGACCCGATGGCTTTGCAGGACGATCAGCAGGCTCCGAATCTTGAGCAATTGCCGCAGATTGTGGTCGTCGTTGACGAACTGGCCGACATGATGATGGTGGTGGGCAAGAAAGTAGAGGAGCTGATAGCACGGATTGCGCAGAAAGCGCGGGCCGCTGGTATTCACCTGATTCTGGCAACTCAGCGGCCTTCGGTCGACGTGCTGACGGGTTTGATCAAGGCTAATATTCCAACCCGTCTGTCCTTTATGGTGCAGTCGAAGGTGGACTCGCGCACTATTCTGGGTGAAGGCGGAGCCGAACAATTGCTGGGTAACGGTGATATGCTGTTTCTACCGCCTGGCGGAGGAGTGGCCACTCGTGTACATGGTGCCTTCGTCAGTGATGAGGAAGTCCATCGCGTAGTCGCTGACTGGAAATCTCGTGGCGAGCCGGTCTATATCGATGAGATTACCCAGGGCGCAGAAGAACGTGACATGGGCATGGGCGGTGGCAGTGGTTTCGACGCTGATGATGCTGAGACAGATGATGCCTTGTATGATGAGGCGGTCGCCTTCGTTACTGAAACCCGCAAGGCTTCGATATCTGCGGTACAGCGCAAATTGCGCATCGGCTACAACCGCGCGGCCAGGATGATTGATGCGATGGAAGCTGCCGGGGTAGTTTCCGGCATGGGTACTAATGGCAGCAGAGAAGTGATTGCACCGCCACCTCGTTAAAGTTTGTGCGAATCACAAATTATTCCCGATCCATAAATTGAGCGATTCTATGAAAATTTCCCATTACAGTGTGCTGATGGCCCTGCTGCTGGTGTTCAGCGTGCTGATGGTCAGCCCTCCGATGTTCAGCCCGGTGATAGTCAGTGCGGCAGCAGCCGATGCGCCCGGTACGCCAGACCAGCCCGGTAGCGATTCGGCAGCAGTCGCCCGGTTGGCGGAATTATTAGAAGGCATCGACACTTTTCAGGCGGATGTTCGGCAGCTGATTGTAGAATCAACCGGCGGCGTACTCGAAGAGAGTGAAATTAAATTCATTTTGAAACGACCGCATGGGTTCTACTGGGAAACTCTGGAGCCTTATCCTGAGTTGATCGTCACTGATGGCAATAAGCTGTGGAATTATCAACCTGACCTGCTGCAGGTGACGGTGGATGACTGGGATCCGGACCGCTCTGAGCTGGCGGCACAATTGCTCAGTGGACGCACTGAGGAAATTGCCAGCGAATATACCGTCAGTGCACAGTCTGCCGCTGATGGTCGGGATTGGGAATTCTTTCTGGTTCCGCTCGATCCAGGTAGTATCTACGAGCGGGTGACCCTTTACTTTGAGGCGGGTGAACTGGATTCAATGCACCTTATCAGTGGTAGCGGTCAGAGGACCCTTTGGGAGTTTAACAATCAAACGGTTAATGAAGCGGTTGCTGATGAGGTATTTGTATTCAGCCCGCCGGATGATATCGAAGTTATCGATAATACCGTCTCCAACTGATGGCCAATGAAACAGACCAGCTTTGACGACACCAGCTTTGATGCAGTCAACCCGGATGCCACCAGGGATTCTGGCGTGAGTGCTGCTGCGCGTACACCTTTGGCTTCGCAGCCGTTGGCCGCGCGGATGCGTCCACTAACGCTGGATGAATTCATTGGCCAGCAACATATCCTCGGGCCTGGCAAACCTCTGCGCGAAGCGATCCGCAAAGCCCAGCCGCATTCAATGATTCTTTGGGGGCCGCCAGGGGTAGGTAAAACCACGCTGGCACATCTGCTGGCTCAGGCCGGGGGAGCGCACTTTGAGAGCATCTCAGCAGTGCTATCCGGGGTGAAGGATATTCGTGCAGCCGTAGAGCGAGCACAAATGCGCAAGCGCAGCGACGGTCAGGCAACCGTGCTGTTCGTTGATGAGGTGCATCGATTTAATAAGAGTCAGCAGGACGCGTTTCTGCCCCATATCGAGAATGGCACACTGATTTTCATCGGCGCCACCACTGAGAATCCTTCCTTTGAGTTAAACAACGCGCTGCTGTCACGCGCCCGTGTTTATGTGCTGAAAAGCCTCGAAGAAGATGCGCTGCAAGCGGCTATTAACGCAGCACTTGCTGATACTGAGCGCGGGCTTGGTGGCCGTGGTCTGCAGATATCAGCGGAAAATGCAGCCAGGTTAGCGCGGGCTGCCGATGGTGACGCCCGCAAAGCACTCAATCTGCTGGAGATCGCCAGTGATCTGGCTGAAGAAGGTGATGATGGAGTTCGCGAAATAAGCACCAGTGTGCTGGAGCAGGTACTGCAGACCAGCAGCCGGCGCTTCGACAAAGGCGGTGATTCCTTTTACGAACAGATATCCGCATTGCATAAAGCCGTGCGCGGTTCCTCCCCGGATGCCGCGCTGTACTGGGCGGTGCGTATGCTCGACGGTGGCTGCGATCCACTCTACATTGCGCGACGACTGGTGCGCATGGCCAGCGAAGACATTGGCAATGCCGATCCACGTGCGTTGCCGCTGGCCCTGGCAGCATGGGACACGATGGAGAGGCTGGGCAGCCCTGAAGGTGAGCTGACGCTGGCACACACGGTGATTTATCTGGCCTGCGCTCCAAAGAGCAATGCTGTTTACAATGCCTTCAATGCCGCCAGAGCGGATATTCAAAACTCCGGTTCGCAGGAAGTACCAATGCATTTACGCAATGCAGCAACCTCATTGATGAAGAATATGGACTATGGCAGTGGTTATCGCTATGCGCATGACGAACCGGAAAGCTACGCAGCCGGAGAAAATTATTTTCCGGAACAATTAAAAGATACCCGCTACTACTATCCTGGCAAAAATGGCATGGAGCAGAGAATCAGCGAAAAACTGGATTATCTGCGTCAGCGTGACCAGAACAGCAATCGGAAACGGTATACTTAAAACCCGTATGTTAAAAACAACAGGGAGATGACTCTGGCATACTATCTGGCAGTGGCTATCGGTGGTGCATTTGGTGCGGTTTCGCGCTATTGGATGATTTCCTTCGTGGAAAGCTTTGCTGTAGTCAAACCAGGTCAGTTCCGGTTTCCCTGGGGCACCCTGCTTGTAAATGTGCTTGGTTCTTTGCTGATCGGCGTATTGTTTGTGTTGATAACGGAGAAAGCGCTTATCTCAGCAGAGTGGCGCGCCATTTTAGTGGTCGGTTACATCGGCGCATTCACTACATTCTCCACGTTTTCTCTGGATGCCTTAATGCTGATGCAACATGGACAGGTTCTGCAGGCCGCAGCTTATATTGTGAGCAGCGTATTGGTCTGCATTTTGTTTACATGGCTTGGGGTTATCGGAATGAGAGCAATCTGACAGAGTGCTGGGAGGGTGCTGAGAGGGTGCTGGTTTTAGAATATTGGAATATTAAATTTTTAGTCAGGAAGAATAAATACGATGCTGGATCCAAAATGGTTGCGTGCCGAACCTGAAAAGCTCATTGCTTTACTTGGCAGGAAAAACTTCACCCTTAACCTGGAGCAGATTAATGCGCTGGACGCCCGGCGCAAAGTGTTGCAACAGGAAACCGAAAAACTTCAAAATGAACGCAATGTGCGCTCGAAGCTGATTGGTCAGACTAAAGCTGCCGGTCAGGATGTCGAGCCCTTGCTGGCGGAAGTCAGTCAACTGGGTTCATCATTGGAAGAGGCCAAAAAAGCCCTCGCTGTCGTGCAGGACGAGTTTAATGAACTCTGGCTGCAGATTCCTAATCTACCCCAGGAGGATGTGCCAACCGGGCGTGACGAGAAACAAAATGTCGAGCTGCATCGCTGGGGCACGCCCGCCACTTTTAGCTTTCCGATACAGGATCACGTGGCGCTTGGCGAAAAAGAAGGAGTTTCCGGTGCCGCACTGGATTTTGCTGCTGCCACTAAACTGACCGGCTCACGCTTTGTGGTGATGCGTGGAAAAATCGCCAGACTGCATCGCGCGCTCATTCAGTTCATGCTTGATCAGCACACGGTGCAGCATGGCTACGAAGAGGTTTATGTACCTTACATCGTCAACAGAGATTCCTTGATGGGTACCGGTCAGTTGCCGAAATTTTCCGAGGACCTGTTTCGTCTGGAAGGCGATAATGAGTACTACCTGATACCCACGGCGGAGGTGCCGGTTACCAATCTGGTGCGAGATGAAATAATTCCGGCAGAAAAGCTGCCACTGAAATTTGTTTGTCATACGCCCTGTTTCCGCAGTGAAGCGGGCAGCTATGGTCGCGACACCCGCGGCATGATTCGTCAGCATCAGTTCGAGAAAGTCGAACTGGTACAGATGGTACGTCCTGAAGATTCCGATGAGGCGCTGCAGGAGTTGAGCGGCCACGCCGAGCGGATTCTGCAACTGCTGGAGTTACCTTACCGCGCAATGCTGTTGTGTGGTGGTGATATGGGCGCGAGTGCTGCACGGACTATAGATCTGGAAGTCTGGCTGCCATCGCAGGATTGCTATCGCGAAATTTCTTCCTGCAGCACCTTTGGTGACTACCAGGCGCGCCGCATGCAGGCGCGCTGGCGTAATCCAGAGACCGGCAAGCCGGAATTGCTGCACACACTTAATGGCTCAGGTCTGGCCATCGGCCGCACGCTTGTAGCCATCATGGAAAACTATCAGCACGCCGACGGTTCAATAACCATACCTGCTGTGCTGGCGCCTTACATGGGTGGCATCAGCAAGCTGTAAATAAGCTGTGATTAAGAGTTGAGCATGGAATTTCTGCCAGTATTTCTAAATGTCAGAGGCGCGCGCTGCCTGATCGTCGGCGGCGGTGAGGTTGCCTATCGCAAAGCGGTGTTGTTGGACCGCGCTGGTTCACAGCTGCTGGTGGTTGCGCCTGAAATAAGCCAGCAGCTGCAGGATCTGCTCAGGCAGGGGCAGGGCATTGTGCAGCAGCGCGATTTCCTTGAGAGTGATCTGGATGCGGTGCTGCTGGTCGTTGCCGCCACCGATGATGAAACCTTGAATGCCCATGTCTCTGAATTGGCAAAAAAGCGTGGTTTGCAGGTTAATGTTGTTGACCGCCCGGAGTTGTGTACCTTTATCGTACCCGCCATAGTTGATCGTTCACCGGTAGTCATTGCGATTTCCAGCAGTGGCAGCTCGCCCATTTTAACGCGTCAACTTAAAGAAAAGCTTGAGACTGTTATTCCCGGTGGCTACGGTCGCCTGGCTGAGTTACTGCGCGGCTATCGCACTGAAGTGAAACAGACGATCAGTGACTTCACTAAACGTTCGCGCTTCTGGGAGCGCGTGCTCTCTGGTCCCATGCCGGAGATGGTTTTCTCTGGCAAGGAAGATGAAGCCAGGGCGTATCTGGATCAGGCGCTGGCGGGCGCTGAAGATCTGCAGGTACAGGGCGAAGTATTTCTGGTCGGCGCGGGACCTGGTGATCCGGAACTACTCACCCTGAAAGCACTGCGACTGATGTATGAGGCAGACGTGGTACTTTATGATCGTCTGGTGTCGAAAGAGATCCTGCAAAAGGTTCGGCCTGATGCTGAGAAAATTCATGTCGGCAAACAGCGCGCTGATCATACGGTACCGCAGGAACAGATCAATGCCATGCTGGTGCGTCTGGCCAGAGAAGGTAAAAAAGTGCTGCGCCTTAAAGGCGGCGACCCGTTTATTTTTGGCCGCGGCGGCGAAGAGATTGATCAACTGGCTGAGGCGGGCATTCCGTTTCAGGTTATCCCTGGCATAACGGCAGCTTCCGGCTGTGCCTGTTATGCCGGTATTCCGCTGACACACAGAGACTATTCGCAGTCCGTGCGCTTCGTCACCGGTCACCTTAAGGAAGGCAGCGCTGAGCTGGATTGGGATCAACTGGCTTGCGAGCATCAGACTGTGGTTTTTTATATGGGCCTGGTCGGTCTGGAAAATATCTGCCAGCAATTAATGGCGCATGGAATGAGCAGGGATATGCCAATTGCGTTGATTCAGCAGGGCACTACACAGAATCAGAAAGTGGTAATCGGCACTCTGGAGACGATGGCAGAGAAAGTAAATGCAGCGAAGGTTCAGCCGCCAACCCTGATTATTGTCGGCAGAGTGGTAAAACTGCACCGACAATATTCATGGTTTAAGAAGCAGGCTTGAGTCAGAGTTTAATCTGTCTGGATTTTTTTGCAGTAATCACGCGGCAGTCATGCAGAACACATCCAGCTTATTGCCATCCAGGTCACGGAAATAACCTGCGTAAAAAGTGGGACCGCGTGGGCCTGCCGGACCTTCACATTTTGCGCCAAGTTCAATCGCCTTGTTGTAAATCCGATCAACAGAAGCCGGGCTGTCAGCAGCAAGTGCTACCATCACACCGTTGCCAATCGTTGCTGGCTGACCATCATAGGGCTTGATAATGGCAAGCATGGGTCTGTCAGCCGACGTACCCCAGGCGATGAAACCGTCCATTTCCATGGCGCGTTTCGCACCCACCTCTGCCAGAAGCGCGTCATAAAACGCAGCAGATTTTGCCATATCGTTCGTGCCAAACGTAACATAGCCGATCATTGTGTCATCCTCATTGATTTGTGATTGATTGGTACTTTTTTAAAAACTAATGCATTTCCGGCAGCGTGAGATCTTCTGACGAAACTATCAGGCCATTATTGTCGCCATAGACATAGTGTCCAGGGTGGAAAGTAACGCCGGCAAAAGTCACTGGAATGTTCAGCTCACCAACGCCGCGCCGGATAGTCTTCAGCGGAATGGCGCCCAGCGCCAGAACACCAAAATCAAGCATGCTGATTGCGTTCACATCACGAATGCAACCATACACGATGACGCCTTCCCAGCCATTGTCGATTGCCGTTTCAGCCAGCATGTCGCCGAGCATTGATCGACGCATCGAACCCGCGCCATCGACCACCAGCACTTTTCCCGAACCGGGAAGCTCCAGTTGCTGCTTTACCAGCGAATTATCTTCGCAGGCTTTAACAGTAACGATCTCTCCGCCAAATGCTTCGCGTCCACCAAAATTGATAAACATGGGATCGGCCACTTCAATCAGATCAGGGAAGCGGTCGCACAATTCTGGCAGTAAATCTGTAATTGAATCTTTCATTAAGAACCTGTGAAATTATTAAACGATTAAATCGAAATCTCTTTTGAGAATCTCGATTATTTCTGCTTTCGGATTATCCGATAGCACGATTTTCTGTCCGGTAATGGTTTCGGCGATGTCGCGGTAAGTTGCCGAAACCTGCATCAGCACAGAAGCGGGCAGGGCATTGTCGCGCGCCAGCGCCTGACGCTCAGGCATACGATCCTTGTTCAAAAGAATATCCGGGTCCGGGAAGTAGTTGAGCAATAATTGCCGGAATTCTTCTTTGGATTTCTCAATTACCTTGCCGGTTCGATACGAGGGACCATCCCAGATGCGCGAGGAATCCGGTGTGCCTACTTCATCCATGTAAATCAGTTTTTGTGCACCATTGCGGTCAGTGACATAACCAAACTCAAACTTGGTATCGACAAAAATCTGATCCAGTTCTGCCAGCGCACCGCTGATCAGATTGAAACCTTCACGGAGCAGTTTCTCGTAAAAGTCGATATCAGCCGGGCTGCGGAAACTGAAGGCTTCGAAATTATTCTCGATGTCTTGGCGCGTGATGTTGACATCATCGGCCGCTGGCACACCGGGGATGCCGGTCAATATGCCTTTGGTTGAAGGTGTTATCAGCAGCTCGGGCAGTTTCTGATCTTTCTGCAAACCATCGGGAAGCCGGATGTCACAAAACTCGCGCTCGCCTTTGCTGTATGAGCGCCACATCGAACCTGTTATGTATTGACGACAGATTGCCTCGATCATGACAGGTCGCGCTTTTTGCACGATCCAGACAAAGGGATGCGGGATTTCAAGAATATGACTTTCAGCCAGACCATGCTCGCGGAACAAGCGGAACCAGTGGTTAGAAATAGCATTCAGTGATGCGCCTTTGCCGGGCACACCCTGAATGCCATCTTCACCGTGCCAGATGCAGTCAAACGCTGAGATGCGATCGCTGATCACCATAATTGCCAGCGGTGTATCAGCGGCGACATGGTAGCCGCGCTGTTTGATCAGACGCTTGCTGTCTGCATCAGTCAGCCAGTAAACAGAACGCACTTTGCCGCTGTGCACGGGCTTGTCGGTGCGGATAGGGAGGTCATTATTAACGGCCAGAACCCGATTGGCGAGACTCATGGGACAGCTTCCTCATAGTTGGGGGCGAAATAATACCAGATCACTTTCTTAAGAAGTAGACGAGATATTTTACAGACAATTCTCAGATTGGGGCGGCCGACGATTCAGGATACCGGCGCATTGGCAAAATAAGGCTGCAGCGTTATGCTATGGAACCGCATCAACCAGCCGGTGGCCCGCCATTTGCCTTATTCAAGAGCGGTTTGGATTTTTCCTCGACCAAGGTAGAAACCTTCAACTCACGGAGAATGTAATGAACCCTCGATACCCCGCCAAACCGCTGTTTATTCTGGCCATTGCGGCTTTATCACTCGTAAGTTGCAGCCCGGAGGAGCAGCCAGAATCAGCTGCGTCGGCGGTTACAGAGTTTGCGCAAGCTGCCGGCGTTGAATCGTTCACCGCATTTATCTCAGGCACGCGCGTTGGGCAGATGGAAGTTGAACACGGCGATGTCACTCATGTTGGCTATGAGTACCGCAACAATGGTCGTGGCCCATCGGTTAAGGAGGTGATTGAATTTAATGATGATGGCGTGCCAGAAAGCTGGAGCGTTACGGGCGCGACAACCTTTGGCAATATCATAGAAGAGCAGTTCCGGGTTGAAGAAGGTAGAGCCTACTGGACAGACACCACCGGTTCGAGCGAGTCGGATATGGCCGCAGCCAATTTGTATGTGGCGCAAGAATCCAGCCCTTATGCCTTGTGGGTTTACTCAAGGTTATTATTGGCTGATGATGATAATGCCTTAGCGGTGCTACCCGCTGGTGAGCTCAGACTTGAGGCAATCGAAAATTTCGATGTCACTGGCAGCGGCGAAAAATCAATTACAATCACCACCTATGCTCTATCCGGAATTGATTTGAACCCGAGTTACTTTGCACTCGATGAGTCTGGATTGCTATTCGCCTCGATGAGTGAAAATTTTGCACTCATTCGATCTGGTTTCGAGGGGGAAGAGAAGCGCTTGCGTGATCTGTCTGCCGAATACGGGACCCGTCGGTTTGAAACCATACAAGAGAAAGTGACGCGTGTTTTTGATAAACCTGTGCGCATTAATAACGTAAGGGTATTTAATCCAGCAAGCTTAAGCCTGTCCGACTACTCATCGGTGTTGACAGTAGATAACCGGATTGCGTCAATTGACGCAGTAGCGCAGGGTACAGATGCTAATGAAATACTTATTGATGGTGCTGGCGGCACACTGATTGCTGGCATGTATGAGATGCATGCCCACGCTGGGCAAAGCAGTGCGCTTCTCAATATCGCGGCTGGTGTCACTAGTTTCCGCGATATGGGAAACAACAATGAAGTGCTAAGCGACTTAATTGCCAAGATCGAGTCAGGTAGATTGGTTGGCCCGCGAATCAGCCGCAGCGGTTTTATCGAAGGCAAAAGCCCGTTTAACTCCAATAGCGGCATCCTGGTTTCTACTCAGCAAGAAGCACTCGATGCAGTAACGTGGTATGCCGACCAAGGCAATTTTCACCAGATAAAAATCTACAACAGCATTAACCCGGATTGGGTGCCTGCCATGGTCGCCGAGGCGCACGCGCGCGGCCTGCGCGTTGCTGGACATGTGCCCGCATTCTCCAATGCTGATGCCATGATCGCAGCAGGATACGATGAGCTTACTCATATTAATCAACTAATGCTGGGCTGGGTATTGGCCCCTGATGAAGATACCCGCACCTTGCTGCGGCTGACTGCTATGAAGCGATTTCCAGCTATCGATATCGATTCCGCACCCGTGCAATTCAACATTTCGAGCATGGCGGACCGTGTCATGGGTATGGACCCAACTCTTGCGATTCATGAAAATCTTATGCTGTCTCGCAATGGCCAGGTGGCACCGGGCATGTTGGATTACATCGACAATATGCCTGTAGGCGTGCAGCGCAATGCTAAGACAGCCCGTTCAGAGATCGCAACGCCTGAGGACGACATCGCTTATCGACAAGGCTACGCCAAAATATTAGAGACGGTACGCGAGATGCGAGACCAAGGGGTCGTGATCATCCCCGGCACTGACCTTGGTGGTTCGTTCACTTACCACCGCGAGTTAGAGCTCTACCAGGAGATAGGCATGACCCCAGGCGAGGTGCTCAAAATGGCAACCTTTGATATGGCCAGCTACTTAGGTCAGGACGAGGAACTAGGTTCTATCGAGCAAGGCAAACTGGCTGATTTTTTCTTAGTACCTGGCGACCCAACGGTTGATCTGAAAGCAATTAAGACAATCTCGCTGGTCGCTAAGGACGGCATATTTTATTTTCCCAGTGACATTTATCCAGAGTTTGGTATTCGGCCATTTACGGATGCGCCGGAGGTTATTTATTCACAGTAGTTGGTGCTGGAAGTAGACAGAACATTTTACAAACAATTCTCTGGCCGGGGCAGTCCGGCAATTTTGCTGGCCAGCAGTGCTGGATTACCAGGAAACAGTTTCAACAGATAAATGCTGCGGCCTTTGTCCGGACCAAGATCACGGGCGACCAGCTTAACCAAAGGCCGCATTGACAGCGATAAGGTGTGCTCGGCATAAAATTTGCGCAGCAGGTAGATCACCTCCCAGTGCGCTGGTGTCAGTTCAATGGATGCAGCTGCGGCCAACTGTGCCGCAACATTCTCATTCCAGTCGCTGAGTTCGCGCAGATAGCCATCTTTGTCCAGATTCAGCGCCGGGTCGTCGGGATTATGGATGTCTGAAGCATTCATGGGCATTGTTTAAAACCAGCTTATTGTCCTTGCGTGGTGACAGGCAAGTTCTACAAATTGTGGATAGCTGATGGCTTCAATGCGGCCGGTAATGCGCCCGTTCATGCCCCCACTCAGGTCGATTCCACGTGCCTGCAGATCTTCCTGCAACGCGCAGAGCCTGACAGCCGGATCAAGCTCACTGAACAGCAACAGATCAGCCTGACTGCTGCCACAGGCGTAAACCCCATCTTCGATCAGCAATACAGTATCGCCAGCCACCGCGGTGCGCAGACAGGAATTGAGTACGTCTGCACTGCTGGAAGATTTGTTGACCGTATGCAGGCTGCTCACAGATTAAATACCACGTCAGAATTATTGATTAAGGCCTGAATCTGCTCCATGGAGCAGATGACAGAAGTCGGCAGACACAAAGAATCGACGCTCAGGTCACGTGCGAGCAGTGAAGCCTCATCGACAAATACCTGCTCAATATCATAGAGCTCAAGCGCAGGAAATGCCGCGCTCAGGTTTTTAGCATGAATCGCAGCCGGTGCCTGGTGCTTCAAGAGCTGGTAGACGCCGTCATCCATAAACACATAGTTAACCTTTTGATCAAAAACCGAGGCGGACAGCACCATGTCCAGACAGGCCTTGGCATAGCTCTGACCGTAGGGCGCTTTGCGGGAGATGAAGGTCAGCGTTTTTTTAACGGCAGTGCTTTCAATGACGGTTTCAGTGGTGGCTTCAGTGGGGATCTGGGTCACGGCATCAGGCTCCAAAACTCACAACGCGATCGGACGCGATACAGGCGTCAATTAATTGCCCGAGTCCGGAAAGCTCGGCAGAGTCAGAAAGGTTATGGCAGCTCTTCTCATACCGCTGCGCTTCCATGGCATCCAGCACCCCACGTTTCAGCGCCGAGGACACGCAACTTACCGCGTCTATCTGATGCCGCTTAATCAGTTTCGCCCACTGCAGCGGAAGATTAATTTCATCCTGTGCTGGCACACTGAGCTGACTGTTGTTGTGCACCCCGTCGTGATAGAAAAATAAACGGTAGATACTGTGGCCGCCATCAAGCAGTGCGCTGCAAAACTGCCAGGCACTGGTAGCCGACTGAGAAGAACAGGGCGCAGAGTAAATAACGATAGTGAATTTCACGTTGTTTAAGTGACCATAAGCGTGTTGCTGAAATGAAAAAGCCCCGACCAGAGGCCAGGGCTTTCAGTATCAAACAAATCTAAATATCAATCATCGCCTGAGAAAGCCGTCAACAGGTGGATCAGGCTCATGAAGATATTGTAGATAGACACATACAGGGTGATGGTCGCGACGATATAGTTGCGCTCACCGCCATTAACAATGGCTCCGGTCTGCATCAGAATGACCGCGCTGGAAAACAGCATAAAGCCCACTGACATCGCCAATTGCAGTGCTGGCATCTGCATAAACAGATTCAGCACAAACGCCGCTACCAGTACCAGGAAGCCCGCGAAGATGAAGCCGTTCAGGAAGGAGAAGTCTTTCTTCGATACCAGCGCATAGCCAGACAAGCCAAAGAAAATAAACGCTGTTCCGCCCAGAGCTGTCATTACCACGGAGCTGCCAGCACTGCTTGACATCAACATGCCGATCAGGGGTCCGGTGCCGTAGCCAATCAATCCAGCAAACGCGAAAACCGTGACCAGACCCCATGCGCTGTTTTTCAGAGCGTGTGTCGCAAACAACAGGCCATAGAGGCCGATAATGTAAACCCACATATTGATGGGCGGGGCAGTGAAGCTCAGGGAAGCCATAATCGCGCTGAATGCCAGTGTTAAACCAAGCAGCAGATAAGTATTTTTAAGTACCTTGTTGACCGCAACAGCCGATTCGCCTGCATGTGCAACGTTTAATTCGTAATTACTCATCGTTACTAAAACCTCCGATAGGGTTTGGGTAGATCATCTAAAGCTGGATGGAAAAATAGCATTTTCTTACGTTCTACGCGCTATATGGGGATGAATTCCAGCAAATTCAAACTGCTACGAACCCAATCATACAGCGCGAACGGTTAAAATCAACGCTTTTCAAAGAAAAGCCCGGCAACGCTCATTCTGCGGTTGACTGAAAATATAATTAAGGTAACATTCCGGCCCTGAATGCGGAGGGGTGGCAGAGTGGTTTATTGCACCGGTCTTGAAAACCGACGAAGGTGAAAGCCTTCCGAGAGTTCGAATCTCTCCCCCTCCGCCACTATTTCAGAATCTCCCACCTCGATTGCCATCCCCAAGCCCAATAGAACCCACCACCGCTAACAGCGGGGGAGAGGTTCGAACGTTAAGAGTTCGACCGATTGCGCAGCAATCAGCAACGAGCGCGCAGCGCGAAGCCCGCAGGGTTGAAACAGCCTTAAGGCTGTTTCAATTAATCTCTCCAATACGCCACTATTTCAGAATCTACCCCCTCGATTGCCATCGCCGCTGGCAGCGGCCATACGCCGCCCAGTAGCCCAAATGTGCGCTTGCAGGTAGCCACTCTCACCCTGATCACGGGACAACTCTGGAACTGGCAGATTGACTCGCTTCAATCGCTCGGCCAATCGACTGCTGACTAAATCCACTTCTCTTTAACACTTCAATCTGGCATCGTTGTTCGCAGGTCAGTTGCTTGTAGCTACCCATTTCGCATAGCTCTTGCCGGAAAAAAAGGCAAGAGCCTACAGACAGCGGACCTTTTTGCCTGCCGCGGTTGAGTTATGCACTTCAGAATTGAACCCGCCACTCTAAACACCACCCAACTAAGGATTTTAGGTTCAATGGAAATCAAAGTTAATTTCCTCGACAATCTCAGACTTGAAGCTAAGTTTGATGATTTTACTGTCATCACTGATCAACCTATTCGCTACAAAGGTGATGGCTCAGCACCCAGTCCGTTTGATTATTTTCTTGCTTCATCGGCACTTTGTGCAGGTTATTTTGTGCGGGTGTATTGTTTGTCCCGTGACATTCCTACTGAAAATATCAGGTTATCGCAGAATAATATTGTTGACCCTGAAAACCGGTATAACCAAATCTTTCAAATTCAGGTGGAGTTGCCAGAAAGTATTTCTGATAAAGATCGCCAAGGTATTTTAAGATCGATTGACCGCTGCACAGTGAAAAAAGTAGTGCAAGCTGGCCCTGAGTTTAAAATCGAGTCGGTTAACAACCTCGACGAAGACGCTCATGCCATGCTTATGGGGCAACCAGAAGGTGATTCCAGCACTTACATCTTAGGCAAAGACCTCTCACTTGAACAAACTATCTCGAACATGACTGGTATTTTGGCCGACCTTGGCATGAAGATCGAGATTTCTTCCTGGCGCAATATCGTGCCCAATGTGTGGTCACTGCATATCCGCGATGCGGCGTCGCCTACGTGTTATACCAACGGTAAAGGCTCAAGCAAAGAGAGCGCACTGTGCTCGGCGCTCGGTGAGTTTATCGAACGCCTTAACTGCAATTTCTTTTACAACGAGCAATATTTTGGCGAAGAGATTGCCAACAGCGACTTTGTGCATTATCCCAATGAAAAATGGTTTAAGCCAGGGCCAAATGACGAGCTGCCAGCAGGCATTTTGGATGAATATTGCTTAGGCATCTACAATGAAGACGGTGAACTGTGTGGCTCAAATCTGATTGATACCAACTCGGGTATGGTTGAGCGTGGCATATGCGCTATTCCTTATGTGCGTCAGTCCGATGGAGAAACCGTGTATTTCCCATCTAATTTGATTGAGAACTTATTCTTAAGTAACGGTATGAGTGCAGGCAATAACCGGCATGAAGCGCAAGTGCAGTGTCTATCGGAAATCTTCGAGCGCGCGGTAAAAAAACAAATTATTGAACAAGAGATTGTCTTGCCAGACGTGCCGCAACATGTGCTTGAGAAGTACCCAGGCATCTTAGAGGGCATTAACGCCTTGGAAGAGAACGGTTTCCCTGTGGTGATTAAAGATGCTTCATTAGGCGGCCAATTCCCAGTGATGTGTATGACGCTAATGAACCCCAAAACGGGTGGCGTATTTGCATCATTCGGTGCCCATCCAAGCTTTGAAGTAGCGCTGGAACGCAGCCTGACTGAACTACTACAAGGTCGCAGCTTTGAAGGTTTAAATGATGTACCGCGACCAACTTTTAATAGCCTGGCGGTGAAGGAACCAGAAAACTTTGTTGAGCACTTTATTGATTCAACGGGCGTTATCTCCTGGCGCTTCTTTAGTGCCAAACATGATTATGAATTTTGCGAGTGGGATTTCTCAGGCTCAAACAAAGAAGAAAAAAAGCGCCTATTGGACATTCTAGAGGGTCTAGGCAAAGAAGTGTATATTGCCGAATTTAATGACCTGAGCACCACTGCTTGTCGCATCCTGGTGCCTGATTATTCAGAGGTGTATCCCGTTGAAGACCTTATTTTTGACAATACCAACAAGGCGCTTGATTACCGCGAAGATATCTTGAATATTCATTCTCTGAGCGATGACACCTTGGCGAGTTTGGTGCAGCGTTTAGAAGAAAGTCAGCTAGATAATTACATGGATATTAGAACCTTGATTGGCATTGAGTTCGATGAGAATACTGTTTGGGGACAGCTGACCATTCTTGAGTTAAAAATTCTTATTACCCTTGCCTTAGGCGAACTTGATGAGGCCATTCAGTTAGTAGAAGAGTTCTTGCAGTACAACAATAATACCGTAGAGCGCGGCTTATTCTATCAAGCGGTTCATGCAGTCCTTGAGATCACCCTGGACAAAAAATTGGCGATTGAGCATTTTATCGTCAACCTGAATAGAATGTTCGGCAAAAGAACAATGGATAGTGTGATCGGCTCTGTAACAGGCGAAGTAAAATTCTTCGGCCTAAGCAAAACCAGCATGAAACTGGAAGGCTTAGACAAACACCTGAGACTAATCGGAAGCTACAAAAAGCTTCATCAAGCTCGCAAAGCGAAAAAAGCGTAACGTATCACCCATTAATGTTGGATCACGGATTTTGTGTTGGAATAAGAACGGCGAGGAGGTTTGACTTTATTCCAGCCGAGCCGATGCTGTTCACTTAATTCTACAAAGTTCTTAACATAAATTGATCAACGATTAATCATCGACGCATGAAAACTCAATCAAAACAACAAACGCCCCCTTCGTCTCTGCATAAATACGCAGAAGATAACCTCCGGTACATCCGTGCCACCATGGAGAGCTCCACCGTTTTCACTGGTGTTTCGGGAAAGGGCTATGTTGCTGCCGGGGCTTCGGCGCTGATTGCTGCATGGATAGCTGCTCAACAAACTACTGATGCCGCATGGCTTGCAGTGTGGATGATTGAATTATTGCTCGGCGCAGGCATCGCCTTTTTTCTGACTGCCAAAAAGGCCAGGGCACTTGGCTCATCAGTCTGGTCTTCCAGCGGTCGGAAGTTATTGCTGGCCTTCCTGCCAGCGATGGCTGTGGGCGGCATGCTCACGCTTGCGTTCTATCTGCGCGACACCATCTCACTGCTGCCAGGTATCTGGCTCAGCATCTACGGGGCGGCCACGATGACTGCGGGGCTCTGGTCTATTCGTATCATACCTTTGATGGGTGCCGTGTTTCTGGCGCTGGGGGCGATTGTAATATTTACCGGAGTTTCTGCTGATCTGATGCTGGCTTCGGGCCTGGGTGGGGTGCATATTGTGTTTGGCATACTGATCTGGAGGAAATATGGCGGTTAAATCACGAGCGACTAATCAACACGAGCTAGCTGCAAGGGAACCTGCTCCAGTGCTGACCACGAAAGACGGGGCGATGAAAGACGGGGCTACGAAAGATAGGGCGACGAAAAAGAAATCGAGCATTGATCTGGACAGGTTGATTCACGAGCGGACCCGATTAGCCATTGTCAGCGCGCTGGCTGCCAACAGCCTGCTCACGTTCACCGATCTGAAATCACTGCTACAGGTTTCAGATGGCAACTTGAGCGCACATGCCAGGAAACTTGAAGATGCTGGTTACCTGGCCTGCAATAAAAGCTTTGACGGACGCGTCCCGCGGACAGAGTTCAGCTTAACGGATTCGGGTCGCGAGGCGTTGAGCAGGTATATCAAGCACATGGAATCGCTTATAAAAGCGATGAAAAAGGCGTGATTTCAGCTGCTTTTTTTTGACTATAAACTTTGCAATGCAAAGTTCTTTGATAAAAATAACATTCAATGAAGGAATTAAAAAATGGAATCAAGTTCTGGTGGCAAAGCACTAACTGAGAACGAACCGATCAATCAAAAAGCACGTCTCGCATTGATGGCATCTGGCTTTGCCCTGATTCTTGGGATTGCAGGCAATCTCCTCTTTCGGGTCGGATCTCTGGGGATCAATGCATTGCTGGCTGCGCTTTTACTGACTGTAGCGTTCCACCTGTTGATTCGACGGTTTCAGCTTCCGCTTCGAGGCGCGGCCATCTGCTTGTCGGCGACAGTCCCAGTGCTGGCGGCTGTCCTGGTGTGGCGTGCATCGCTGCCGCTGACAGCTCTCAGTGTGCTCGGCGTGCTGCTCGCCCTTATCAGCACAGCGCTCATTGCACACGATCGCGCATTTGGGGAACGCCAATCTCAGAAACGCCTGTTTCCCGAACGAGGGACATGGGATCTCGTCGCGGAATCTGTTGCAACGGGATTCCATGCCGTGTTCGGCATCTTCCGACTCGGCGTTGCGACCCGGGACGGCCTCGTGAACTGGTCTCCGTGGAACAGCCGGACCGGCTCGATTGTGCGAGGGATACTGCTCGCAATTCCACCGCTTTTTATCTTTGGCGCACTGTTTGCTGGCGCAGACGCCGCTTTCGCGCAGCTGCTGAACAATCTTGTCAGCGTTGATCTGAATAACATCGGGAACCATGTCTTTATAACAGGTGTTTTTACCTGGCTGGCTTCAGGGTGGCTGTACTGGGTAGTGCTCGACGATGGCAGCCAGTTGCCTCGCAGTGAGTCACTCGGTATTGGCATCGCGGCGCTTGAAGTGAGCGTAGTGCTCGCCCTAGTGATGGCACTGTTCGTTGCGTTTATCGCCGTGCAATTCACCTATCTGTTCGGCGGTGAAGCGTTGATCCAGGCGACGACAGGGCTGAGCTATGCTGAATATGCGCGCAAGGGATTCTTCCAACTGGTCGCCGTTGCATTTCTGCTGCTGCCCATGCTGCTCGTTGGACTCTGGCTCGTGCGTGCTGAGTCGCCAGGGAATCAGCGCACCGTGCGTTTAATGGCAATCGGCCTGGAGGTGCTGATCATCCTTATTATGGCGTCTGCGCTTTATCGGATGAGGCTCTACCAGGAGGCCTACGGTCTCACCTATCTGCGTTTTCTGACCACGGCGTTTATTATCTGGCTCGCTGTGGTGTTCGCGTTGTTCTCCGCTACGGTGCTGCGCGGGGCGCCGCGCTGGTTCATCAGCGGCGCCATTGGCAGCGCGCTGGTTGCGGTTATTCTGCTTGCAATAGTGAACCCCGATGCACGCATCGTTGAAGCGAATGTGCAACGTGCGCAGACCGGTTTGCAGTTCGATGACAGTTATCTGCGCGAGCTCAGCTCCGATGCTGTCCCTGCGATACTCGCTGCGTTGGCGACATTTCCCGAGCCTGCCCGCTGTGTCACGGCGCACTGGCTGCTGATGAGCTGGGGTAGTTTTAATGCTCAAATGGATGGTCAAATTGATGGTACGGCAGACAGCATCAGTGACTGGCGCGCGTGGAACTTCTCAGACTCGAAGGCGCGACGCCTTGTTCGAGAGAGCGAAGACCGTTTGCGTGTGCAGGCATGTCCTCCTGGCGCTGATGAACCGCGCCAGGGGTTTTGACCTTATGGATCAGTTGCTCTTAACCAGCCCATGCCCTGGCTGTCCAGATCCAGCCTGCGGATACGGGTACGGGTACGGCCACCGGGTACTTCGTCATAGCGCACCTCCAGTGAATCGGAATTCATCCGCCCTATCTTGTTGGTGCCGTTATTCCACGGAATTGGTCAACATCCCATGGCCATGCTGGCTACGCGACGCTGCATGAGTGATCAGCAATCCTCAAAGGGACAGGCTGTTGTTATCCACGGCTATATGATCTAATCGGCCAATCTTTCCTGTCCTCAAATGCGCACGTCCATGGCTTCTGCAGATCCGAATATTCTGTCACTACTCCCCATTGTGCTGGCCCTTGTTGTCGCCGTATCGCTGCGCAACGTCATCCTCGGTCTGTTCGCCGGGCTTTTTCTTGGCGTACTGATGATCAATGGACCCGCGCTGCTGGCCGGCGTTAATATTCTGGTTCGAGATCACCTGGTGCCTCAGGTCACTGATAGTTACAACGCGGGTGTGCTGGTGCTGCTGGGCTTTATCGGTGGCTTCGTTGCGTTGATGGAAGGCTCGGGCGGGGGGGCTGCGTTTGCGGCCCGGGTGACAAAGTATATTACTAACCGGGTGCGACTGCAGATCTCAGCCTGGACGGGCGGCATCGTTATCTTCTTCTCCGATCTGGGTACGCCCTTGATTGTGGGGCCGACGTTCAGACCGCTGGCTGATCACATGCGTCTGTCACGCGCCAAGCTGGCCTATATCATCGACTCCACTGCTTCACCGGTAGCCATCCTCGTGCCGTTCATCGGCTGGGGGGTCTATATCATGAGCCTTCTGGAACAACAGTTTCAATCTCTCGGGATAGAACAATCTGATTTTGCGGCGCTTATCGCAGCACTACCTTATCAATTTTATGCATGGCTGGCGGTGTTTGCTGTGCCGCTGCTGGCACTGACCCGGGTGGATTTCGGACCCATGCGCGGGGCCGAGCAACGAGCTCAGAGCGATGCCCACAATATCGATGCGAACAATATCGTAGGATCCAATGTCCCGGTAACGGCTGACATCCCCACAAACGCCCGGGCATCATTCATCTGGGCGCCATTGCTGGCGCTGGGAATCGTGCTTCTGTGGACGCTGGTGCCATTGGGTTTCCCCTTCGGGCGCGTCAGCGGGGCAGATTTTCGTGCTGGTCTGTCCACGGCTTACGTCGCTGCTGCGCTGGTGCTGGTGGTGCTGATGGCAGTTACCGGCAGCCGCCGCGTGATGGCAAGTGTGCAGCTTTATCTGGATGGCATGAGCCGGATGATGCAGGTGGCGGTGATGCTGCTGCTCGCCTGGGGGCTCGGAGATCTGACCAACACCATGGGCGCCGATGTGTATATTGCCTCAGTAGCGGCAGATAATATTGCGCCATGGCTGCTGCCGATGATGATTTTTCTAATTTCCTGTGTCATCTCCCTTGCTACTGGATCCTCCTGGGGCACCTTTGCCATCATGTTTCCATTGGCCTTGCCTGCTGCAGTGGCCACCGGTGCACCGGTGGAAGTCTGTATCGGTGCGGTGTTATCGGGAGGGCTTTTTGGTGATCATTGTTCGCCGATATCAGAGACCACGATTCTGTCGGCCACCGGTGCAGGGTGCGATCAGTTCGAACATTTTCAGACCCAGCTTCCCTATGCGCTTGCCAATGGCGGGCTGTGTCTGATCGGGTTCCTGATTGCAGGGATCAGTCCGCAGCCCTGGCTGCTGGTGGCGTTGCTGGCAGTACAGATCACGCTTGTCATGCTGTACGCTCAGGCTTACAAAACTACTGCAAATGCTCGCACAGTATACGAAGGGCGGGCCTGAAGAACTGCCAGCAGATAACGGTCAGATAACCATGACAAGTAATATTTTGTTAAAGATTCAGATAACTGGCAGGGCGCATCAACGAGTACGGCGCGCATGATCACCCTGCTGATCTGGCTCAGTGTTACGCTTTTGATCGCCGCGGGTCTGGCGGGTCTGGTGCTGCCTGCCTTGCCGGGGCCGCTGCTGTTATTTGCCGGCTTGTGGATGGCGGCCTGGGCGGAAGACTTCACTTTTGTCGGCCTGACTATCCTCACCATACTGGGACTGCTGGCGGTACTCGCTTCGCTGGCGGATTTTGTGGCCGGGGCGTTTGGTGCGCGGCGTTATGGCGCCTCGGCGCGTTCGGTGTGGGGGGCAACGTGGGGCGCCGTGATTGGGATATTTTTTGGATTGCCGGGCCTGTTGCTGGGTCCCTTCATTGGAGCAGCTATCGGTGAATTATCGGCACAACGCGATATTGCTGCTGCCGGCCGTGCCGGCTGGGGCGCGACTATCGGACTTGCATTAGGTATTGCCGCTAAACTGGCGCTTGGCATCACCATGCTGGGCCTGTTTCTGATGGTGCGTTTCTTTTAGTCGTGCGCTTCTTTTAGTTGCGCAAGAACAAGGCACTTTGTAGAAATAGTTGTGGAAGAACAGCCTGAGAAACACACTCAGCTTAGCCGTTTCTCCATCAGACCAAACAATCCCTGTACCAGCAGCGCCAGCACTGCAGCCGGTATTGCACCTTCCAGAATCAGGGAGATATTGTCCAGCCGAATACCGGTCAGTATAGGCTGCCCATAGCCGCCGGCCCCGATCAATGCGCCCAACGTAGCAACCCCGACATTCATTACCGCAGAAATTTTAATTCCGGACAGGATTGAGGGGATTGCCAGGGGCAACTCAATGCGTCTTAAAATCATAGAGTTGGGTAAGCCCAATGCACGAGCGGATTCCATCACTGGTGCCGGTATCTGTCTTATTCCCGAATGGGTATTCTGGACAATGGGTAGCAGGCTGTAGAGGAACATGGCCACGATAGCGGGCAGGGCGCCGATGCCAAACAGCGGGATCATCAGCACCAGCAATGCCAGTGAGGGAATAGTCTGCAGAATGCTGGTGACACCCAGTAGCAAGGTCTCCAGGGACCTGACCTTGGCAGCCAGCACCCCCAGTGGAATAGCTACTATAATTGCCATACCCAGAGAGATCGACACGAGGGTGAGATGATCCAGCGTGTTTTTCATGAAGCGCTGCCAGAGGCCACTCACCGCCTGGTCCGAGACGATTCCAAAACGACGGTTCATGAACTCGCCAGCCACTACTGCATCATCGCGCAGGTCCAGTTTTACCCCTGCATTCATGGCTATCATCGCGTTCTCATCGATAGCGCCGACGAAGCGCTCCAGCGCGGCCACTGCATCGGGCGGCAGCGTGTGCCGATACAGAAAAACGGCTTCATAGTCGGGGAAAAACTGGCGCTCATCGCTCAGTGCCACCAGATCATAATAAGCAATCTCGGGATCGGTGGAATAAAGATCGAGCACATCGATATCCCCGGTAGCGATGCCTCGATAAGCAAGCGCGTGATCAAGTCCGGTTACTTTAATCGGCGCCAGACCGTATGCGGCACTGACACCGGGCCAGCCGTCCTGACGTTCGAGGAATTCATTACTGAAACCGAAGCGCAGGGTGGGGTGAGCACGCAGATCGCCAATCGTCTCAATACCCAGTTCCTCGGCCTGTGCGCGCCGCATACCCAGCGCATAGGTGTTGTTAAAGCCGATGTTGCCGGTGATCCCGACACCAACAGCAGACAATGCGGCAACCATTCCTTCGCGACTGCTAATCGTTTGTCCGGCGAGGAGTTCTTCACTGATAGTTCCGGTGTAGTCGGGATAAACGTCGATGCTGCCGCTGAGCAGAGCATTCCAAAGGATTCGCGTGCCACCCAGTTGCTCATTATGGAATGTCGGATAACCAGCCTCCTGCAGTGACTGAGCAGCCAGGTGACCCAGCAGCACACTCTCTGTGTACAACTTACTGCCTATGGTGATCGGCTGGGCAACAGCCACCGGTGACAGCAGACAGATGGTTAAGGCCAGGAGGTAAACAAGGCGGCGCCGCATATCAGAGATCCTGCAGCGGACTGCGCTGCGCGGTGACAAACTGTTCAACGAAGGGAGTTGCAGGGTTGTGCATCAGTTCCCTGGCAGTGCCATCCTGAATAACTTTTCCAGCCTGCATCAGCGCGATACGATCACCCAGAAAGGCAGCTTCGCCCAGATCATGGGTAACCAACAGTACCGTTTTGCCGAGTTTACGGAAAATGCTGTGCAGGTCATTCTGTAACTCATAACGGATCAGAGGGTCGATAGCACCCAGCGGTTCGTCCATTAACAACACCGGCGGGTCCAGCATCAGCGCGCGCATCAGGCTTATCCGCTGCGCCTGGCCACCGGACAGTTTGCCGGGGCGGCGCTCCAGAAGGGATTTGTCAATACCGGTCAGATTGCACAGTACTTCTATGCGTTTATCTTCCTGCTCGGTATCCCAGCCAAGGTAGCGGGTGAGCAGGGTGAGATTGTCGTGAGCAGTCAAGTGCGGGAACAGTCCGCCGCTCTGAATCACATAACCCATTCGTCTGCGCAGTGCCAGTCGGTTGGCCGGTGTGATCAGCTCATTATCTATCGACACCTGGCCGCGGTCAGCGGTGATAAGCCCCATCACTATGCGCAGCAGCGTCGACTTGCCGCAGCCGCTGGGGCCTATCAGGGACAAGGTGGTAGCCGCGGGCACAGTGAGGGAAACCCCGTCGAGGACCCTGGTCTGGCCATAGATTTTACAGACATCCTGTATTGCAATCATCGATGTAGAGCACCAGCGGGTTGCATTTCAATGTTCATTTGACGCGTAAAGGCTGGGCGCGTCAAGGACAGAAATCAGGCTATGCAGCAGCAGAAGCGTTCATAACTGAGCGGCGATGACTGCGGGCTCCTCTCCGCTTTCACGTCAGGACAGCTTCGAAAGGTCTGGTCAGCGATATTCGGGATTGGGGTGGTCGAACCGCGCGCCGTCATTCCAGTCGCGGCGACTGTTGCCATAGGACGGCAGCCCGCCAGCCTGTTTCAACATGTTCGCCATGTGCATCAGGTTCCATGCCAGAAACGTCGAATTTCGGGCGGTGAACTCGCTGTCGAACCCGACCCGCGTACCATCGTCCTTTTTATCGCCATAGGAAGGTCCTGGACCAATTTCTCCGATCCATCCTGTATCAGGCTGCGGCGGGATTGAATAACCTATATGAGCAAGCGCATAGAGCATCCCCATTGCGCAATGTTTTACCCCGTCCTCATTACCCGTGATGACCGCGCCTGCGGCCTTGTTGTAGAAAACATATTGGCCTTTATCGTTCATTTCGCCCGAATGCGCGTATAGGCGCTCGATTACCTTGCGACATTCGGACGAGACCTCCCCGAGCCAGATCGGTGTGCCGAGAACGAGAATGTCTGCGTCCAGAACAGCTTTACCGATGTCAGGCCATGCGTCGGTCTTGAAGCCATGCCCGGTCATGTCGGGATAGACACCCGGCGCAATGTCGTGATCAACCACGCGAAAGGATTGCACGGACACCCCAGCGCCAGTCATAATTTCCCGGACCACATCCATCAGCGTGTCAGTGTGGCTTTCCTTGGGGCTCGGCGTAAGCGTGCAATTCAGAAATACGGCGGACAGCCCTGAGTAATCCGGCTTTTTTGTTGATCCAGTCATGGAGTTTTTCCTTTTAGGTTAATCTGCGTCGGGTGACTTTTTAGCCTCCGGCGCGCATCGGCTTGTGGAGGCGACAGTCAGGCCGCCAGTTGGCCGCGGATCGGATAGTCGTTGTCACGGATGAACTTCAGCCCCTTGGCGAGGCCCGCGAGGTCTGGCCGGGAGAAGGGCGCGTTCGAAATGTCCAGGACCTGAAGCAGGCCGTCGGCATTGATCACGAACACCCCGGGTTCCGCGAAGGGGCGGTCGGTTTCCTGTTCCGAGCGCGGCTCCGAGACATAAAGACCGAGGACCTTCATCTGATCCACAGTCAGGCCGTAACCGACGGGAAATGTCACGCCGATCTGTTCTGTGAAGGTGCGAGCCCGATCCTCAGGATCGCTGGAAATCGCGATGACGCCGACACCTGCCTTGGCAAATTCGGGCGCGGTGCGCTCGAGCTCCGCAAGATAGGTCTTGCAGATCGGGCAGTGCTTGCCGCGATAGACCACCACCATCTGCCAGTCATGATCGTCCACGGGTTTGCCGAGCCGCAGATCGCTGCCGCCGAGGCGCGACACGGTAACTTCGGGAAGGCGTTGGCCGGATTTGAGTTTTTCAGTCATCGTAATCTCCATTTGATTCGCAGTAACGAGATGCGCCGGCGTCTCGTCAGCGCATCTCTGATGGCTTTAGCGGGCGTCAAACCAGACGAGACCGGCGATCACGGTGGCTCAGGGTGCGGCTCCCTAGTTAAGGGGCTAATCCTGGACGACCATCGACGAGCGGTCTGTACTATGCCGCGCAGATCTGCATAGCCAGGTTGAGGCGCCTCACGACACACCACGAACTCCAGGAACTGCTTTAGAGAGTGAACCCGCCACAAAACAATCTGGGGGACGTCGGCGCAGGCGGTTAATTAGTCCGCACTATCCTTTATTCCCGCCATTTTGACCGACTGGACCATAAAAGCGGGAACGTGCCCGGAACGCGAAAAAATCCGCTTATCACACCTTTCCAACCAATGGTTGCGCCTAAACGGCCAAATTTTTCCTGATCCGAAAGCCCAGAGTCCCGGGGATTTTTTTTGCATCTTCAAGGTTCAGAATCGTCTTGATCAACCCAAGATGCGAGAATCCTTGTGGGAAATTCCCGATAAACTCTCCAGTTTCTGGATCGATTTCTTCAGCAAACAAACCAAACGGGCTGGCTCGATCCATTATTTTCTTTAATGCTTCCTCAGCCTGTTCCAGGCGGTCTTCCTTTATCAGATGGTTAACATACCAAAAAGAACAAAGCAGAAACGCCCCCTCTTTCCAGTGATGACGCTGTTCCTGATTCCGGTACAGAAATGGCCCCACCGCCAGATGACGTTCAATTTGCTCTCGGGTCGTCCTGGCCAGATCCTCAGAAATAAGTCCTGAAGTAAAAGCGAGCAAACCGGCTGCATCAACATCCGGGGATTCATAGCTTTCCGAAAGATAGGGTCCTCCGTCTGCTGTCTTAATTCCTTTTTGCATAATTTGATCCTTGATTTTTCGGCTAACCTTGTCCAACTCTGCATTCGGAAGCAGTTCCATATCAACTGCGCGTCTAAGCGCCATCCACGCCATCTGTTTTCCATAGGTGTAGTTTCTTTTTGCTGGCATTTCCCAAATCCCGTTATCCTTTTCCTGCCAGTGATTCAAAACATCTCTTACCATGTCTTCGGCAAGCTCCTGCATATGAGGCGTAAATTTCCCCCCGGTGCATTTAAAGTAATACATGGCTTGAAGCAGGTGCCCGTAATTATCAATTTGAAACTGATCGGCAGCGCGGTTTCCGATGCGCACAGGTTTGGAATTGCGATAGCCTGTGAAGTGATCAAGATATTTTTCTTCGGTCACAGATTCGGGACGGATGCCATACAGCACTTTAATTGAGGTTTCATTGCGCTTTTCCTTATCAATGAACTGTTCCCGTTCCAGTGTGCAACGACGGGCCATAAACTTGAAAAAGGCCTGCGCCTCTCCCGAATACCCAAGCCTGAAAAAGGCATCAATAAAAAGGGATGTGTCTCGAACCCAGACATAGCGATAGTCCCAGTTCTGTTCCGAGCCGAAGGTTTCTGGAAGCGACGTCGTCGGCGCAGCAACAAAGGCGCCTGTAGGAGCATAAGTCAGAAGCTTTAACGTAACGGCGCTGCGGCGCACCATTGCCTGATACGGTCCCCGATAATAATTAAAAAGATTCCATTCTTTCCAAAAAGATTCAGTCACCTGATACCAGCTTTCTACTTGCGCAGGCTTTGGTGCGCTGTTTTCTTCTCCATAATCACAGACCACATGGTGCCGCGAACCCCTCTTTAGTGAAAGACTGACAAACACATCATCCCCTTTCTGTTCCAAGGGCAGGTCACTGTAAAAAGCAGCTTCATCTAAAATGTAACCGTGCCTCGTTTTCTGCCAGTTTATTTTTTTTCGGCCATAGTCCGGTCTGGCTTTGATCGCAATTTCTATCGGTATCTCATCCCCTGCAATTAGAGTGAAAGTTCTGACGAGCTTACGCGTAGGATAAAGCGCGGTAAAATCATAAAACCTTGCGCCTTTCTCGCGCGCAATCACAAAAAAATCTTTTAACTCCAGCGTGCCACGGTCTGTAATAAACCGCGTCACAAAAATGGCTGTGTCCGCCAGATAAGATCGCTCCGAGCGGAAAGGAATAGCCGGTCTGATATAAAATTCCCCGCCTTTCCCGCGATCAAGAAGCGCACCGAAGATCGAAGGTCCGTCAAAGGCCGGCAAGCACATCCAGTCAATCCCTCCGTCCGGGTTGATCAGCGCTGCCGTTTCACAATTGCCTATGAGTGAGTAGTCTTTGATGGCATATTCCTTGGATTCCATATTATCCGCCTGTGGCAAATCCGGGGTAAAGCATCGTGCCGCCATCCATAAATAGCGTTATGCCAGGGCGGATTCAACATCGAAGGGCATAACTCAACCGCGCCGGGACAAAAAAATCAGCTGCCTGTAGCTGTGACGGTAATAACGACAACCTCGGCTTTGACACTCTTCATCGTTGCACCGCTGGCTTAGGCTTGCGCAGCGCAGCATATACACCACCCAATACCAGACCAAACATCAAGTGAGCAACGAGGCTGACCCAGTTCTGTGCCATTGTGAACCAAGGGAACATCGCAGGAGCAATCAGATAGAAAGTGACGAAATAGACCGCCAGGCCGAAGATGCCGCCAACCAGCAATGCGCTTGTACTATTCATGCGGTGCACGATCCAGCCCGCAATCAGGCCCAAAACGATAGACATCGGGAAATGAACCACCATCGCCGACATCATGATGCCTATGTCGAAAGTCGCAGGCGGCGGCAGCACGTTCTGTCCCATGATGATAGCTGCAATCATGCGCGGCGGCCCCCATGGACTTTGTCCCATGAAAACCATAACCATCAGCATTTCCGCCATCATGAATACAATTCCGGCGATAACACCGGCCCATACTGCTGCACTCCAATCGGTTTTATCGTGCTCATACGAATGCGCATGCGCATGTGATTTCGAAGACATTGTGTGTGCCATATGACCCCTCCATTTGCGAGTTGAAATAGAACGAAACTGCTCGATATTGTCCAAGTATCGGATGAATGAATTTCAGTATGACGACATGGCCATGGGAAGTTTGTGGGGTTCCGCACACTGCGGCACGTCCCTTCAGGAAATTGTCCCCGATCTTGATGAATTCGATACTAAGGTGTTCTGAGCGCTGGCGGTAATTTTTGCCACAGAAATCTCACGTGTCCGGATGGGTATGTTCAGATCCCGACTGGTTTATTGGAGCAAGGACGGCAGAAACACTTCCAACATAGAGGGCGGACCGCAGGCGGGATAAAATGATTCGGTTAAACACGATTTGGAATGTAACGATTGGTGGCTATATGACTCAAAACAACACAGCGCTTACAACTTCAGAGCCGTTGAACCTGCGGATCGTAGCGGGGTTTTCATAACAATAATAATGAATTGAAGTAGATATGACATCAGTTTGTCGGTTCAGCACCTGATGGTTGTACAAATCTGATTCCTATAATTATTGAGGGAGACCCACATGAAAAACACTAACAAAACCAGATTATCTCAATCTATAAAATGGTTTATGAATCGTTCGACGTTGAGCTGTGCTACCGGTCTGCTGGTGCTCGGAGGCTCACATATGGCGGTAGCGCAGGAAGAGCCCGAAATAGAAGAAGTAATTGTTACCGGCTCTTTTATTCGTCGTCAGGACAATTTTGATACGGTATCTCCTGTCGATACCATTACTGCTGAAAGTATTGCCGAGCAGGGCACACCCAACATCGGTGAAATAATCAGAAATACGACATTTAATTACGGTGTCGCGTCGGTGACTAACATTCTCGGCGCCACAGCCCAGGGAGGTACTTCGCCTAACGCAAACCTGCGCGGTCTGGGTGCAAGTGCCACGTTGACGGTCTTAGATGGCCGCCGTACAGTTTCACAGAATCTCTCAAACCTGTATCCGCAGATTGCAGTTGAGCGCATTGAAACCCTGACCGACGGTGGTGGTGCTATTTTTGGTACCGATGCGATTGGCGGTGTGGTGAATGTCATTCCTCGCAAACGCTTCGATGGCCTGGAATTACGAGGTTCTCATAATCAGGCGGAGGGCGGTTGGGATGAGTCCACCTGGTCAATTATCGGCGGTGGTGACAACGGCACCACCAGTTTCATGGGCGCGTTCGAATATCGCGATCGCAGTCGTCTGGAGTTCATGGATCGCCCTGAGTTCGCGCTGGGCGCGCCTTCATTTTCCACCACATCCAGTCCGGGGCGAGCGGTCGTTCCTAACCGGGATAGCAGCGGCAATCTGACTGGAACCAGGACCACGCGCAACGATCCTGGATGTGGCCTGAATAACCCGGCCGATGCCAGTAAATCGGAGGTTGGTGGATTCCCGCAAGGCATTAATATTGCAAACGCGACCTGTGCCTCCGAATTCGGCGCCAGCTTTAACTTCAGCGCTGAGTCTGAGCAATATCTGGGCTTATTCATTTTTGAACATAAATTCAGCGATACGGTCAGTTTCAGCAGTGAAATCTTGTTCGGTTCACAACAGACCGAGGACCGTGGATCGCCACAGAATCCCGGTGGCCGTGTCAGCGAGTTACCGACAGTACCGGGTGAAAATCCGGGCAACCCGTTCCGGGCAGTAACCGCAACGGGTGTTCCTCTTTTTGCTCAACCTGTAATTAACAGCAGTGGCGCCCTTGTATTGGACTCCCTGGGTCGTCCCATACCTCTGCGTAATGAAAATAACCAGGTGGTGTTGGCTACCAATCAGTTCGCCGCGTTGGTTGCTGACCCGAGTGGCGGCATTCCGTTTAATGAAGATGTGATTCTGACCAGTTGGCGCCCGCCCTTGTTTCCTCAGACCCGACCGACTCGATCACAGTCGGATGGTAGTGGTGTGGGTGACGGTGATTTCGAATCCGATAAATACCGCTGGGTAGGTCAGCTAGATTTCGACATTCCAGGCACAACGTGGGCCGGTTATGGTTCTTATACATTTGATCGTGTAACAGTAACTACACCTAATCGACGGGAGCCTTTGTCGAGCCTTGCTGCGGGTCTTCGTGGTCAACTGGTTGTTCCGGTGCCGGGTGGCTCTGAACAGGCTTACTTTAACCCGTTCTCAACCATGAACTTTACCTGCGTCAATCGTGTATGTGATGGGTCTGTGCTAGGCAGTGGTCTGGTCCAGACAGACCCGGCGGCATCAAACCCGTTGAGTGTCATCGACCAGATTCAACAGCTTGAACTTGATCAGACCGATACGCGCTTGAACGTTATCGACCTTGTGGGCTCGGGTGACCTGTTCAGCTTTGGGAAGCGCACAGTGGCCGCAGCGTTTGGCGCACAATGGCGTGACAGCCATTTTGAGCAGGATAGAGGACCTATCTTTGCGTCGGGTAATGCTTTTATCGGCAATGGTGCGCCTGGTTGGGAGGTTGATCGCAGAGTGCTGGCTGCCTTCGGTGAGATAAGTGTGCCGATATTTGATCCGGATGATTTTGGAAGCCTTGATCTGGGTTCTTTAGAGTTCAGCGGTGCTGTCAGGACCGAGTTCGTTGATGACGATGCTATTTCCGATCTCGACTCCACCACCCGCAAACTGGGTGCGCGCTGGGAAATCCGTGACTGGATTGCGATACGTGGTTCATTCAATACGGCATTTATCACTCCCTCACTGGGTGATCTGTTTGCACCCGCATCAGTGGGTATCAACAATGCGACCGACCGTTTTACTAATGAGTCGTTTTTTATGGCACGTTCATTAGGAGGTACACCTACCCTTAAGCCAGAGGAAGCGGATATTTATAACGTCGGTACAACATTGAGTTTCCTCAATGGCGACTTGAGTTTCAGCCTGGATTGGAAGGAGTTTGATTTCACGAATCGGATTGTGCGATTGCTGCCTCAGGATGTACTTGACGATGATTTTGCCAACTTTCGGGCCTGGGCTGGTGGCAATGCATCACTGGGACTGCAGGACTGGTTGAACAGCGGCCTTGCTGATCCCAATATTCGACGTGATCCAAACAGTGGCACCGTATCGTTGCTGGTGACTCCTCTGGTAAATGCAGCGTCAGTCAGCTGGAAAGGTTTTGACACGTCTGCAACATACCGGTTCGAAGGAAGTCAATTGCCTTATGTCAATCGGGATATCGGCTCCTTTACAGCAGGAGTGCAGGCAACTTACGTGCAGGAGTTTGACGCAGTTGCCAGTCCTGGCTCTGCTACCCTCAGTGGGGCTGGCCGACGCAACAACGCGACCGGTTTCCTGCCGCCAACACCGCGTTTACGTGCCAATACCCGTTTCAACTGGACCTTGGATCAGCACGGTATTTCGTTGATTGGCCGTTATACCGATGGGGTTAGGAATCCAGCCTCAGAGGAACCTTTCGGTGGTGTGAGCGCGTTTGTACTTGGCCTTGCTAATGTAACTAACCCAATGAGAGATATTCCTTCTCACACTGAGTGGGATCTGCAGTATCGATTCAACACGGACAGATTGATTGGGGATCGCCGCAGTGCCTTTGAGATTGGCGCGATCAATGTGTTCGACCGAGCACCTCCTGCCATTAGAACCCTGGGCGGCCTGGAAACCTTTCTGCACGATCCGCGACAACGTATCTGGTACTTGCGTGTCACCCAAGAGATTTGATAGCTGTCCGCTGCTGATCCTGTATAAAGAACAGGAAGGCAGAGTTAGATAAAACAACCGCAGCTCCGGCTGCGGTTGTTTTCTGTAAGAATAACGGGAGCTGTTTTATCGATGATTCAGTTAAAAAGTTCATCTGAAAAAAATACCCTGGCAAGTTCAGGTAAAAAAACGGTTGAGTCTGAACCGAGACACTCCAGATTGTTGCTTGAGCTGGGTCTGCTCTTTATAGGCATTCCATTGCTTTTGTTGTTGCCAATTGCGCTCTGGGCAAAACTGCTGCTGGGTCTTGCAGGCATCTGCTATTGTGTCATTGTAAGCATAAAACTATCGCTGTTCCGGCGTCGCTCATTGTTTAGCCTTCCAAGTTCTGACCAGTGGCAGCCAATACTGCTGCGGTTTTTGATATTCGCCCCGGCGCTGGCTGTTTTGATGTGGCGGATTCAACCCTGAAGTGCATAACTCTACCGCGATAGGAAAAGTGGCCAGTTACCTGTAGGCTCTTTCCTTTTTCTCCGGCCAGAGATATGTGAAATGAGTAGCTACAAGCAACTGACCTACG